>VFQP010002130.1_pt1 | contig 23118 bp, 20 predicted proteins | sample 3512351 | NCBI WGS metagenome assembly VFQP01 (sample SAMN10412372, study PRJNA504923) | tailings metagenome | isolation source: Relicate 1 Philex TSF1 revegetated site | place: Philippines: Tuba, Benguet | collected 2017-08-29
GAATATGTGATCATGGACGGAAAAATCAAAATCGTTGATGAGCAGACAGGCCGTATTATGGAAGGCCGCCGTTATTCCGACGGATTACACCAGGCGATCGAGGCAAAAGAAAATGTAACAGTAGAAGCTGCAACACAAACGTATGCAACGGTTACGCTTCAGAATTACTTCCGTATGTACCACAAATTGGCTGGTATGACCGGTACGGCGGAAACGGAAGCAAAAGAATTCTGGGATATTTACAAATTGGATGTCGTAGTAATTCCTACCAACCGTCCGATTGCACGTAAAGATGATAATGATTTGGTATTCAAAACTGCACGTGAAAAATACGCTGCTGTTATTGAAGAAGTAAACAAACTGGTTGAGGCAGGACGTCCGGTATTGGTTGGTACAACAACCGTTGAGATTTCCGAATTATTGAGCCGTATGTTGAAAATGCGCAACATTCCGCACCAGGTATTGAACGCGAAATACCACCAGAAAGAAGCTGAAATCGTTGCTTTGGCCGGAAAAGCAGGAGCTGTAACGATTGCAACGAACATGGCCGGTCGTGGTACCGACATCAAATTGGGTGAAGGTGTGAAAGAAGCCGGAGGGTTGGCAATTATCGGTACGGAAAGACACGATTCCCGCCGCGTTGACAGACAGCTGCGTGGTCGTTCAGGTCGCCAGGGAGATCCGGGATCTTCTACATTCTTCGTTTCATTGGAAGATGATTTGATGCGTAAGTTCGGTTCCGAGCGTATTGCACGTATCATGGACCGTTTGGGATTGAAAGAAGGTGAAGTGATTCAGCACAGCATGGTATCCAAATCCATTGAACGTGCACAGAAAAAAGTAGAAGAGAACAACTTTGGAATCCGTAAGCGTTTGCTGGAATACGATGATGTAATGAACGCACAGCGTAAAGCGATTTACAAAAAACGCCACAATGCATTATTCGGTGACCGTTTGGGAGTAGACGTTTCCAATATGTTCTATGATGTTATCGAAGGATTGGTTACCAGACACCAGGGTGGTTCTTTCGAAGATTTCAATGTCGATATGATCCGCATTATCGGAATCGACTCCCCTATTACGGAAGAGCAATTCAAAACCGGTAAATACGATGACCTGGTAAATGATTTGTATGACGGTGTTATGGAATATTACAACGCGAAAAACCAGCGTTTGGCTGAAATTTCCATGCCTCAGATCAAGCACGTTTACGAAACCATGTCTCACCAATACCAAAACATTCAGTATTTGATTACGGATGGTGTTAAAACAATGCCTTTGGTAGTTAGCCTGAAAGAAGCGTATGAATCTAACGGGGCTTCTGTTCCGAGCACTTTGGAACGCAACATTGTATTGGGGATGATCGACAACGAATGGAAAGAGCATTTGCGTGAAATGGATGATTTGCGTACTTCGGTACAGCAAGCTGTTTACGAGCAAAAAGATCCGTTGCTGATCTACAAACTGGAGTCATTTGAATTGTTTAAGGCAATGAATGCACGTTTGAGCAACGAAACCGTTGAGTTCTTAGTGAAAGCAGACGTTCCGAGAGATCAGATCGACGAAGTGAAAACAACGAACAGAGAAGTCGCTCAGAACAATTACGAGAAAGCTCAGATCGAATCCGGCAGTACCGAACAACGTTTTACAGGAAGTGAAGGATACGAAGAGGCGATGCGTAATTCAGCGCCGCAACGCGAGAAACAACAACCGATTGTTTCAACAGAACCTAAAATAGGTCGAAATGATCCTTGTCCTTGCGGAAGTGGGAAGAAATACAAACAATGTCACGGAAAATAAATTTACAAGGCGGTTCGAAAGGATCGCCTTTTTTTAACCACATAGATACATAGGACACATAGAGGAAGGAACCTGCATGTGAATTTACCACATAGATACATAGGGCACATAGTGGCATTCAATTCTTCACCTTCGGCGAAGCTTTTTCCTGAAACGTTTAAGAAGTAGCTTTTGTCAGGACAAGTAAAAGTGTGTTACATAGATACAGTACAACAAAAACTATGTGACCTATGCTCCTATGTGGTTAGTCAAATCATGAATAAATTTTAACTTTGAACCATGAACCAAAAATTGAAAATCGGGATCGTTGGAATGGGAAATGTCGGAATTCATTTCCTGCAGCGATTGATCGAATTAGGACATAATCAACTGACTGTTTATTCCAGATCAGGGAACACCATTCCGAACCTGGTTGCGCCGAAAGAAGTTCAATTCACGAATGATTTTAAGGAATTCATTGATTTTGACCTCGTGTTTTGTGCTGTGAACGACAACAACATGGTTGAAATGGTTCGCCTGATTTCGAAGTATGTACCGGTTGTTTCGGTTTCCGGAACAGTCAATTTGAATCACCTGGAAACCAAACATGCAGTCGGGACCTTCTACCCGCTTCAAAGTTTCAAAGCAGATCAGGCCATTCATTGGGACGGACTTCCAATTTTCATCGAGGCTCATGATCCGAAATTCAAAAGCTTCCTGATCGACCTGGCCAATGAGTTCAGTGGAAATGCCATCGAGCTTTCGGAAGAAAAACGCCAATACCTGCATGTTGCAGCCGTATTTGCCAATAATTTCACCAATCACATCATTGACCTGGCCGCACATTACTGCAAAGAACACGACATTGAATTCGATTGGCTGAAGCCATTGATCAATCAAACGATCGAAAAAATTCAGACCAACGATCCGCACGATATTTTAACCGGTCCGGCTGTCCGCAACGACCAGAGCACTTTGCAAAAACACCTGCAGCTGCTCGATCCTGATAAACGAACGATCTACCAGACATTGACGAACAGTATTATCAAACACCACAAATAAGATGATTAGTTACAAAGAACGCTTGAACAGCATTTCCACTTTTATTTTCGACATCGACGGTGTTTTAACTGACGGAATGGTGATTCCTTATCACGGAGAATTGCTGCGCGGATTAAATTCAAAAGACGGTTACGCCATCCAATACGCTGTAAAAAAAGGATACAAAGTATTTATTATCACAGGAGGAAATTCCGAAGATGTGAAAAACAGCTTGCTTCATTTGGGTGTTTCAGAGGTTCATTTACGGTCTTCCGATAAAGTAGCTGTTTACAAGCAAATCAAAGAAAAATACCAGTTCCAGGACGAAGAGGTTTTGTATATGGGCGACGATCTTCCGGATTACCAGGTGATGCGCATGGTCGGAATGGCTGCTTGTCCGCAGGATGCCGCGATCGAGATTAAACACATTTCACATTATCAATCGCCGTATTACGGTGGAAAAGGCTGTGTACGGGATATGATTGAACAGACTTTACGGGTTCATGATAATTGGTTTCACGAAGAGGCATTTGTGTGGTAGGAATGATTTTGGGTTAAACTGAAAACATTACTACATCATATTCCGATCCGGATCAAAGTAAATCCAGGGAAATATTGAAAGAATTTCTACAAGCAAAATTGTAAGAATCAATGCCCGAATGAATTCATGTTTCACTTTGAACAAAACAACGTAAAACGGGAAAAAGCATAATGACATTACGGATAAAGAAGCAAAGGAAAACTCAATGCTTTTCCCTTGAATCATCTCAAAAATGGAAGCACGGTAAATACCATGTACCGAGATACAAAATATCCCTAACGAAAAGTGTATGATGGAAAATAGAATGTTAAACTTTTTCATATCAATTTTTCAGTCCCTCTCTTTATCTCCACTTATCATTTCCGAAAACAATCGAAAAGTGTCCGCCAAAATACAGATTATTGATCCTGTGTTGAAAAGTTGCTGAATTTGATACTATCTCGGTTCCATCTTTAAACTCATCCACTGTTTTTGCTTGTCCGGAAGTCTTGTAATAAGCATACCCCATCCTGAAAGCAACTGATAACATATCTCTAACAATAAAAAAACGCAGATCAAACCCGGTTTTCAAGGCTACCTTAGTTCGTTCCTCAAAATAATAATTGCGTTTAAAATCAATCATATTTGCCGGATTCTGTGCGTTCGAATAGATCGAAATGGTACTTTTCGAGATCGGAATCATTGGCGAGAAAAAAGGATGAAATGCAAATCTACCGAACTTAACATTTCCAATCAAAGCGAGTTTGATCGAAAAAAGATCCAACTTCTCAATAAAAGGTATCACTCCGTTTTCAATGTTACTCTCAGGAATAGAAAGTTTCAGATCCGGGGTTTGCTCCTGAATTCCTTTCCTGATTGTTTCTTTGTCAACAGATCTCGATGTGAAATCGAACGCAGCACTGATGCCAATGATATCTTTATAAAGCATTTCGAATTCAGCAAAGTTGATGGTTATCATTGTACGGTTTTTGCTATTCAGCAAAAACGAATAATCGGAAGTCAGATCTCCTGAAACATCCATCTGGTAATACCCCCCATCAAAAACAAAACCGTTCAACGCATAAGTAAAAAGATTTTTTTTCCTTTTCGGCATCGAATCCTGTGATAATCCATTCACAGGAAACCAAATCAGGATCACATAAAAAAGTAGTAATTGTTTCATTCGATTTTGGTTGATTAGATGATCTCCGGCAAGTGAAATCAATCGATTGCTCTACATCTTCACCACCTTCCGCACGTACCAGTTTCCATTTACAGAAAAGCGCAATAAATAGGTTCCGGAATTCCAGGAAGCTGTTTCAATGGAATTAACAGGGTGATTTGCTGAAAAAACCTGTTTTCCGGATAAATCAACGATTTCGATGCGATCAATGGAACTTTCAGTATCGATGTAAAGTAAATCATTCACCGGATTGGGGTAAAAGGAAAGATCAACATGATTTTCCAGGTTTTCTACGCTTAAAATGCTGTAAATGGTCGGTGATGCATTTGAAGGAAAGGCATAATCATTTCCCAGTTTCACTACGAATAAAGAAGATCCTCCGGTACTGAATCCCGGATCGGAATGAAAACCAACCGCTACCGCATAACCGTCATTGGTTTGAATAATCTGGTTGATCTGATCCTGTCCCACAGAGCTGTAGGGCAATCCGTATCCATCCCAGAAAAATGCAGCGGCGAAACGGTTAATATAACAATCTTCACCTCCAGCGAAATCGTACAAGGGATTATTTCCCTGGGTAACGAGAAAATATTTATCACCGGGAGGAGCTGTATAGTTTACAAATCCAACATAGCGGTTTTCGTATTGCGAATAGGTATCTTCATCTGAAATGAAATCTCCGTCTTTGGTCAGGAAAATCTGGTAATTGTCTTTATCCGTTTTCCCGGTTTCCAATCGTTCTCCTACGCACATTAATCGATTGGATACAAATTGCACATCATTCAGGATGTATTCGCCGTTTCTTCCCGCAAGTGTATCCCAGATCAACGAACCATCAATATGATAATATGCAATGGATGCTTTTGATTTCAGGGAATCTGCAACGTAAGCCGTTCCGACCACCGCGAATGTTGTATCCGTCATTTTCAATCCTTTGTTGAAATAGTCAACTCCAACTCCGCCCGATTGCTGTTCCCAAAGTACATTCCCGTTTTTATCAATTCGCACTGCATACCGGTCTTCTGTCTGTTCCGGATTGGCATTCGTTTCACCAAACATCACGATACTGGTATCCGGCATCAGGATCGCATCATGAAAACGTTCCCAACCGCCTTTGTCGTACCATTTTTCCCATTGCTGATTTCCAGACAAATCTGTGAAAACAACATATCCGTCAAAACCCCCGGTTCCGTTACTGGATGAAGCCCCGATGATGTAGTACCCGTAATTCGGAACGAAAAGGACTCTTCTTCCCTCTTCAAATTCCGCTCCGCCGTATTCTTTCGACCAAACATGGAAACCATATTTGTTCAGCTTCAACAAAAAGGCCTGAGAAGGTGCGTTTTCAAAACTGGAAGAAGCCCCCGTAATGATGTAGGAACTATCCGGTAATTCAGCAATTCCTTCTCCGCGATCATACCCGGTTCCTCCGAATATGTGATTAAACGAAATCTGGGCCTTGCCTTCGAATGCGCAAAACAAGAGCAGAATTGCTAAAAGATTTCTTAAAATAACCATGACAAACGAATTAATGCTGACTGACCGAATCCTCTTTTAGATACCAAACCGTAAATATCGTCTGTTCCCAGCTGAATTCCCAATTTATTTCCATGATATCCAAACATCAAGCCTCCGCGAACGATGGAAGATCCTCCGAAAGCCACATTGGCAGAAACGGAAACTTTTGGTATAAATCGATAGAATAATCCTGCGAATCCGGTAGGTACAATTCCGATTGTCGGGTAAAAGCGGATTCCGAAGAAGCTTTGTAATTTCTTGGCAGATTCCAGGTCAACCAACTTGGAAATCTGGATAAATGCAGGAACCATCACCCAGCGTTTTACTTCTTTTTTCTGAATGTTCAACGAATCCAATAGCGAGAAATTATCTCCGAACATGTTTCCGCTGTGCTTGATCTGATCAAAAGTAAAACCGCTGAAACGATACGTGGAATCGGCAAAATAACGTGTCTGGGGCTTAAACATATAAGCCGCCCCTAAGTTCTGAACCGTAAATTGGAATGTTGCCGAATCCTTTAACCACGGAACTTTCAGGTAGAAATCAAAATCTACTGCGAAACCGATTCCTTTGCTGAAATCTTTCCCCTCCGAATAAGTCATATCCCCGTTCAATCTCAGGTTAATGGAATCCACATCTGCTCCCTGGTACCATTTTCCATTGCGGATATAACCTCCGTATTGGTTTTGAACGTTTACAAGGTTCAAAGTAAGAGAGCTTCCGGTTTTCCGGTGATAGAAACCAAAACCTGCCTTTTGAAACTGCATTCCAGAAATCCTTGTTCCAGTTAAATTTGCCGTATCCGCTCCCAGGTAACTGTTTCCATAGAACGTCATTTTGAATGCATCTTTCGTATAATTGACGTTTCCAGTCACATAATACCCTGCTTTTACGAGCCAGGAATACTTTCCTGATTTAAACAAACTGGTTGCTCCGGAAACATAACTGATATCGCCGCTGATAAATGCTCCTACCCGGTTGTTTGCCCGGTGGGCTTTCATCGTCCGGTCTTTCATTTCAGAGTCGATATAGCCTCCGAACGCCAATGTATTGAGGAATTCTTTCCGCATGGAAGTTCCGGTCACATCAAAATTTCCGGAAAAATTGAGCCGGTTTGTCTGCAACAAGCTGTCCCTGAAAAGAGGAAACGTAGATTGTCCGAAAACAGCAGATATTACCAGGAAAAATGAACTTATCGTGAGAATTAATCGATTCATTACAGGTGATTTTCAAGAGTTAGATTCGCCCCCAGTTTGAATTTGAAGAATGCTCCTGCAGGAATGGAAACCTTCACATTTTGTCCGTTTGCATTATAGGTATTCAGTTTTAGTTTGATCATACAATGTTTCACTAAACCAATGTCATCACACAATGTTTCCGAAACCGGAAAATACACGACGCTTTTCTTCTGCATAATTCCATCGACCGCCGCACCGTATACACTTGACTGAATCGGGCTGGTTCCGGAAACAACTCCTACCGTCTGGAAGTTCGCATCCAATAAATACAACTCCAGGCTTCCTTCAAACGGGAATGCGTTCATGGCATTGACCCAAAGCTGTCCTGATTTTACATTGGTTTTATTTGGATCATTGACCAAGCTCAATGCGAATGTGTCCTGGAAAATCAAATCACTCATCCCGACATTCAAGGGAAACATTCCGTTCAACTTCACCCGCAAAGGATGCGCATCGTAGATTTCATCCCATCCCCCGGAAACATTTCCCCAGGGATTCATCTGAAGCTGAAAACTCAATTCATTCTTTGCCCCATGATTTTCAACGTATTGTTCGAAATTGCTGTTCCCGGGAGTAAAACTCAAGGTAGTATTGCTCGGAGTGATATTTCCGTTCGAACCTGTTGCAGCACTGATCGTATTCCATGTTCCGATATTCGGATGCGTTAATGAAACGGCACTTCCAGCTGCATTGATATTTTTCAGGGAATTGATTTTAAACTTCCCGTTCACTTTCAAACCGTTTTCAATTTTCAGATCAAAAGTCATCGCATCCACATCCAGGATTCCGGTCGTAATATTGTTCATCGCGTCGATCTGCGCATAAACCGTGTCCGAAACCAATTCATTTCCGAAATAACCGCGGGCATAATCCAACTGCACATCTTTCATCGTAAACTGGAACTTGATAATATCCGACGGTGTTACCGTTACAGCCGGTCCGGCCGGATCGGATTTCACCAGCATCCGTGAGCGGATCCGGTTATAGGAAGTTCCTGATAACCCGGTGAGATCCAATTCGTATCCACTCAGATCAACAAAACCTGTTGCAACTCCCGGATTTGACTGTGTTCCGGCAGGAGCTATAAATTCCTGCGACAAAGTCACCCCGTTTTTACTTACGCCAAGCAGTTCAATCGTGAAAAAAGTCTTTGTACCAATCGGGTTAAATACTTTCAATTGCACACCGCCCTGTTTTACCCGGACTTTTTTCAGCTGTACATCTCCCATTTCAATGACATGATCTTCTGCATTGTTTACAAAAGATGTTCCGGGAGCAGCCTGGATATTCAGGGCAACATGAAAGGTATTTTCAACACTTGTATCCGGTAAAGCCACAAAATCACTCAATTTGAACTCAAACAGGGAAGCATTGATATCCAGTTCATAATTCCCTGAAACAACCGTCAACAGGGAATCCGCAACCAAATCAGACAACGTGAGGCTATCATGAACAAGCGGAACCTGCCAATCTGTATCCCAAATGGCTTTTCCCCGTTTTTTACAGGAGGCGAAAACCAGTCCGATACAAAGCAAAAAGAGGAGTTTTTTCATGGTATGTTAGAGATACATTGTTTTTAAAGAGGTTGGAATTAAACGCGTTCAATTACCGTGGCATATCCCTGCCCGACTCCGATACACATCGTCACCAAAGCGTACTTTCCTCCGGTGCGTTGTAACTGGTTTGCAGCAGCAAGCAAAATACGTGATCCGGACATTCCCAGCGGGTGTCCGATTGCAATTGCTCCTCCGTTCGGATTGATCCGGGAATCGTTATCGTCCAAGCCCATGGTCCTGGTGCAGGCAAGTACTTGCGCAGCAAATGCTTCATTCAATTCAAGCACGTCCATCTGATCCAAAGTCAGGCCAGCTCTTTCAAGCGCTTTCCGGGAAGCCTCAACCGGCCCGATTCCCATAATGCGTGGTTCAACGCCCGAAATTGCCGCTGAAACAATGCGTGCAACCGGTTTCAGGTTGTGATCTTTTAAACCGATTTCCGAAGCCATTAGTAAAGCTGCTGCTCCGTCATTCAAACCGGATGCATTTCCTGCAGTTACCGAACCGTCTTTTTTGAAAGCCGGTCTCAATGCCGCCAACGTTTCCAAGGTGGTTCCGGATTTTATAAATTCATCCTGATCAAAAATCAAAGAGTCCTGTTTTTTACGGGGAATTGCAAACGGTACAATTTCTTCAGCAAGAATTCCTGCTTTTTGAGCCTTTGCGGCTTTTTCCTGCGACCAGGCAGCAAAACGATCCTGGTCTTCCCGTGAGATTTGGTGAAGTTCCGCGAGGTTTTCAGCTGTCATTCCCATCGCTTCCGCTCCGTAAAGTTCTTCCATTTTCGGATTAATGAACCGCCATCCGAAAGAGGAATCAAACAACTGCTGATCTCTTCCGAAAGGTGCCGATGCTTTTGAGAGTACCCATGGTCCGCGGGTCATGTGTTCGATTCCTCCAGCTACATAAATATCTCCGGCTCCAACCTGGATGGCTCTTGCAGCATTCACTGCAGCCGACATTCCGGAAGCGCACAAACGGTTCACGGTTTCTCCGCCTACGTTGATGGGATAGCCCGCAAGTAACAAGGCCATCCGGGCCACATTCCGGTTATCTTCTCCAGCCTGGTTCGCACAGCCCAAAATCACATCTTCGATTGCTCCCGGATCGAAGCCCGGAACTTTTTTCAACAATGCTTCCAAAACATGTGCAGCCAGATCATCTGCCCGTACCGGTGCCAGTGTTCCGCCAAAATTTCCAATTGCGGTTCTTACACCAGCTACTATAAATGCGTCCTTTATCGCCATTAAATCCTTAGTTTAACTTTCTTTCGTTTAATCTTCTACGAAAATAAGGAATATTCTTTCTGATCCAATTTCTGTTAAAAGGTTATAGTAAGTGTTGATAAGTATTGACCCTTCGAGGGCATATATTTTACTAAATTCAACACCCTAAACCAAATTACGATCTATGAAAAAATCCGTCCCATTGATGGCTGGAATGCTATTTTGTAGTGTGTTATCATTCTCCCAGGCCGAGAGCATGACCGCAGCAGAAATCAGGTACCGTGATTCGATTACCAAATTGAATCAAAGTAACGCAGCAATTGCAGCCAGCCAGGAGGCCTACAACAAAGGAATCGAACTTTTCAACCAAAAAAACTTCAAGGAAGCTATCGCTGCTTTCAGCAAATCCATCGCTTCCGATCCGAATTTCACTGCTGCCTATTACAACAAGGGGGTTGCAGAAAATGAAGCGGAATTGTACCAGGATGCGCTTACAACTTTCAACATTTTAATCAGCAAACAAAAAGGGTATTCCAAGGCTTATTTTCAGCGCGGAAGAGCTTACCAGGGCTTATCCGATTACCTGAAATCCGAAAAAGATTACGAGGAATCCATTAAACTCGATGCAAATAATCCAAAAGCATACTACAACTACGGAACTTTAAAATTCTTGCAACAGGATTACAATGCTGCTATTAAATACTTTACGAAAAGTATCGAGTTGGACCCTTCCGGACCGATGGCTTATAACGACCGTGGGAGCTGTTACCGCATGCTCGAAAATTACCCGAAAGCAATCGAGGATTACGAAGCAGCACTGCGTAAGAACCCGAATCTTGCTTTTGTATTGAACAATGTGGGTACAACCAAGAAAAAAATGAAAGATTATGCAGGAGCCATGGCTGCTTTCAACCGCGCTATTTCTGTTGACGCAAACTTTTACCTGGCTTACAACAACAGAGGCGTAACGCTTCTTGAAAAAGGAAGTCTGGATGACGCAATCAAGGATTTTGAAAAAGCATTATCCATCAACCCCCAATATGCTCCTGCGGCTTCCAACCTTTCCGGAATTTATTTCAAGCGCAAGAATTTCAAGAAAGCGGAAGAATTGGCTACCAAAGCCATTAATGCCGATCCGAATTACGCTTCTGCCTATGTGAACCGCGGAATGGCCAGAGAAATGCTCCGAAACATGGACGATGCCTGCAGCGACTGGAAAAAGGCAAGTGATTTAGGGTCAACAGAAGGAAAAAAATGTCACTCAGGAAACTGCAGCAACTAAAATCAAAACGATGAGAAAATTACTAACACTAGTCGTTATTGGTTTAACGACAAACCTATTTGGTCAGAATGTTGACTTTAAATCGGCAAACTTTAAAGACGATAAAGAAGGGCTGAAAAGTGCCACAACAGCCATCGAACAGGGAGATGAATTTTACAAAGCAGGAATGACTGCTGTTTTCGCCGTACAGGATTTCGGAACGAATTTCAAAAGTGCTTTGAAACACTTCGAAAAGGCGCAAAAATTCAACCCGAACAATGCACTGCTTAATTACAAAATCGGGGTGTGTTATGCCAATTCCACAGATCCTATTTTGTGTGTCGAGTATATCAAAAAAGCGCAAAAACTCGATCCTGCCTGTGATCCTTTCCTGAATTACTATTTGGGTTATGTGGCACAAATCGAAGGAAAATACGACGAAGCTTCCAAATATTACACTGCTTTCGAGACAGAATATAAAAAAGCGGATGATTTCATGAAGTTCGTGAACCTGCGTAAAAAGCAATGTGCTACTTCCAAAAAATTCGAAGCTTCTCCGGTACGTTGCTGGGTAGACAATGTTCCTTCCCTGAATTCCAAAGAAGACGACATTGCCCCTTCCATTTCTACCGATGGTTCCGAAATGATTTTAAGCTCAAACAGAGCGAACAGTCACGAACCGAATGCTCTTGGAATCTATGATTATGAAATCTATTCGTCTTCACTTTTGGATAATGGCTGGTCGACTCCGACAAAACTTTCCGGACCGATCAATTCCAACAACGATGACATTTCGAACTGTCTTTCCTACGACGGAACAAAAATGCTTCTGCACCGCGAAACCGGTGGACAAACGGATATTTTCGAATCCAAATTGAAAGGAAACGAATGGTCAGAACCCGTTAGACTGAGCATTTTTATCAGTACGGATAAGAATAACGAACGTTATGCCAGTTACAACGAAGACGGCTGGAAGATTTACTTCAGCCGCGACAACGGTTTCCGTGAAACAGGTTCCGAAATCATGTTCTCCGGAATGCAGAACAAAATGAAGCAGGATTACATGATTGCTACCATGCTGACAGGAGTCAATTCGAAGTTCAATGATGGTCCGATTTACATTCACATCGACGGGGAAAGTATGTTTATTGCTTCCCAGGGACATGAATCGATGGGTGGGTACGATATTTTCCTTTCGAAAAAAGTCCAGGGACAATGGACAACTCCAGTGAATATGGGATACCCGATCAACACACCTTATGACGATTTCTTCTTCGCTTCTACTGCAAACGGGAAATTCGCTTACATTTCTTCCAACAGAGCCGGAGGAAAAGGTGGTTTTGATATTTACAAGGTTACTTTCTGGGGAGAAGAGAAAAAACCGATTGCTGAAACGGAAGATTACCTGCTTGCAAGTATCGTGATGCCGGTAAAAGACCACAACATTGAGAAATCCGTTGAGGTAAAGAAAAAGAGTTTAACGGTATTCAAAGGAGTTACAATCGATGCTATTTCCAGAAAGCCGGTTGAGGCTCAAATCGAGATTACGGATAATGCGACAGGGAAAGTGATTGAAACATTTACCACGAACTCGGCAACCGGGAAGTTCATCATTACGCTGAATTCCGGGAAAAATTACGGAATCGCGGTTAAAGCTTCCGGCTACCTCTTCCACTCTGAGAACTTTGACATTCCCAACGGAGCAGACGACAACCTGGTAAACAAAGTGATCGAATTGAAGAATATTGCCATCGGATCTAAAATTGCGCTCCGCAATATTTTCTTTGATGTCAACAAAGCAACCCTTCGACCGGAATCCAATGCCGAGATGGAGCGTTTGGTTCAATTGATGAAAGATGTGCCAAGCCTGAAAATTGAAATCTCCGGACATACCGACAATACAGGTTCTGCATCATTGAACGAAGTATTGTCCCAGCAGCGTGCCGAAGCCGTAGTTTCTTACCTGGCTCAGAAAGGAATTGCTGCAAACCGTATGACTGCTAAAGGTTATGGTTCTTCCAAACCGATTGCATCCAACAACTCCGAAGACGGAAAACAACAAAACCGCCGCACGGAATTTGAAATTAAAGCAAATTAATCAGTAAAAAAGGCCCGTGATACATCTGTAATAATATAGAAAACTCACCAAGCCGGATAAATATTAAAAAACTATGTGAGCTATGTGGTTCATTTTACCACATAGCATCATAGAACACATAGTGAACATTCGGTTTGAACTTTGAATTATTTTCTAAATTGGAAACTATATTATTATTTTGGTGAGTATAATACATCCAATCCGATGTATCACGGGTCTACTTTTTTATTTCCGTTTTTTCACCAAAAGAACTTCTTCCCGGTCCACTAATTTGATCCAATCCGGAGATTCCTGGTATTTTTTAATCTCGACCCGGAAAATCGAATCATTCAAGGGATAAGATGTATCTTTTTTAGCCAGGATAACATATTCGGCATTTTTCACCGTCGGGTACATATAGCAGTAATTCCTGTTTGCCAAATGAGGAACCAGGTTTGATTGAGCAGAAACAACCGCATTTCCCGGAATCAATTTAAATGCAGCATACACCTGTTTTACATCGTATTCTTTCTTGTAATGATTCTTTGACAGGAAATTGATATTCGTGTCCGGCATATAAAAATAAGGCTCTGTCATGCGCTCGTATGTAATGATCATCGCTGACAAAACGACCACCGTTGCCCCGATTTTCCGGAAGGATTCTTTTTTGAGTTTCCCAACCACTTCAAATACGCCAATCGCCAGGATCGGTGCAAATTCGATGCAGTAATGTAAACCAACTCCCCAGATAATCGGGGAATCGTGAAATAGCTTCTGGAAAAAGATCGGAATGAGCATCACCAGGTACGACGGTCTGAACAAAAGCAGGATAATTCCCGAATAAACCAGGCATCTCAGCAAAAACGCCTTGGTACTATCTGCTATCGGATCCCCGTTAAAATTAGAAATCATCAGGTTAAACGAATCAACCGGATGGAGGAGTAAATTTTTCACGGCACCGGCCATGCTTCCGCCCAAAATACTATAGTCAAAATGAGGATACACTCCGTCTCCGGACAGGTTCGGCATGATCAGTTTCAAAACGATCAGAAAATAAACCATTGAAGAAAAACCTGCCAGGATGTAGAAATTCCGCCATTTTTTTTCTTTCCACAGCTGGAGCGACAAACCGAAACAGATAAATGCGATCCAAAGCGGGCTATTTTCCTTCCCTACCCATAAAATGATGATCAAAAACACACACCACTTCAGTTTCCGTTCTTTGGTAAAGACGAAAAGCCACGGAACCAGTGATGAAACAACCACACTATCATGAAAGTCATACGATAAAGCCGATAAAACGCCGAAAAAGGAATAGAAAAAAATCATCGCTGCTGCCGCCAGGTAACGATTTACCTTGAAGTAACGGTAAACACCCAATCCACCGAAAAGCAAAGCAACAATCTGGATGATTAACAACGTATAAGAACCAAAAATCCAAACCAATGGCGAAAACAGAATCAGGTAAAAGTCAAAATGATCGCCCAACAAATTTTCAGGATTTGCTTTGAATGTCGTACTGTCATTCCATTGAAAATGAGCATAATCATACAAGGCATTCGAATAAAGTCCAAGGTCCAGCGCATAGGTCCGGAATAAATAGTGATTGACCAAGGAAATCAAGGAATAAATCACAGCAAATGCCAGAACAATCAGGTACTTTTCGGGAACCTGCTTCAATCCTGAATAGAAATTCTTTAAGTTATTCATCTTTCTTCCGGATAATCCATGTCATACAAATCGTAACCTGGTGCCCAGTAATCTTTCACGACTTCTTTCAAGACGAAACCGCATTTGGCATAAAACTCATGGACAAACTGAGAAGTTCGTACTCCAATACGATCTACCTGATGATTTTCCTGAAGGTGTCTTACCCGGTGTTCTACTAACGCTCTTCCGATTCCTTTTTTCTGTGAACCGGGATGAATCATGTCCCAGCTCAGAACTCCTTTGTGTTTATCCTGCTGAATATTGATCCCTCCGCAAGCCACAATTTTTCCTTCCGATTCTACCACAAAATAATCTTCCAGTTCGGAATCGAGGTAGTTTTTCAAGTCTTCTCTTTCTTCGGGGGCGAAATATGCCGGGCAATTCGCATCAAAAAGCTCTAATATCGCTTCTTTGTCCGGGTAGTTATATGTTCGGATTTGATTCATTCTTTAACTCATTGGAGTACATAACTCAAGTAAAAAACCATCCAAATCGCGTACATATGCAACTGTTTGTCCCCAGGGCTTTTCTTTTGCTTCTTCAACCAGAACAGCCCCCTCAGAAACAGCTTTATTTACAAGTTCCTGAACATTTTCAGTGGTAAAACCAAGTTCGATTCCAAATGATTTGGATTTCAGGCTGCTTTCCTGGAAACCATCTTTCAAATTGGAATTTGCTAAAGATACCGAGGCAAAAGAAATGGTTGTCGTCCCTGTGATCAGTTCAGCATATTCATTTTCCGGGGCTATGAATTTCAATTCGAATCCAAAAACCTTCGTATAAAAATCAACGGATCTTTTAACATCCGGAACGTATAAAATTGTATAAGCAAACTGAATCATGGAACTCATTTAGTGATAAAAGTAAAACATTCCGACAATAAGGACGATAATCCCGCTGATTACGAACAATAAAACCAGGTAGAGTAACAATGCCAGTATTGCCTGAAAAAAAGCCCGCCACTTAGACAGTTTGTTGAAAAACTGGATGTAAGTCCATGAAAACAAGGCAAACTCGACCAACTGTAATCCAAGATTAAAAAAATCAAATGCGATTGAGTCATTCAAAAAATAGAGGATCGGTGCTGCCAAAATAGGCAAAACCAGAGCCTGGGCTGTCACAAAAGCGGTTAGAACCAGTAATTCTACAAAATTGAATTTTTGTCGCTTGAAACAAAGCCAGGTTGAAAATGCCAAAAGCGGAATCGACAGCAAGCGGGACAAGGCATAATGATCTGAAATCCATTTACTGATATCCATTGGATCAACTCCTTTGGCATTTCCGCCTCCCACATTGTTCTGAAGGGAAATTTGCGTACTGTGATCCAAATGTAGCACTTGCGACAAAAACGCATAAATGGTTGCCAGCACGATTACCATGGAAAGCGGTTTAAAGTGTTTTACCCGTTTTCCTTCCAGGAATTCGCGGATGCTGTGTCCCGGTCTCGTGTACAATTCTTTAACGGAGTAAAAAATTCCTTTGTCAAAATGTAGTAATCCGTGCTGGATATCGTGCCACATGTAGTGGAAATTCAACTTATGTGTGTCGGCAGATTGTCCGCAATTGCTACAAAATTTGCCATTCAGTTCAGCAGCGCAGTTTTTACAGTGATGGTCCATTCGTGTTCAATAAATAGTTTTCGTTTATAGTATTGGGGTTATTTTTCAGTCTTCATCATCCGGATCGGAATCATCGCCGGGAAGTTCCAATGCTTTCACTTCCTGCACGGCATTTCCTGCAATTCCTTTTACGGAACCATACATATCGATGGTATTCACAATGACTTTTTCAATTTGTTTTTCGCGTTGCTTCCAGATTCGTTGCATGGAGCGTTTCTCACTTTCCAAATCAGCTTTCATCTGCGTAAATCCTTCCACGATGGCTTCCACCTGCATGCGGAAAGTAGAACTTGTCAGGAAATCGTACAACATGTGCATTTTGTCGCCTTTATTTTCCTGTGAAACCAAAGTACTGCTGATTTGTATGATTGTTTCCCGCAAGACGGAGCAAAGTCCCTTGAATTCTTCATAAGTACAAATCCAGATTCCGTCTTTCAGTCCCATCCGTTCCATATCCGAGGGCATGACTTCTGTTACCAGGACTCCGATATCAGCGCCTTTATCGCGGATATCCGCCTTGAATTTTTCAATCCAGGTCGGTTGAAAATCCTTTGTTCGTTTCGATTCGTAATAAATTGTTCCGCAATTTTGCTGGCTACGTGTATGAACCGTTTGAATACAATCTCCGCCACGGGCTCCTTTTTTGATTTCTTCAATTGTATCTAATGGAAAATGAGATGCGAGCCATTCTTCAATTGCCAACTCCTGCACTTCTCCCTGCAACTGCATGGAACCTTGCTCTTGTTTACGCTTCATTTCTTCGGTGAGCTTTTTCTGATCTTCCAGCTGCTTGAGCAATTCTTTCATCCGGAGTTCGTTTCGCTCTTCTTCCGTTTTGCGGATTTTCGCTTTCTCCTCTTCCAGTTGAAGACTCAGTTTTTTCTGGGATTCTGCTTCAACAACTTCTTTCAGTTCCTCTTTTTCACGCTTTAATTTTTCAATCTCAGCCTTACTCCGGTTCAATTCTTTGATCTGCTCCGATTTTTCATTCAATTCTTTCTGAAGCAATGCAAATTGTTCGTCCTGTTCCTGGATTAGTTTTGCTTTCAGCTTTTCTTCCAAGGCCTTGCGTTCTTCTTTCAGTTTTTGCTCAAATCGTTCCTGGAAAAGCTCGTTTTCTCTTCGTTTCTTTTCTTCAAACGCTTCTTTTTCGTGCAGTAGGGCTTCCTGCTTTTTGGCAAATTCATCCCTCGCTTCATTCAATTGACCTTGATACTGAAGTTTGATCTGTTCTTCCAACTGATGTGCCAGGATATCGTTGACATCGATCGGAGTGCCGCAATTCGGGCAATGAATTTGATTCATGGGAACTTTATTTAAGCCGAAAATACAAAATAAGCTTAAAACTTCATTTTCACCCGTCCAAATCATTTTTTACACCTTGTTTCGGTTAACTTTAAGATTTAATCCACAATTCCTTTTATATGGCTGTTTCTGACGTATCTGTAAAACTCACTTTCCTAGGAGGTGCCGGAACCGTAACAGGTTCAAAAACGTTGGTTGAAATTAATGGAAAACGCATTTTGATTGATTGCGGTTTATTCCAGGGAATCAAAGAGCTGCGGCTTTTAAACTGGAATGATTTCCCGATCAATCCTACAACCATTGACGCCATTGTACTGACTCATGCCCACCTGGATCATTGCGGTTATATCCCTTTACTCGTCAAAAAAGGATTCAAAGGTCCGATCCATTGCACACATCCGACCCTGGATTTAACGGAAATTATCCTGAAAGACAGCGCTAAAATCCAGGAAGAAGATGCGGAGCGTGCCAATAAAAACAATTATTCCAAACATGAGCATGCAGAACCGCTGTATACCGTAAAGGATGTCTTGAATTGCCTGCCACACTTCGTTGGTCACAACCTGAATGAATGGGTCATCATCAATGAGTATTTCAAGTTTGAATTTCTGAATAGCGGGCACATCCTGGGCGGCGCTTTTGTCAATGCTAAAGCAGCTGGTAAAACGATCCTCTTTTCAGGAGATATCGGTCGTTCGAACCCCATGCTGCTCTACCCTCCCAAACACATCAAAGAAGCCGATTATTTAATTCTTGAATCGACTTACGGAGACCGCCTGCACGAATCTGAGAATGTCAAAAAGGAATTGAAAGAAATCATTCACCGGACAATCAAACGCGGCGGAATTTTGATGATCCCGAGTTTTGCTGTCGAACGAACCCAGGAGATTTTATACCTGATTTACCAGCTCCGGGAAGAAGAACAACTACCCAAATGCAAAGTTTTCCTGGATTCTCCCATGGGAATCAACGCCACCAATACATACAAGCGTTACCCGGATTGGCAAAAAATCTCCAATTACGAGTTGGATCAGATGTTTAACGAGGTTTATTTTATCAATGACATGGAGCAATCCAAATTGCTGGTGGCTGACAGACAACCGAAAATTGTTCTTGCCGGAAGCGGAATGATTGAAGGCGGTCGGATTTTACATTACCTGAATTCGCATATCGATAATCCGGATGATACACTGTTGATGGTTGGATACCAGGGAGAAGGAACACGAGGAAGGGCGATTCTGAACGGTTCACCGGAAATCAAATTTTTCGGTGAATACCGCAAAGTCAAGTGTGAGGTCCAACACATCGATTCACTTTCTGCCCACGGGGATTATTCGGAAATGATCGAATGGCTGAAAGGATTCCGGAATAAACCAAAAAAAGTCATCCTGAACCATGGTGAAGCACATCAAACGGATGCTTTCCGCGTCAAAATCGAACACGAATTGAAACTGCAGGTTTTCATTCCGAAAATGCTCGAATCCATTATTTTGGAATAAAACAAAGATGTGGCTGCTAAGGCGACTGAGCGCAGTCGAATTCCCGTAACAGCCACATGTAATTATTCAGATTTTCGAGTCGATCAAATCACTGGATTCCTTTACTTTCATGCGGGCATTGCATGCAGGACAAATCTCCACGCGTTCAGTTGCCAAAGGAATCGGAATCAGGTACAAAATAGTTAAACGCTTCTTTTCAGTTGCGATATCCTTCCGGTTTTCAGCCTTACAAACCTTGCACCTGGTTGTTCCGGGTTCTGTAATGACAGAAACGGTTTTGTACTTAACAGACCACATTATTGTCCGTAATACGTTCTAAATTGCTTGCTGTTTCCTTTCCCGTTTACCGTAACCGAGCTCCATGCACCTGTCCCTCCTTTACCTAGACGAAGCGTGTGTTTTCCCAGGAAACCTTTAAATTTAAAAGAAGGCCATTCAGGAATGAAATGCACATATTTTTCATCTTCCTGAAGTAATGCTTTCAATGATTCTTCCAGTTCTTCCACAGAATTGGAGTTATCGATCAGTTTCTTCACTCCTTCCGGAATACTGATCCCCTGAAAATAAGAGTGATTTTTAATGGTGTCCAGAACCAAAAATAGCCCGACAGTTTTGGTAGGAATTAAGAACACATAATTCTTCGTTCCAACTACCGTTGCATTCACGATTTTCATCGGTTGCTTTGAATTCATTACTCCTGAATCCGCATAAAACACATAGTCTTTGTCTTGTACCAGCATAGCTTCTTTTTATTTTCAAAAATAGAAAAATTAACGGGTCTACTTATTTTATTTACGAATCCGCTTACAAAAAATTGGTATTCGCTTCCACTCGATACAAATTCGTTATTTTTACTGAAAATCCGCACAATGACAGCCATTATAGAAGAACGGCACCTTCATTTTTTCAAGCATTTACTGAACGATCGCGTGCAGGCCGGATCAGCAATCGACGCACATTATGCTTCTGATCACACGGAAGATTTTGTGTTTTATCCTTCGCTGGTCGTGAAACCGGAAACGGTGGAGGAAGTTTCTTCCATCATGCGCTATTGTTATGAAAATGATTTGATCGTAACCCCTTCCGGAGCCAGAACCGGGTTAAGCGGCGGTGCATTGGCAAATCATGGCGGGGTGCTTCTGAGTATGGAACGCATGAACAAAATCATCCGGATTGACGAACAGAATCACCAGGTGATTACTGAACCGGGAGTGGTGACCGAAGAACTTCAAAATGCGGTGAAAGCCGTCGGTTTATTCTATCCTCCTGATCCTGCGTCCAAAGGCTCCTGCTTTATAGGCGGGAACATTGCTGAGAATTCGGGCGGACCAAAAGCCGTAAAATATGGTGTTACCAAAGATTGGGTACTCAACCTGGAGGTCGTTCTACCAAACGGCGATGTTTTATGGACTGGAGCCAATGTGATTAAGAATGCTACCGGGTATAATTTAACTCAATTGATCATCGGAAGTGAAGGAACATTGGCTGTTGTAACCAAAATTGTTTTGCGTTTGATTCCCCACCCTACTCATAATGTACTGCTGTTGATTCCTTTCCGGAATGGTGTTGAAGCCTGTGAGGCGGTTGGTAAAATCTTCATGGCCGGAATCATTCCAAGCGGTCTGGAATACATGGATCGCGATGCGATTCTGTTCACTGCTCCCTATGTGGATGATGCTCCGGATCTCCTGAAAGATGATCATGATGCACACCTTTTAATTGAATTGGATGGTTTCAACCAGGATGTTTTGATGCAGGAAAGTGAAAAAATTATGGAACTGGCAGAACAATTCGATATTGATGAAATTCTTTTTGCTGAAACAGAGGCTCAAAAAGACAGTTTGTGGCGTTTGAGGCGAAAAATCGGGGAATGTGTCAAAACGCATTCGACTTATAAAGAAGAAGACACGGTTGTTCCGCGTTATGAATTGCCTCAGTTATTGAAAAAAGTCAAGGAGCTGGAGAAAAAATACGGGTTCAAATCCGTTTGTTACGGACACGCTGGAGACGGAAATCTGCACGTGAATATCATCCGTGATCAATTAAGTGAAGACGCCTGGAATCATGAACTTCCGGTAGCGATCCGGGAATTGTTTACGGAGGTTGTTCGTTTGGGAGGAACCATTTCAGGAGAACACGGAATCGGCCTCGTTCAAACTCCGTACATGGATTTGGCTTTCAGCGAAACCGGGCTCGACCTGATGCGCTCCATCAAACAGGTATTCGACCCGAAGAACTTATTGAATCCGGGAAAAGTCTTACCGAACAAGCAGCTATGAACCGCGTAGATCGTTTATTTGGAATTGTCACACTGCTTCAATCCCGGAAATATGTGAGTGCTGAACGGATTTCGGAGAAATTTGAAATCAGTGTACGAACCGTTTACCGGGATATTAAAGCGATCGGGGAAGCCGGAATTCCGGTAAGTTTCGAGCCAAACAAAGGTTATTTCATCGTTCCGGGATATTTCACACCGCCGGTTTCATTCACATTAGACGAGGCAAATGCGCTGCTGTTATCACAATCATTGATCGAAGGTTTCGGCGACCGCTCAATTCAGGCTACTTTCGACAATGCGCTGACCAAAATCAAAGCTGTTTTAAAGCAGGTAGACAAGGAAAAAATAGCGTTGCTGGACCAAAGTATTAAATTACAGCTTCCACACCGGTTAAATAATGAATTTGGTTACCTAGCTGAAATCCAGCAGGCCATCACCGAACAGAAACAAGTCCGGATCAGTTATGAAAGTTTAAAACAGGAATTATTGGAAAGAACCGTAGAACCGATTGGTTTGGTCTTTTACGCTTTTTCCTGGCACATGATCGGTTATTGTCAGCTCCGGAAAGATTACCGTGATTTCAAAATCAACCGAATCAGGGAATTTCGCCAAACAATGAATCCCTTTGAAGTCAGTAATCATATTTCGCTGAGTGAATACAAACTTCCTGTCAATTACTAGTTAATTGAAAAATGGAGAATTGAAAAGTTACTTCGACTCTACATCGACAATCTCAGTATAAACCGCACAGTTTTCTTTTCATTTCAAATAAATTTTCAATTCCGAAAAACGGACTGCCATAGGGTTGTCAGTGTCGTGCTTTTTCTTTGTATTAAAATTTAGAAATCATGACAAGAAAAGAGCAATTACAGGCACAATTGGCTGCCGAAGCAGCAACTACCAGAAAATTTATCAAGGCTTTCCCTTTTGATAAAAAGGATTACCAGGCTCATGAGAAAAGCATGAAATTAGGAGATATTTTTCTTCACGTGATTGATCTTCCTCTTTGGGCTGAAATGGCAGTTACAACCGATGAACTGGACTTTGAAAACACTCCTTACGATCCGAAACAATTGAATTCCGTTGAAGAGGCAATGACGTATTTTGATGAATGCGTTGCAAAAGGTATGGCAGCATTAAATCATGTTGAAGACGCTGCTTTGGATAAAACATGGATATTGCGTTCAGGGGCAACTATTTATTCAGAAAGAAGCAAAGAAGATGTGATCCGAATGGCTCATAACCAAACGGTGCATCACAGGGCTCAATTGGGAGTGAATTACCGTTTACTCGGAATTCCAGTACCAC
>VFQP010002131.1_pt1 | contig 23083 bp, 23 predicted proteins | sample 3512351 | NCBI WGS metagenome assembly VFQP01 (sample SAMN10412372, study PRJNA504923) | tailings metagenome | isolation source: Relicate 1 Philex TSF1 revegetated site | place: Philippines: Tuba, Benguet | collected 2017-08-29
GGCCCGGCTCCCTGCTCTCATACCTCAAGGCAAGCGCGCCACCGACGCACTCGCCGCATGCCATCTGCTGTTCGGCATGCGTTGCCTCTGAGTCGCAGCGTCTGCGCGCTTGGCAGCCCTATGCTGCCTGCCGCCGTGGGCCCCTTCCAGCGTCCGCTGGCGCCTGTGTTTCACAGCTTGGGCCGCAGCCCTCGCTGGCACCCTGCTTTGGGTGCAGAGCCTGGCAGCCAAGTTTTGGTTGTGCAAGCGGGTGCGGGCACAGAGACGTGTCCGGCTGCCTGTCCTGTGCGCCCCGAGCGCAGGCCAAGGGCTGGGCCACGGGCGTGGTGGCGGGCATTGACGAGGACGGCTACTCGCAGAACTCTGGCGGCTTCCTGTTTGGCGTGACGGTCAGCCTCACGGACGCCGGGCTGGCCGCCGCGCCCGGCTGCGGCCTGGCCGCCGTGGACGCAACCTTCCAGTACCTGCGCATGCTGCGCGACGCCGGTGAGCGCGCCCTCCTGCTCACTCGCCCCGGCGCCTCTCGCACGGGGGGGGGGTGGAGGGTTTGCGCCCGCGAGCTGTTGTGTGGCTGTGGCCGCCTTGGTGGGGATGGTAGCGAGGTGGGCAGGGGGCCGTTTGCCCGACGAGAGGAGAGAACGCAGGAGGCACCAGGTGAGTTTGTCTTGCTGCGATCTCTCAAGGAGTGCAGGGCCCCAAGGTTGCGTGCGTGTGGTTGTGGACATGACACTGCCGCTCGTGGATCACGTATCCGTCGCCGCGCACGTCGTGGGCGCGCGCAGGCCCTCAGGAGTGGGTGTGGCGTGAGATGGCCGACATCGCCGACATCAAGTTCCGCTTCCAGGAGGACGAGGAGGCCATTGACGCGTGCACGCGCCTGGCCGGCCTGCTGCACCTGCACCAGCCGCAGCACGTGCTGGCAGCAGAGTACCTCCACGAGCAGTACGACCCCAAGCTGGTGCGCTGCAGGAAACAGGGGGGGGAGGGGCGTGGGGCGGGGCTTGCTTGATGACATGTGCGGCGCCCCTGGCCTGTCCTGCCGCCGACACCGCTGTCAGCGTTTCCCTGTGCACCGCCCTCGCTGCGCACGCCTCGCTGCTGATCCCTGGCGCCACGCCACGCACGCAAAGCACGCGCGACGAGCACGCCTCGCCCTCATCGCCTGCCGTGGCGCCCTCGTGTCGTCGTGACCACTGTCGTGCTGCAGATCAGCGAGGTGCTGGCAGCCATGGACCCGGCCCAGTCAGAGTACCGCGTCGACCTGCTGACCAGCCAGTACGACCGCGCCAAGGAGGAGCTGGCAGCCCTGCTGCGCTCGGCCTCGGCGGCCCCCGGCGCCGACGGGGCGGGCGGCGGCGTCACGGTGGACACTGAGCCGTGGTTCAACATGGAGGCGGCCTGGGCGCAGGTGCGGCAGGCGCTGCGCGCCACTGGACCTGACGCTGCGCCGTCTCTGGCAAGCAGAGCAGCCCGGCCGCAGGGGCACGGAAAGCGGCAGGCGCAGCGCGCACTGCGCTGCTACGTGCTTAAGCGGCGGGGAGGCGCGAGGGGCCAGTCGTGCCATGGTGTGTGCGAGCACACCTTGCGTGCTGCTGCCGCCGCCGCAGGTGCCGGCGTCCCTGGTGCGCTCGTGGGCCACCTCGCCGCCGGCGCCCGAGCTGCGCCTGCCGCCGCCCAACCCCTACATCGCCACGGACTTCACCGTGCACCTGCCGCCCGCGCCGGCACCGGCGGCGACCACGGACGTCGACGGCGCGCCGGGGCAGGCGCTCTCCGCAGCGGCGGCGGCGGCGGCGGCTGAGCAGCAGGAGGCGGCGGCGCTGGCTCAGGAGCTGCAGCTGCCCTTGGTGCTTGCCACGCCGCCCGCCTTGGTGCTGGACCAGCCCGGTGCGGCTGTGGGGGGGTTGTGGGGGGCAGCGAGCGGGCACATGGACGGCGCAGCGGCGGGGCCAGGATGGTACTTGCTCCTTGGAACAACCCCTGCGGAGGGGGCCGTGCGCCGCACCGTCGCTTGCCCCCCCGCCCGTGCCGCTGCGCAGGCCTGCGCGTGTGGCACAAGCTGGACCGCTCCTTTGCGCTCCCGCGCGCCAACGTGTGCCTGCGCCTGTCGTCGCCGGCGTGGTGCTCGGGCGCGCGCCAGGCGGCGCTCACGCACCTGGCGCTCAAGGCGCTCGAGGACGGGCTCACCGAGGACGCCTACCTCGCCGAGGTGGCGGGACTGCACTACTCGACGGCGCCAGAAGGGATGACGGGTGCGCTGGACCGTGTCGCGTGGGGCTCTGCTTTTCTGGAGGCGCTTGGCGGGCGCAGCTGTGGGCGCTGCCCTGAGCGTGCGCGGGTAGAGCTTGGCGTCTCGCGCAGCAGCAGCAGGAGACGGGCGGGCGCGGCGTGAGGGGCGTGGCGTTGCGTGGTTGCCGTGCCCCATGGCGTGGTGGTTTGCGCCGCGCCGCAGGCGTGGAGGTCAAGGTGAACGGCTTCACGCACAAGCTGCCGCTGCTGGCGTCGCGCGTGCTGCGCGCGCTGGCCGGCGCCACGTTCGAGGGCGCCAGCTGGGAGACGGTGCACGAGGCCACGTGCCGCAAGTACCGCAACATGAACATGCAGGCGAGGACTGCAAGAGCAGAGCGCCGCGGGTCACCCTGCAGCGGCACTGCGCTGTGGCCCATTATGTGTTGCGAGGATGCGAGTTTGTGCGCTTTGCGCCTGTCACGTGTGCGGGCGCAGGTGTCCAAGCACGCGAGCTACGAGCGGCTGCACGCGCTGTGCGCGGCGGCGCTGCACCACACGCAGCTGCTGCCGCACGCGCAGGCCGCCACGCTGGCCGACGTGCGCGCGCACGTGCAGCAGGCGCTGCAGGAGTGAGTGGCCGCCACAGCCGCAGCAAGCACCGCGCTGGGGCTCTGGGCGTCCATGATCACTGCTCACAAGCCGGCTCGCTGGATCGTTGGATCCTCGGTCATCAATCCCGCGCAGGTGCCACCTGGAGGTGCTGGTGCACGGCAACCTGACGCGCGACGAGGCGCTGGCGCTGGCCCGCGACGCGCACGGCGTGCTGGGCGCCGGGTGCGCCATGGCGGCGGCGGCGCGCAGGCGCGACTGCTGCGTGGAGCTGCCCGCCGGGCGCGCGGTGCTGCTGCGCCAGCCCACGCGCAACGCCGAGGAGGAGAACTGCGGCGTGGAGATCTACTTTCAGATCGGGCAGTCGGCGGCGCCGCAGGCGGCCGACCGCGCGCTGCTGGACCTGGTGGAGCAGCTGGTGTACGAGCCGGCGTACAACTCGCTGCGCACCAAGCAGCAGCTCGGGTACACGGTGAGCGGCGAAGCCTCGATCGGTTGCGCCCTAAAGCCCAGCTGCTGTTGCTGCTGCGCGCCCGACACGTCTCGTTGTCGCTCGATGCTTTGCGCGCAGGTGCACACGGGCACGCGCCTGACGCACGGCGTGCTGGGCTTTTGCGTGGTGGTCGTGAGCGCGAGCCACACGGCCGCGCAGGTGGACGAGCGCGTCGACGCCTTCCTCGTCGAGTTCGCCGACAAGTGAGGCACCGCCGCCGCTGCTGCTGCCTGGCGCGACCGTCCCCGTCGCAAGGTAGACGCGTCACGTGCGCGTTGCGGGACGCGCGCGGCGCGGGAACGTCGCTCCTGTGCTCGCAGGCTGCGCGAGATGGGCGAGGCCGAGTTTGAGCAGCACAAGGCGGCTCTGCGCTCCAACAAGCTCACCAAGGACCGCAACCTGTCGGACGAGACCACCAGGCACTGGGACCACGTCTGGAACCAGAGGTGCGAAGCCTCGTGTCGTGCAGGTCCTGCAGAGCGCCACCTGCGTGCGGGGCCCCTCAATGAACCTCAGCAGCGGTGGCAGTCGCACCTCTGGCACCTTTGCAGGTACGACTTTTTGGCGCGCGAGGCCGAGGTGGCGGCGCTCCAGGGCATCACGCTGGCGCAGGTGCGCGCCTGGTGGGAGCGGCACCTGCACCCGGCCTCCCCCGCGCGCCGCAAGCTGGCCGTGCACGTCGTGCCGACCAAGCCGTGCCTGGCGGCCGGCGGCGACGCGGCCAGCAACGGCAGCACGAACGGGACGCACAACGGCGGCGGCGGCGGCGGGAAGCCGGCGGCCATGGCGGAGGACAGCCCACGGAAGGGCGGAAAGGCGCAGCCAGCGGCCAAGCGGCAGAAAGCGCACGCCTCGCCGGCGGCGGCGGCGCAGCGGGCGGCGGCGCCGCCGGCGGCCCAGGTGGTGGAGGACGTGGAGCAGTTCAAGGGGACGCTGCCGCGCATCCCGTCCTACCTGGCGGAGCCGCCGCCCACCGTGCAGGCTGCCACCGCGGCGGCGCGCGGCGGCGGCGGCGGCGGCAGCGCTCCGTCCGCCATGGACTGCTCCTGAGGAGTCCATCATCTTTTCACGTGACGCAGCACGCGCTTTTGCAATCGGACGCGATCGCAGCAGCGCGTGTGCAGGAGCAGGAAGTCAGACACCGGCGCCGTCACGCCTGCGCCAAGCTCACGTAGCCTCCCTCGATGATCACCTTGCGCTGCTTGGCCTGCGTGAGGGCAGAGAAGCGGGGAGCCAAATGAGAGAGGTGCCACCACTGAACACAACGCGCAAAGGATGCCGCCGCGCGCACCTTGCGGTGCAGCAGGCTCGAGAGCTTCTCGTGGCTCATGGTCTTGTGCAGCCCCGGCTGCGCGTCGGGGTGCTCCAGCATGCGCTTGCACAGCTTCTCCAGCTTGAGCCGCCGCTCCGGAGCCTGCGCGTGGCAAGCACCCGCTCGCACTGCCGCTGCTGCTGGCCGCCACCCACACCCATCATGTGTTGAGGTGTTGAGCCGAGCGTCAGGTGCGCCACAGGAAAAGCGCAGGCCTGTCTGGGCGCACCTTTTTGAGCAGCAGCTTGGCCACCTTGATCCACTTGACCGGGCCGCTCTTGCCCGCCGGTGCTGCGTCCTCGCCAGGCGCCTCTACGGGCTCCTTTTGCTGCCTGTCGCTGCTGCCCGCCTGCCGCTGCTGTTGCTGCCCCTCGCCCTCGGACTGCTCCTCGCGTTTCTGCTTCTTGCTCTTTTTCCTCTTGCTGCCGCCACCCTCTTCCCGCTGCGCCGCCGGCTCGGCTGGCGCCTCCGCCTCGACCGCCACCTCCTCCGCCCGGCGCTTCTGCTTCTTGCGCTTCTCCCTGATCTGCGCCGCCCCCTCCCCCTGCTCTCGCGCCTCGCCTGCTGCCTGCTTTGCTTGCCCCTGGCGCCCTGAGGGCCCCGCCGCCGCCTCGCCTCCCGCGCCCTGCTGCTGCTGCTGCTGCTCATCATCGTCAAACGTCTTCTTGGTGCCCTCCCACTTGCCGCCCGCCACGTTGACCGTGGTGCTGCGCCCCAGGCCCTTGTGCCCCACGCGCTGGTTCTGGTGCACCTGCGTTGCACGACACCGCCCAGCGACCGACCCATAATCGCAGCCCTGAACTCCATCACCGCACTCCATCACCGCGCCAGCCGCACACCCGCCACCCGGACCCTGCTCCTGACGCACCAGCATGTAGAGGTTGGCCTGGTCGTCCTCGTTGAACGTCTTGCGCCCCGAAGCACCCCGCTCCGCCTTGCCCTCCTCCCCTGCCTCGCGCTCCTCCTCCGACTCCATGCCCTCCAGGCACCCCGCCGACGTGAAGTAGCCAGAGCCCCACCACCCCGTGGCCGGCGTGGGCACAAACGCCTTGCGCTGCACCACCGACACGGGCAGGCAGCACATGGGTGAGCCGCGTGGCGCCCGGCGCGCCGGGGGCCACACGCCAACGAGCGCGTGGCTGACCTCTCACCTGCACGCGCTGCTCGGCCCTGAGGCGCAAGGTCACCACGATGCGCTTCTTGGGCGGCGGCGCGGCGGCCGCCGTGTCCGAGCTGGACGCTGAGCCGCCGTGCGGCGCCTTGCCCGCCCCGCCGGCCTGCTGCTTGGCGGCCGCGGCGGGCGGCGCCGCGCCGTGGAGCGCTGCGCTGTTGACGAGCAGCTGCCTGGCGCGGGCCGCCTCCTCGGCCTCCTGCTGGCGGATGCGCGCCATCTTGCCACCACGGCCGCCCCAGCGGCCCCAGGGGTCCTTGGCCAGCTCGGCCGCAATGGTGAGCTCCGCCAGGGTGGCGCTGTGCGCCGCCGTGCCGTCGCGGTGCGCCAGCGCCCGCGCCGCAGCCTGCTTCTTGCCGTCGGCGTCGTCGGCGTCGCTGTCGTCGCTGCTGCTACTGCTGCTGCTGGAGTCGCTGCTGCTGGCCCCTCTGCTGCGCCGCTTGCGTTGCTGCTGGTCTTGCTGCTGCTTGGGCGACGCCGCCTGCTTGCGGGCCGGCACGCGGCGCTGCCCAGGCTTGAGCGCCGCGCCGCTGTCGCTGTCGCTGTCGCTGTCATCAGAGGAGGACGAAGAGGAAGAGCTGGAGGCCTGCATGCAGAAGGCGCGTGAGCACAGGAGCCAGGTGACTTGGTCGTGGCGCAAGAGAGGAGGCGCCCCGCCGGCTCACGAGCTCGTCGCGCACCGCCTACCTCCTGCTTCTTCTTGCCGCCAATGTCCTGCACCGCCGAGTTGTACGCCTCCTCCCAGAAGCGGTGGCTCCAGTCCCAGCCTCCGTTGGCGCCCACCTGCCGGCGAGCGCGTGAGGCGCAGGGGCCCGCGTGAGGATCCTGCCGCCCCATTTGCTGCAGCAACACCACGACCGCGCGCAACTGTACAGCGCTCTCACCCCCAGCGTGTCCTTCTTCTCCTTGACCTCGAGCGCCGACGCAATGCCGCTCCTCTCCTTGCCCAGCCCCTGGCCCTTTTGCCAGCCCTGCTTCTCCAGCATGCGCTGGCCAAAGCCGCCGTAGGCGGTGGCCTTGTGCACGCCAGAGCCCGGCACGTAGCCCTGCGGGAGCTTCATCCTGGCCACCGGCGGCGAGTCGGCGTCACGAGTGGGGCGAACTGGGGCGGGCCCGGGGACGGCAGTCGATGGAGGCGATGATCAGCTGCTGCTCCTGCTCGCGCGCGCAGGTGCTGCTGCTTCTGCGCTCCTGCTCGCGCACACAGGGTGGCCACCCCAAAGCCTCAAGAGTTGCCAAGGTGGGCAGCAGAGAAGCGGCCCAGAGCAGCAGCCAAGGCCATTGCAGGGGTCGGTGTGGGTTTCAGCAGCAGCAGCAGCAGCAGCAGCAGCAGCAGCAGCAGCAGGAGGCTCAGGCGCGTCACTGAGGTCACAGCGCGCGAGCACCGTTGTACTTGTACTTCTTGGCCATCCGGGGGCGGTTCGGTCGAGCAAGGTCTCCAGGGAGGCAGGTGGGTCTGGTGGGGACCCAGGCAGCAACAGCAGCTGAGTTTTGGGCATCACTGCAGGACTTTGAGCACGAGCGTGGAGCCGTCCTGCACCTTGGGCACTTGCCCGTGGCTGTGGAGCCGGTAGCCGGCGGACAGGGGCCGGCCGGACTCGGCAAAGAGCCCCGTGACGCGCAGGTTGTTGTACGACGGGGCGCTGCCGTGATCTGCGCGCGTCACGCGTTGAGGACACCACCGAGACCACTGTGAGTAGCGCACACATTGGTGGTGCGCGCGTGTGCTCCCGCGTGTGTAGTTGGACCCCACGCATATCATCTCGCTCCATCAGATGTGAAGCTCTCACCACACACGAACTCGTCCCCCAGCAGCCCCCAGCAACGAGCGCCACCGACACTCACGCTTGCGCAGGTTCTCGACGGCCGAGGTGATGAGCTCGGCCACCGTGCCGGTGGACCGCACCGTGACTGGCACGGACGTGCCGTCCATGCCCGCCCCGATGAGCTTGACGTTCACACTCAAGCTCTTCTTGAAGGGCTGCGTGGGCGGCGGCACGTAGGTGCCCGGGTAGCGCAGCGTGCCCGACTCAAAGGCCGAGGGCGGGCGGGGGTACTGCAGGCGGCGCGTGGTGCCCACGTCGCTGGGCAGCGTGCCGCGTGGCGCGGCAAAGGGCGCGGCCTTGTGCGGCTTGACCGTGCTGCACACGAAGGCAAGCACATCGGGGTGCATCGCGTGAGTGCACAGCGGCGGACGCTCTGGCCCCAGGCAGCCACCAGGCGGGCAGAGCATTCCCACGAGCCGCCTGCACGCTGGGCGCACCTCCAGTCTGGCCCGAAGGGGTAAGTCGTCGTGCTGATGCCCGCCGGGCCGAGCGTGGCCGAGAAGGACGTCGGGACGGCGTCGGCCATCGTGCTTCTTCTTCTTGAAAGCGAGCGTCGAAGAAGAAGCAGCTTCGACGAGCGAGTCGTGCTGCCGTGCTCGTCAACATTGCCGTAGTCCACGCCCTCATCTCATGCAGAGGGGCACGCCACAGCTCCACCACCACGCGCGGGGTCCCTTCACAATCCCCTCCCTTCCCCCTTTCCTTCCTTGTGCTGGGGCCGAGCCTTTTTGCAGCTGCCCGGTGCCCGCCGCCCGCCCGCCGCATCCCGTGATTGGGTTGCTCTGCTAGCACGCATGCGACAGCGTGTCTGTGGCACTGCTCTCGGTAGCCTGCTTGATGCTGGAGCGCTGCGGCGCCCACGCAGCAATCGGAGGTTTTGCACGTGGCGTGCGACGCGGCGCCAGGCCATTCGTACTTTCCTTGTTGAATTTGTCCGCAAATGCAGCACGCAGCAAGCACTACCAGCAGCAGCACTAGCAGGCAGGCTGCAGCGTTGCAGCAGCCCGTGGTGGCGCTCCATCCCCCTGGCGTGCTCAGGGGCACTCGCACTCCCCAGCCTGCGTCCTCCATGCTGCTCGCGGCCGCTCAGCAACCGTCCGTGGCCGCTGCGGTGACGGCGCGGCGGCGCGTGCACGCCCGCGCTGGCGCTCGCCCAGTGGCAGCAGCGGTGGCTGTGCAGGAGCGCACGGCCGAGGCCGAGACGAGCACGACCGCAGGTGATATTGTGATGCGATTGAGACCTCAACAGCAGCAGGGGATGGCCCGGGCTCACTCAGCCTGCAGAGCTGCGAGGAGGCGTGTGGTGCGCGCCTTTCCCACCTCAGCATCTTTTGCGGGGGTGATGCGCCACGCCCCCCGAGCGTGCGGCAGCGAGGCGATCGAGCAGGGGCGTGCCAGCCGCAGCGATAATTCGGCGTGGCGCATGGCGCCCGGTGCGCGTGGCCGACGGGGAGGCACGCTTTCTCGCCTCCACACCGTGCACGCCCGCGCGCAGTCGAGTCGGTGGTGATTGTGGGCAGCGGCCCAGCGGGGTACACGGCCGCCATCTACGCGGCCCGCGCCAACCTCAAGCCCGTCGTGTTTGAGGGGTTCCAGAACGGCAGGGGCGGCCAGCTGATGGGCACCACCGAGGTGGAGAACTTCCCAGGCTTCCCCGAGGGCATCACGGGCCCCGAGCTCATGGAGAGGATGCGCAAGCAGGTGCGGCGCATCCTCAGGGCTCGCCAGGGGGAGCTCGAGATGGGGGGGGATGTTCCTCGTGCCGACTCGGCCGAGGTCTCCTCACCCTCACCACAAGCAGCAGCACACACGGTGTCCCACGGAGCTGCGCTCCCATTGGGCGAGTCCTGCGCAGGCGCAGCGGTGGGGTGCCGAGCTCTACACGGAGGACGTGGAGGAGATTGACCTGGATCGCCGGCCCTTCACCGTCCGCACGTCTGAGCGCGAGGTGCGTGCTCTCGGCGCGTCCACCCTGCCGGTGCAGCCTCTCTGTTGCTGCATGCACCAGAGTGAGTGCCTTGCTCTGTGCTTTGCGTCCGCCTGCGCAGGTCCAGGCGCACAGCCTCATCATCGCGACGGGCGCCACGGCCAAGCGCCTGGGCATCCCCAAGGAGCAGGCCTTCTGGTCCAAGGGCATCTCGGCCTGCGCCATCTGCGACGGTGCGCATTGAGCCCTGCGGCCTGCGCCGCCCTGACCACAGGTCGCGCGCAGGGTCCCGTTAGCGACGCGCGTGTCTGCCGCCTCGCCCCGCATGCACACACAGGCGCCAGCCCACTGTTCAAGCGGAAGCCGGTGGCGGTGGTGGGCGGCGGCGACTCTGCCGTGGAGGAGGCCGTGTACCTGACCAAGTACGCCAGCCACGTGCACCTGCTGGTGCGTGGCGACAAGCTGCGCGCCAGCAAGGCCATGGCCGAGCGCGCGCTCAACAACGCCAACATCACGGTGCACTTCCACACCAGCGTGGTGGACGCCGAGGGCAACGGCGTGCTCTCGGGCCTGCAGCTCTTCAACAACCAGACAGGTGCGCGTGCACACTCACTGGGGGGGGGCACCAGGCGGGCGGTCCTTCCTCCACGGGGGTGAGCACGTGCGTGTGCATGCGGGCCTGACACGACACTCGCCTGCGCGCCTCTCTCTCCTTGCGCGCGCAGGCGAGACGAGCACGCTGGACGTGGCGGGCATGTTTTACGGCATTGGGCACCAGCCCAACAGCGGGCTCATTAGCAAGCACGTGGAGCTGGACGACAAGGGCTACGTCAAGGTGCGCCCCGCGCTCGGCCCTGAGCAACGACCTCTGTGCTCGCGTGCCAGCGCTGGGAGGGCAGCCCGTTTGGCGTCCAGGGAGGGGACGCGGCGCGCTCTCACGCGCTCGTTCCGTGGCGCTTGTTGCGCACAGGTCAAGCACGGTGTGTCGACGAGCGTGGATGGCGTGTTTGCGGCGGGCGACCTGCACGACCCCGAGTGGCGGCAGGCCGTCACGGCGGCGGGCTCGGGCTGCATGGCGGCGCTGTCGGCCGAGCGCTACCTGACGGCCAACAACCTAGTGGTGGAGAGGCAGCCCAGGCAGCAGCAGGAAGAGGAGCAGGTGCGCGCGCGCTTGTGCAAGGGGCGGCGACCCCAGGGGGGGGGGGGGAGATTGGGCTCGCTTCCCAGGGTCCCAGGGCGCTGGGTCTGACTCGTCAGCAATCTGCGGGGGCAGTGGGCACAGGGACGGGGCGCATCCAGCGCGTTTGGTTCCCAGGGCCGACTGACACTCGCCCTCCTTTCCCTTTGCGCCTGCTCGCCCCGCCCCGCACACAGGCGTCCGAGGCGTCCACCAGCGCGCCCGAGCGCCAGCGCACGCCGCCCGAGGACCCCGAGGCGCTGTTTGACCTTGCCTCCGACAAGCACCGGGGGCAGTACGCGCTGCGCCGGCTCTACCACGAGAGCGACCGGCTCATCGCCGTGCTCTACACGGCGCCCGGCTGCGGGCCCTGCCGCTCGCTCAAGCCCATCTTCAACGCCGTGGTGGACGAGTTCAAGGGCAAGCTGCACTACGTCGAGGTGCGCCTGGCCTGAGGCCGTGCCTGGCCGACGTGCAGCTGTGCTGGAGAAGGGGTTGCCAACGGATGGGCGTGGCTGGCAATGAGCACCTGGCCTGATTCTGTGGCTGGTGCACCTGCACCTGGACATGTGGTGGCTGGGCAGGTGGACATTGAGGCGGACCCCGAGGTGGCCGAGGCGGCGGGCGTGACGGGCACGCCGACGGTGCAGCTCTTCAAGGACAAGGACATGCTCAAGATGGTGCCGGGCGTCAAGCAGAAGCGCGAGTACCGCGAGCTGCTCTCGGCCAACCTCTGATGAGGAGAGTTTCGCTCGTGCGCCCTCGCAAGCTGAATGATTCATGATGGAGAGCGACCCGTGACGTGGTGGGAGAGGGGAAGCGTTGTGTCTGCTCTTTTTTGCCGGGGACAGGGGAGCTTTTTGTGCGGGAGCGTGATGGAGAAGATGTGTGCGCGTGCATCGGGGGTCGGGGAGCGGGGGACAGGCAGCACGACGGGGCAGCGTGAGCGCCATTTTGTGCCTGTCGTGATGATGATGGTGGTGGTGGTGGTGCACCTCCTGCTGCAACGGAGTTTTGGAGCTGTCGCGCTTTGACCAGGTCATCTCGTCGCACGCGCGAAAGGAACCGCCCCACGCGCACCGCCTCTCGCGCTTTCAGAACGCGAGGATGCACACGCTCCGTCACAGTCCGCTCTCGGCGCAAGGGCGCGCTCGGGCGGTCGCCGTGGTCGCCACCACGGCGGTCGCCGGGCTGGGTGCGCTCGTGCACAGGAGAGCAGCAGGGCCCATCTCCAGCAGCCAGCCAGCCAGGCGCTTGTCAGTCACCACCAGGGCAGCGTCATCCGGGCGGGAAGGGGGCTCTGGGCCTGCCACGGGCGAGAATCCCGTCAAGGAGTGGGCGCCGCCGGCGGACGGCTTCAAGGTGCGGCATGCGCTGCTGGGCACACCGTGGCCTGCACCACCACGGCCTGCCGGACCACCACGCGTGACGTGTGCCCGCACGGCCTGTGCGCAGGTGCACAGGATCACGGGCGACGGGTCATGCCTCTTTCGCGCCATCGTACAAGGCGCGCACATGGCCACCGGCAAGCCGCCCATGCCCCTGTCCGCCGAGACGACGGCGGCGTTTAACCTGAGGGCCGCGGTGGTGGAGGACCTCAGGCGGAGAAAAAGGTGCGGAGCGCCTGGCTTCTGTCGGTGGGGCGTCTGGCCTCTGCCTTGCCGCTGGCACAGGCGGCTGGACTTCACTGATGTGCGCTGCGCAGCGAGATGGAGGTGTTCATCGCGGGCATCACTGACGACTGGGACGGCTACCTGGAGCGCATGTCCCACCCAGCGGCGTGGGGAGGCGAGCCGGAAATCGTCATGAGCGTCAACCTGGTCAAGCGTCCCATCACGGTGTTCCGCCTTACGCTGGCGGGGCGGTCCGTGGAGCCCATCGTCACGTACGGCGAGGAGCTCAAGGGCACGCCCGTCAACCTGCTGTGGTCGGGGGCGCACTACGATGTGCTGGTGCCTGCGCGGCAAGCCAGCGGGGGCGGCCTGCACGAGCCGTGAGGTGGCTGGGCTCGCGCGCGTGGTGCCTGAGACGCTTGCTGGGCCCCTGGCATCACCTGAGCACCTGACCCTTTGCTCATTGCATTCTGTCCATTGATGGCGCCGCTTCAACCGCTCCAACCGCTTTGAGGCCGCCGAACACCACTCCGCCCTCAGCACTGAGACGACGTTGAGAATCATTTAGACAGCCGCGCTGCTCCCTGCTCCTCTGAGGCACACCTCTGAGGAGTACAGACACTGACAGCCAGGCGGCCGCGAAAAGCCGCGCTAAGCGATGGAGCAGCAGCATCGCTCTGCTTCAGCATGTTCGCTGCAGTGGGCACAAGGCCTCACCGTGTGCAGCACGTCCCTGCCGAGTTCCAGGGAGCGTGCACTCCTTGCCAAGGCGGTCGCGGATGCTGGCGGCAGATTCACCCCGACGCTCAGCCGCAGCGTGACGCATTTGATCGTCGGCGAGGCAGCAGCAATTGAACCGTCACCGCAACAGCTCTCGGCCAAGCTCCAGTCCATCCGGGACCACCCGGACCTGTGGCGGGGCACGCAGGTGGCGCGCGCGGGCTGGGTCGCCGAGTGCCAGCGGCAGGGCCGCCTGGTGCCCATCAGCAGCGCCTGGCAGTGGCTCCCAGCGCCAGCCGCCGCCGCACCGCCGCCACAGGCGGACAAGCCAGCCGTTCCTGCGGGGGCCGTGCGCCAGGCTGGCGGCCCTCCTCAGCGCGACGACGACGAGGTGGCCAGCCTGGGGTGCTGGTGCCCCAGCAGCGCGCCACGCCGCCACCAGGAAGCCACCTCCTCGCTGCCTGCCGCCGCCGGTGGCCCCGCCCGCCCCTGGCAGCTGCACGAGTCCGACGCAGTGCAGGCGCAGGCGCCGCCGTCAGCGCCCAGGCTCCAGGCGCAGTGGCGCCTCGCGGCGGCGTCGCAAAGCAGCGCCGCCGTGGGCGCGGGGGACGTGCGGGCTGCTGCCGAGCAGCGGGCGGGCGACTCACCTCCTCCCTCTGACCTCGCTGTCGCGCGGCACCCTCTGCAGCGGCCGCGTGACCTCCCGGTGGTGCAGCAGGGCGGAACCAGCGCTTGGGAGGAGCCCCTGCCACCCACCACCACCACCACCACCACCGCGGCGGTGGCGGCGGACCTGTCAGCGCCGCCATTTCCGGTAGGCCACGTGGCCGAGGCGCCTGCGCCCACGCCCAAGGCTGCCGCGCCCAAGGGTGACGGCGGCTCCTCAACGCCACCTCGACCGTCTGTGCTGCGGGACAGGACCAACGACGCGCCTGCTCCTGCCTCGCCCCGCCACGCCACCACCCTGCCGTCCCCTCAGGTGCAGCCCTCCAGCGCCCAGCAGCAAGCCACCGCGCCGCCGCCGCGCGACGCCCGCCCGCCGAGCGACCACCACCCAGCCGCGGCATGCACAGCGGCGGCGGCGCCAGCGCCGGCGGTGGAGGGCCAGCAGCCCTGTGCGCCCGGCGCGGCGTTGCTGGGCCACCGCGTGCTGCTGGACGTGTCATGCAGCGCGGCAGAGCGCGAGGCCCTGGCGGCGCACCTGGCGCGGGTGGGCGCGGCAGTGGTGGCGGAGCACGCAGACGCCACCACCGTCGTGTGCGGCGCGGCGCAGGCGGGGCGGTGGCTGGGGCGCGGCGGCGTGCACGTCCTGTCGCTCGAGTGCGTCCACCAGCTGGCCGGCGCTGCAGCTGACCTTGGCGGGACTGGTGGCGATCCCAGAGCCCTTTTGCCGGGGCGCCAAGACGCTCCCGCGGGCGTGCCAGCGAGCAGCGGCGGCGCAGGCCGGGGCCGCCTTCCGCTCAACGACGCGCCTGCCGCCGGGGGCGCGCTTGCGTCCGTCAAGGGGCGCCAGCAGCTGCTGTTGGGCGTCAAGCAGAGCGAGCAGCGGCGGCGCGGCCCGCCTGGCGCGGGCGGCGAGCGGCCCGCGTGCGTGCGGAGCGCTCCCACCGAGCTGTTGGTGCGGCTCGAGTGGAGCGTGGTTGAGCCGCCGCCGTCCTCCTCCACTGGCGGTGCCCAGTGTGCTGACAGCGAGGAGGAACACGAGGAGGAGGAGGAGGGCGATGGGCTGGGCGGGGAGGCCTGGTCGCCGGCGCCGGGGCGGCACTTTGACGGCCTCTCCGACGTGGTGTGGCCGCAGGTGAGGAACCCAGGGAAAAGGGGAGCACGGTGCGGCGTGCGTGATGCACGCCACGTAGAGGCTGGCGATGATGCTGTGGGCGCGCCGCATCTCTTGCCGAATGCAGGGCCCGCAGGACATGGTCCTGCTGCTGCCCCGTGACCAGGACGGCCTGCTGGGGCACCATGCCCTCTCGCTGCCGGCCGTCGACGGCGCGCTGCAGGGCCGGCACGTCGTGGGCGCCGTGCACCGGCACTACCAGGAGCTGCTGTCGCTGGAGGAGCAGCTGCAGGCCATGCGCCAGGCGCCCGCGCTCCGCCGCCTGCTCCAGGTGCGGCTGTCAGTCTTGCATCGTTTGCGTGCGCACCGTCAGACAGCATACCCCCAGCATGCGCTTGCCCCGTGCCCCTGCCTGTGTGTAGGGGGGCTTCCTCTCCGCGAGCGCCGTCACCAGGGGAGCGCTGCTGGGGCCGCGCACCGCATGGCAGGGCTTGCGGCGGGCCACACGCGATGCTACGCTGCCTGTGTACTTGGTCCTGCTCTCTGCAACGCCCTGAAAGACCAGCACCGTGTCACAGCGTCCCCTGCGCAAGCTCTTGGGCTCCACAGCAGCATCCCTCCAGCGTCCAGACGCTCTCCTCTTGCCGAGCTAGGGCTGCCCCTGGCTGGGGGCAGCTGTGGCCGCCTCCGCGCGACGCGGGCGTCAGCCAGTAGCGCAGGTGCGAGCTCCGTCGCTGTAGCGTCGAGCGCAAAAGCGGGGGTGAGCGCGATCCAGGTGGGAGCGCGCCAGAGCGCGCGCAAACCAGCCCCCTCCCCTGCCGGGCCTGATCAGCGACGCGGCGGTGCACGTTCAGCGCCTGGTGGACCTGTGCCCTTGCTGCGTGCCTTCTCCTTGCTGCGAAGGCACCGAAAAGAAAGCGATGGCTCAAGGCGATGGCGCGGAGGGCCGTGCCAGGCGGAAGCGGCACCCACTGGCCAAGATCAAGGGAGGGTGGACGCCCGAGGAGGACACTGAGCTCGTCAGGTGCGCCGCGGGGGAAAGGCGCAAAGGGGCGCGAGAGGTGTGCGGCTTTGAGGAGGTGTGCGGCTCGAGCTGGTGGATCCCGGGCAGGCAAGCCAGCAGCGCGCGCGCGCGCGCGCGCGCACAGACACGGGACGCGAGCAGGGCATTTGCAGCGCTGCGGCGAGGTCCGGGCTGCGAGTTTCGCCCCCCTGGCCAAGATTCCACCACGAGCTGCCGCGCTCAGGAGGCGCAGGACGAAGTCCCCAGACCCCACACCACCCACGCCCACGCTGCACGCCACCGGCACGCCAATGGCTTGTGCGCAGGCTGGTGCAGGAGCTGGGGGAGGGCAACTGGAGCCCCATTGCGCGCGCGCTCAACGCTCTGATGCAGAAGACCGAGCACGACGGGCGCATCGGCAAGCAGTGAGTGCGCAGCACCACGCCGCGCGTCCCACGCTGGTCCCGGAGCGAGCAACGCAGGCACCGCAGCAGCTGTGGGCCCTGCAACAGCTTGGCGGTGCTCAGGCAGACAGGCGGCGCGCCTGTCCTCTGACCCACCTGATGGCAGGTGCCGCGAGCGCTGGAACCACCACCTGCGCCCCGACATCCGCAAGGACGCCTGGGGCGGCGACGAGGAGGAGCTGCTCGTCAAGGTGGGGGCGCCGCACCACCAGCTCGAGGAGGGAGGGGGTGTCACGGGCGGCGGTTGAGCTCACAGCAACGGCCCCGTGGGCGCGCCCCACCACCGCTTGCGCACGCCTGATCCACGCGCGCACACGTCGCCTGCAGGCGCACAAGGCGCTGGGCAACCGCTGGTCCGACATTGCAAAGACCATTCCTGGCCGCAGCGAGAACGTGAGCGCACCCCCTTGAGCGGCCTTGCGCGAGGACGCCGTGCCTCAGCTCCGCGTTGTTTGCGCGCCCTGACTCGCTCACCCGCCCCACTGCGACGTTGCCTGACGCCGCAGGCCGTCAAGAACCACTGGAACGCCACGCTGCGGCGCAGGTGCGCACGCCCCTGCGCTGTGCCACGGTGCTTTCCTCCGCCAAGCTCCACCGCCCCGCCCCGAACATACCCCTCATGCCTGCCCGATGCTGCTGCTGCCGCAGGGACCTCCCCGACCCCAACCCGGGCCCCCTCAAGGTCTACATGCAGGGCCTCAACCTCTCCAAGCCCCAGTCACGCCCGCGCCGCGCCTCCCAGACCTCAGGCCCTCAGCCGCCGCAGCAGCAGCAGCAGCCCGTGGCGCGCGGCACGTCCAGCAGCTCTGACACGGCCGCTGACGCTGTCGCGCCCGCTGGCAGCAGCCGCCGGACCCCGGCGACGCGGGCCAAGGGCAAGGCCAGGGGCGGCGGCGGCGCGCGCAAGTGCGTCGATCGCGCGCGGGCACTGCTGCTGCGACGCGCGGCGCTCTCACACACTTGAGCGCGGAAGTGAGGAGGCCCTGCCTCGCTGACCCCTTGCCTGCAGGCGCTGGCGGGACAGCAGCTCCGAGGAAGAGGATGACGACGAGGAGGAGGACGAAGACGAGGAGGAGACTGCCGACTTTGACGCAGAGCCGCCGCAGCACCGCAGTGCGCCGCAGATCGCAGCAGCGGGCGGCGGCAGCCTCAGCTCCAGCGCCGCGCAGGACGCCAGCGCCTGGCACGGGCCCGGCGACAGCGACGCCGGCGCGGGCACGCACGCCTGGTCGCCTGGCGGCACGCAGCAGCAGCAGCAGCAGCACGTCGTGGGTGGTGAGGAGCTGCCCGCCTCGCTCGTGTCGCCGTGCTCCGGCGCCGAGGAGGGCGGCGCGCCGGCGCCCAAGCGGCGCCGCGCGGTGGCGGGCGCGCTGCTGTCGGTGCTGGTGCAAATGGAGCTGTCCCTGGGCGCGGGCCAGGAGGGCCCGGCGGGCGCCCTCGCCGGGGACGCAGCGGTGGCGGCGCCGCCGGGCGCTGGCGCGCTGCACCCAATGGAGGGGCCGGGAGGCGTGGCATGCGTGGGCGAGGGTGGCGCTGCCGCTGCGGTGGTGGGCGGCTACGGCGCGCCGCGGCAGCAGCAGGAGGGTGTGGACGGGGCCGACACGCCGCGCGCCACCGCAGCCACGCGAAGCAGCGCGCTGCCCTCTGACAGCCTGGCGGCGTCGGGGCCCGGCGGCGGCGGCGGCGACGCCGGCGCCTGCTGGGCGGCGGCGCCCTCCCACCCGCTGGCGGCGCGCCCGCCGCAGCCGCCCGGGCGCGGGAGCGCCGCCGCCGCCGCGCGCACGGCCGCGCCCTGCTCCCTGGCCCGCTCCGGCAGCGCCCCGCACCCCGCCGCTGCGCCGCGCGCCAAAGGGGCCGCGCTCAGCGCGCAGCCCCTGCAGGCGTCGGCGGCCACCTCATCGTGCACCTCGCAGCCCTTTGGCCCGGCGCGCGCCCCGCCCGGCGAGGGCGGCCTGCCGCGCACGCACGGCAGCTGCGGCGACCTCGCTGCGTCCCTCGACGTGACCCTGGTGAGACGCCTTGTGGCCTGATGGTTCGCTGCTCTCCTGACGCACGCGCCTGCGCAGCACGCGCCGTGGTGTGCCACCTCTCACTTCCTGGTGTGTGCGCGGTCATGCTGCGCGTCTGCAGGGGCCCGCGCACCCCTCACTGGCGTCCAGCGCCACCCACCTGCCCTCGCTGGCAGGCGCGCCGCCGCCGCCCGCTGCCTGGCCCGACGCCGGCTCGTCACACCCCGCCGCGGCACTGCACCGCGCCAGCTCCTCCTCAGCCCTGCCCGCCGCCCACGTGCCCAGGACCGAGGTGCTCTACCACGAAGTGAACGCGCACCACCACGTGCGCTGGGGCGGCGGCTCGCTGCCCGCGCCGCCCACGCACGCCCACGCCTCCTACCCTCCCTACCCGTTTCACCCCCAGCACCACCACCACCACGTCGCGTTTGGCCACTGCAACCCCCTCGTGGACATGGCCGTGTACAACCACCTGCGCGAGCCCGCCCCGCCGCCCGCCTGGCAGGGCCACCCGCCGCCGCCGCCCTTCCCCGCGGCTTCCTCCTACCCGCACCCCGCCGGCGCCGGCGCCTTCTTCTGGGACGGCCCGCTGCCAGCCGGCGACTTTCTCCTGGGCGGCGACTCCTCTGCTGCTGCTGCGGCAGCTGCGCCCACCGGCAGCGCGCGCCTGGAAGGCAGCACGCCCAGCATCACGGGCCTGGCGGCGCGCGGCGGCGGCGGCGGTCTTGGCGGCGCGGACGAGGAGGACGACGAGCTGCCAGAGCTGATTGACGTGTTTGCGCACCCGGGCCTGGCGGCGCGCGGCGGCCTCGTCAGCCCGCCGCCGCCGGCCACCGCCGCCACGGCGGCGCTGCTGGGGTTGCCGGCCCTCCCCGGCGACGAGCGGGCGCTGCTCGGCGGCGCGACGGCGGCGGCGCACGAGGAGGCACGCCGCGGCAACTGCGGCGCGACGGCGGAGGCGGGCGGAGGCTGGGCGGCCGCCGCCGCCCCTGAGCATGAGGAGTTGCTGGGCCTGTCGCCCTCGTCGCACGCCACGCACGGCTCGGATTCCGAGGAGCCGCCGTGCGGCGCCGGCGCTGCGGGTGCCGCGGTGGCGGGCAAGGCCCCGCCGCCGCGCCCGCTGGCGGCCACGCGCTGCCACGGCAGCAACAACAGCCTGCACAGCAGCTACACGGCCGGTGGCCCGCAGGCCTCGCCGGACGCCGCCGCCACGCACCCCCCCCCCCCCCCCCCCCCCCCCCCCCCCCCCCCCCCCCGCGCCGCGGCCCCCCGCCGCCCGCGCCTCCTCTGCCGCCGCCGCTGCCGCCACGCAGCCCTGGCGCCCCGAGCCGCCGCCGCCACCACCGCGCGCTGCCAGCGACGACGCGCACCTGCTGCGCGTGTTCCAGGACCCGCCCAGCTGCACCGTGCTCATCACCACGCTCCCGCTGCCGCCCATGGAGCAGCTGCTGGCGCAGTACATGCCGTCGCCGCCGCACCCCGACGGCCCCGGCGGCGGCGGCACCACCGCCGCCACGCGCGGCAGCAGCAGCGGCACCGGCCCCATCGTCACCGCGCCCCCGCGCCCCGCCGCCGCCTCCGCCGCCGGCCTGGTGACGGAGACGTTGGGCAGCAAGGGCCCCATCCGCGTGTGCCTGCCGGAGCTCGAGGGCGCCATGGCGCGGGCGCGGCTGCCGCTCACGCGCCTGCCGTCCGGCGCCGGCCCCGACGAGTCCACCGAGTGCCTGGTGGCGGACTTTTCGCACGCGCTGCGGCTGGTGTGCCGCCGCGCGCTGCTCCCGGCGCTGCAGCAGCTGCAGCAGCAGAGGGGCGCGGGCGCGGGCGCCGAGGCGTGCGTGCTGGCGGTGCGCCTGGGGTGCGACACGCCGCTGGACGAGTACAGCGTGCTGCTGGGGGTGCGGGGCCGCACGCCGGGCGCCGTGGCGCAGGCAGTGGCGGCGGTGAGCGGCGGCATCGCGCCGCTGCTGTGCTGAGCGTGGCGGGCTCCGCCGGTGGCCCTGGGCTCCGCCAGCAGCAGCCGCAGCAGCATCACCAAGTTGCACGGGCATGGCAGGGGGGGACCCCTCACGAGCCCTTGGCTGTGTGCCGGCAGCGCTCCACTGCCCAAAACGGGGCGCTTGCGTTCGGCCCGGCCAGGCCACACCTTTAGCACAGTGGGGTTGCGGCGCAGAGCATGGTGCCCGCTCGCGGCTGCCGAGGAGGAGAGGCGGGTCTGGCGCTGTAGGGGCGCCCGAGTTGGCGTGGGTGTGCTTCCTGTACCGCTAGCGCTGAGCACGCCTGCGGAGTGCGAGTGCGTAGGACACGCTGCCGGCTTGGGAGACCTGAGTTGACTTGGAGGAGGTGGAGAGGCGCCGTAAAGAAGCACACACGTGAGAGAGAGCGACGAGAGAAAGAGAGCGGTGTCCTTGCTGACCGCACACGCACACGCTGACGAGTGCTAGTGTTTCGTGTGCCATGAGCCCACTCGCGGCGTAGGCCCCAGCAAATTCATTCGGTTGGTCCTGCCGCGCCCGCGGGAATCGCCGGCACCAGAGTAAGAGGGGGGGTGGGTGTTGCCGTTGCTGTGCGCGGATGCCGCCTGCACACCTTGGCTGCGCTGGAGGCGCCGGCGGGGCGGCCCTCCTCACGTCGGGGCAAGTGCGGTGTGCTCCGCAAGTGTATTCGTTGCCTGCCGCTGCCGTTGTGCCTGTGCTGGCGCGGCGCGTTGCGAGAGCTGGCCGGGGTGGGGGGCGCAGGATGCCCTGTACACGGCGCACGCGGCGGGGTGGGTGACGGTGGTATGCCCGAGTGGGGGTGGGGTGTTGGCCATCTTTCCTTCATGTGCACTTGCTGCATGTTTGCCCGCCGCGGCGAACGCCACTTCTTTCGCCTGCCTGCAGCCGCGCGAGCGGCAGCGGCGCAGAGCGCATGTGTGTGTCGCGTGTTCCGTCGTGTGCGCATCGTATGGTGCCCGTCCTCAACGCCAACGAGTGGGGTTTATCTAATCTGTTTGGGCGTCGGCGCGGGCGTGGCCCCACCGGCACGCCCAACTCTTCTTGCTCCCTCTCGCTCTTCTTCCAAGGGCTGAAAGAAGCCGCGAAAAGGAACCAATACTCGTTTGCTGCTGGACAAGTGTCTCGGGCGCGTGTGCTCCCAGCAGCGTGTGGTGGCGGCGCCGGCCCGGGCCCCTCCCTCTGCGTTTGCCGTCGCTCGTCGCCGCAGTAGCGTGTTTTTCCACCGGGGACAGCGCGGTGTGCTGCGGTGTGTGCTCGCCACCATGGAGACGTCCTTGACATGGTGGCGCAGGGTCCTGTACAGTCGGCACGCCGTGTGCCACGCTTTCGTGAGCTCTGTCTGAGTGTGACGTGTGTGAGCGTATGGTTCTCTCCCACGCTGACGATTCGTGCACAAACCGCTCAAGCGACTGCTGCCTCCCAGGCAGCGAGCCGCCGTTCTTCCCCCCCTTCCTTCTTTGTCGACGACGCAGGGCGCAGGCTGTGATTGCCCAGCCGCCCAGAGCTGCAGTGCTTGGTGGTCCGAGACACTCTCGTTCATCCCGCCTCGTGGTGTGTGTGTGCGTGTGTGCGTGTGTGTGTGCGTGTGAGTGCGTAAGACTGTCTCCGTTTGCCCCGCACCGCTGAATCCAAGCGTGTGCCCAGGCAGCCCGGTGCACCCCTGCCAGCCCACCACCCTGCGCAAGCCCGCCTGCCGTTGTCTGCATCGCATGACGACCACGTGCTGGCCCGTCTCTGCCTGAGCGCAAGAGACGATTCAAAATCCCCTGGACGTTCATCCCAGACTCTGCAGCTGTGAGCAAACCACGTCTCCTTCCTCTGCTGACTGTGCCGACTCCTGCCCACCCTGCCCAGCCATGCTGTACCCTTGCGCCGCGTCGTGCCCGCTGCCTCGCGGCGCACGCCCTCACGACGGTCCCCATTCGCCCATGACCTTGACCCCATGGAGGAAGAAGCAGCACCTCTGGCAAGCACTGCCCAACCGCTCCCAGCACGCCGGCCGAGTTGCGTGTGTCCTGCCATCCATGCGGCGGTTGAGCTGCCGTCCGTCGCACGAGTGAGCCTCCTCCTGTGCGCTGAACGAGTGCGTCTGGGACAGCCAGGCTTGACGTCACGTGTCTTTTTGGCACGGGCTGCATGAGCCCTCCCCTCAACCTGCTGGACCGTGTGTGCGGCAGTAGTCTGCGTTTTGGGTCCACGGTGATCGTGTTGTGTGTGCGCTGGTTGGCTGCTCCCTCTTTGCAAAGGTAACAGCAACGCAGGCGCCCTGAATGCCTTGACTCCATGCATGACACAAAGACACCCTGGCGGCTGAGCCGCTCGCGTCACGCAAGCAGCACACTCTCGGCAGCCCCCAAAAGAGCCCCAGCCCGCAGCCCCCCCCCACAATGCTGCCCGTGGAGAGAGAGAAAGTGCAAGGGAAGGAGGAAGAGGGAAGAGTGTCTGGAAGGCGTCCGTATGATGCAAGATGAAGGTGCTTCCCCCTCTGGACATGAGAACGTGGCGAGTGCGCTAATCTTAGCGAGGCAACGCCTCTACAGCATGAGGATAACGCAGGGTAGGCGGCGAGGGACCGTCGGCTCATTCTTCAGGCAAAAAGTCGTCCGGACGGGCCAGAACCGAGCAAACCACGCAGTGCTTTTCTCCGTGCAGAACTTCATTTCAAGCAGGCCCCACCCCCAGGGAGGCTTATGCATGTGTGTGTACTGGTGGCGGAGCCCTCACGACATGACAAGCAAAAGGATGGAGCGTCAGCCGTG
>VFQP010002132.1_pt1 | contig 23072 bp, 21 predicted proteins | sample 3512351 | NCBI WGS metagenome assembly VFQP01 (sample SAMN10412372, study PRJNA504923) | tailings metagenome | isolation source: Relicate 1 Philex TSF1 revegetated site | place: Philippines: Tuba, Benguet | collected 2017-08-29
GGTTTGAGAGGTTCAAGAAGTTCCTTCAGCTTTTTAAGTCATTGACAATTAAACAATAACAAAAAAGGTTATGGAGTTTTCCATAACCTTTTTTGTTTCAGTATACGTGCCGGATTCCGATCACTTACTTTCATCTAATAAACTCATAGTACTTATCACTCATAAACCCTATTAAACATATCAAACTCTTGAACCTCTCAAACCTCTCAAACCTCTTAAACCTCTCAAACCTCTTGAACCTCTCAAACCTTTTAAACCTCTTGAACCTCTTAAACTCTTAGCTTTGCGAACGAAAACGCTAACGATCGTTAATTTTTAAATTTTTCAAGGATGAAACTTTCTCATTTGTCGGAGACGCTGATCGGGTCAGAAATTGTGAAGCTGGGTGGCGAGATCAGGGAAAAGATCCGTCAGGGCGAACGCATTTACAATTTCACCGTAGGTGATTTTGACCCTTCCATTTTCCCGATCCCAAAAGAGCTGGAAGATGCGATCGTCGAAGCTTACCGTAAGCACTTCACCAATTATCCGGCAGCCGAAGGAAATCTCGACCTGCGCGAAGCCATTTCATCTTTTACCAAAGAAACTGAAGGACTTGATTACAGCATCAGCGAGGTGCTCGTTGCATCCGGTGGACGCCCGCTGATCTACTCCCTGTTCAGAGCGATCTGTGATAAAGGCGATAAGATCGTTTATGCTGTTCCAAGCTGGAACAACAACCATTATACTCATTTTGTGGAAGGACAGCATATCGTTGTTGAGGCAAAAGCGGAGAACAACTTTATGCCTTCGGCTGATGATATCAGACCGTATGTGAAAGAAGCAACACTCATTGCGCTTTGCTCTCCGCAAAATCCAACCGGCACTACTTTCAAGAAAAAAGATCTTGAAGCGATCTGTGATCTTGTACTGGAAGAAAACAAACGCCGTGGCGAAGGAGAAAAGAAATTGTATGTGATGTATGACCAGATGTACTGGCATCTCACTTATGGAAAGATCGAGCACTATAACCCTGTTTCCTTGCGTCCTGAAATGCGTGAATACACCATCTTTATCGACGCTGTCAGCAAGGTTTTTGCGGCGACGGGTGTAAGAGTTGGCTGGAGTTTTGGTCCGGCCACGATCATCAAAAAAATGAATGCAATTCTCTCTCACCTCGGCGCATGGGCTCCGATGGCGGAGCAAAAAGCAACTGCTCAGTTCCTTGGGCAACGAGATGCGATCAAAGTCTATCTGGCTAATTTCAAAAGCGAGATCGAAGAAAGACTGCGCAATATCTATGAAGGATTTATCCAGCTCAAAAGCGAAGGATTGCCGGTAGATGCGATCGCACCTGAAGCGGCTATCTATCTCACCATCAAGATCGACCTGGCAGGTAAAACAACTGCTGAAGGCAATACGCTCAAAGATCAGTCTGAAGTAACTGCATACATTTTGAATGAAGCAAAACTTGCAGTTGTTCCTTTCTATGCATTTGGCGCAAGCAGGGATTCTGCCTGGTACCGCCTCAGCGTTGGAACCTGTAAGAAAGAGCAGATCAGTGAAATGATCAGCAAACTCAGAGAAGCACTCGCGAAGCTTAAATAAGGCGAGTGTGCAATAGTTTAAAAGTTAGTCTCTAAGCTATAGACCTGGAAAAGTTCAGAGTAGATTAACTAAAAAGGTTTTAAAGTTCAGGGAACAACCCTTAAACTTTAAAACCTTTAAACTTTTAAACACCACCTCGTGATGTAAATTATTTTAGTTCTTATTGATCAAAAACCTGAATGGTTTCAGCTCCGAAAAGCGGATTGCTTTTAGTATTCTGGAAGGTTTTGAAGTGATCCTGTTACGGTTCACCAATTCGTGCGCAACACAAAAGTGTTCGTCAGATTCTGCGATCAGGAGTATATCGTTCAAACATTCTACTTCATGGTCAATTGCCTGTTGGCTCATGAATTCATTTTTCAGCAATACCAGTAAATCACGGTTGGGCATCTTCATCGCCAATTTAAGAGTTAATAGCCTGACATTCCTTTATGGCTTGGGCATCCGCAGCCGCCTCCCCCCTTACCATTGCCTGAATAATAGTTCCTGTTACACGCAGAGACAACAACCATGCCTGCCAGCAGAAGCACTAATGCTATTTTATTTATCGTCTTCATTTTAAGAGTTGTAATTTAAAACTATTTTACGACCAAAATAGTATACAACGGGGATAAAATGACAAAATTTTCTGACGATAAATACGTCGTAAATAAACGGCACGACCGTCCCCGCGTGCTGGTTGCCCCGCTTGATTGGGGCCTTGGACATGCCACGCGTTGTATTCCTGTGATTTACGAATTACAGAAACAGCAGGTAGATGTTTGGCTTGCAGGGGAGCGCTCGCAGGAGCGTTTATTAAAGCAGGAATTCCCCGATCTGCCTTTTCTTCCCCTGAAAGGCTATAGAGTGAAATATTCCAAAACCGCGTCTGGCCTTTGGCGGGCATTGCTGCGGCAAATGCCGGGTCTTTGGCGGTCGGTACAAAGAGAAAAGAAATGGCTGTCTGCCATGGTTGATCAGCATCAATTTGATCTCGTGATCAGCGACAATCGCTTTGGCTTATCTCATCCCGCCATTCCCTGCGTGTTTATTACGCATCAGCTGACCATCAAAACTTCCCTGGGAAAATGGTTGGATAAGCAGGCACAAAGAATGAACTATCAGTTCATCCGGAAGTTTCATGAATGCTGGATCCCGGATTATAAAACAGCGCCCAATCTCGCTGGTACTCTTGCTCATCCTGTTGTATATCCCGAAATCCCCTGCTTTTATACTGGTTTGCTTTCCAGGCTGCGTAAAACGGAAACAGCAGCCATTGAGCGGCATATTTTCGTTTCGTTATCCGGGCCGGAACCACAGCGGACCATCTGGGAAGACCGGCTGATCAATGACCTCATCAACCACAAAGGCACAGCCACTGTCGTTCGTGGATTGCCGGACGCTGACCGGATCATGCCTTCAACAAATGATATCCGCTTCTATAACCATCTTGGTACAGAAGATTACGCGACGGAAATGGCAAAAGCAGAATGGGTGATCTGCAGAAGCGGATACTCAACGGTAATGGATCTGGCGAGAATGGGAAAGAAAGCAATTCTTGTTCCCACACCGGGCCAGCCAGAACAGGAATACCTGGCTCAGCATCTTCACGACAATGGCTTTGCTCCATTTATTTCGCAGCAGGAGTTTTCACTCGAACGAGCACTTGCGCTTGCTGCAGCATATGAATACAAACCATTTGACGATAGCAGGAATACTTTACCGGAAGTGGTGGAACAACTGATTCGTAGAGTGCTTGTGTGATGTTTTGCGTAGGGTTCCCGCTGATTTACGCAGATCAATGCGCAGATACGCAGATGAATTTCTGTAAGACTGTCATCTGCGTATCTGCGGACCTTATATCCGCGTAAATCTGCGGGAACCTTACGCCATTCGCTGACTTATTCTCCCCGGTCAGACTTTGGATAATCAAAGAACCAGAATTCTTTTTCAGCACCCGTAAAATCTTTCCAGCTATCCGCTGTTGCTTTCACCGCAAACATCGCGCAGGTAGGCATTTCATCCACGCGTGTATTCGTAAGCGTATTTGCATAATCCGTAATGCCATTGTTGTGTGAGAATACAGCGATCGTGCTATACCGGTCATCCAACTGCGCTATCACCGATTCAAATACAGATGGCGTTGCAAGATATAACTCATCAATAAAGATAATATCACTCTTCTCCCGACCATATGCAGTGGCAAAGTATTCAGATGTTTTCTTCGCACGCTTTGCCGGGCTCGCAACAAACGCATCAATTTCAATCTTCCTATCCAGCAATCGCTGAGCCATCACGGGTGCATCACGCTTACCCCGATCATTCAACGGTCTGTCAAAATCCTTTACAGAAAAATCTGCCCAGCTACTTTTCGCATGGCGGATGAGTAGGAGTTGTTTGCTCATGATGGAAAGATAGGGAAGTTTGAGAGGTTCCAAAAGTTCAAGAGGTTTAAAAGGTTCAAAAGGTTTGAGAGGTTTAAAAGGTTTGAGAGGTTCAAAAGGTTTGAGAGGTTCAAGAGGTTTAAGAGGTTCAACAGGTTCAACAGGTTTATCATTCAAAAGCTCTATCAACGAGGAAAGGTTACGAAGTTTAACCTCCATAACCTTTCTTCATTACAGTAACGTCAGCTGTGTGGAACCTCTTGAACCTCTGAAACCTCTCAAACCTTTTGAACCTCTGAAACCTCTCAAACCTTTTGAACCTCTCAAACCTCTCAAACCTTTTAAACCTCTCGAACTTTTGGAACCTCTCCCTAATACCCCCTCTCATTCTTCCCTTCCATATAATTCATGAAGGCTTTGTTCACTACTTTGTTACCACCGGCTGTTGGGTAATCTCCGGTGAAGTACCAGTCGCCGAGATTGCTTGGACATGCATTATGCAAGCCTTCCACAGTCTGGAAAAGCACATCAACAGGGATCTTTATATCTTTTGGTGTGATCAGTTGTGCGATCTTGCCAGAGATCTCTTCAGGCGTAAAATCCTTATACAGTTCTTTTACCACATTCTCTGTATGCAGCTGGTTGTTTTCCTGGAGTTGCTGGCATTTCTTCAGCATACCCTGCAATACACTTTCCCTGCCTCTTTCTTTCAGCAATTCAACGGCTGCATTGAAAGCGATAAAGTCGCCCATTTTGCTCATATCGATGCCATAGCAATCGGGGTAGCGGATCTGTGGTGAAGATGAAACGATGATGATACGTTTTGGCTTCAGCCTGGCCAGCATACGGATGATGCTTTCTTTCAGGGTTGTACCGCGTACGATAGAGTCATCGATTACAACGAGTGTGTCTTCGCCCGGGCGAACGGTTCCGTAGGTGATATCGTACACGTGTTGCACCATTTCATTGCGGCTGGCATCTTCGGTGATGAAGGTGCGCATCTTCACGTCTTTGATCGCGATCTTTTCTACGCGGATCCTGCGGTTGATCATTTCCTCCAGCTTCTCTGCATCATAATCTTTATTCCAGCTGAGGATCCTTTCCAGTTTGATCTTGTTCAGGTAGCGTTCCATTCCTTTCTGCATTCCCAGGAAAGCCACTTCAGCTGTGTTGGGAATAAAGGAGAAAATGGTATTCTTCAGATCATTGTCGATCATATTCAGCACAGGCTCGCTAAGGTTGAAGCCGAGTGCTTTTCTTTCTTTATATATTTTCTCATCACTGCCGCGTGAGAAATAAATTCTTTCGAAGCTGCAGGCCTTTCTTTCTTTTGGCTCAAGCACCTGGCAGATCTCGATCTCTCCTTTTTCGTCAACGATCAGGGCCTGGCCGGGCATCAGTTCTTTTACTTCATTCTCGGCCACGTTGAATGTTGTCCGGATCGCTGCGCGCTCTGACGCTGCCACCACCACTTCGTCATCTACATAGTAATAAGAAGGACGGATACCATGTGCATCGCGGAATACAAAACCGATTCCATCACCTGTCATGCCGCCTACGTGAAAACCTCCATCAAATAAAGGCAGTGTCGTTTTCAGCACTTTTTTGATGTCCATCTTCTCAGGAGATTCTTCATCCACATCGCAAAGATGTTTGTGCATCAGTTCGATCATGGCTGCGAGATCGCTGAAACGCATATTCTCGTTTGGTTCCTTACCTACGGCCGTAAAAAGCTCGTCTGTATTGACCAGGTTGAAGTTGCCTGCAAGTGCAAGGTTGCGAGAAGGCGCTGTATCGCGGTTGATGAATGGGTGGCAGTATTCCAGTTTGTTTTTGCCTTGTGTCCCATACCGGAGATGGCCCAGGAGAATTTCCCCGAGAAAAGGCACATGCCCTTTCATTAGTCCGGGATGGGATTTAATACCTGGGTGATACTTTTCCAGCTCGGCCACTTCCGCTCCGATCTGTTCGAAGATATCGGCGATGGCCTGCGGTGCATTACTGCGGCGTCGGTGCATGAAAGGATAGCCTGGCTCAACGTTCAGTTTAACGGTAGCCACGCCCGCACCATCCTGGCCGCGGTTATGCTGTTTTTCCATCAGTAGATAGAGCTTGTTAAGCCCCCACATGACGGTGCCATATCGTTGCTGAAAGTATGAGAAGGGTTTCCTTAACCGGATGAACGCTAAACCGCATTCGTGTTTGATCGGGTCGCTCATGTAATTATTTGGGAGGTGCAAAGGTATGTTCATTCAGGCAGACTTCATACACAGAACCTGTTAATCTCTTCAATTGCATGAATGAAACGGTTACACTTGCATAACACCCGTTAACTCCATTTTGTTCTCTCCGGGTAGTCAACCGTTTAAGTTTTTGAAAACGAAAGCCTAGCGCTGCATTCCGCTTACCGTTACCGGCAGGTTTCTGCAGATCGCCGCCATTTCCGCATCAACTTCGATAGATAGCGAAGAGACTTTTTCCCTGACCCACTTGCTCATCAATTCCGCACGCTTGTTTTCAAGAGCAGCCTCCGCGATCTTTCCATAGTCGTCTTTGAGATTCATCCGGTGCGGTTGTGAACGGGAATGAAGATAGATCATACGGACAACCGTCTTGCCGTCAGCAGTTTGGCAAACGAATGGCCGGGAGTAGTCACCCGGAGCCATTTTTCCAAGTGCACCAACGGTTTCCTTATCAAGCTGATCAATCGTCATCAATCTTGAGCTCCAGGCATTCCGGAAAAAGAATTCGCCGTTCTTCCCTTCAAGGGATTCATCGAACTTTTTTGCGGCCTGGTTAAAATGGATGGAGCCGGCGTACAGAGCGGCTCTGATCGAATCCAGACGGGATTTGGCATGCCCAAGCTCCTCTTCGGCTACGGGAATGCGTTTGAAGATCTGGCGGATGATTGCTTCATCTCCATTTTTTTCCAGCAATTGGATAAGAAAGTAACCGTCAGAAGTTTTTACCGGTTCAGAAATGGAGCCGTTTCTCATTTTAAAAACCGCCATCAGCAGCTTTGGATCAATTGAGCGGTCGTTTCTCGAAAGCACAAATTGCAGCCCGCGGTCTTTTTCCGGATCACCTGATTGTTCCGAAAACCGTTGTGCGAGCTGTTCAAATGTGATAGTTTTTGAAACGATCTCCGATCTGTAACGGTTGAGTTCGCTGAACACATAGAGCTCGAGGTCATGGGATACTTTAGGAAAAATGTTGATGTAGCCCACTTCCAACTCCGATTCGAAAAACGGCAGGCTGTCTTTTGGTGCACGGTTGAAAAAAGCGGTTACTTCCGCAGGTGTGATCTTAACGCTGCTCATTACTTTCCGTTGCATGCTTTCAACCAGAAGACTTTCCTTGATAGATTCCCGGAGATCTTCCTTTAGCTTGAAAATTGACTTGTTGGCCACCTCTTCCAGCATTTTATACCCGCCTAACCGTCGTGCATGATACTTGATACGAAGATCGAATTCGGCATCAATTTCTTCATCTGATACACGAAGCGAATCCTTTTCCGCCTGCAGCAACATTACTTTTGAAAGAAGTGCCTGCTCGGTTGCATTACAGATGGCATCCGGAGGAAGGCTGCCGTCTGGAAGGCGCCAGGCTTCTGCAGCATTACGAATATCGGAGTAAAGAATGATGCGATCTCCGACTATGGTAACGATCTTATCTGCGACCGCTTTGTGTGATTGTGCAAATGCTCCTGTTGCACAGGTGAGCAGTACGGCAAAACAACTTAGTATCTTTTGATGTTTGCAGACTTTAGGAATGATCGCGGCAGACATGGCGAAGGCGCGGTGACCACGGCGATAAGAGGTTGGTTTAATGGTGTTGTTTTTTGGCATATTCAAATCTAAACTTTGGATAAAGCGTAGACAAACACGGGTGTTTCATTTAACAAAAGTTTGCCCGGGGCACCAGAGCAGGCAAGACGGATGACAACACGATACGCCTCAGCTATATGTTACGTCTTCGGACTTTTACCTAATAGGTTTTCTTCAACTGATATGGCCAAAGCAGCATGCTTTTGGTATCACCCGCCCCCTCCCGCTCTGTTTCCCCGGGCGATCTGCTTTCGTATCTCAGCAATTAAAGGCGACCTCAGACCCGGGGTCCCTTTGCATGGCGGAGACCTCCCTGCCTTTGAGCATACCCAACCTCCTTAAATGAAAATATCTGGCATTCAGAGAGACCCCGGGTCTTCGGTCGTTTAAACCTGATGATGAACTAAATCAGATCGCCCGGGGAAACAGAGCGGAAAGAGGTGGACAGCATACCGACATACTCCAGCCATAGATGATTTCCTGCTCCTTTACTCTTGTTATCTCTTCAGCAATCCCAAAAACAAAATCCCCCGGATCATCTCCGGGGGATTTCACTATCGTTCAATAAAGGATCAGAATCCTTTTTCCTCGTCTGATTTATATTTCGCAAGCTGAGAACAATTACCCGCCGACTCATCGTCCACCATGATATAATAGGTAGGCAATTTCGTGGTGATCCATTTATTCAGTGCTTCGGCTTTCTTTTGCTCCAGTGCACCTTGCGCGATCTTGCTATAGTCATCACGCATGTTCATCCGGTGAGGTTCAGAACGCGACTTCAGGTACACAATGCGTACACCTTTTTTTGCCTGCTCATCTGTAAATACAGTAGGCACTGAGTAGTCTCCAACATTCATATTCCTGATCGTACCAACCATGTCTTTGTCCAGCTGATCAATCGTCACATAAGGCGATCCATCATTATTCAGGATAAATGCACCCTGGTATTTTGCCGCGTCACCTTCGCTGAATTTCTTTGCTGCTTCGCTGAAGCCGATTGTTCCGGCAATGATCTTTGTACGTAATGAATCAAGTTTTCCTTTTGCCAGGTTCACTTCTTCCTCAGTGATCGGCGGAGTGCGCAGGATATGGCGAACGATCGCATCATCACCGGAGCGTTTTACCATCTGGATGATGTGATAGCCGAATTTACCTTTTACCGGAGCAGAGATCTCTCCATCTTTTAAACGGAAAGCAGTTGACAGGAATACAGGGTCCCATTGCTTTTCGTTTCTGTTAAGCTGGTACTGACCGCCACGGTCTTTGCTGCCCGGATCTTCTGAATAACGCTGGGCAAGTTGTTCAAATGAAACCTGTTTTGATTCAACCTGGCGTTTATAGTTGTTCATTTCTGAAATGATATAACCTTCAAGGTCACGGGAGGCTTTTGGATAGATAGAGATCTGACCTACTTCCAGTTCAGATTCAAAGAATGGAAGACTGTCTTTTGGTATTCTGTCGAAGAATGCTTTCACTTCATTTGGCGTGATCTTTACACCACCAACGATCTTTTGCTGCATCGCTTCAGCGAGTTTTCTTTCTCTTACAGATTCGCGGGCGTCATCTTTGATCTGGTAGATCGTTTTGCCGGCATATTCTTCGAGCGCTTCACGTGTTCCAAGCTGAGAAACGAAATAACGGACACGCTGATCAAGCTCAGCTTCCACTTCTTCGTCTGTAACCGGCAGTGAATCTTTTTCAGCCTGCAGCATCAGCACTTTTGAAACAAGCGCCTGCTCCATCAAAAGGCATTCTGCATTATCAGGAACGGTACCGCCCTGGCGTTTGGCATCTTCAATAGAGTTCCGGATATCGGAATGCAGGATGATCCTGTCACCAACCACCGCAACGATCTTGTCAACCACCGCTTTACGAGGCTGTGCTTTTGCCGCCATAGTTCCTGCAAACAGCAGACAAAGGACAGCCAGTATTCTTTTTGTGTACAGCATGAGTCAAAAATAGTTTACCCTTCCGGCAGTCGGTGGGCATTTAACAAAACGTTACAAAGTAAAAAGTCAAAAGTAAAAATTAAAAAAATTCCTGCCGGTAATGACCTTTCAACCTCGCAATCTTCTTTTTAGCGTTAAAATCCGAATTTGTAGTAAAGTAAAAAAAGTCAAAAGTAAAAATTAAAAAACTCCGGCCTGTAATGTCTTTCCAGCCTTTGAGTATCCATTTTTTACTTTTGACTTTTTACTTTTAATTATCTAAAGCGTTCTCTTAACTTCCTCTTCCTCATACGCTTCCACCACGTCACCCACCTTAACATCACTGTAATTCTTGATGGTCAGACCGCATTCCATACCAGCCTGAACGTCTTTCACGTCATCTTTGAAACGCTTCAGAGAGGCCAGTTCGGCAACAGCTCCTTCGCCAACCGGGTATACAACGATACCGTCGCGGATCAGGCGGATCTTTGAATCACGCTTGATCTTACCATCGCGAACATAACAACCGGCAACGGTGGCTTTATCGAATTTGAATACGTCGCGCACTTCCACGTTGGCAACGATTTTTTCCTGAACTTTTGGTTCCAACATACCTTCCATCGCACTGCGGATCTCATCGATCGCGGTGTAGATGATAGAGTAAAGTTTGATCTCCACACCTTCGTTTTCTGCAAGCCTGTTAGCCTGAACAGAAGGACGAACGTTAAAGCCGAGGATCACCGCGTCGGAAGCGGTAGCGAGTACCACATCACTTTCGGAGATCTGACCCACGCCTTTCAGGAGTACGCGTACCGCGATCTCTTCCGTCGAAAGTTTCTGTAATGAGTCACTCAGCGCTTCTACAGAACCATCCACGTCACCTTTGATGATCACGTTCAGTTCTTTGAAGTTTCCGAGAGCCAGACGGCGACCGATCTCATCAAGTGTGATATGTTTCTTCGCACGCATACCCTGTTCGCGGAGGATCTGGGCACGGCGGTTTGCGATCTCTTTTGCCTCTGCCTCGTCTGAGTAAACCTTGAATTTCTCACCAGCCTGTGGCGCACCATTCAGACCAAGGATCACCGCTGGTGCTGAAGGACCAGCTTCCTCTTCACGTTTATTACGCTCGTTGAACATGGCTTTTACACGGCCGTAGTGCTGACCGCTCACCACCAGGTCCCCGGCACGCAGCGTACCATTCTCTACGAGAAGGGTGGCCACATAACCACGTCCTTTATCAAGAGAAGCTTCGATGATGGTACCTGAACCTTCCCTGTTCGGGTTGGCTTTCAGATCCAGCAATTCTGCTTCAAGGAGGATCTTTTCAAGGAGCTTATCGATATTCAGACCTTTTTTGGCAGCGATCTCCTGGCTTTGGAACTTACCACCCCATTCTTCGACAAGGATGTTCATCTGGGAGAGTTGCTCATATATCTTCTGCGGATTAGCTCCGTCTTTATCGATCTTGTTGACGGCAAAGATCATCGGAACACCCGCTGCCTGCGCGTGGCTGATCGCCTCACGCGTTTGTGGCATCACCGCATCATCCGCAGCAACCACGATCACCGCGATATCGGTTACTTTGGCACCACGGGCACGCATCGCGGTAAACGCTTCGTGACCAGGCGTATCGAGGAAGGTGATCTCTTTTCCGTTTGGCAATGTCACCTGGTAAGCACCGATGTGCTGGGTGATACCACCCGCTTCACCAGCTACCACGTTTGCGCTACGAATATAATCGAGCAATGAAGTTTTACCGTGGTCAACGTGACCCATGATCGTAACGATCGGTGAGCGCGGTTTCAGGTCTTCTTCATTATCTACTTCATCCTCTTCCTCCATTTCGGCTTGTTTTTCCATGTTGATGAACTCAACATCAAAACCGAATTCGCTCGCCACCAGCTCAATTACTTCCGCATCAAGACGCTGGTTAATAGACACCATGATACCAAGGCTCATACACTTGCTGATCACCTCTGCGAAACTTACGTCCATCAGGTTCGCGAGTTCGCTTACGCTGATGAATTCTGTTACCTGCAGTTTGCTATCCTCGCCCATTCCGCCTGCCGCATCAGCCATTTCCTGGCGTTTTTCACGGCGCATTTTGGACTTCATGTTCTTGCCCTTGCCGCCGCCACCAGAGAGTTTTGCCTGCGTTTCCTGTATTTTTCTTTGAATTTCTTTCTCGTCAATTTGCCTGTCGTCACGACGGTTGATCGTAGGTCTGTTACCGGTGCGGTTCCCGCCTTGCTGAGGACCACCCTGTCTTCCACCACCTTGCTGACCACCACGGTTGAATCCGCCGCCACCTTGCTGGCCGCCACGGTTAAACCCGCCGCCCTGCTGCCCGCCTCCGCGATTGAAGTGACCGCCACCTTGTTGCTGGCCTCCACCCTGCTGACCTTGCTGGCCACCGCCGGTAGAATTGTCTCTCTTCTCAATCGGAATACGCTTGCGTTTGCGTTTTTCGTCTTTTTTAGGACGTGTATCGTTATCAACAGGCAGGTCGATCTTACCGAGGATCTTTGGACCTTCGATCTTTTCAGCCCTGATATTGGTGATCACAGTTGGTGCTTCTTCTTCAACAACAGGCTTTTCTTCCTGCTGTGCTGCAACCGGGGGTGCCCCTTCTTCTTTTTTGATCTCTACCACAGGAGGCTGTTCCACCATTTTCTCTTCCGTCTTCTCTTCTTTCTTTTCCTTCTTCTCTTCCTGTACTACAGGTTTCTCAGGCTCAACCGGCACAGGTTTCTCTTCTGCAACGGGAGCTGATTCGTCCTGTTCAACGTCGCCCTTTTTCTTAATAACCTTTTTGGGGCGGGTTGATGAATCGATAGTAGAGAGATCAATCTTATCGATGATCTTCGGCGACAATATTTCAGGAGCTTCGATCTTTACCACTTCTTCTTCTTTCTCCTCCTTAGCCTGTTCAACTTCTTGTGGTTTTACAGGCTCTTGCTCTTCCACTTCCTCCACTGGCGGTGGCGGAGTAGGAGGCGCAACCACAACCGGCTCTTCCTTCTTAACTACAATTGGTTTCTTCTCTTCTTTCTTGAAGTTGATCTCTTCGTCTTCTTTCTTCTTCTTTGCCTCGGCCTGTGCACCCTTTGGCAGGTCCACCTGGTCGCTCTTCATTTTTGCCGCCTTGTCGCCCTGGAATTCCTGCTGCAACGCGCGGTACATGTCTTCCGTCAACTTGGACGTAGACTTCAGGTCGTCTTTGGGAAATCCTTTGCCAACCAGAAAATCAACTAATGTTTCCTGGCCAACGTTGAATTCCTTGGCGGCCGCTAATACTCTTGGAAGTTTTAATTCTGCCATTAAGTGCTTTAAAGTTTTCTAATTCTTGCCGTTTAGTAAGAATTAAAAAGTCAAAATTAAAAATTAAAAAAACTCAAACCCGTAAATACTTTTCGATCACAGGAAGATCTTTTTACTTTTTAATTTTTAATTTTTAATTTTTAGTTTGTTTATTCTTTCTCGAACTCAGCCTGCAGAACCTTCCTCACATCCGCGATCGTTTCTTTTTCAAGATCGGTGCGGCGTTCCAGTTCCTCAGCTGTGAGGTTGAGAACGCTGCGGGCTGTGTCACAACCAACGCGTTTCAGTTCCTCGATCACCCATGTTTCGATCTCATCGCTGAATTCTTCGAGATCCACGTCAAATTCTTCCACTTCTTCCTCAGAATCACGGTAAACATCTATTTCAAACCCTGTCAGTTCGCAGGCCAGTTTGATATTAACACCACGGCGTCCGATCGCCAGTGATACCTGGTCTGGTTTCAGATAAACACTTGCATGCTTTTTATCATTATCCAGTTCCATATTGGTGATCTTGGCCGGGGTAAGTGAACGCTGGATCAGCAATTGGATATTGGCTGTCCAGTTGATCACGTCGATATTTTCATTCTTCAGTTCACGAACGATACCATGGATCCTGCTTCCTTTCATACCCACGCAGGCACCCACCGGGTCGATCCTGTCGTCATAAGACTCCACAGCCACTTTTGCTCTTTCACCCGGATCACGAACGATCTTTTTGATCACAATAAGGCCGTCAAAAATTTCGGGCACTTCTATCTCCAATAATTTAGCCAGAAACTCAGGAGCTGTGCGCGACAGAATAATAACAGGGTTGTTATTCTTCATGTCTACTTTTTTCACAACTGCACGGATATTCTCGCCTTTTTTGAAATAATCCTGTGGGATCTGTTCGCTTTTGGGAAGGATCAGCTCATTGCTTTCCTCGTCCAGCAGGAGGATCTCTTTTTTCCAAACCTGGTACACTTCAGCGCTGATGATCTCTCCGATCTTATCGCCATATTTTTTAGCCAGTACGTTCTTTTTCAGGTCGCTGATACGGCTTGCCAGTGTTTGTTTGGCTGCCAGGATCGCTCTTCTGCCAAAATCGTAAAGGTCAATTTCCTGGAATAATTCTTCACCAACTTCAAAGTCAGGTTCTATTTTGGTAGCTTCTGAGTATGCAACCTGAGCCAGTGGATCTTCAACCTGTCCATCTTCAACGATCATCCGGTGACGCACGATCTCAAGGTCACCCTTCTCAGCATTCACGATAACATCAAAGTTCTCATCACTGCCGTACTTTTTGCGCAGCAGGGTTTTGAAAACGTCCTCCACCACTTTCATCATCGTGGGACGGTCAATGTTTTCCGCATCCTTAAACTCCTGGAATGCTTCTATAAGATTGATACTTGCCATAGAACTGAGTTTGTAATTTGCTGCTCACCATTGCTGGCTTCGCTCGCTGTTAAATTTGAATTGAACTTTTTCTGTTTTATTTAAAATTTGATTTGGACTTTTGTTGCCTTGATCTCTGAAAAAGGAATGGTATGCTGTACCAGCTCTTTTTTCTTGCCTTTTCCCTTTTCTTCTTCAATGACAATTTCTTCCTCAGAAGTGCTGATCAGCTTTCCTTCTTTTTTTGAACCATCTATTAACACCACTTCCACAAAACGTCCGACATTTTTTACATACTGGCGATGCTTTTTCAGCGGTTCATCCAGTCCCGGTGACGATACTTCCAGCGAAAAATCCCCACCCGGAAAGATTGCTTCCTCTTCCAGTTGCTTATATAAGGCCCGGTTGATCTGTATCAGCCGGTCTATACTCATTCCCAGGTCCGAATCCAGGAAGATCTTCACATTATTCGTCGGCTTTATCCTGATCTCTACGAGAAAAACATCTTTCTCCTCCGCGATCAGCGCGGTTATTTTTTGTTCGAGTATTGATATGTATCCGTCTGTGCTCATCTTGTCGTTGACCGTTGTCCGTTCACCGTTGACCGACCTTCAAAATCTTAGTAGGATTTGCCCGGACAACGGTGAACGGACAACGGTCAACGAGTATGATAATAGAAGAAGGGAACGACTCCGTTCCCTTCTTACTGCGCTTTTTCCGATGCAAAAGTAAGGGATTAGTACTATTCATTCCAAAACTTAAACTTTTCACCGGTAATGGCCGCCTTTTTACCGGATACAGGGAGGCCTTTAACGAAGTATTAAGCCAATCACCGGGCTGATTATTGATAGTGTTGTAGCTTTGCTTTCATAATGAAATATGTACTCTACTTTTTGCTGGCCTGGTTTCTTTACAACTTTATTTTTAAGTTCGCTATCCCCGTGTATCGTGCGAGCCGTCAGATGAAAAAGCAGTTCAGGCAGATGCAGGAAAACATGCAGCAGCATGTGAACCAGCAACAGGCAAATAATGGATATCAGGCCCAACAGCCGCAGGGTAATGCATCAAAACCCAAATCCGCAGGCGATTACATTGATTTTGAAGAGATTAAATAATATTAGTCTGGACCAGACTGATTGAGTACCTCAGCTTTTAAACCTGTTTCCTTTCAGCTTGCCAGGCGAAATCCCGTGATGTGTTCTGAATGACCGGATGAATGAGGTGTCAGAATCATAGCCCGTTGCTGCGGCAATCTCGCCAACGGACATAGCCGTTTCTTCAAGCATTTTCCTCGCAAAAGCCATTCGCTTTTGTTGAATATATCCGAAAACGGTGTTTCCGAAGACGCTCTTAAAACCTGTTTTTAGTTTGAACTGATTCAAAAGAAATAACCGGCTGATCTGAAGAAGGTTCAGCTCATCCAGAAAATGCTGGTCGAGAAACCGTTTTACTTCAAAAAGCTTTTCCTTTTCTTCAGGCCGGATCGAGTTTCCGGGTGTTTTTTTCTCCAGGCTACCCAGGGCCAGAAACGTCAGTTCTTCCACTTTTGCCCTGATATAAGCGGGCCTGATAGCATCCGCAACAGGAGGATCAAGCAGCAAACGCAGGGCATCCCACTGCACCGGATTGATGGAACGGCTTTCGCTAAACAGCGAAAAGCCACGCGCCTGCCGGCTTTTTCCCAACATATCCTGATAATCTTCACCACATTGCTCAAGCAGATCATCAAAAAATACAGGCTTCAGGCCAACACATACATACTCATAACCTTTTTGCTGCGGAAAAATAAATGTACTCACCGGGTCAACACAATTGAGAAGATTGAAACTTCCCGTCTTCATAGGACATCTGGAATCGATGCCTGAGATCCTTGCATCTGAAAAGCCTGTCAGCTGAAAATGCAGGCTGACATGTGAATTATCCTGAAAATCGTTTACCTGCAGATCTGTTTCAAAATCAGAACGGAATCGCATAATATCAAAGCAATCAGAGCGATGATTGGTTGTATAACACTCAAACAGGCCCTCCTGTTTACCGGAGTGCTGCACCTCAGTGGCCGTTTCGGTGAACTCGCGGCGGATAAGTTTACTGAACTCCTCTCCTTTTAATTGAAACATATTCCTTTTTTGACAGGTTTTGATCCGTTTATGCATATCCAAATGGCCAGACTTTGGGCAATTTGCCTGCATGAACACAGGAATCAAACACAAAATTGACGTTTTAAACTGGAAAAGAAAGGCTCACTATTCGTTTTTCCGCGGGTTTGAACAGCCTTTCTTTGGTGTCAACACAGAAGTTAACTGTACAAAAGCTTACCAATATTGTAAATCGTATAAAGTGCCGTTTTTTCTTTATTACCTGCATAAAACACTGGTGGCTGCCAATAAAGTAAGGGAATTCAGGTACCGGATAGAAGAAAATGAAGTAGTGGAATATGAGTCGATCTCCGGATCGATCACGGTTTTACGCCTGGACGAAACATTCGACTTTGCGTATTTCGACTTTTCACCCAAATTCGACCAGTTCCGGAACACCGCCGGATCTGCGATCGAAGCATGCAAAACGACCCGCGGATTACGCCTGGAGGCGGATCATACAGGCCTCATCCACTTTTCGATCCTCCGCGGCATCCGGTTTACGAGCATGCAACATGCACAGGCGCTCAAAGGAAACGATTCCGTGCCCAAGATCGTCTTTGGTCAGATAGAACACAGGAACGGACAAACATTTCTGCCGTTATCTATACATGCGCATCATGCGCTTTGTGATGGACTTCATGTAGAAAAGCTGGTCAAGAATTTTCAGTATGAAATGGAACTGGCTTATTAGTGTCAGGCACGGGAGTCTCGCTAAACCTCCGCTATCAGGCTACCGTGTACCCGCATTTTCTTAATCGATGGTGGGTGTAGGATCCCGCAGATTACGCAGATTTTTACACTGCTCATTGTTGAAATATCTCCAAAAAAGAATACTTCTTTATTGGAATGCGCAGATTACGCAGATGAATTCCTGTCATCAGACACTGATCTGCGTAATCCGCGCTTTCCCATAACCCTATTTGCGATTTAAGGACCACTTTTCTTTTATAGAGCTGATAAAATCTGCGTAATCTGCGGGATCCTGCGCCACTCAAAATAATAGCCATAAGGGATAAGAGATTTAAAGAGTCTGTCTACCCCGTTGTAATGGCGAGCGGCTATATTTGTTGCGGGTAAAATTGCATTACATGGCTTATCGTGAAGAACAACGCTTACGCAACAAATTTCTATGGATCATTGCCGTTATCATCTTTGCCCTATTAGGTCTGGGTTTATGTTTTAACAAGTCGGCCGGGAACCTGGTGACCATGTACGTGGTCACAGCCCTGATCGTAGTTGCCATATTCGGATTTGCAGCGTCATTGAAACTGGTGGTTACTGTTGAAGATGCCGGTATCAGCGTTGTGCTTCGCTGGCTACAGTCGAAACCCGTAATGATCAAATGGGAAGAGATCGCCGGTGTTTCACAGGAGACAGTAAACCCGGTAAAAGATTTCGGAGGCTGGGGGTTAAGACATAATCGCCGGGCTACAGGTTACATATTCAAGGGTCGCGAAGCCATACGGGTTCGGTTAAAAAGCGGACGTGAATTCGTGATCACAACGGATAACGGCGCGGCATTCATCAATTCTGTGAGAGAAATACATCCGGAGCTGGTGTAATGTATTCTTCGATCTATCCGCTAACAGCAACGATCAGGATTCTATATCCAGGGAAAGAATGATTTCTCCGTTTGACTGCTGGTGGATCCTGATGCCGGATAGTACAAGATCACTCAGATCATGCCCCCAGATCCCGTATTTACCGTTCGTTTCATTGCGGTTATACAAAACCTTCCGCTGTTTTCGAGGAATGGTTTTAATCGTAGCGGATTTTTCTTCCTCTGCATAGATCTGTTGATACTGATCGCTGATCATCTGTGCCAGTTTCCCTTTTGTAAACTCTCCAGCTGATCTTAGCCTAAAAACAAATTCATTTTTCAGCGGATAGTCGATCACCACAGATATCTCCGGTGCAGAAATGAGAACCTGATCTGCGTCGGAAAGACTTGCGAGATCGGGTCCGGGATTGCTCAGTTCGATCCATGGTCTGTATCCACTTTCAAAAGATGTATCCGGTACAGAAAACCTGACAGTACCGATCACTTTTCCTAAATGAGCGTAGGTATGCTCCATTGATTCCGTTTCATGCGCGCGGATCGCATTACTGTAGTCTTCTGCAGATGCAGCTTGTTTTTCGCGTTGATCATTGTTACTACAGGCTGAAATAACAAGCAGGATGGATAACAGAATGGAAAAAGTTCTCATCGGTAAGCTATAAATATTTGGTACAGACATACTGCTTCAGGAGATGTATATGAATCTTTGCAATTTAATCTAAAAACTCATTTTCATTGTCAGCGCCGGGTATTGTTTGCCGTTTGCTATGCCGGCAAATCCTGGTTTTTGTATGAAGCCGATTGCAGATGAGGCGGCGATCGCTCTTTTTTTATTTCGTTTAGATGCAGCAAAGAAAGGGATGCTAATGAGCGAAGTGACTATCCCGGTTCCTGAAATGAACACGAATGAGACGGCGGAGCTGATAGGGTCGTCTGCGGAATATGCTCCAGCAATCCCTGTAATGATCATTGCGCTGCCAGCACCCAGCAGGATCCAGGCTGTCCTTTTTTGCCGGCGGCTTTTTTTCAGATAGTCAATCTCATGTGGAGGAAAATGTATTTGCGGCCATGTAGAGACTTGAACGGGCAAATCCTGGTTGAGCATAAAACGGTGTTGGGCGATCAACACATTATGGTTGTTTACGCCAGTCTTTGCATCGGGGAAAAATACAGTTCCTGCACTTTCAATACTGGCTGTATCCCTCTGCGCAGTGATGTCATTGCAGATAAGCGACAGCACTAAAATGATGAAAGATAGTTTTCTCATAATGGATCTCAAAGTTGGGTTATCATTGTCTGCCGGTTGACCGGCAGACAATGATAACAACTAACGGGGAGATTCTGTTAGTCTCCTCCAATAATCATTCTGAGATCTCGTGGTCAGGCTTATGAAGAAGGAGCTGTCGTGCTTTCCAGTTTTTGCTGTAGTTCCTGGATCGCTTTATTATCCGGGAGCAATAAGGCCGCGTGCCGGATCCATTTCAGGGCATCTGCTCTGGCAGGGTCTGTCACTTCAAGATTTTCTGCAAACGCTTTTGCGATATCATAAAGCTGGGTAGATACTTCTGCGGAAAATATATGCTGCAGGTATTTTTTATCTTCCTGGAATCCGACCACTTTGGTGCTATCCTGTTCGCCGGTAAGATAGGGTTTCATGATCTTCTGATACTCTCTTTCATCTCTTTGAAAAAGTGAATCCACCGGGATCTGCAACAGCGGTTTGGTCAGGGCATAGCCGATCTTCCTGAACTGTTCATGATCTTTCACCTGTGCGTAGTACATCATCCGAAGTCTGTCAATAGCGTTTTGGGCTTTAGCAGGAACCAGTGGCTTCAGCTGATCCATGTAGGAGACGAGCTGTTGCGCTTCCATTATCCGCCCGGCTTTCAGCGCTTCACCTGTAGCATTATGAATAATGCGGGAATAGATCCTCGTCGCGATTTTTTGCTGTTGTTCCCTGGGAAGTATTTTATACTTCCCGATAAGGAACGGAAGACCGTTGAATTGTATAGTGCCGGCATTTTCGCCCAGAAAGATCAGCTCTGAAGGCTGCGATAGTTGTTTTACAGACAGGCTGCTAAAATAAGCATTCAGGATCGGTGTATTATCCAGCTTCAGCGCTGTCATTTTCGCGATATATGTCCGCAGAAAAGCCGCTTCCCGGTTTCCCGCATTGAATTCTTTTTCATACACACTGATCGGATTTTCTGTATTTACCAGTGAAACTGCACGATTAGCCTCTGCAACAAAGGGGGCGACGTCGAAATAACCTTCCACCCGGTGAAGAGGATAACCCTGGGGGTCAATAAAAAGATAGGTTGGATAAGCTTTCACATTGAATTGTCCGGCAAGTGTAATGCCCTCACCTTTTTCCGCGTCTATCTTGTAATTGATAAACGCGGAGTTGTATTTGTTTGCGACTTCTTTATCAGTGAATACAAACTTATCCATCTGCTTACAGGGAGCACACCAGGATGTATATACATCGAGAAAGATGGGCTTGTTTTGTTTGCGGGCTTCCTGCAGAAGTTCTTTCCAGGAGCCCTTGAAGAAAACGAGGCTATCATTGGCTTTCAGAAGAAAAGACAGACCAAGAAAAAGAGTACAGAAGAATAAACGCATGACGTGGTTTTGTGGTAAGTAATGCCTGGATGTGTCGCGTCATTGTCAGAGATGATTGCTAAGCTAACGAAAAACATGCATATGAAACTTCATTGGAAGATTAATCAAATAAAATCAATGTCGTTTAGGTAAAGTGTAGGCATATCCGGATTTCAATTTTCCGGATTTCAATTTTACCTCAATGGACGCAGACCGGGAGCCTCTCCGGATGGCAGAGACCACACAGCCCCTCAGAAACTCAAATTATTCTCACAGAAGCGGGGCAGTAATTAGAAAGACCCAGGTTCTGCCAGGAATTAACATCGTTATGGATGCTATGAAACTTTTCAGGGTTTATACGGAGAAAACCGGTAAGGCCTTTCCTTTATTTTTGTTTCAAGGTTTGAAGAACTAAAACTAACTGCCCAGCCCTTTCTTTTACAGAAAGGGCTTTTTATGTCAATAGCTTTACGAAAGATCATAGAAACAAGAATCTTCGCTTATAATAATCTCATCGGGCCATGGAGAACACGTAGAAAATGCGCGTGAACCCTTCTCTAACCTCGACCAACAGCCGGTCAAACCCTGCTTACAGCCTCTTTCTATTACAACTTCATGGCTGATACTTAATGGATTATCATGCTTTTTTAATAATTCGACCGGGTTAATGGCGTTCGGACCGTTGCCAAACGCTTCTGATGGCGACGCATTCTTTTTCTTCGTAAATTGTAGAAAAGCAAGAAACGATGGCAATCATCCGCAAACCGATACTGCCTTTGAAAGGCCGTTACGGGCCGGTAGTATTCTACCGCCTGCCAGCTGGATTGATCTGCCGCTACCTCAAGCCGCACACACGCAAACGCATATTAAAGGATCCGAAGTTTGCTGAATTCAGGAAATGTTCAAAGCGAATGGCTAAAGCCTCAAAGATCGCTTCAGCGGTATACAAGGCACTTCCGGAAAACTTCCGTCAGTTCTGGATGTACAGGGCCTTTGTGGGCGAAGCGTTGAAGATGCTGAAAGAAAAAGGGATGACGGGAGAAAAAGTGCTGGAAAGCCTCTTCAAAACTTATGCAGAAGTATGGTATATCAAAGCCCAAACAAAGAAAGCGAAACAAAGAGCTGGCTTGACAAAAAGAAGCAATACCCTTGAGAGCAATATCCGCTGGAAGAAAAACAATGCAGGCGACTGGTTAGACACCGGCTTCTCTATCGCTCACACCAATACATTCAACATCCCTGCCGGCACTGCTTTATTGCAGAGCCTGGGAACAGGGCCTCCCTGTATCTATTCAAATAACTCCACCTGACATTTTAAGCCAGTGCTGCTGGTCGCTTAAGGTTTTGTCAACGCTGCGATGCCAGTTCAAAAAGACTGATAAACTTTGTAAACGGGTTTATCGTATAAAGGCTTTTATCATCGGAGCTAACCGTTAAGCCAATGACATCATTCTTTAAGTGGATCTGTTTAACCGGTTTTCCATCCCAGTCAACTACAAAGATCCTGTTGCCGTAAAACCGCCGGGGTGACCGTACATTATTTCCTGAAAACAGGAGATAGATATACTTCTGCGTAACGCATCCGCGGAGAAAACCATACTCGAATCCGGACCGGTCGTGGCTACCGTGTTACCAGTATTCTCTTCAAATGGCACAAGCTGAGGCGAAAACCCTTCAGGCCCACTGATTCGTTTGGAGATTCCGCTTTCAAGATCGAAGAACGCTAACTGATCAGCATACCTCGAGGCCCGTACTACCTTTTTCTTATCAGGTCTCAGCATCATAAAACTCTCATAAGCCATTTTGCTGATCCGTGAATTGCCTGTAATAGTATCGTTGTTATAGGATAGCAGCGTTTTATTCCGCGTACTATCCTGAAAGTGTATGTATATCAGCTTTTCATCCGTATCATAGTTCCCGCTTAGCAATACCTCATCACGATTCAGCAACACAGCGTCATAATAAAACACCTGCGGTTTGATCCGATACTCCGAATAAAGTTCCGCGCCTTCGCTTCCATCCAGCACTGTTCTCAGATCTGCAACGACAAATCCATTTTTCGCAACATCAAACACACATACCACACTGTCTGAAATCCCAAAGGACATAAAGGATCAGTCAACGCCGCACATTGCAGAGAATGGTTAACAGTCGTGCCGCCGGCGTCCGTAAATAACTATTTTAAAATATCTTATAAAAGTATATCCGGAGGAGACGGAGCTTTTCAGGGATCAAGATAAAATTGGGGGATGTGACTGAGTGGCCGAGTTCATATTATTTCCTTTAGGATAAAATCCGGCCATCCACTCCACCACTCACCCGGTCATTTTACTACTATAAGGAAGAATTTACTTTAACGCAATTGAACGG
>VFQP010002133.1_pt1 | contig 23072 bp, 25 predicted proteins | sample 3512351 | NCBI WGS metagenome assembly VFQP01 (sample SAMN10412372, study PRJNA504923) | tailings metagenome | isolation source: Relicate 1 Philex TSF1 revegetated site | place: Philippines: Tuba, Benguet | collected 2017-08-29
GTCCGCCTGGGTTGCACATGGCCATGGGTCCGCTTGGGCGCCGCCGGATCAGTCGTTGCCGCCGGTGGCGGCGCGCACAGCGGGGCCAGCGGGGGCAGAGCGCACCCCGGCCATCCACCAGTGCCGTCCTTGTGTGTGTCGTCGTCATGGCATTCATGACGTGGTGTCACGGTGCTTGTGTGTGTGCCACGCGCAGCCCACGCCCAAGGGCTTCACGGGCCTGATTGACCGCCTGCGGGGCAAGGCGCCGGCGGCCGCCGGCTACAAGGTGCCCTCCTCCATGCCCTCGTTCCGCGACGCGCATGGGCAGAACGACCAGGTGCGCCCTGGCTTCCAGCCCTCGCAGCCTCCAGCGGGCGTTGCGCGGCGGCCGGGAGAAGCGCACGGCTAGCGCCTGACGTGCGGCGGGCACGTCGAGGGGGGCGGAACGACCAGGCGCACCCTGGCCTCCCGCCTCGCGGCCTTTGGTGGGCGCCACACAATGCGACAGGGAGCGCACGGCTAGCGCCTGACGTGCGGCAGGCCGGGGGGCCGCACGTGCGTGGGGGGGGGACGCCCCTGTCAAGGAGGCTGCGAGGCGTGGTGAGCGGGCGGCCCCGGGCGTGCGCAATGCACCTCGCGCGCCCGCGGGGGGCGGCGGCGAGAGAGAGAGCCCGATCAGGCACCGGCCTGACGCAGTCGGCGGCGGCGAGCAAAGCGCCACGCGGGGCAGGGCGCGAGAGGAGAGCCCGATCAGGCGATCGGCGGCGAGAGAGAGAGCCCGATCAGGCACCGGCCTGACGCAGTCGGCGGCGGCGAGCAAAGCGCCACGCGGGGCGGACTGCTCGAAGCGCAGAGGCGTCGCGAGCGGGTGGGCTTAATTTTGTGGTGCGCACGCAGGCGCCGTACGGCGGCGGCTACGCCGGCGCCTACGCCACGCCCGGCGCGCCGCGCATGCCCTCGCCCGGCGGCTACGGCACGCACGCCACCACCTCCATGCGGCCCACGCACGAGTCGGACCTCCCGCCGCCCTCGGCCTACATCCAGCAGCAGCAGCACCCGGCGCAGGGCGCGTCGGGCGCGCAGGTGACCTGGGTTCAGGTTAGGGTTTGGACGTTAGGGTTGAACGGGCCGGCAGGTGGGAGCCCGAGGGGTGCGTAGCGACGCCCAGAGCACGAGAGCGGTGGTGAGCACGCATGTGGGTGCGTGCTGGCGTCTTGCATCACTTGACGGAACGACGTCGCCGTGGTCCGCCCCGCGTGCGCGTGCGTGCGCGCAGGGGTACGGCGGCTACGGAGCGCCTCAGCAGCAGGCGGGCGGGTACGGCTCGCAGGGGGCGCGCGCCTACCAGGCCCAGGTGAGGGGGGCGAGGCGCGGCCTTGGTGCTGGTGGGTAGTCTCCAGGGCAGGCAGGCAGGCAGGGGCAGGCAGGGCGCGTGTGCCTACCAGGCCCAGGTGTGTGCGGAGCAAAAGGGGGCCCTGCTCCAAGGGTGGTGGGCCTGGTTCGGCGTCGCCTGGCGCCGCCGCCGCCACTGCGCCCACAGGCGCCGCCTGTGGCCTCATTCCTCTCCACGTCCCAAACCCTGGCCATGATGCGCCATACGCAGGTGACGGGCGGCAGCAACTACGGCAGCGCGCCGCAGCTCCCCATGCCGCCCTCGGCGCAGCAGCAGCAGCAGCAGCCGCGCGCCACGTACCCCGCCCTGGCGCCCAGTGGCCCCTCGGCGCACGGCCTGGCCGACCCCAACAGCGGCGGGCACGCGCGCACGCACAGCGGCGCGGCCATGGCGCCGCCGCCCGAGATGCAGCAGCAGCAGCAGATGGTGGTGCAGCAGTACGGGCGGTACGCGCCGCAGCCCGTCGGGGCGGGCGGCGGCTACCAGGACGGCGGCTACTGAGCAGCGGCGTTGGCCTTGCCGCTTCCTCCCGCTAGCGGACCGCTTGCTGATTTGCCCGCGTCGATTTTGGGAAGGGACGACTTGTGTGTGAGTCCCCTTGCCCTGCCTCTTGCTAGCTTCGCGGCGTCAGCTGAGGAGGAGGTGCGCCGCAACGGCTTCTTCTCCCTCCCTTCCCGCCCTGGCTGTCTGGCTTCTCTGCCCATTCGCCGCTGGGGTCCCCGTGTGCTTGGTGCCTCCCGGACCGCTGCCGCCTGCTCGCCTGCCCTCATCGCACTCAGCCCGCGAGCGCCCTTGCGATTACTCACCCCCAGCCAGAGCACAATTCATCCCGCACTGCCGCGCTCACGGTGCCACCGCGCTTTGCCATGCCCTGTTCTGCTTGCTTGCCGCCCCTCTGCTTCAACGCCACCGTTTTTGACAGCAGCAACTTCTCCTCAATTCCCACTTGCTGCTGCCGCCGCCGCCGCCAGACAGCTTTTCAATTGTCCAGGCAGCCAGGGCAGAAGGTCATGTAAAAGCACTCGCTCTCAAATGCATAGCAGCAGGGCCAGAAGCCGTCTCTCTCTGCAGTGCGTTGCGTTTTGCGCCCGCGCTCGCCCACCACAGCACGACACGCAGCAGCAGGGCACCAAGGTCCCTAGACCCAAACGCTCTGCACTCTTCGCGAACTCTCTTCGTAGGTCGCACCCACGCCCGTCAGAGCATGACGAGAAGCAGCAGGGCACCAAACGCTCTGCACTCTACGCAAACTGCTCTCTCTCTCTGCGTGGGTCCAGGCCACCCGCCCGTCAGAGCATGACGAGCAGCAGCAGCAGCACGCCAGGCCGTGCGAAGCTCTTCCCTCTCTGCTGCGTCGCGCCCAGAGACAAGCGTCAGAGCATGACGAGCAGCAGCAGCAGCAGCATGGCGAGGTCCCCCGGCGCGTACCGCTCGTCGCGGATCAGCCCGCACACCACCCACCCCGCCGCCAGCACCTGCAGCGGCCCCACCCACGCCTCCCACGGCCCCACCCACTCCAGCAGCTGCGACACCCCCAGGGCTCCGCCTGCGCCTCCTCCGCCGCTCAGCGCGCCGACCACGGAGTCTGGGGAGGTGCCGGGGATGGTGAGCGGCCTGGCGCCGCCCACCTGGGCAATGGCGCCGTGCACCTGCGCGAAGCAAAGGCGGGCAGGCAGGGTGGGCGAGACCCGGTGTGGGGCGGACCTTTCCTGGAGAGGTGAAAGAGACACACTTCTCTGTGAAAACGGCCCATCCACGCCGCCCTAGGTTTCAAGTGGCGGCCGCCCGAGCGCGCACGTGTCAGATGCGGCCACATGCATGCATGGTGGCAGGGAGGCAACAGCAAGGGCGGCGTGTGCCAGGTGAGCGCTTCACCTGCCCACGCAGCAGGTCGATGAGGGGCGGCTCCGGTGCACTCTCCCCGTTCGTTCAGGAGAAGAAAAAGATGCAAACTTCACGCGAGCCTCACCTGCCCGCGCAGCAGGTCGATGAGCGCGGCCTGCGTCTGCGTGGCCTCCACGCGCGAGACGCACGCGCGCACCGCCGCCTGCGCCAGCACCAGCGCCGACACCTGCGGGGCGCCGCAGCACGCGCAGCACGCGCAGCACAGTCGCACACACAAGAGCTCACGGGCCGGCTGCGCCGCATCTTTTGCGTTGCCTCCACACGACGACTCAGCGCAGATGAGCACGCGCTGGCACACGTGCACGCCGGGCGAGCCTCCCTTGTTGCCTCCCTTGCCTCCCTTGCCTCCCTTGTGGCTGCTGCGAGGGAGAGGGGACGGGCCAGGCGCCCCGAGCGCAAGCAGACAGGAGGCTCTGCTCAAAGCAGTCCTAGACTGCGCGCCTCACCCGGTGCCTGGGCGTGCACGGCTCGCCTGGCGAGACATTGCCAGGCTGGGAGGTGCACGGCCCAGCCTTCCTCAACCACACCCACCGGCGATCCCTTTCTTTTCATCTTTGCGCGCCTCACACCTGGGAGAGCACGGCGTCGCGGTTCTCCGAGAAAAACTTGGCCGCCGAGGGCTTGAGCGCCTGTGAGCACGTGCGAGCACGCACGTGAGGCACGCAGGCGCGCTCAGCGTCAGGCAGCAAGGCGCTTGGTACGCGGCTCAGCAGCAGCGGCGCCTGCAAGACACCGCCTGGGCCCAGCCCTGCCCAAGCATTCTGCACTCTGCCAGATGCACACCCTTTCCCAAGCCCTATAGGCTGACCTCAACTGCACCCCAGGTACGCCAGGCACGCCAGCACCCGCGCCAGCAGACTGGCCCCCCACCCCATGGGCCCCAAGCCCCCACCAAACCCTAAACCTCACCTGCACCATGTAGACGAGGCACGCCAGCACCTGCACCAGCGCCAGCAGGCTCGCCCCCCACCCCATGGGCCCCAAGCCCCCATCAAGCCCTAACGCACCTGCGCCATGTAGACGAGGCACGCCAGCACCTGCACCAGCGCCAGCAGGCTGGCCGCCATGGCCAGCAGCGACGTCCAGGGCGAGCCGGCCGCGACCGTGGTAGTGCATGCCGCGGCAAAGCAGAGGCCGAAGGCGGCGCGGTGCGCCACGTCGGCGGGGGCGCTCACCAGAGGCCTCGAGGGCACCTGCGGGTGGCATGATGGAGGGCAAGGAGGCGGTGGTATGTGGGAGGGGGACAGAGGGGCCTCAAGGGCACCTACGGAAAGGCTGCATGGAAGCCAGCGGGGACGAGGTCTGTTGCGCGTGAGAAAAGCTTTTGCAGGTCAACCTGGGGCAAAAGGTGAGACAAGCCATCTCATGAAACCGACGCCTCGCCCTGGTGGCAAAGCAGCATGTGTGCGTGCGGAACGGACCCAGCGCCTGACCTGCGCCGCGCTCCGCCACAGCGTGCCCACCACGCCGGCCGCCGCACCCGCCCACCGCCACGCCGCAACCGCCAGCCGCGCCGCCGCCGCCGCCGCCGTGCCCGGCGCCGCCGCAACAGCGCCGACCCCCGCTGCCAGCGCGCTCCACGCTGCCGCGGCTCCAGCGCCGCCGTCGTCACCCCGGCCGGTGCCGCTTTGCCGCCACTCACGCGCCCTGCTGATCAGCTGCTGCAGGGCGGCCGGCGCGCCGGCAGCGTGGGCCGCCAGCCCGCGGCCCGCCGCCCATGCGGACGCCGCCGCAAGCCCTAGGGCGGGGCGCAGCCGCCCCACGCCCACCGCCTGCCGCACCTGCGCTTTGCCCACAGCGCGCGGCAAACACACCAGGTGCCGGCGTCACGCGGCTGCTGCTGCCTCACCAGAGCCCCGTCATTGCTCTGCATGGGAGGGGGCGCATGCACCTGTGCCCTCCAGGGCTTGGCGTCGGGGCCCAGCAGCGCATGGCCCGCCGTGGCCAGCGCCCACAGCACGGGCGCCAGGCGCATGAGCAGGCGCAGCCTCTGCCCGGCCGCGGACTCCTCCAGAACCAGCAAGATGATCATGACCTCCTTCTGCGGGGTCGTCAGGGCATGGCAGGCACTGGAGCCGCCTCGAAGCAATGCAGGGAGAGCAAGGTCGTCGTTGGGTGGGGCCAGGCGGGGCATGAGGCAGGCACCCAAGGCTTCCCTTCCACTCTTGCGCCACCCTCACGCTGGGCCATTGGGAGAAGCGGCGATCAGCCAGGAGCCCTGTGGGCCTGGTCCGACCCGCTCGTCGCAATCGCCACCTCCCTCGGCTAGGTCCCTTGGCTAGGGTCCATCACATGGTTCAGCGTGCGCACACTCACCTCAGCGTCAAAGGCGCTGGACCACAGGTCCAGCAGCCACCGGTTGACGTCCAGCAGGGCGGAGAGCACCGCCTGCGCGGCCGCGAGCATCATAGGGCTCAGGGCTCAGGGCTCAGGCACATGGAAGGCGCGGAAAGGGCACAGCGCGGACGCCCGAGCCGGCGAGCGTTGCCTTCCGCGCGCGCCACCCCCACCTCCCGCCCAACAGCAGCACAAACAATGCTCACGCTGCTGCTTGCCACAGATGCAGTCCTGACGCGCGAGCACCCCGCCCGTGCGGCGCACCCGCCCACCCAACAGCTGCGCAAGCGGCGGCGCAAGCGACTGCACACGGCCATCCCCGTACAAACGCTCTGCCCAGCTAGACTTGTGTCCTGGCGCACCCGCCCCGCCCGCAGAGCGCACCCGCAGCGCGCCGCCGTCGTCGCCGCCCGCCACCGAGGCCACCGCCGCGGCCATGTCGGCGCCGGCGCCGGCGAACGCGTCGTCCAAACCACCCGCCGCCGCCGCCGCCCTCCTCCCTGCAGAGGCGACGCCGCACCGCAGCAGCACCACCGAGCAACACGCACCTGGTTGTGCAAGCGCAGCACAGGACATGAGCCCCAGGCGCACGCAACCAACCCCACCGCTGCTGGCGCGCCGCCGCCGCCGCGGCAACGACCCCGCAACCCTCCCACACACCCGCCCGCCCCCACGCACGCAGCGCGCAACCCAACGACGCTCTCCCCATCCTCACCTGACGGCAGCAAGTCGTCAAAGCCGCCCTCCAGCTCCGTCGCCCCGCCTGTGCTAGACTCGCTCAGCCCTGCCGCGTCCTCCCCTCCCACACCTGCGCCCTCCCCCGCGCCCGGCTTGCCCTCCCCAGCCCCTGCCGCGCCCGCCGCCGCGTCGCCGCCGGCGTCGCCGTTGCCCGCCGCCGCGGCGCCGCCGTTGCCTGTCCTGGCATCCACGGCGCCCTCCACCAGCTTGACCAGCCCCACCAGGCAGAAGAGCGACCAGCCCTGCACGCCGTCGAAGGCGGCGGCGAGCGCGTGCAGCAGGCTGACGCACAGCGGCGACCACATCCACACCGCGGCGGCGCGAAGCTGCCAGCGCTGCTGCGAGGGCGTGAAGGTGGGCGGCGGCGAGCGCGCGGGGGGCGCTGGGGTGGCGGCGGCGGGCGGCGGGGACGGGGCCTCCGCCGGCGAAGGGGAAGGGTGGATCGGTGCCTGTGCTTGCTCTGGAGGGCTGCTGCGGCCTTGCTGCCCTGCTTCGCCATCCTGGTGGGGTGCTTGGTGCGGCGACGGGTGCGCGGCTCCCCCGCTGAGGGCAGCGAAGGCAGTGTGTGGGGGAGCCCGCTGATGGCGCGATGGCGTCAGGGCGGTGCTGCTCCTGTCAGCCGCCGCGCAGGTCCAGAGGTTGACGTGGCGGAGGGCGGTGCCGGGCGCGGCGGCGCGGGGCGCCCAGGCGCGGACGCGGCGCCTGCTGGCCGGCGCTGCGGCGATGCTGCTTCCTCTGCAGCAAGGCTCCGTGGCGAGCATGCTTGCTGCACTGCCCAGAGCGCGTGGCGCGGCCGCGTGCCGAGGTAGCCGCGCACGAGTGGCGGCTGCACCACCAGATGGAGCCCTGATGCTGCTCCACACTGCAATCTGGTGTCTCTGCAGTAACGCTGCGCTGCCAGATGATGCACGCTGCTCTGCTTTGCGGCTTGTGCTGCTGCGCTCTCGATTGTCGAGCCCGACCGCGACGGGATGAGCGGCGCGATGCCACGGCCACGCGCACGCGCGCTTGTGTGTGTGCGCGCGCGCGTGTGCGTTCGCTCTCGCTCTTCGCTCGTCCTCTTCTTCCGTGTTCGAACTTGAACTCGTCTGCTCGATCAACAGCTCATCTCAGGATCCTCAGGGCAGGCCATCAGAGGGCTGCTGGCAGCGTGCGGCCACAACAGCGCGCACCAAACGCACGGCACAGTCGGCGGCGCGCTGGGGCGTCTCTGCGCACGGCGCGTCCTTGGCGCCCAGCTCCTCCCTGACGCGCGCCGCCAGCTCCGTCAGCTCGTCCGCTGGCGACATGGCCACCTCCAGTGGCTGCAGCGGACGCCGCCGCGCTGACGCCGGCCCGTCATCTGCAGATGTCCGCCTGCGCACCGCACGAGGACCGGCACCTCTGCTCGCGTCAGCCACCACCAGCAACGGCGCAGACCAGCAACTTCAATGAACACGTGCGCAAGACGGGCGACTCACGGGTGGCCTCCCAGCAGCCCGCCCAGCCGCCCAGGCCACCGCCGCTGGCCCCGCGCCCGCGCCTCGCTCCGTGCGTACGCCTCAGCCGCCGCACGGCTGAGCCGCGCAGCCGCCTGCGCGCACACGCGAACCCGCCACCACCCTGCCAAGCTTGGCGTGGGGAGCCTGCGTCCACGCTACGCGCTGCCTGTCAAGAGACGCACAGGGGGGCAGAACGCCCCTCCAACGCCAGCATGCAGTCGTGGCTCCATTTCCGCCCGTGAGCCTGTGGCGCCGCGGGACATCTAAGGACACCGAAGGATACGCCTGGTAGCAGGGCTCCAGCCCCGCCGAGGTGTCCAAAACAGATGCAAATCCCACGCACACGCACCTGGAGAGGATACAGCGCCTGGAACCGCCCCCTGGACGACAGCTCCATCTCCAGCTCACCCACCCAGTGAAGCTCCTCAAGCCCCAGCTGCCCCGCCGCGCACGCCACCCCCGCCGCCTCCTCCGCCCCACCGCCGCCGCCGCTGCCACCACTGCCCCGCAGCAAGCCCCGCAGCCGGGGCGCCGCCAGCCGCGCCGCCTCCAGCGCCCGGGGGTAGCTCGCCCCCAGCATTGCCACCGCGCCCTCGCGCTGCCGCCGCTGCCCCGCCTCCTCCGCCGCCGCCTCGGAAGCAAGCAGGGCGGCGGCCAGCAACAGCGTCGCGCCGGTGCTCCGCCCATCTGCCGCGGCGCCAGCGCCGTAGCCGCTCAGCCCACCGCCGCTGCTCCGCTCTCTTCCTGGCGCTGCGCGCGACGCCTGCTGCACTGCCGGGGCCCCCTGCGCCGCGCCAGCCGCCTCCGCACTACTCGACACCACGACGCCCGCAGCGAGGGCCGCCGCCTCCGCCGCCCCCTGCCGTTGCCGCTGTGCCCGGGCTCCGCTGGGCGCGGCTGTGCCGCCGCCGAGCTGCAGTGCCTGGGCAAGCGGCGTGTGCGACAGCGCCCGCCAGAACGGGTCCTGTTCCAGCGCGGCGTGGCTGGGTGGTGGTGGTGGCGCCAATGAGTGCGTGAAGAGGTCATGGGCGGGCATGGCGGTGGGCTCGGCGGGGTGCACAGGGAGGCCGAGGATGGCGAGGAGGTCGTGCGCCAGCCCGTGCTTTTGCTGCGCGAATCCGTCGCGGAAGGGCGCGGGCTCGGCGGCGTCGCGCTGGCCTCGGCCGCCGCTGGCGAGCGTCGCTCGCCTGCCCTCGCTCGCTGCTGCGGCTGTGTGAGGTTCCCCCTCTTCCAAGGGGGGGCGAGCGTCTGAAGCTTGTGCAGTCCTCCTGCCGTGGCCGCCGCGGAACCAGCTCGAGGAGGAGGCGGGGCGCGAGAGGCGCCGGAGCTCCTCGGCGGCGAAGCGCCGCGACGCCTCGGCGCAGCTCGCGCTGCGAGCAGCAGCAAAGCCACGCACGCGGTAGCAGTGTGAAGTGCGAGGCCGCGGAAAGACGACGACATCGCCAGAGCAGCGCCGCACCTCGTGTTTCCGCAGGCGTCGCGCGACGCCAGCGACGGCAGCGCGTTCACCTCGAGCAGGTGCGCGCGCATGCGCCGGTCGAGCAGGAAGTCCACGCCCAGCAGCTCGTACCTGCGAGATGGATCGATCATCCGGCAGAACGAGGCACGCAGTTCGACGAGCACGCATGCTCTTAGGACACGACGAGAACAACATCGCGAACGAGCAAGCAAACAAGCTGCGCACCCGGGTGGTCGCGGCGGCCCTCGTCGGCTTCCGTGATCCGTCTGCCCGCTCGTTCGCCAGCGCTGCCGGCCCGCCGCGAGGTCGGGGCCCAGCCCGCCGCTCCCGTCCAGGTCCGTCGCCCAGGCGCGCGCCTCCTCCGCCAGCGGCGACACCTGCTCGGCACGGCAGCAGCGGCAGCAGTGGCAATGTCACCCACAGCGGCACCGCAACTTAGCGACGCACAAAAGGTGGTGCGCAGGCTGCGAGGGGCCGCATATGCCAGACGGCCAGGGTGAGCGCACGTCAGACCTGTGGGTCGTTGGAGGAGGTGGATGAGGAGGGCGCCGGCGCCGACGCCAGCGCCGCCGCGTGCCGCATGTGCGGCAGCGCCGCCGCCACCGCCAGCGCGATCACCTGCGAGCGTGCAACCCCCGACGCCAGGCAGCAGCGCAGCTCAACGCCCGGGCGACAACAGCGCGCAAACCGTGCTGACGGGGTGCCCCCCAAAAGTGTCAAAATCAGCCAAGCGGCTAGAGGCGCGCAACTACCAACTACCAACTGCCACCAACAACAACAACAACACCTGCACGCGCACCTGCTTCATGTGCATCCACAGCGCTGCGAACGCAAGGTCCGCGGGCGCCGCCGCGCCGCCGCTCTCGCCGCCGCCGCCGCCGCCAGCGTTGGAGCGTGGGTTCGCTGCCCTGCGCTGCAGGTAGGCGCGCAGCTGCTCCATGGTCCACGTGACGCTCTTGCCCCGGTCCATCTGCCATAGGTTGACGATGGCCGCGCCCTGCGGCCCACGCACGCGCGCGCATTGAGCACCGTTTGCGGCATCATCTGCTCGCCACCAGAGGCGGCTGCGCCCGCACCACACTCGCGCCCACCGCGTGCGGTTCCTCTGCTGGGCCCTGGGCGACAGCGAAAAGTGCGTCCGTGCGCACCCCTGCGCTGGGCTGCGTGGCGTTAGCGCGCGGTCCCGACGACGCGCCGTCCGCGTCATCGTCGTCGCCGGCGTCGGCGGCAGCGGCGGGGCGTCGGCCAGATGCCTTGGGGGCGCCAAAGATGAGCACGCCGCCCTCGTAGATGTACAGCCTGAGAGCGCAAGCTCAGACTCAGCAACTGACAAGCGTCAAGGCAAAGGCCCTCCGGGAGTGGATAGAGAGCGGGACGCGCAGGAACCGTTCTAGAGCACTGGGAGGGCTTGTTGGTTGGTGCAGGGCGCAGGCGCCAGCGCACCTGAGCGGCTCCACGCTCGTCATCACGGCCCACACGCGCACATAGCACTGGCGGCCCTTGAACGTCCACTGGTGCGGCACGTAGCTCTGGGCCAGCACGTACGCAGGGTGCTGGTCCATCACCTGCCAACCACACTCGGCCAAGGGTCAAACTGTTTCGTCACGACTGGCCGCGCAACCCTGGCCAGGCGCGCATGCGTGTGCGCTCGAACCTCTTGCTGCGCGCAAGCCCTGCATGGAGGCGCCCACCTGCATGGCGGAGCTGCCCCAGCGCGACAGCGGCAGGCCTGCGGCCAACAAACACAGCAGCCACGCGCCAGCATCGCTTACATCTCTGGCAGCGGCAGCTCTGCCAGACGGTGGGACAGCGGGACAGCGACGTCCCCTGCCTCGCTCCTTACGCCCCAACACCGCCCTCGGTGCTGCGGCACGCACCGTCGGCAGACACCGGGGGCGCGCGGCTGCCGGCGGGCCACTGTTAGCTTAGCCCCTGTTATCAAGCCCCCCAGGCTCCTTCACGCCGCGGCACGCACCGTCGGCGGGCGCCGGGGGCGCGGGGCTGCCGGCGGGCCACCGTGCGGCGCGCGCGTACGCGTCCATGGAGCCGCGCACCAGCTGCAGTGCCTCTGGCAGAGGGTGCAGGTGCACACCTGCACCCACACGGGCGGCGCGGCAGCACCGGTTGGTCCGTTCAGCGCGCGCTTTGCTGAATCTCCTTCGCTTGCTGCCCAGCCACAGCGGTGGCCGCCCGCCGCTCTGCCAGCAGCCCGCACGCACGACTGCCACACACGCAGAGCCGCCGCGCCACTGCCGCAGCGCGCGATCGTTCGGCAGCGCATGGTGGCCTGCCGAGGGCAGCATGCTCACACCAAACCTGGGCGATGCAGAGGTGGCTAAGCCGCCGCACCTTTTCCGCGGTGCGCGTGCGTCTTGAGCACCCACACTGGCGCCGCCTGCTCCGGGCTGCTGCGGCCGCCGCGGGCCCGGCAGGGCCCGCCCCACCAGCGCTTGGCGCACGGCGGGCCATCGCGCTGCGCCCACGCCGCCCACTCTTCAAACTGCGGCCGGCAGGGATGCCGCATGCGGGCAGGGATGCGCGTGGATGTCTGAGGTGGTCGTTTGAGGTGGCATGGCACCTGACGCCCCGCCAGGTGAGAGGGCCACCACCTCCACATTCCCCATCGCCTGCTCAGGACGCGCACCTGTTCAGGCAGCAGGTACGACCGCGGCATGAAGGCGTGCGCCGCCTCACCATACGCGGCCTGCGAGTGAGGGAAGGGTGCACAAAAAGCGGTTGTATGTGTGCGGCACGGGTCTGGGCGTGCGGGGCGCCTGCAAGTCCCCCGCCTGCAGCGCAGCGGCGCTGAGCCCTAAGCACCTGCATGGAGTACACGAGGGTTTTCTTGAGCGTGAGCGCCTCGGCGCCCGGCACGCAGTTGACGCGCTTGGGCCACTGCACGCCCTGCACAGGAACCAGGGATTCGGTCATCACGTCGCACCGCACCCATTCCATCCTGCTGCTCACTCAAGCTTGCCTTTGGTCTTCAGGAAAGACCGTGCCTACTGAGCAGGAAGGACTGCTGGCAAGGTCTGCGCCGTGCGCCTGCGTCCGCGCGCCTGGGCCCCCCAGCGGCACAACGCATCTACAACATGCATGGCGCGTCACCTTGGCCAGCGCGATGTAGCACTGGCTGCGCCCGCTGTAGTACAGGTCCCACTGCTCTGCCTGCGTGAAGCCCGGCTGCCGCGCGGCGCCCCTGCCGGCGTTGCCCGCTGCCTCCTTGCCGGCGCTGCCATGCGCCACGCTGCTGATGTCTTCCCCTGCGCGGCACGCGCAAGGCGCATCCGTTTTCCAGCAAGGAGCCAGCGGCGGGGCGGAGGCGGCGGCCGCACAGCCCGCCGTTCGCCTGTTTGCGCTGCACGTGGCCACACTGCATCGGTGCTGGCGCCATGTGCGTGCACTGGGGGTCGTGCAGGCGGCCGCTCAGGCCGTGAAACGCGTTGGCGTGGCTGCGTGGGCGCGGCACACGCTGCCCCGCCTCGCCCGGCCAGCGCACCCGCCACTGCCATGCTGCCCGCGCCGGCCTTGGCAATCTCGACGCGCATGAAGAAGGTCTCCGACGGCGAGAAGTACTGCTCATCGAACCAGACGCGCCACTGATGCTGCGCGCGGGCCGGCGCATCGCCGCCGCTGGCCCCGCGGACGGCTACGAGGAGCGCGGCGGCCACAAGGGCTGCGCCGGCTATGGACACGCGCATCGCATCGCTGATTCTGCGTTTGCTCGCTCCTTCGCCGCGCTCCCCTGCGTCGTCGTGTTTGACTTCATCTTGACCTGGGGCGACAGCCAGATTACAGATCCGCAAGAGGCCAGCGCGCGCAAGGGGCCACTCCACACTGCAGCGCTAGCTCATGGGGTGGTCCTTGTCGCCGCCCTCTCCTCCTGCCGGAGGCGACGGCTGCGATGTCGACGCGCCCGCTGCAGGCCCCTCCTTGTCCACCAGCTCCTGGATCGCTTCCAAAAAGTCGGCGATGGAGAAGCCCTGCGTCGCAGCGCGCTGGCGCCCGGTTCTTGCGTCAGCTGACGCCCTGAGCTGCACCCTGCCCAGCGCGCCAGCGCACGACGAGCTCACCTTTGGCGAGAGGCCAAACTGTCTCAAGTCCAACTGGCCCGTCTGCAGCGCCTGGCTGAAGATGCCCATCTGCTGCTGGAACTGCGGGCTCCGCACCGTGGCGATCAGCTGGCCCAGCGTCCTGCGGCGCGCAGCACGTGATGTGGTGGCCACCTCTGGCCTCGGATCGATGCATGCCACCTCGCGCCAAGTCTACGCCTTGGTTCGGATGCGGCATGCAGCATGCCTGGGCACTTGGCCAGGAGCATCCTCCCTTTGCCCATAAGGCCGCGCACCTGTGCTCCTCTGGCAGGTGAGGCGCCAGCTGCTCCAGCACGCCCGGCCGCTGCAGCACGGGGATCAGCAGCTCGGGCTTGAGCACCTCGTGCAGCCCTGGGCCCTGCATGAGGGCGTGCGCGAACAGGATTGCATTTGCTGCCACAAGTCGCGCGCGCAGGCACACAAGCAATGGCCCAAAAGCGCGGCGTGCGATGCGGCGCGCCTGTCCGCCAGCCCACCACACGCCCTCAGGGGCGGGCGGCGACTCACGTCGTCGAGCAAGCGGGGCCGCCCGCCCGCGCCGCCACCTCCGCCGCCCGCCGCCGCCAGCTGCTGCAGCAGCGACGCCGCCAGCGCCGTCGGGTCGGGGTTGCGGCTGGAGGCGGCGGCACGCGCCGTGGCTGCGTTGAGCGCGGCGCTGCGGCGATTGACACGCGCAACCACATCCACCACAACGACACCCCCCAAGGCGTTGAAGGGCTGGCGCCCCCGAAGTCACCGCTGTCAGGCAAAGCCACGCTCTTGCCCCTTGCCCCCGCCAGCTAGCTGCACCCCACTCCCTCCCACGCGCTCACCTCAGGGCCATGGCGAGGTCGTTGGCCCCCTGCACCGCCGCCGCCGCCGGGCCCCCACCTCCCCCTCCCCCTCCTCCTCCTGCTCCTCGTGCCGCGGCTACTGGCGGGGCGGGCGGCGGCGGCGCCGCCATCGCAGGCGCCGGAGCGGCAGGGTGCACGTCGGCTGGGTCCAGCTCTCCATTGACGGCCTGGTTGAACCTGGCCACCAGGGCTGCGTCCTCCTCTGGCTTGGGCTGCTGCAGCCTGCGCGGTGATCAGGTGAGCAGCGCAAGACGCCAGGCACACGCCACTTTGCAAATTCGGCCCACGTGTCCAACTCGTCACCAGCCTTGCGCAGAGGCCCAGCCTGCGCACTGCAGGTCCCCGTTGCGAGGTGGCTGAGGAGAACGAGACGACGATGTGGCGGTGCGCCGCGTCCTCAGCGCCAAGGACACAAGGAGAGAAGGGCTCCTCACCAGAAGAACAGGTTGCGCGACTTGTCCTCGGGGAACTCCAGCACGTAGCATCGGGGCTGGTTGGGGATCTGCGAGGGGTCGTGAGTGCGGGCGCGGCCGGTCGGCCCGCCTGCCTGCTGGGAAGCTGGGGGTTCAGCCGTGCGAGTGCGGCCGTAAGGGTCTCGCTGCACGGGCGGACTCACGGGCTTGAGCGAGCACTCTTGTGGGAACACGACCACGTCGTGCTCCGCTGCACCCGTGGCGGCGGCGCCCACGCGGTTGAACCACTGGACGTGCGCCAGCGTGTCGTCCGTCTGCGCACGCATGCGCGTGGGAGGAGCCCCAAGTGGCATTTGCTGGCGGCAGGGCGGAGTGCGGCACGGTGGCTGCTGACGTGCGCAGCCGCTGACGCCTGATCGTGCAGATCTGGCTGAGCAGCTGGATGCAATGCCATTGCGGAGATGGCCAGGCAAGGCGCACCACGGCAACGCGCAGCAGCCCCTTGCGGCTGTCGGCCACAATCTGGCCGCTCGCGTGGTGCGCCATCAGCCCCGCGCGGAACTCGGTCAGCACCACGGTCTCGCCGTCGACCTCCATCGCGATTGCTGTGCGTAGTCGTGCCGCTCGGCTCTCCTCTCGCGGGCGCCACCCGCACGCGCAGCGCGCTTCGCTCGAAACCTTTGAACTGCTGGAAGCGGCCAGACAGCTGCATCGTGTGGCCGGGCTGTGGCTGTCATCCCAGCACGCTTGCATTCTCTGAGCACGTCCGTGAGCAGAACGGCGGCGCGATCCGAGATCCGCAGGGCGCCTCGTCAGAGCTCGTCCTTCTTGGCCGGCACCTTGTAGCCCAGCTCCTCCAGCGCCTCCTTGACCACCTGCAACCGCACAGCAAGTTGGACGCACAGCAAGGGGTTTCGGTTCAAGCGCGGTGGCAGCGCTAGAGGCAGTCCCAGAGGCCCTGAGCCAGAGGCAGCCGCAGCGCCAGAGGCAAAGGCAGCCCGCGAGCCAGAAGCAGCCTCAGAGCCAAAGGCAGCCCCAGAGGCAGCGCTCCAGAGCAGGACCGCACCAACCTTGAGGACCTTGTCGATGTGCCCCAGCGAGTCGTTCATCGCGCTGATGCCCTGCACACCACGCACATCACGTCGCCGCACCGGTGGCGGGCGGCTCGTCCCGCACGTGCTCAGTGCACCGGTGCTACAAGCGCCCCTCTCGCGCACCATGTGCCCAATGCGGAAGTACTTGGTGCCGATCTCGGCGTGCAGCCCGCCGGCAATCATGGCACCGCGTGCAATCACCTTGGGCAGCAGCTGCGCAACATGGGGCACACAGGGTGCACGCAGGGGTGCAGACACGCGGGTTCCGAGCTGCTGCGACTCCGTCACACTTAGATGACGCGCGCAACGCGCCACCTGTGCGTGTGCGTGTGCGTCGCTCGGAGCTCTTCCTCCTGCCCCACCTGGGCGGGCGTGAGGCCTTCTGGCAGGTAGGCGGCCGTCAGCGTGTGCGCCGCGTGCTCCCGGGACGTGGGCACCAGCTTGAGCCCCCAGCTCTCCACCTCGTCCTTGACCCGATCGCTCACCGCCACGTGCTTGGCAAACCTGCGCAACAGCAAGCAGCAAGCCATCAAGCCACCAGGCTGAGTCGCGGGCACGCGGTCGCTCAGAGGCACGTGCTTGAAGAACCTGCGAGGGCACAACAGCGGCCATCAAGCCGCGGTGCGGCCGCTGAACGCCACGTGCTTGGCAAGCATGCGCCAGAACAGCACGTCGGGCGGCGACCGGGTGGCAGCGGAGCGGCTGCTGCACGCAGCAGGCACGCGAGTGACAGCGCGGCGCGTGCCAGGCCCTGGTGTGCGCCACGTTTCGCCGCTGCTTGCTCACGACATCTTTCCAGCTGTGTGCTACAGAGCTGGTCTTGACGCACGCACTGATCTAGCACCCCCACCTCCAGGGCAGCTCACCGGTCGTTGAGGTCGGGCGTCTCGGCCAGGATCTGCTTGAGGCTCACGCGCAGCGCCTGCGTGCACACGAGCCCACAAAGGCTCACAGTCTTTCAATCAACGAAAAGGAAGGAAGGAATGACGCCGTCGCGCTGACCCTGTGGCTGGCGGGATGCGGGTGGGACCCGCTTGCTGCTTCGTGCTCAGCACCAACCCACCTGCACCAGCCACACGGGTGGTGCGGAGAGCAAGAGCTGCCCGCCGCTCCTACCACTGTGCAACGTCGTCCACCCTGCCCACCCACCTGCACCAGCTGCACGGCTGGCGCGGCGAGGAAGGAACGCCCAGCATGTGGCCCGCGCTGAGCACCGCCCACCCCACCAACCCACCTGCACCAGCTGCACGGCGGGCGTGGCAAAGTAGGCGCCCCGCCGCTCCTCGTACGCCTTCATGATGGGCTGCCACTTGCGCCACGAACCAAAGTAGTTGGCGATGGGCGCCTTGCGCTGCTCCACCACCTGCGAAGCGAGGAGCAGCGTAAGGGTGCAGCATCTCACACGCCGGCGACGGCAGCGTGGCCTGCAAGGTGCTGTGCGCGCCCACCAGTTGACATGCAGCCGCCGCCCGCCGGGACACCAGAGCGCCACAGCAGCGCAAACGCCACCCGTGGAGCGGGCGATGTGCAGCGACGCGCTGCTGCTCCGCTGGAGGAGCGCGCCGGTGTGAGTTCGCGCTTCTTGCATCCCCGGAACTGCCCACCCCCGGAACTGCCCAACCCCGGAACAGCCCACCGAGCAAGCGCATAGCAACGGACGAGGGCAAGGGCACATGGCGCGCACCTGCATGGCCTTTTCGCTGGCCATGAGCACGGCCAGGCCCGGCGGCGCGCCCAGCGCCTTTTGCGACGCCGTCAGCGCCACGCCCACGCCCCACTCGTCCATCTGCACACACCCGCAGGATGGCAACTTGACTTAAGCAGCTGCCGTTCATGGGCCCGCGCCATTGACAGCGCACTGCCCTCAGCGCTGCACACTCAGGCGCAAGGGACGAACGCGGCGCCGCGATTGGCGAGCCTGGCGTGGACCCACACCCTGAGCCCTCCTCATGTGCGCCTGAGCCCTGAGCGATCGCGTGCGCAACCCTAATCGCACCTTGAGGTCCTCGCCGCCCACCGAGCACACGCCGTCCACCACCACCAGCGTGCCCGGCGACACGCGGTTGACCAGCTCGCTGATGGACTGCGATGCGAGGCGACCGCATGGGAACCAGGGCTTTGCCCCCCAGCACCCGGCACCCGGCTTCAACAGCGGGCAGAAGTCTGGCCACGGCGCAAGCCCTCACCTTGACGTCCATGTACACGGCGGTGCTCGTGTCCACGTGCGTGACGGTGACGAGCTTGAAGCCGCCCTCGGGAGCCGCCTGGAGCGCCGCCTCAATGTCCTGCATACGCCGCAAACCCCCATGCAGGGCTCACGCTCACCACACAGGCGCGCCCTCAAGCGCCCACCCCAGGAGGGCGGACAACCATCCATGCGCTCCCTCCTGCGACGAGGCCTGCAAAACCCCAAGGGCGTGGGGGGCAGCGCACCGCGAGCGAGGGCCGGTCGCCGGGCTTGGCCGCCCTCAGGTGCGTCACCTTTCCTCCGTACGTCTCGATGCACTCGCCAAACCTGCGCCGCCGCCATCACCACACCGCCTCCATCACCATCAAGATCAGGCCAGGTGCCTGATGCTGCTGGCCGCCGCCGCCCCCACAAAGCGCCCCCGCCACTGCCACTGCCCCTGCCCCCCCCCCCCCCCACCCCCCCCCCCCCCTCCACACACAGGGGAACACCTGTCCCCACCAGCCCCTGCTGGCCGCCGTCGCCACCGCCACCCCTCAGCGCACGCGCCCGTCCCCGAAGCGTTCCCGACCACATTCTGCACGACGCCGCGGTGCCGGCCCCCACACGCGCGCTGCGCACACGCACCTGTCCCCAAAGTAGCCAGTGTTAATCACCAGCACATGCTCCCCCGTCTCCACCTGCGCCAGCAGCACCAACGCAAGGCTGCTTATCACATGGCCCCCAGAGCAGCACTGTCCCTGCTGCCAGGCCCAGCGCCCCAGCTCCTGCGCCCCCGCCAACGGCACAACAGTCTCTGTCCCTGTGTGGCCCGGGCGCCCTGAGCCTGTGTCCCGTCAGCCAGGCTGCCCTGCCGCCGTGCCCAGGGCCCAAAGCCCCGCAGCCTCCCGCAGCGTTGACGGCAAGCCCCTGCTCACCGTGCCCAGTCCCCTGGCCACGGGCGCCGTTGCCACGCCCCGCACAGCCCCCAACGCGCGTGCACCAAGTTGGCCGCCACCACGTCCCTGGCCCCCTCGCCCAGGCTCCCACGAGGTCCCCTAACCCCCACTGCCCCTGGGTCCCAGGGCATCATGGCGTCCCCGATTTCGCGTTGAAGCCACGCTGCCCTTCCCTCCCAAGAACCCTCAGCCTCTCCCGCCGCCGCGCAACACGCACCAGGTTGGCCGCCACCATGTCCCAGCCTAGCGTGCCGCTGCCAGACACCACGAACGGCTGGCCCTTCTCCGAATAGAAGACCTGCATGGCACGCCGCCAGGCAGCGAGCGTGCACGCCAACTGCCTCTGTTGCGACGCAAGGACGGCAAGCAGGCTTAAGGACAGGCCGGGCAAACACCCAGCCGGCGGGCGGTGTGCGTGCCGCCAGGTCGCGACCTAGGACGTCGCGACCTTGCCGCCCCCAGCGGCAAGTTTTGGCACTGCTGCTGTTCCTGCTGATGATGCTGCCGCTGCTCACCTTGCGCAGCAGCTCCAGCGTCTCGCCGAACTCTGCAATGAACTCTGGGTCCACGTGCGACTGCGGGAGGCCCCCTGCCGCCTGCACGCAGCGCAGGCATCGTGCGTCCCGCGCACCAATCGTGAGCTGCTGCCACGCCGTGTCGCCCTGGGCGATGCTGCTGAGCGCTCCTGCTGCGGCGGAGCCTTGGGCAGCGCAAAAGCGCCTTCGATCGTGACGCGCACGTGACGGCGGCTGCGTGCTTTTTGTGCGCTGCTGCCTGGACCAACCTGCTGGTGTGCAGGCTGCCGTGTTGAGCAGATCCTGATGCTGGTGATGGCGGTCGCGCACGCGCGAGCGCAGGAGCCCAGGGCAGGGCCGGCCCACACCGCGCGCCCAAGCGAGCGTGGGCACTTTTGCGCCGTGGAGAGCGAGCGTGCGGCTGGTGGGTGACGCCCGCTGGCGATCGCGCGTGGCGATCCTCACCGCGAGCACATCCTCGTGGAACTCGATGGGCCCGGGGATGAGCAGCGTCTTGTGTGCCTTTGCCATCACGCCTGGTGAGCTCAGCAAGCAGCAGCCCAGTGCCATAGCCAGGGCCAAGTGCGCTGCCATGGCGCGAGCGGTTGCCTCACGCGTCACGGTCGTTGTGCGCCGCTGCTGATGCTGATTGAACCTCCCGTTGGACCTGGCGCACATTTCAATTCAAAGCAGCTGCCCAGGTACAGGTGGAGCCAGCTGCTCTGTGGCCGCTGGCAGTCGACGATCCTGGCCCCAGCAAGGCCAGCGCGACGCACACGCGCACGCATGACGCCGCACACATCACGCCGCTTCGGCCATCGCACGATTGCGGGGGCGAGGCGCCAGGCGGGCACGCCAGCAGGCAGGGACCAGGCCTCCACCTCATCCTGCTCATCATCTGCAGGAGGCAAATGCTGCAGGAGCGGGCTCGGCCGCAATGCCGCCATGCGCCCCAGGCGTGGGCGGCGTGGCACCAGCAAACTGCGACACACACGCCAGCCCAGGAAGAGCAGCGCAGCGCACACAGCCTGGGTGGCCCGCATCCGCACGAAGAGCCGGCAGCCTGCTGCTTCGAGTTTCTCCCTCCCCACAACCGGCAGGTGCGTTCGAAATGCGAACCGCGCAGCCCCCCGCGGCGCCGGCACTCCCGATCTGCACTGAGGCTGCTTGAGCAGATCGAACACCAGCGAGTGCGCGCGTCTGGGCTCGTGCAGCAGCCTCCTCTTGGCGCTGGCTGACGGCTGCTGCTGCCGGCAACGTGCCCGCGCGTGCCCCTTGCTCTCAACCGCAGCAGCATCACCATGGCAGACGAGGACCAGCCAGGCATGAAGCGCCGGCACCACAGCGAGGTGCTGGCGCTGCTGCGCACCAGCCGGCTGCTGCGCGACCTGGCGCTGATCACCCCGTGGCGCCTGGTGGAGAAAGTTGTGGTGCCGCTGCGGAGCGCAGCGGAGAGGGACGCGGCGCTGCGGGGGCTGTGCGCCGCCCTCAGGCTCAGCCGTGATGTCAAGCTGGACGCCTCGATTAGCTTCGATGCCTGGCGCGCACACAAGTACGGCGCGCTCCCTCGCCCGGAGGGCGAAGCGGCGGTTGTGGGGCTGCTGGAGGACGCCGCGGCCGGGCTGCGGGCGGGGGCGCTGGGCGCCATCTCCATCGTGAAGCTCGAGGTGCGGCGCTGGTGCTGCGTACGGGGTGGGGCGTGCACGTGGTGGGCAACAGCATGTGGTGGGCGATCGGCCTGCCGCCAGAGCATGGCAAGAAGGATCGGCGGCAAGCCCATTCGACGCCGTGGTGGCTCTCTCTTGTGTCGTCCCGTCGCAGAACCTTGCCCTGGAGGCGCCGGTGCCCGTGTGGCTGCCCAAGCTGTGCCCCAACGTCAAGCACCTGCACCTGCTCAGCTGCGCGGCCGCGGAGCCCGAGCAAGCAAGCTGGGACTTCTTCGAGGAGGAGGAGGAGGAGGACGATGCGAGCTGGGACCCGGAGCAGCGGCAGGAGGAGCGGCTGCGGCAGGCGGTGGCGGCCGCCGCCGAGTGCGGCGCGCTCGAGAGCATCACCCTCGACGGCTGGGGCGTTGGCGCGGCCCCCGCGCAGGAGCTGCTGCGGCGGCAGCTGGAGGCGCTGCCCGCCCTGCGCTCGATCAAGGTGGACATCGGCAGCTGGGACGGCGAGCTCGCGGCACTCGTGGGCCGCAGCGTGACGCACTTCGAGTCCCACGACGAAGGAGAGGAGGGGCTCTTCCACGGCTTGGCCGGTCTGCCGGCGCAGTTCCCCAGCCTGCGCGAGGCCATCCTCGACTGCATCACGCTGTTTGATGGCGACGTGGACGCGCTCTTCAGCATCCCCACGCTCAAGAAGCTCCGCTGCGACGGCGTCCGCCTGGAGCGCACCCGACCCAGCCGCGCGGCGTGCTCGCTCGAGATCTTCGAGTCCTACGCGTTTGACGTCCCTTCGCTGGCCCTGCTGCCGTGGGCGAGCATCCAGGCCGTCCGCGCCTGGATCGAACGGGTCGAGGTCAAGTGCAGCCCCAGCGCCGCGACGGCGGCGGCGGTGGCGGCCGAGTTGCGCCGCACGCTGCAGCGGCGCCCATGGCCAGTCTGCACCCACGACTTGAACGTGCACTGCCGCCGCAGCGGCAGCGAGGCGCTGGTGGCGCACCTGCCCATCATCCAGCTGCTGTGGCCGGAGCACAGCCTGCGCTTGCACGATTGCGAGGGCCTGACGGCGGCGGCGCTGCAGCAGCTGGGCCAGCACGCGCCGCCCGACGGCGAGCGCGAGCTCGGCAGCCTCGACCTGCAGGACTGCAGCCTCGCCCCGGACGCCTGGGCGGCGCTGCTGCCTGCCGCGGCCGCCGCCGGCACAGGCTGCGTGGAGTTGCACAGCACCATCCCCGCGCCCACTGCGGAGCAGCTAGTCACCATGTGCAAGCATGCCACCCACAGCGTCCACGTGGTGGTGGTGCTGCCAGGCAGCCGCGCTGCGAAGGGCAGCAAGGCGTTGGTGGAGCGGGTGCTGCGGGAGGCGGGCAACCCCCAGGTGCAGCTCTGCTACTGGAGCTAGCTCGCCTTGAGTCGCCTTGAGTGGCGCGTTTCTGCGCGGCGGGGTGTTTGTGGGATGTGGCTGTCTCTGCTTTGTGCGCTCATGACGGCGTCCGCAGGGCCTTGTTTGCGTTTGCCTTCCCTGGATCACCCTGTGCTCTGCAGGCTCCACTGCTGCCTGATTGAGATTGCGCGTGCAATGCTTACCGCGAGCACTTCCTCGTGGAACTCGATGGGCCCGGGGATGAGCAACGTCTTGTGTGCCTTTGCCATCACGCCTGGTGAGCTCAGCAAGCAGCAGCCCAGTGCCATAGCCAGGGCCAAGTGCGCTGCCATGGCGCGAGCGGTTGCCTCACGCGTCACGGTCGTTGTGCGCCGCTGCTGATGCTGATTGAACCTCCCGTTGGACCTGGCGCACATTTCAATTCAAAGCAGCTGCCCAGGTACAGGTGGAGCCAGAGCTGCTCTGTGGCCGCTGGCAGTCGACGATCCTGGCCCCAGCAAGGCCAACACGAGCAGGCACGTCGCCACATCAACCACCGTCTTCGCCCATCGCGCGATTGCGGAAGGGAGGCGCCAGGCGGGCACGCCAGCAGGCAGGGACCAGGCCTTCACCTCATCCTGCTCATCATCTGCAGGAGGCAAATGCTGCAGGAGCGGGCTCGGC
>VFQP010002134.1_pt1 | contig 23068 bp, 17 predicted proteins | sample 3512351 | NCBI WGS metagenome assembly VFQP01 (sample SAMN10412372, study PRJNA504923) | tailings metagenome | isolation source: Relicate 1 Philex TSF1 revegetated site | place: Philippines: Tuba, Benguet | collected 2017-08-29
GCGAGCTTGCGCCACACCAGCAGGTTGCGCAGGAACACCGGCCACCAGCGCCAGGACAGGCGTGGCGCGGACCAGGGGTTGATGGGGGTGAGGGTGGTGGTGGTGGTCATCAGCCGTCTTCCCGGATCTGCCGCCCGGTGAGCTTGAGAAACAGGTCTTCCAGGTTGGCGGGCCGGTGCAGGGTGCGCAGTTCATGCCGGTCGGCCAGTGCGGTCAGGATGGGTTGCGCCTGCAACGTGTAGAGGAAAACCGTCTCACCGCTCACTTCCACGCGTGCCGCCAGTGCGCGCAGCGGTGCGTGTTCCTCGCGCTGTGCAATGTCGAGCGCGCCGGGGCCATAGACCTCCACCACGTCGGGCTCGAGGTGCTCGGCAATGAGGGCACGCGGGCGGCCCTCGGCGATCTTGCGGCCGTGGTCGAGCACCAGCAGGCGCGAACACAGGCGCTCGGCCTCGTCCATGAAGTGCGTGGTGAGCAGGATGCTCTTGCCTTGTTGCAGCAGCAGCTGCAGCCGCTCCCACATCAGGTGGCGCGCCTGCGGGTCCAGGCCGGTGGTGGGTTCGTCCAGCAGCAACAACTGCGGGTCGTTCACCAGCGCGCGCGCCAGCGACAGGCGCCGCTTCATGCCGCCCGAGAGCTCGCCCGGGCGCGCCTTGGCCTTGTGCGACAGCGCCGCGAATTCAAGCAGCTGCGGAATGCGCGCGCGGATGGCGGCGTCCTTCATGCCGAAGTAGCGGCCGTAGACCAGAAGGTTTTCCTCGGCGTTGAAGTCCGGGTCCAGCGTGTCCATCTGCGCCACCACACCCAGCCGCGCCTTGATGGCGAGCGCGTCGCGCGGCATGTCCAGCCCGAAGGCGGTGATGCGACCGGCGTCGGGCGCGGTCAGGCCCAGGCACATCTTGATGGTGGTGGTCTTGCCCGCGCCGTTGGGGCCGATGACGCCCAGGCACTCGCCGGGCTGGATGGCAAAGTCCAGGCCGTTCACCACGGTGGCTTCGCCATAGCGCTTGACGAGGTTGGTGACCTCGAACAGGGGTTGGCTCATGGGCGGCATTGTGCCCGCCGCGCCATACCCCCGAGGGTGCCGGGGCAGCCTCCTACAATCCGGCTCCCATGTCGCTGGCTGTCCGTCTCCAATACCTGCTGCCCAAGCTCGCGCTCACGCGCCTGGCGGGCGCCTTTGCCAGCGCACGCGCCGGCGCGCTCACGCAATGGGCCATTCGCCGCTTCATCGCCCGCTACGGCGTGAACATGGCCGAAGCGGCCGAACCCGACCCCGCCGCCTACGACACCTTCAACGCCTTCTTCACGCGCGCGCTGAAGGCCGGCGCCCGCCCGTTGGCCGATACCGCCTTTGTTTGCCCGGTCGATGGCGCCATCAGCCAGTTCGGCCGCATCCAGCGTGATCAGATCTTCCAGGCCAAGGGCCACCACTACAGCACGCTGGCGCTGCTCGGCGGCGACGCGCAGAGCGCACTCGCCTTCGAGGGCGGCGACTTCGCCACCATCTACCTCAGCCCGCGCGACTACCACCGCATCCACATGCCCGCCGCAGCCACGCTGCGCCGCATGGTGCACGTGCCGGGCGACCTGTTCTCGGTGAACCCGGCCACGGCCGCGGGCGTGCCCGGGCTCTTTGCGCGCAACGAGCGCGTGGTCTGCCATTTCGACATGCCTGTGGGTGAGCGCGTTGTGCCCTTCGTGCTGGTGCTGGTGGGCGCCACCATCGTGGGCAGCATGGCCACCACCTGGCACGGCGTGGTGAATCCGCCGCGCCCGGGCAGCACCCGCACCTGGCGTTACGACGACGCACCGGTGGCCTTCGAACGCGGCGACGAGATGGGCCGCTTCCTGCTCGGCTCCACCGTGGTCATGCTGTGGCCGAAAGACACCATCCGCTTCCAGCCCGGCTGGGCGCCCGCTCGAGCGGTGCGCATGGGCGAGGCCATGGGCGCCGCGATCTGACTTCTCTTCGCAAGGACACCTTCATGACCACCCTCGGCACGCCGCTCTCCCCCTCGGCCACCAAAGTCATGCTGCTCGGCAGCGGCGAGCTCGGCAAGGAGGTGCTGATTGCGCTGCAGCGCCTGGGTGTGGAGACCATCGCGGTCGACCGCTACGACAACGCGCCCGGGCACCAGGTGGCGCACCGCGCCCACACCATCGCCATGAGCGACCCGGCGCAACTCAAGGCGCTCATCGAGCGCGAGCGCCCGCATCTGGTGGTACCCGAGATCGAGGCCATCGCCACGCCCATGTTGCAGGAGCTGGAGGCCGCGGGCGTTGTGCGCGTGATTCCCACCGCGCGCGCGGCGCGCCTGACCATGGACCGCGAAGGCATCCGCCGCCTGGCCGCCGAGACGCTGGGCCTGCCGACAAGCCCTTACAGGTTCTGCGATTCCCTGGAGGAATTGCAGGCCGCCATTGATGGCGGCATCGGCTATCCCTGCATCGTCAAGCCCGTGATGAGCAGCAGCGGCAAGGGCCAGAGCAAGATCGACGGCCCGGCCGATGTGAAGGCCGCATGGGATTACGCGATGTCGGGTGGCCGCGTCGGGCCGGGCCGCATCATCGTCGAGGGCTTCATCCGCTTCGACTACGAGATCACGCTGCTGACGGTGCGCGCGCTGGGCGCGAGCGGTCAGGTCGAAACGCACTTCTGCGACCCGATCGGCCACGTGCAGGTGAGCGGCGACTACGTCGAAAGCTGGCAGCCGCACCCCATGAGTGCGAAGGCGTTGCAGACCAGCCGGGAGATCGCCAAGTCCATCACCGACAACCTCGGCGTGGGAATTGACGGGCAGCCCTCCGGGCTGGGCCTGTTCGGCGTGGAGCTGTTCGTGGCCGGCGACCAGGTCTGGTTCAGCGAGGTGAGCCCGCGCCCGCACGACACCGGCATGGTGACCATGGCCACGCAGTGGCAGAACGAGTTCGAGCTGCACGCGCGCGCCATCCTCGGCCTGCCGGTGGACACCGCACTCAAGAGCCCGGGCGCCAGCGCGGTGATCTACGGCGGGTTGGACGCCAAAGGCATCGCCTTTGACGGCGTGGACGACGCCCTGCGTGTGCCCGGCACCGAACTGCGCCTGTTCGGCAAACCCGAGAGTTTCGTCAAGCGCCGCATGGGCGTGGCGCTGGCGCGGCACACCGACGTGGAGCAGGCGCGGGTGAATGCCAAGCTGGCGGCTGGCAAGGTGAAGTCGCGGGCCGCACCAACCTCCCAAGCAAACCCAGCCCCATGACCTCGGCGGCCTACTGCGTGCAGCTCTTGGAGGTGCCGCGGTCGCCGTCTTGCACTAGTCGCGGGAATCGCTGTCGCTGCTAACCGGCGTGTGATAGTCCGAGCTTGAACTGCTCTCATCGTCCGAACTGCTGTCATCGTCCGAATAGTCGGAGCTGTCCGACTCGACGTTGATCCTTACCTCGCCAGGATGCTTCTCAACAGCGGTCGCCTCGGGCTTCTTGACGCGCTCCAGCGTCACTTCCTGCGCTTCGGCATCGTCCTGCTTGTAAAGGTTAGACCGCAGGCAGTTGAAGTTGACGTACTTGTCAATACCGGCGCGAATCTGCTGACTCCAGTCCTGCAGAACACCCAAAGGTCCAGAAAAATCGGGATAGAAGTTGCCGGTCGTGAGCAGTCCTGAATCCTGGAGCGCTCGCTGTTGGGTGCCCTGAGGTTTCAGCATGTGCTCGATACAAACGAAGAAGAGCTGGGCCGACTCTCGACCCAGAAATCCCCCGATCAGCCCCATGGCAGACAGCGTCGGGTCGCCCACCAAGGCGTCGTAGATGAAGTAGCCAATATTGACGGGGCCGATGACCGCCGTGAGGGCCGACAGCGCTTCCGGGGACAAGATTTGCGCAATTGTGTTGATGGCAAAGGCGCTTCCTGCAACGACACCGGCCTCCAGCGGATGGCGACTCAACATCAACATGCCCGCTTGCACTGCACAACTCAACGCTTCGGCCACCACCCGCAGGGCCTTGCGTTGGTTGTCGGTCAACTCAGGCGAGGCGTTGCGCGCGATGGCAAGGTCGATGGAGCGTCTGACCAACTGACCTGCGAACATGGCCAGGAAATGACTACCGACGCGAGCGCCGTAGCTCTGCCCCAGGGCTTTTCCGAGGTCCTCTGGAACATGCTTGGCTTTCTCGATGACCTCATCAATGATTTGCTGCTCGAGTGCGGGGTCCACATTGCCGTTGATCTTCATTTGGGCAACGGCTATGTCGAATGGACCCATCTGGCGCGAAACGAGCCCGATAGACTCGGCAGGGGCGCACTGAGCCTGACCCCATTGAGTCGGGTATGACATCACGCTTCCCGACTGGGTGTTGCTTTGATCGCGATTGCACAAATAGGCGATCACCGCCGGATCTCTGGACTCAGCGGGCACGAACGGCAGACCGGAGTTCGGGAGATCGTCGTAATAGTTCATCACATGGGGGGACGCCCACACCGCGTGGCCCGCTTCATGCACAAATACGAAGGGCGTGTTCTCATCGGAGAGCTGGGTTGTGAGAATTCGATTCTCATTCTCAAACTGGCCGTAAAACCGGCTATGGGCGGTGGTACAAAAAATGGTCTGCAACGGCACGATGCCGTTGGCGGCGTCCTGCGAGGCCAGTTGCTCGCTGGCGTCGCGCGTGAAGTTGGTGGTTACACGGAAGTTGATGCCGTGCGACTGCAGGGACTCGGTCAACGAGTCGGCTGCGTCTTGCCACAACGCTTGCACGTGTTCAGGCACTTGTTCGCACGACTCAACCAATTTCGCGCTGGTGTCACTGGGCACAAGACTGTTTGCCCGTACCAGAGTGATGGTCGGTGGCGTGCCGCTTTTCAGCATGCTCTTGGCGGACTCATACGGGGTGGAGGGGATGGTCGTGTCTGCCGCTACCTGGCGTATAAGGGTCTTCACCTGCCTGGCAATTCGATCGTCGCGCGTCTCTGACACAACGGGCACCAGTGGTTCGATCATTGCCGCTTCGTTGTTCGTGGTTGTGTCGGGGAGAGGCACGCTCGGTGTGGCGCGCTGTTGCAATCGGGGCGTATGCGGTTGCAAACGTGGAGTTGTGCGGATGTTGGCTCGTGATTGGGGAATCATGTGAGGTCTGAACGTTGGTTGGTGAACCTCACGTGTTCTCGGCATGAGGGCAACTGATGCTTGAGTGAGGCTGTTTCGCTCAAGGTTCCATCGCCCTCCACGCGCAATCTCGCCCCGGACCGGCTGTCGGCGTCGAACCTCAACGTGCGATCACCGTTTGTCGGTTCGACGAACCGATGGAATGCGGCCGCAAACAGCGTGATCGCGCGGGTTCGTTCAGTGTTCCTGCACGTGGATTTCCGTGCCGCTTGATACGGTGTTGATCAGGCCTTCGCCTGCTGCGCCGCCAGCGCCACCGCTTCCTCGATGCGCTGGTACGTCCCGCAGCGGCACAGGTTGCCGCTCATGGCCTCGGTGATGGCCTTGGCGTCGGGCTTGGGGTTGCTCTTGAGCAGCGCGCACGCGCTCATCAACTGCCCGCTCTGGCAGTAGCCGCACTGCACCACGTCCACCGCCGTCCAGGCGCTGCGCAGCGCTGCGATCTCGGGGCCTTCGATGCCTTCGATGGTGGTGATGGACTGACCCGACACCGCGGCGAGCGGCGTGACGCAGGAACGGATGGCATTGCCGTTGGCATGCACGGTGCAGGCGCCGCACAGCGCCATGCCGCAGCCGAACTTGGTGCCGGTGAGTTTCAGGTCGGCGCGCAGCACCCACAGCAAGGGCGTGTCGGGGTCGGCGTCGACCGTGACGGGGCGGCCGTTGACGTTGAGTTGGGTCGTCATGGCGGGCTCCTCAGGCTGAGAGTTTCAAGGGCAGGCTGCGCAGGCGCTGGCCGGTGAGCGCGAACAGCGCGTTGGCCACCGCGGGCGCGATGGGTGGCAGGCCAGGCTCGCCCACGCCCTCGGGGTGTTCGGAGCTGGGCAAGATGACGGTGTCCACGCGCGGCGTCTCGTTCAGGCGCAGGATGGGCTGGTCGTGGAAATTGCCTTGTTGCACCTGGCCATCAACGATCTCCACGCCGCCATGCAGCGCCGCCGACAGGCCGAAGACCACCGCGCTTTCCATCTGCTGGCGGATGCCCGCAGGGTTGACGGCAGTGCCGCAGTCGATGGCGCACCAGACGCGGTGCACGCGGATCGACTTGTCGGGCCCGAGCGAAACCTCGGCCACCTGCGCCACCGTGGAGCCGAAGGAGTCGTGCAGGGCGATGCCACGGGCGGTCTTCGCACCGTCGGGGGCCGGCGGGGAGGGGGTGCCCCAGCCCGCGGCCTTGGCCGCCGCGCGCAACACCGCCAGCTGCTTCGGGTGCTGCTGCAGCAGCGCTTCGCGAAACGCCAGCGGGTCCTGCCCTGCGGCGTGCACGCATTCGTCGAGAAAGCCTTCCTTGAAGAACGCCTGGTGCGAGTGCCCCACCGCGCGCCAGAAGCCCACCTGCAGCGGCAGTTCCACGTTGACGTGCGCGATGCGCGCCGCTGGCCACTCGTAGGCCTGATCGAAGGCGCCTTCGCTGGCGGTCTTGTCGGGCCCGCCGCCGGGCAGGCCGAAGGCGCGCTTGAGCACCTGCGGGATGATGGCCTGGCCGGCGCTGGTGTTCTTCCAGGCCACCAGGCGCTTGTCGGCGTCGAAGCCCGCTTCGAATCGCGCCACGCAGGCGGGGCGGTAGAGATCGTGCTTCGTGTCCTGCTCGCGGCTCCAGATCGTCTGCACCGGCTGACCCGGCACCGCCTTGGCGATGGCCGCGGCCTGGGCGATGAAATCGACCTCGAGCCGGCGCCCGAAACCGCCGCCGAGCAGCATCACGTTCACCGTCACCGCCTCGGCCGGCAGGCCCAGCGCATCGGCCGCGGCGCCGCGTGCGATGCCCGGCACTTGGGTGGACACCCACACCGTGGCCTTGTTGCCCTCGAAGAGCACGGTGCAGTTGATGGGTTCGAGCGCTGCGTGTGCGAGCCAGGGCGCGCGGTACTCGGCCTCGATGCGCTGCGCCGCCCCCGCCAACGCCGCGTCGACCTCGCCGGTCTCGTAAAAGGCAAAACCCTTCTCGGTGCGCGCCGCCTGCGCGATCTGCTCCAGCGCCGCGCTGCTGCTGAAGGTGGCGAGTTCGCCGTGGTCCCAGGTCACGTCCAGCGCGTCGGCCGCCTGGCGCGCGCGCCACGGGTGGTCGGCGATCACCGCCACACCGCCCGTGCCGCCGTTGAGGGGCGGAACGGCGACCACGGCCTTCACGCCACGGCGCTGGCGCGCGGCCGCGTCGTCGTGTCGCTGCGCGCGCCCGCCGAGCGTCGGGCACATCCTCACGCTGGCGTAGAGCAGGCCCTCGGGCAAGGCGTCGATGCCAAAGCGCGCGCTGCCATCGATCTTGGCCGGCGTGTCCAGGCGCCGTGTGGGCCGCCCAATCAGCTTGAAGCGCTCGGGTGCCTTGAGCGTGGGTGACGAGGGCATGGCCTGCTGCGCCGCGGCCGCGGCCAGCGCACCGTAGGCCAAGCGCCGGCCATCGGGGGCGATCACCTCGCCGTTCTCGGTGTTGCAGTCGGCCGTGGCAATGCCCCATTGCGTGGCCGCGGCCGCCACCAGCATCTGGCGCGCGGCGGCACCGGCCTGGCGCATCGGCAGCCACAGGTCCTTCACGCTGGACGAGCCACCGGTCATCATCACGCCGACCTCGCGCATGGTCTTGGCGGTGAGCCACTTCACCGCATCGAGCACCAGGTTGTCGGTGTCGGGGTGCACCGGCAGGCCGTCGACCACGGTGCTGATGTTGTTGAAGATCCTGTCGATTGGCGACTGCTGCCAGCGCACGCGCGACCAGTCGGCGTCGAGCTCTTCGGCCAGCAGCATGCACAACCCCGTGACCACGCCCTGGCCCATCTCGCTCTTGGCCAGCGTGACCGTGACGGTACCGTCGCGCGCGATCTTCACCCAGCCGTTGAAGGCGACTTCGCCCTCGCCGGTGGGCAACGGCTTGGCCGTGGTGAGCCGCTGGCGCGGCGGCATCACGCCCCAGCCGATGGCCAGCGCGCCGGCGACGCCGAGCGTGCCGAGGATGAACTTGCGTCGGGTACCCATGGATGCCTCCCGGTGGCTTACTGGAACGCGACCTCGGCGAAGCTGCGCAGCTTGCGGCTGTGCAACTGGTCCACGCCGCCTTCGCGCAAGCGCTCGATGGCGCGAATGCCGATGCGCAAGTGCTGGTCCACGCGCTCGCGGTAGAAGTGGTTGGCCATGCCGGGCAGTTTGATCTCGCCGTGCAGGGGTTTGTCGCTCACGCACAGCAAGGTGCCGTAGGGCACACGAAAGCGAAAGCCGTTGGCGGCGATGGTGGCCGATTCCATGTCGAGCGCGACCGCACGCGATTGCGAGAAGCGCCGCTGCGGCCGGTTGTCGGGCAGCAGTTCCCAGTTGCGGTTGTCGGTGCTGGCCACGGTGCCGGTGCGCATGATGCGCTTGAGCTCCTGTGGCGCCACGCCGGTCACGTCGGCCACCGCGGCCTCCAGCGCGAGCTGGATTTCGGCCAGCGCGGGAATGGGCACCCACAGCGGCAGTTCCTCATCGAGCACGTGGTCTTCGCGCACGTAGGCGTGGGCCAGCACGTAGTCGCCCAGCTGCTGGGTGGTGCGCAGGCCGGCGCAGTGGCCAAGCATCAACCACGCGTGTGGGCGCAGCACGGCAATGTGGTCGGTGATGTTCTTGGCGTTGGCCGGGCCGACACCGATATTGACCATGGTGATCCCGCTGCGGTCGGCCCGAACAAGGTGGTAGCCCGGCATCTGCGGCAGCCGAGGTGGTGCATGGCCGAGCTCGTCGCCGGGTTCGTGCGGCAGGCCTGCACGGCGCGTGACCACGTTGCCCGGTTCGACGAAGGCGATGTAAGGGCTGTCTGGATCGGCCATCTCGGCGTGCCCGAGCTTGATGAACTCGTCGATGTAGAACTGGTAGTTCGTGAACAGCACGAAGTTCTGGAACCAGTCGGGTGAGGTACCCGTGTAGTGCCGCATGCGCTGCAGCGAGTAGTCCACCCGCGGCGCGGTGAACAGCGCCAGTGGGTACGCCTCGCCCGGGCCGGGTTCGTGCGTGCCGTTGGCGATGCCATCGTCCATGGCGGTGAGGTCGGGCAGGTCGAACACATCGCGCATGAAGGCCCGGCGCGTGGCGCTCATCTGGCCTTCCACGTGGTCGTTCTCGGCAAACGAGAAGTGGATCGGGATCGGCTGGTTGCTGGTGCCGACTTCGAGCTCGCCGCCGTGGTTGGCCAGCAGCAGGCGGAACTGCTCGCGGTAGTAGTCCTCGTAAAGATCGGGGCGTGTGAGGGTGGTTTCGTAGCGGCCCGGCCCGGCCACGAAGCCGTAGCTCAGGCGCTTGCGGCCCAGCTCGTCGGCGCCTTCGCCCAGGCGCAGGTTGCTGTGGGTGTGCAGCCGCACATAGGGGTAGCAGGCGCGTACCCGCACACCATGGAAGTCGGCGCCATCCACGTAGTCGTGCAGGGCCTTGCGCAGGAAGTCCACGCTGTGCTGGTAGATGCGGCGCACCTGGTCGAGCGCGGCATCCGGATCCTCGAAGAAGCGCGGGGCGGTAAAGTCGGGCGATCGCTGCATGGGCCTATTGTGTACGGCTTGTCGTGAACGGTTTGTCATCTCCCGACGTGGCCCAGGCGGCCGCCACCCTGGCCGTGGCCCTGGGCTGCGGTCTGCTCGTGGGCATCGAGCGCGAGCGGCGCAAGGGCAGCGGGCCGGCGCGCGCGTTGGCCGGGTTGCGCAGCTTCGCGCTCACCTGCGTCACCGGCGCTGCTGCTGCGCTCACGGGCTTGTCGGGGGTGGTGGTGGCCGGGGCCGCCTTCATCGCCGCGCTGTGTGTGGTGGCTTACGTGAAAGACCGCTCGGGCGACCCGGGCGTGACCACCGAGGTGGCTTTGCTGCTCACTTACCTGATCGGCGTGCTGGCGGCCCACAGCGCCGCACTGGCCGCGGCCATGGCGGTGTCGCTCACCGTGGTGCTGGCGGTGCGTGACCGTGCCCATCGCTTCGTGAACCACTGGTTGCAACCGGCCGAGATGCGCGATGGTTTGCTGCTGGCCGCGCTGGTGCTGCTGGGCCTGCCGCTGCTGCCTGACCACGCGCTCTGGGGCGACGCGCTCAACCCGCGCGCCATCGGCACGCTGCTGGCGCTGTTGCTGGCGATTCAGTCGGCAGCGCACCTGGCGCGGCGCCTGCTGGCGGCGCGGCACGCAGTGGCCTTGTCGGCGCTGGCCTCGGGTTTCGTGTCGAGCACGGCCACCATCGCCAGCCTCGGGCTGGCGGCGCGCGAGGGCCGGGCCAGCCACCGGGCCATGGCGGGCGGCGGCCTGCTGTCGTGCGTGTCCACGCAGATGCAGGTGCTGATGGTGGCGGCCGCCGTGCGCCCCGCCTGGTTGGCGGCCTTGTGGTTGCCGGCGCTCGCGGCGGGCGTTCTGGCGCTGGCCTGGGGCTGGTGGCTGGTGCGCCACGATGGCGGCGACGTGACGCTCACCGGCGCCACGCCGCGCACCGAGGCGCTGCCCGCGCCGCGCGGTGACCGCATGTTCAGCCTGGGCGGTGCGCTCGCGGTGGCGGCGCTGCTGGCCGCGGTGCAGGCGCTGGTGCACGGCCTGCAGCAGTGGCTGGGCGACGCGGGCTTGATCGTCGGTGCGTTGATCGGTGCGCTGGCCGACCTGCACGCCTCGGCCGCCGCGGTGTTCAGCGACAGCGGCCCGCTGGACGCCGCGCGCCAGGCCCTGGCGCTGGTGCTGCTGGTGCACGCGGCGAGCAAGTCGGTGACCGCGTTCGCCTCGGGCGGCTGGGCCTACGTGCGCTGGCTGGCGCCGGGGTTGTGGCTGCACAGCGCGCTGGCGGCGGCGTTGCTGGTGTTCCTGTAGACGTGTTGCTGGAGGGCCGCCGTCGTCGCGGTCACTTCACGGGTTCGCGCATGGTCACGAATTCTTCTGCCGCTGTCGGGTGAATGCCGATGGTGCTGTCGAACACCGCTTTGGTGGCGCCGGCCTTGAGCGCCACCGCAAAGCCCTGCACGATCTCGCCCGCCTCGGCGCCGACCATGTGCAGACCGACGACGCGGTCGGTCTGCTTGTCCACCACCAGTTTCATCAGCGTGCGTTCGTTGCGACCCGACAAGGTGTGCTTGAGCGCCTTGAACTCGCTGCGAAAGACCGTGACCTCGCCGAGCCGCTCGCGCGCCTGTGCCTCGGTGAGGCCCACGGTGCCGATGCTCGGGTGCGTGAAGACCGCCGTGGGGATGAAGTCGTAGGTCATGTCGCGCGCCGGCTTGCCCGGTGCCGGGCCGCACAGCGCGTCCACCACCACCATGGCCTCGCCCAGCGCCACCGGGGTGAGCTGCACGCGGTTCGTCACGTCGCCCACGGCGCGGATGTGCGGCACGTTGGTCTGGTACTGCGCATTCACCAGCACCTCGCCCTGGGCGCCCGTGGCCACGCCCACGCGCTCGAGGCCGAGGTCGCGCGTGTTGGGCACGCGGCCGGTGGCGTAGAGCACGGCGTCGGCGAGCACGGTGTTGCCGTCCTCGCATTCCACGCGCAGGCCGTCGGCCGTCTTGCGGATGTCGACCACGCCGGCGTTCAGGCGCAGGTCCACACCGGCCTTCACCATTTCGGCCGCGGCGAAGTGGCGGATCTCGTCGTCGAAGCCGCGCAGTACCTGCTCGCCGCGATAAAGCTGGGTGACCCTGGCGCCCAGGCCGTTGAAGATGGAGGCGAACTCGCAGGCGATGTAGCCGCCGCCGACGATGAGCAGGCGCTTCGGGAACGGGTCGAGATCGAACACCTCGTTGCTGGTGATGACATGTTCGCGCCCGCTGAAATGCGGCACGTGCGGCGTACCGCCGGTGGCGATCAGGATGTGCGCGGCGCTGAAGCGGCGGTGCCCGGGCGAGCCGTCGGCGTTGAGGGTGGCAAGCTCGATCTCGTGGTCGCCCACCAGGCGCGCAAAACCTTCGAGCTGCGTGACGCCCGCGCCGCGCAGCAGGTTGGCGTAGACGCCGTTCAGGCGCGCGATCTCTTTCGCACGGTTGGCCTTCAGCGTGGCCCAGTCGAAGGTGTTTTCTCCCACCTGCCAGCCGAAGCCCCGCGCCTCCTCGAAGGCCTCGCTGTAGTGCGCGGCGTAGCTGTAGAGCTTTTTGGGGATGCAGCCCACGTTGACGCAAGTGCCGCCCAGGCCGTCCGTGCCGAGCACCTCGGCCAGCGCCACGCGCAGACCGCGCTGCGCGGCCATGCGCGCGGCGCGCACGCCGCCACTGCCGCCACCGATGACGAAAAGATCGAAGTCGAATCCACTCATGGTTGCAATGGTAGGCCGCCCGGGGCGGTCTTGCCTTGCAGTGCGTCAAGAGCCCCGTGCGCGCGGGGCCATGGCAAGCGCACGGCGCGTGGCGCGCCGCGGCTGCCGACAATGCGTGCCATGACAACCCAGGCACAGGCAAGCGAGTCGGACAAAGCGCTGGCGGTGGTGATCGGCGGCAGCGGCGGCATCGGTATGGCGCTGGCGCATGCGCTGCGCACGCGCGGCCACGAGGTGCTGGCGGTGGGCCGGCGCACGCAGCCCGCGATCGACTACGCCGACGAAGGCAGCGTGCAGCGCCTGGGTGCGCTGATTGCTCAGCGCCTGCACGACGAGGGGCGCGCATTGCGCACCCTGATCGTGGCCAGCGGCGTGCTGCACGAGGGTGAGCAGGTGCGGCCCGAGCGCAGCTGGCAGCACCTGCAGGCCCATGCCCTGCAGCGCGTGCTGTTGATCAACACCGTCGGGCCGGCGCTGGTGATGCGCCACTTGTTGCCGCTGATGCCACGCCAGGGGCGCTGCGTGGCGGCCTTTCTGTCGGCGCGCGTGGGCAGCATCGGCGACAACCGGCTGGGCGGCTGGTACGCCTACCGCGCGTCCAAGGCCGCGCTGAACCAGCTGGTGCGCACCGCGTCGATCGAACTCGCTCGCCACAACAAAGCGGCGCTGTGTGTGGCGCTGCACCCGGGCACGGTGGACACCGCGCTGTCAAAGCCGTTCGCCAAGGCGGGCCTGGACGTACGCTCACCCGAGGTGGCGGCTGCCGACCTGCTGCGCGTGATCGATGGCCTGGGTGTAGACGGCAGCGGGCGCTTCTTCGACCACCAGGGTCTGGAAGTGCCCTGGTGATGCCTCAGTAGGTGTAAACGCCGCGGCCGGTCTTGCGCCCCAGCCAGCCCGCGGCCACCATCTCCTTGAGCAGCGGTGCCGGGCGGTACTTGCTGTCGTTGAACTCGGCCATGTAGACGTTCATCACCGCCAGGCACACGTCCAGGCCGATCATGTCGGCCAGCGCGAGCGGGCCGATCGGCTGGTTGGTGCCGAGCTTCATGCCGGCGTCGATGTCCTCGGCGGTGGCAATGCCTTCGGCCAGCACGAAAAATGCCTCATTGATCATCGGCACCAGGATGCGGTTGACCACGAAGCCGGGTGCGTTCTTCACCGTGATGGGCGTCTTGCCCAGCGCCTCGGCCAGGGCCTTCACCGTGTCGTGCGTGGCGTCGCTGGTCTGCAGGCCGCGGATGATTTCCACCAGCGCCATCATGGGCACGGGGTTGAAGAAGTGCATGCCGATGAAGCGGTCGGCGCGCTGCGTGGCGGCGGCCAGCTTGGTGATGCTGATCGAGCTGGTGTTGGTGGCCACGATCACGTCGGGTGCGAGCAGCGTGTCGAGCTGCTGCAGGATCTTCACCTTCAGCGCCTCGTTCTCGGTGGCGGCCTCGATCACGAGCTGCGCGCCCTTGAGGTCCTCGTAATTCGTGCTGGTCTTGATGAGCGAGAGCGCCTGCGCCTTGCCTTCGGCCGTGAGTTTCTCTTTCTTGATCAGCCGGTCGAGGCTGCCGGTCACGGTGGCAATGCCCTTGTCGAGTGCGGCCTGCGCAATGTCGACCATGACCACGTGGATACCGCTGGTGGCACAAGCCTGGGCGATGCCGTTGCCCATGGTGCCCGAGCCGATGATGCCGACGGTCTGGATGCGGTTGCTGCTCATGCGGAAAACCTCGTGGAGAAAATGAAGACGGGAAAGGGAAAACCCGCGTCGCGCGGGCGTCTTGGCTAGGCGCGCCTGCCTAAACCGGTGGCGGGCGCGCGTGCTACCTTGGCCGTCGATTGTCGCGCAGCCATGCTGCGCTGCAGCGACCTTGGAGACACCTGCATGTACGACGTGATCATTGTGGGCGGCGGCTCGGCCGGCTGCGTGCTGGCCGGGCGGCTCAGCGAAGACCCCCAACTGCGCGTGGCGCTGATCGAGGCTGGCCCGCCCGATCGCAGCGTGCTCATCCACTGCCCGGCGGGGCTGGCGCTGCTGGCCAAGAACGGGCAAGCCAACTGGTGCCTGGAGACGGTGCCGCAGCCCGGGCTGAAAGGCCGCCGCGGCTACCAGCCGCGCGGCAAGGTCCTTGGTGGATCAAGCTCGGTCAATGCAATGATTTACGCACGCGGCCACGCCAGCGACTACGACGCCTGGGCCGCCGAAGGCAACCCGGGTTGGGCGTGGGCCGACGTGCTGCCCTACTTCAAGCGCGCCGAGCACAACGAACGTGGCGCCGACGCGTGGCACGGCACGGGCGGGCCGCTCAATGTGAAGGACCTCACCAGCCCCAACCCGTTCGTTGCCCACTTCGTGGCCGCCGGTCGCGAAGCCGGCCAACCGGTGAACGCCGATTTCAACGGGGCGCAGCAAGAGGGCGTGGGCCCTTACCAGGTGACGCACAAGGACGGCGAACGCTTCAGTGCCGCCAAGGCCTACCTCACGCCCCATCTGGGCCGGCCCAACCTGACAGTGATCACCGATGCGCTGGTGACGCGCGTGGTGCTGGACGAGGAGCCCGAAGAGACCGGCGCCGCGCCACGCGCGGTGGCGGTGGAGTACCGCGCGCAGGGCGGGCGCGGGCCGCTGCAGATCGTGCGCTGCAAGGACGGTGGCGAGGTGGTGCTGAGTGCCGGCGCCTTTGGTTCGCCCCAGTTGCTCATGCTCTCGGGCATCGGGCCGGCGGAGCACCTGCGGGAGCACGGTATTCGTGTCGTGCACGCCTTGCCCGGCGTGGGGCAGAACCTGCACGACCACGTCGACGTGGTGCAGGTGGTCAACGCACCGCAGGCCACCGAGCTCTTTGGCTTGTCGTTCAAGGGTGTGGTCGCGGCGCTGCGCGGTATCGTGGAATGGCGCCGCGCGCGCACTGGCCTGCTGACCACCAACTTCGCCGAAGCCGGGGGCTTCATCAAGAGCGCGCCCGACGAGGCGATCCCCGATCTGCAATTGCACTTCGTGATCGGCAAGCTGGTGGATCACGGCCGCAAGACGGTGTTCGGCCACGGTTATTCGTGCCACGTGTGCCTGCTGCGCCCCAAGAGCCGGGGTACGCTGCGCCTGGCCAGCCGCGACCCACAGGTGGCACCGCTGATCGACCCGGCCTTTCTGCAAGACGCGGACGACGTGGCGCGCCTGGTGCGCGGCTTCAAGCTCATGCGTCGGCTCTTGCAGCAGCCGGCGCTGGCGCGATTTGGTGGTGCCGAATCGCGCGCCTCGGCCGACGCGCAGAGCGACGCGCAGATCGAGCAGTTCATCCGCGGTCATGCCGACACCATCTACCACCCGGTGGGCACCTGCCGCATGGGCCCTGGCGCCGACGCGGTGGTGGACGCCGAGTTGCGTGTGCACGGCGTGCAGGGCCTTCGCGTGGTCGATGCATCGGTGATGCCGCGCATCGTGGGAGGCAACACCAACGCGCCGGTGATCATGGTGGCGGAGAAGGCGGTCGATATGATCCGCGCCGCCCGCCGCGCCGCGGCGACATCACTGGAGACAGCCCATGATTCTGGAACACGCGGATATCCGCATCGATCCCTCGCAGGCCTCGGCGTTTGAGGAAGCCATCCTGCGTGGCGTGAATACCGTCATCGCGCACGCCAGGGGTTTCAAGGGCTACAAGGTCAACCGCAGCATCGAAAGCCCCGGCCGCTACCTGCTGATGATCTACTGGGACACGCTGGAGGACCACACCGTGGGCTTCCGCGGTTCTGAGGCGTTCGCGCAGTGGCGCGCCATCGTCGGCCCGTTCTTTGCGCAGCCCCCGGTGGTTGAACACCTGGCGCTGGTCGGCAAGAGCTGAGCGCTCAAGCGCGCGGCGCGCTCTTGCGCATGAGTGTGGACTTGCCGAACAGGCTCTCGATCAGGTCGACAGCAAGTTCGGCCGTGCGGTTGCGCACATCGAGCGCCGGGTTGAGTTCCATCACATCGAGAGATGCCAGGCGCCCGGTGTCGGCAATCATTTCCATGCACAGCTGCGCCTCGCGGTAGGTGGGACCACCGGGCACGGTGGTGCCCACGCCCGGCGCGATCTCGGGGTCGAGGAAGTCGACGTCGAAGCTCACGTGCAGGTGGGTGTCGGCGTCCACACCCGCCAGCGCCTGCTCCATGGTGTGTCGCATGCCCATCTCGTCGATGTAGCGCATGTCGAACACCTCCAGGCCGTGCTCATGCACCAGGCGTTTCTCGCCCGGATCGACACTGCGAATGCCGATCTGGCGCACCGCGTCGGGCGTGATGGCGGGCACTTGCCCGCCGATGCCGGTGAGTTCGGCCGGGCCCAGGCCGCACAGGAGCGCCACCGGCATGCCGTGGATGTTGCCGCTGGGCGTGAGCGCCGCGGTGTTGAAGTCGGCGTGTGCGTCGAGCCAGAGCACGCGCAGCTTGCGGCCCGCCGCACGGCAGTGGCGGGCCACCGCGCTGATGGAGCCCAGACCCAGGCAGTGATCGCCGCCGAGCACGATGGGCAGGCGGCCTTGCTGCAGTTCGTCGAACACCGCACCGTGCAGCGCCTGGTTCCAGGCCGCCACTTCGGCGATGTGGCGGTAGCCGTTCACCGGCGGTTGCCAGGGGTTGGCAGGGCCGCCGAGATTGCCGCGGTCGATCACACGGAGGCCTTGAGCCGACAGCACCTGGGCGATGCCCGCCACACGCAGTGCTTCGGGCCCCATGGAAGCACCGCGCGCACCGGCGCCGATGTCGGTGGGCACGCCGATGAGGCTCACGAGAGGGGGGGCGAGGGCGCTCATACCAGGGGATTTGCTCCGGCTTCGGGTGGTGTCGATTGTCACACCCCGGGCCGTGCACCGCGGGCGTGACCCACAATCGCGGCATGAGCAGCGGCGCATCCACTCCCCCTTACCAACCTTGGCCCGCCTGCGGCGCGCAACACCTCGTGGTCGACGCGCGTGGCTGGCACCGCCCCACAGCCGATTACTGGCGCACCTGGCTGTGCCGGCCCGAACTCGCCCTGGTGCCTGAATCCTGCGTGGCCGAGCGGGCCCTGCACGAGGCCCTGCTCGACGACCCTTTGCGCAGCGTGATCGCGGGTCAGATCGAAGCCATGCTGGACGCCGACGTGCGCGAGAACTGGCGGCACTTCCTGGCCCTGCGCGATGCCGTGCAAGGGGCCGGCACGCTGGAGGCCGCCTGGGTGGGCTTCTTCGAGCGCGGTGCAATCGCGCTGCCCCCGCTGTTTCTCGATCTGCTGGTGCAGGCCATCGTGGTGCGCGTGCTGGCGAACGAGACGGACGCCACCGTGTGGCGCGCGGCCGAACTGCTGTTTCGGCGCCAGCGTGTGCAACTGCACGCCGGCCGTGTGCTCGCGGGCGATGCCGACACGCTGGATCGCCTCAATGAAACCGCCGGGCTGGGCAGCATCGGCGCGCTGCTCAAGCAGGCCGGAGCCACCTTGCGCGGCGTTGACCTGCAGGTGCTGGGTGCCGACAACGCCGCGGCCTACCTGCGGGATCTGCACGCCGCGAGCGACCATCGCTATCTGCTCGATCTGACGCACACGGTGCAGCAGTCGCTGCCTCATGGGCTCGTGCTCAGCATGAACCGGGCGGATTCGGGACTCAAGGCGTTGGCGCGCGTGCTCCAGCGCTGGGTCACCCACTTGCATGGCGTGCTGGTGGAGATCGAACCCCTGTCGCGCGTGGACGATACCGCCTGGCGCTGGCACATCGGGCTCGACGTCGAGGCCACCGCGCTGCTCAACGACCTGTACCAGGGCAAGAGCCTGAGCGAGGCGCGCCAGCGCCGCCTCGTCAGTCTGTTCCGCCTGCGCTTTGCCGACCCGGCGCAGCAGCGCGAGGACGTGCGCGGCAAGCCGGTCTACCTGGGCCTGGCGATGACCGCCGAAGGCCTGCTGCGCCTGAAGCCGCAGAACGTGCTGCTCAACCTGCCGGTCGTCAGCGCGGCGCACGCCTTCAACCCGAGCCCGGCGCCCTGACCACCCGCAGCGTGGCCGGCCGCACCGCCACGGTGAGGCTGCGTGCCAGCCCCAGCCATTCGCCGTCGCCGGCCAGCGGAAGGTCGCCGCGGCCCAGCACCGTCATTTGCTCGAACGCTTGCGTGTGGATCTTCGGGTGGCCCAGGTGCCAACCCACCAGCAGGCGCGGCAGCATGCCCAGCGCCCCCAGGCGCGAGAACGGCCCGGCCACCAGCAGGTTGAGCAGGCCATCGTGCGTGCGCGCGCCCGGGGTGGCCGGCATGCCGCTGCCGAAGGTGGGTGTGTTCAGCGTCGCTGCGAAGAGCGCCGGGCCTTCGTGCCGGTGCACCCCGTCCACCGTCACGTCCAGGTGCCAGGTGCGCAACGCCGCCAGCTCGCGCAGCGTGGCCCACAGGTAGCGTGGCAAACCGCGCAGGCCCGCCGGGCCGGTAAGGGCGCGTGCCACCACGGCAGCGTCGAAGCCGGCGCTCAGGCTGGAGAGAAACGGCGTCTCGTGGCGCTCGCCCACCATGTCGTGCCAGGTGGCCAGGCCGGTGTCCATGTCGCTGGCCGGGCCATTGAGCGCGTGCGTGAGCCAGGGCAAAGGGCTGCCGCTGCGCAGGCCGAGCGCGCGCGCGGTGTCGTTGCCACTGCCCAGGGGCACCACGCCGAGCTCGTGTCCACGCTCCAGCAGTGCGGGCAACCACCGGTGCAGGGTGCCGTCACCGCCCACGGCCACGACCCGCGAGCCTTCGGGCAGTGCGCGCAACAGGCTCAGTGCCGCCGGCACGTTGTCGGGCGTTCGCAACTCCACGTCCGGCGGCAGCGCATCGCGCAAGGCGGGCAGCAGACGCGCGGCGCGCCCGCCCTGCGCACGCGGGTTGGCGATGACGATGCGCAAGGGAGGCGGCGCGCGGTGGATGGAAGTGCCGATGCCGGGCATCGGCCAAGTGTCACATGTTCCGGCGGTACTGACCGCCCACCTCGAACAGCGCGTTGGTGATTTGCCCGAGCGAGCAGCAGCGCACCGCGTCCATCAGCACCTCGAACACGTTGCGGTTCTGGATCACCGCCTGCTTGAGGCGCTCCAGCATCGCGGGCGCCTCGTGTGCGTGACGCGCATGGAATTCGTGCAGGCGCTGCAGCTGGCTCTGCTTTTCCTCCTCGGTGGAGCGCGCCAGTTCGAGCGATTGCGGGATCGGATCGCCGTGCGGGTTGCGGAAGGTGTTGACGCCGATGATGGGCAGCTCGCCGGTGTGCTTGAGCATCTCGTAGTGCATCGACTCGTCCTGGATACGGCCGCGCTGGTAGCCGGTCTCCATGGCGCCGAGCACGCCGCCGCGCTCGGCGATGCGTTCGAACTCGGCCAGCACCGCTTCTTCCACCAGCTCGGTCAGCTCGTCGATGATGAACGCGCCCTGGTTCGGGTTCTCGTTCTTCGCCAGGCCCCACTCGCGGTTGATGATGAGCTGGATCGCCATCGCGCGGCGCACCGAATCCTCGGTGGGCGTGGTGATGGCCTCGTCGAACGCGTTGGTGTGCAGGCTGTTGCAGTTGTCGTAGATCGCGATCAGCGCCTGCAGCGTGGTGCGGATGTCGTTGAACTGGATCTCCTGCGCGTGCAGGCTGCGGCCACTGGTCTGGATGTGGTACTTGAGTTTCTGGCTGCGCTCGTTGGCACCGTACTTCTCGCGCATGGCCACCGCCCAGATGCGCCGCGCCACGCGGCCCATCACCGTGTATTCCGGGTCCATGCCGTTGCTGAAGAAGAACGAGAGGTTGGGCGCGAAATCGTCGATGTGCATGCCGCGCGCGAGATATGCCTCCACGAAGGTGAAGCCGTTGGAGAGCGTGAACGCGAGCTGGCTGATCGGGTTGGCACCGGCCTCGGCGATGTGATAGCCACTGATGGACACCGAGTAGAAATTGCGCACGTCGTGGTGCACGAAGTACTCGGCGATATCGCCCATCACCTTGAGGCTGAACTCGGTGCTGAAGATGCAGGTGTTCTGGCCCTGATCTTCCTTGAGGATGTCGGCCTGCACCGTGCCACGCACGTTGGCCAGCACCCATTCGCGGATCTTCGCGGCCTCGGTGTCGGTCGGCTCGCGGCTGTTGTCGGCCTTGAACTTCTCCAGGTTCTGGTCGATGGCCGTGTTCATGAACATGGCCAGGATGCTGGGCGCCGGGCCGTTGATGGTCATGGACACCGAGGTGGCCGGGTGGCACAGGTCGAAGCCGCCGTAGAGCACCTTCATGTCGTCCAGCGTGGCGATGCTCACGCCCGAGTTGCCGACCTTGCCGTAGATGTCGGGGCGCGGGTCGGGGTCGTTGCCGTAGAGCGTGACCGAGTCGAACGCGGTGGACAGGCGCTTGGCCGGCATGCCTTCGGAGAGCAGCTTGAAGCGGCGGTTGGTGCGGAACGGGTCACCTTCGCCCGCGAACATGCGCGTCGGGTCCTCGCCTTCGCGCTTGAACGCGAAGGTGCCCGCGGTGTAGGGGAAGCTGCCGGGCACGTTCTCCAGCATCAGCCACTTGAGAATCTCGCCGTGGTCCTCGTAGCGCGGCAGCGCCACCTTGCGGATGACGGTGCCCGACAGGCTCTTCGTGGTGAGCGCGGTGCGGATCTCCTTGTCGCGGATCTTCACCACGTACTCGTCGCCCGCGTAGGCCTTCTGCATGTCGGGCCACTGCAACAGCAGCTTGCGCGCGGCGCCGTCCTGGTCAAGCTCGCGCACTTGGGCGAGGTCGATCACCGCCTCGGCGGCTTTGGGTCGGCCCGCCTTGTCTACCTTGAGCATGGCCGCGGTGGCGCGCAATTGCTGGATCTCGCGCGCGAGCTTCGCCTGCTCGTGCACCTTCTTCTTGTAGCCGCGCACGGTGTCGGCGATCTCGGCCAGGTAGCGCGTGCGTGCCGGTGGTACCACCGGGGTCTGGTTGGTGCTGTGGCGCACGGCCACGCGCGGCAGGCGCCCTTCCTTGAGCGGCAGGCCGAGCTCGGCCAGGCGCGGCGCGAGCGCCTGGTAGAGGGCACTCACGCCGTCGTCGTTGAAGCGCGCGGCCATGGTGCCGAATACCGGCATCTCCTCGGGCCGCTTGCCCCAGGCTTCCTTGTTGCGTTGCACCTGCTTGGCCACGTCGCGCACCGCGTCGGCCGCGCCCTTGCGGTCGAACTTGTTGATCGCCACGAACTCGGCGAAGTCGAGCATGTCGATCTTCTCGAGCTGGCTGGCGGCGCCGAATTCGGGCGTCATCACGTACATCGGCACGTCCACGTGCGGCACGATGGCGGCATCGCCCTGGCCAATGCCGGAGGTTTCGACCACCACGAGGTCGAAGCCCGCGGCCTTGCAGGCGGCAATGACGTCGGGCAGGGCAGCGCTGATCTCGCTGCCGAAATCGCGCGTGGCCAGGCTGCGCATGAACACGCGCGGGCCCTGGCTCCAGGGCGAGATGGCGTTCATGCGGATGCGGTCGCCCAGCAGCGCGCCACCACTCTTGCGGCGCGAGGGATCGATGCTGATGACGGCCACGCGCAGCGCGTCGCCCTGATCCAGCCGCAGGCGGCGGATGAGTTCGTCGGTGAGCGAGGACTTGCCCGCTCCGCCGGTGCCCGTGATGCCCAGCACCGGCACCTTGCGGCCTGAGGCGGCATCGCGCACCGCGTTCAGCAGCGCGGCATCGGCGCTGCCGTTCTCGATCACGGTGATGAGTTGTGCGAGCGCGCGCCACGCCATCTCACCGTGGCCTTGCACCGAGCCCAGTGCCTTCGGCGCGTGCGGCGACAGGTCCTGGTCGCAGCGCATGACCATCTCGCCGATCATGCCGGCCAGGCCCATGCGCTGGCCGTCCTCGGGGCTGTAGATGCGCGCCACGCCGTAGGCCTGCAGTTCCTGGATTTCACTGGGCACGATCACGCCACCGCCGCCACCGAACACCTGGATGTGAGCGCCGCCTCGTGACTTGAGCAGGTCCACCATGTACTTGAAATACTCGACGTGGCCACCCTGGTAGCTGCTGATCGCGATGCCCTGCACGTCTTCCTGCAGCGCGGCCGTCACCACCTCATCGACGCTGCGGTTGTGGCCGAGGTGAATGACCTCGGCGCCCATGCCCTGCAGGATGCGCCGCATGATGTTGATGGCCGCATCGTGGCCATCGAACAGGCTGGCCGCGGTGACGAAGCGCACCTTGTGCTTGGGGCGGTAATTGGCCAGGGCCTGGTAGTCGGCGCTCAGCTGGGTCATGGTTCGTCTCTCTCGGTCTCGGGGGGATTCATTCGACGCGCAGGTTCTTCAGCGCCGGGTCTTCGGGGGGGAAGCGCAGATTCAGCGCCTTGAGGGTGTCGCGAACGATGGTCGCAATCATCAGGTTGCGGTGCGTCTTGCTGTTGGCCGGCACCACCGTCCAGGGCCCCCAGGGCGTGCTGGTGGCTTCAAGCAAGTCCTCGTAGGCCTTCTGGTACTGGGGCCACCGTTTGCGCACCTCGAGGTCGCCCAGGCTGAACTTCCAATGCTTCTCGGGGTCGTCGATCCGGTCCTGCAGGCGCTGGCGTTGCTCATCGAAGCCGATGTGCAGCATGAACTTGAGAATCAAGGTGCCGTTTTCGGCCAGCAGGCGCTCGAAATCGTTGATCTGTGTGTAGCGTTGCCTGGTCTGCGCGGCGTCGATCCATCCATTGACCACCGGCACCAGCACGTCCTCGTAGTGGCTGCGGTTGAAGACCACGATCTCGCCG
>VFQP010002135.1_pt1 | contig 23037 bp, 28 predicted proteins | sample 3512351 | NCBI WGS metagenome assembly VFQP01 (sample SAMN10412372, study PRJNA504923) | tailings metagenome | isolation source: Relicate 1 Philex TSF1 revegetated site | place: Philippines: Tuba, Benguet | collected 2017-08-29
CGCCTCCGGCCCAGCGCTTCCATGCGCGCCCTCCGCATCGCCCCCTTCCTGCTGCTGCGGTTGCGTTGCCGCCGCCTGCTGCTGCTGCTGGGCAGCACCGCCCGAGGCGAGCAGTTGCTCCAGCACGCCCGCCGCTGGCCGCGCCACCTTGGCCAGGCACACGCGCCTGGCCACAGGCAAGTGGCGCAGCTCCCCCACCTCCTCCCCGCCGCTGCCACCGCCACCGCCTAGCGCCTGCGCCGCCGCCTGCTCGCCGGCGCCGGCGCCCTGCGGAGAGCCGCCGCCCTCCCCGCGCGCCGACGCGGACGCCCGCCGGGGCGCCTTGAAGCAGCGGGCCTCCAGCCGCGCCACCGTCACGTCGCCCAGCCACGCCGCCACGTCCCGCCTGCTGGCGCCGCCGTCCGCGTGGGCGGGCGGCTGAGCGCTGGCGCCACCGGCCTCCGTGGACGGCGACGCGGGGAGCAGCAGCGGCGCCAGGTGGTGCGGCAGGCCCAGTTCCGCCGCCGCCAGCGGGGACAGAACCACGGCGTCCGCAGCGCCGCCGCCGTCGCCCCGCTGCGTGCCGCTGCTGATGCCGTGGTCGCTGCCGCCAGGTTCGTTTAGGTGGCCGGCTGAGTAGCTGTCGACCTGCGTTTTGAGCAGGGCCTGGGCCACGCAGGCGCGAGGCGGGGTGGGTGGGCTGGCGGCAACGTCGCCGGCGGTGCCTGGGTGGGAGGCTTCGGAGCGCGTGAGCAGCACCCACGCGCCCTCCAGCACGCCCAGGCGCTTGCACGCCTCCATGGGCAGCCACACGACGCTGTCTGACACGCTGGGGAGGGGGGGCAACGCCGCGCCGGGCGCTGCGCCCGGTGGTGGAAGCAGCGTGTAAGGGGGCTCGTCCACCACGCCCGCCACTGGGAGCTGCAGCTCCGCGGCGATGAGCGCCTGATGCTGAAAGCTGGTGCGCTCTGCGTTGCGGGCGGGGGGTGGCGCGGCCGCCCCGCCGGGGGGATGATCCGCGCCTCCGCTGCTGGTGGTCTGCGTGCGTGACAGCCTGCCTGCGGCGCCTCCTTGCCCGTAGAGCACCGAGAGCCTCCGGCGCACCGCGTCCGACGCCACCACCATGGGCACGAGCGTGGGCTCGTGTGAGCTCCCTGAAGGGGCGTCCATCATGCTGAGTTCGTGCGTGCGTGCGTCAGGGCATCCTCAATCGCAGGGACAACGCGCACCTCTCGCTTTCTCCGTGCATGAGGAAGGGCATGAGGTCTCGGTCTGCCGCTCGAAGGAGCACGCAGCAGAGAGCTGAGAGCGAGTGATTGAGGAGGTAGAGCGCCAGCGTGCTGCGCTCTGTGTCAGGGGCAGCGCAGGCGACCTGGACACACAGCACCCTGCCCCTCTCCTGCGCTTTTCCCGACAGCGGCACGGCTCGCGCTGCGAATGGAGGCGCCCTTCTGCCAGCAGGGCCTCTCGGAGGAGGCGTGCGCGTTCCGATTGCTCATGGCGCACGGCTCCAGGTGCGGAGACGGGCCGGGAGGCGCTCGCGGCGCAAGTGGCGGGCTCTCCCGAAAGCCTTTTCCAGCAAGCACCAGCACCACGCATGCACCTGCACTGCGCAGTGAGGCGGTGCGGCAGCTCACCCGCATGCCCGAGGTGGACACGTGGCCGGCCGACTCGGCCGCCCTGGCGGTGGAGACGCTGCTCGCCCACGGCGCCGCGCTCGTGACGGCGCGGGGCGACCCCGACAACACGCTCGACTGGGCGCAACGGCGCTTCGCCCAGGCCACCATCACGGGCCGCGACCTTGCCGGCAGCGCCCGCCTGCTCGGCCTCGTCGCCGCCCACGGGCGCGCCCCCGGTCCCACGCCGCTGGACGCCGCGCCGCCGCTGGAGCGGCACCCCCTCGGCTTGGGCGGGCTGGGCGCGCGGCGCTGGCCGCAGGCGCAGGGCCAGGCCAGCAGCTGGGGCGCCTCGCCCGCCGCCGACGTGCTTGCCGTCATGCACCACGTGCTGCTGTATGCGCGCGAGCGGCAGCGCGGCGCGCTGTGCTTCCACCCGCACTGCGCCACAGCGGCGCTGGCGGCGGCGGCCGGCGCCGGCATGCGCGAGGTGGTGCACTGGATGCTGGCCGTGGGGGCAGCCGTCGACGGCGTCGACCTGAGGCCGCTGCGCCGCCGCCAGCGGCAGCCGCAGCAGCGCCCCATGCCGGCGGCCAGCGAGGAGCGGCCCGCGCCGGCTTGCGCAGGCGCCGCCGAGGAGGCGGTGGCTGTCCCGCACGAGCGCACCACGCCAGGGGTGGTGCCGCTGGGCGGCGCAGTGGAGGAGCAGCCTGTGGAGGGTGGCGCTGTGCCCGGCGGCGCCCTGGCCGCAGAGGAGGAGGAAGAGCAGCATCTGCCGCCGCTGGCCGTTTTTGAGGAGGAGTGCGCGTGCCTGGGCGCCGCGGCCGGCGCGGCAGCCGCCGCTGGCCAAGCCTGCACCTGTGGCCGCGAGCTGCTGGCCCACGGCATCGCCTTGGCAGAGGACGAGGAGCCGGACGAAGAGGAGGATGACGAGGAGGAGGCGTCCCACCACCTGCACGAGGGCTTGGCCATGCTGCAGCTGGACCACCCGCTGCACTCGCACCCCGTCGTGTTCGCGGCCGATGACGGCGATGGCGGCGGCGGCTCCCCGCCTCCCGAGGCGGCAGCAGTGCGCTGGCACTGGCAAGTGGCGGCACGGCCCCTGGCGCCCGGCGCCCTGCGGCTGGGCGGCGGCAAGGCGGGCGAGGGCGGTGGCGGCGACGGCACGGAGGGCGGCGGCGGCGGCACGCCACGGAGCGTGCTGCAGGTGGAGGCCGTGGTGCTGACGGCTGCCTGCGAGGAGGAGGCTAGGGAGGAGGAGGAGGCGGTGGCGGTGGCGGCGGCTGGGCTGCGCGGCGACTTGGAGGGCGGCGGCGTGGTTGCGGCAGAGGTGCAGCAGGACGTGGGAGAGGGCGGCGGCGGCGGTGGCGCGCCTGTGCTCGCCGGGGGCGCGGCGGCGGAGGCGTGCGTGGACTTTTTGCCCGACGTGCTGTCGGCGAGCCAGGCGCCGCACGCGCAGCAGCAACAGGAGGCGACCCTGGAGGAGGGCGAGGCAGCATTGGAGGAGGAGGAAACGGAGGCGGAGCAGCAGCCCCAGGATGATGATGATGAGGAGGAGCGGTGGGTGCTGTGCCCGCTGGCCGAGGCGGCGGCGGCTGGCGACCGCTACGTGGTGGAGCTGCTCCTCGAGGTGAGCCAAGGCCGAGGTTCGCTACTGGTGCGTGCGCCGCGGCACGCTCAGCCAGGACTGCCGTGACAACGGCGTGTGCGCATCATGTGTGTGCACACACGCTGCTGCTGCTGCGTGTGCAGGTGCACGGCGCCGACCCCGCCGCGTTCCACGGGCTGCCCGAGCGGGCGGCGCGCGCCGCCGGGCAGCACTTCCTGGCCAACCTCATCCGCAAGAAGGCGGCGGCACTGGCCGCGCTCAAGGCGCGCGCCCTGGCGGGCCCCTACGCCGCCGCCCCAGCGCCCTATGTCCCGCAGCGGGCCGCAGGGGCGGGCGAGGGATGGGGCGCTAGCAGGGATGTGGTGGGGGCGCCCCAGGCCTCCTCCTGGTGGGGGTGGGCGCTGCGCGCCGCGTGCGGAGGCGGCGAGGTGGGCGGCGGCGGGCGCGGAGCGTGGGGCGGAGCAGGGGGGGTGGGGGCGTGGGCCGGGTGGAGGGACGGCGCGGCTGGCCGCGGGGGCGCGGCGGGCCTGGGAGCGTGCGCGAGCGCCGGGCTTGCGGTGGCGGGGCTGAGCGCGCTGGGGGCCGCGGCCTACTCGTTGTGGGCGGGCAGGAGCGGCGCTGGCGGTGGGGCGAGGAGCGGTGTCGAGGGCAAGGTGCTGCTCGGGACGGCGGCGGCAGCGGTGGCAGCACTGGCGGCAGGCGTTGCGGCTTCAGCGAGCGTGAGCGGCAGGAGGGGCTGGGCCGGCGGGCGCGGCGCGATGAAGTGGCCATGAACGCTTTGCGATGAGATTTTGCCTCGGGGTGCGAGCACAGGCGTAGCGGAGCGAAGGAAGCAATCAGCGAAGCAAGATAAGCGGCAATAAGGTGCCTTATGCACAACAATGGTGCCGCTGGGGCTTTGGGCCGGCGCTTTTTGGCAGTGATGAATGAAGGCGTTTGCGACTAGCGACCTTGGCGACCGTGCTTCACCATGAACACTCTCCCACGCTCGGACGAACTCTTCTCTCTCTCTCTTTTGGGAGTTATTGACCTTTCACCTTCTTGTCCCGCGCGCGTGCAAGCGCCTCTGCGTCCGCCGCCAGGATGTCGCCCAGGTGCCGCTTGAGCACCCACAGCTCCACCGCCGCCGCCATGCCCCGCCCGCACGCAAGCACCCCCGTCAGCAGCCACTGCGCCTCGCCGGGCACCAGCCGCTGCACCGCGTCAAACGTCCTGCGGTTGAACGTGGCGTGCGCGCCCACAAGCTCCGAACGAGCCAGGCAGGATTGGCGTGTTGCAGGCGTGTGCAGAGGCGAACTACCCCTGTGTTTGACGCACCTGAGGGCCCAGAGCCAGAACGGCAGGCCAAACAGCCCGGCCAGCACCAGGGTGCCCTGCGGGGTCTTGAAGCCCGCCGCCATGACCCACCGCACCCAGCCGGGCGCGTCCTTGAAGCACCCCTCCTTCCACGCCGCCCCGCCGCGCTGCGGCAGCAGCAGCCGCACCAATCGTCACACGACAGGATGCGGCCGTGGTCAAGACGACGGCCACATGCACACCACTGCGAGGCTTTGCCGCACGCCTTGCTTCCCGCACCCGGTGCGTGGCGACGAACGTGCTCATCTCGAGCAGCACCGGCAGCAGGTACAGCCCCGGCACGCGCAGCGCCGCCGCCAGCGCCGCCCCTGCCCCGCCGCCGCCCGTCGCCGCGGCAGCGCCGCCACCGCCGCCGTCCAGCGCCAGGGCCCACAGCAGCGCGCGCGTGGCGTTGTCGAGCGTCACGTCCAGCCATGCGCCAAACTCCGAGACCTGCGGCGCAGCACGGTGATGGTGGAGCATCACCGGCGACGTAGTGCTCCTGGTGATCCAAGGCCCACTGGCAGCAGCGCACGCACCTGTCCCAGGGCTCGTGCCAGCGGCCCGTCGACGGCGTCGAGCACGATGGTGGCGGTGAAGAGTAAAGCTGCGAGCGCTGGCGCCTGCCACGGCACGGCGGCCGCCCACGCGCCCAGCAGGAGCAGCAGCCTCACGTAGCCGAGCACGTTTGGTGCGAGCAACCACACGCGCAGGGGCCCGCCAGAAGCCGGCGCCGGCGCCATGCCCGGACGCTCTGCGGGCTGTTGGTCCGCAGGAGGCGATGCTCCAGAGTTGTGAGCTCCTGTAGCGGTTTGCGGCAGGCGTGCAGGTGCGGTGATGGGCACCAAGCGCCGGGCGGCCACGGCGCACACCCGCGCAGCGGCGGTTCCAGGACGGCTCCCAAGCAAATCACTGCGCTGCTGGTTGCTGTGGGTTGCGCTGAGCATGAGCAGCGCCAACCTGTGCTGCTTGCCGCAGGTGCTCCAGCCCAGGGCAGGAGACCCCATGGGTTCGCGCGAGGCGCAGAGGGCGCCCACTCGGCAAGATGGCGACGTCGGTCCCCCCTTCGTCTTCGACGCTCAAGGCGTCGGTGTTCAGGCGCCACGGCCCCAAGCGCGAGCTCCTCGCGTCGGCGCAGACGCACCAGGAGGCCGACCAGCAGGCCGGCTACGAGATCGAGGCCGATGACAAGCAGCAGCTGGAGGAGGAGCTGCAGCAGCTGCTCCAGGTCCTCACGGCACCCAAGACGGGGTGAGCCGCGCGCGCGGAGCCTCCCAGGGGAACGTCGCCGCCCCGCGGTGGCTGCACGTGCACGCCCGCAGCGTGTGCACGCCCTGCTGCCGCCTGCGCGACAGGCATGGGTGGTCAGCCGCCATCTGGAGGCCAGACGTGGGCGCCGCCGAGCTGGTGCTGTCGCGGCAGGACACGGGCGGCAAAGTCGGTGCGTCTTGCGTGCGCAGCCAGCACCCCAGACCGCCCGCTGAGCTCACAGAGGGCCTCGAGCGCGCGCTCGTGGTGCCCCTACGGCGCAAGCAGGCTTCAAATGGCGGCGGCGAACATGGCTGCACGTCGAGGAGGCCACCTTCCTGGTGGACCGCTCTGACCTGCTCCTCTTCGTGGAGGAGGAGGCGGACGACGCAGGCCAGGAAGCTTTGGCGCAGCAGGGCGGTGCTGCCACGGCCCAAGGCGGAGGCGGCGCCAAGGGAGGCGAGGGGCCGCCCAAGGAGCAAACGGGGCGGTCGCAGTGGCGGCTGCTCTCGCTGCAAGAGGTGTTTGAGCTCATGGTGCGAGCGTGGTGCTCCTGCGCCCTACCTGGGTTGCTTCAAGCCTATCGCTACACAGAGTTGCGCGGGGCCGTGGGCTGAGGCGCCTCCCGCCCCCCGCCCGGGGCAATGGCGCGCCCGCGCAGGTGATGGCGGGCGTCAGCATGGAGCGGTACATCCTGTACAGCACGCTCTCCAGATCAGGCTACACCATCATGCGGTGCGTCCCTCTCTCGCACCTCGCGTCGCGTCTCCACTGGCGGCCTCGTCGCTGCAGCCGCCCTGGCCCCGCCCGCTGCACCTCGCGCGCAGGTACCCCAGCTGCTGGGTGCTGCAGGACGGCCTCACGCCCGCGCAAGTGTGGGGCCACGGGGCCTGGCGTGGGTGCGCCGGCCTGCACCACCCGCCACCCCTGGGGGCTTCCCCGGCGGGTGCCAGCGACGGCGAGGCATCCACAACGCAGGCGGCGGCCGGGCCGTGGCAGGGCGGGTGGGCCGTGCTGTGTGAGCACCTGCGGTCGCTGCACCAGGGGACGGCGCCTGTGACCCGGGCCACGCTTGAAGGGGAGGAGGAGGAGGAGGACGTGGAGGTGGAGGACGGCGGCGCGGCGGGCGGCGGGCAGGCAGCGGTCGCGGGGCCCTCCCTCGCCGCGCAGAAAGGAGCGCAGCAGCAGCAGCAGGAAGAGGCGGCTCAGGCCGCCCCGCCGTCCAAGCGGCAGCGGACAGACGCGAGCGATGCTGCAGGCGAGGGGGGCGCGTTGCCACCGCCGACCCCTCTGGCGCCTACGGATGGCAGCCACGCCACGCCAGACGCGCAGCAGCTGGCGTCGCCGCGGCAGCAGCACCGCTGGTGGCCGCGGATAGGCCAGCTGCCCATGATGGCGGCAGGCGCGCTCCCCACGACAGCGGCAGCAACCGCATGCGAGGGCGCCGGGGGCAATCCCGTGCACTCGTCAGGCGGCGTGGCGGACGCGTGGCCGGCGCCGCACGCGCATGCCGTGGACCTGCCCGTGTGTGAGCTGCTGGCCGAGCGGTGCCCCCGGCTGCGGCCGCTGCCCAGCATCACCGGTGACGCGCTGGGCACGCTGCCGCCGCCCTCGCAGCACGCACACCTGGTGCGCCGCGTGACACGCGCGTGCCTACCAGCTGTCGCCTGCTGCCGCCGCCGGCCGTCTACGTGCAGCGCGGGACTCTGCTGGTGTTGGTGTTGAGCTCAAGCCTTCGCTCGTGTGGTGCACGTGCTTGTGCAGGTGTACGACGTGTACAAGCCCGGCTCGCACGTCTCGCGCAACAAGCGCGCGTTCCCCGTGGTGGCGTGCCACCTGGCCGTGAGCAGCGCGCGCCCGCCCACGCTGGCCGAGCAGCGCGCCGCTGACCAGCAGGCGCTCAACGCCATGGTGCCCGTCAAGTGGGCCGCCGTAGAGGGGGGCATCATCACCATGTACGAGCTGGGCGGCGCCGACCTCATCCGCCTCATCTAGCCTCTCGCTGGCCAGCCGTGCTGACGCCGCAACTGTGTGCCGTGCGCTTGCGCCGTTTGCCGCTCTGCTCTTCGCTCTCGGACGCAAACAGCGCCATCTGCTCATCACATGCTGACGGCGCGGGCCGTCCTTTTTCATCCCCGGACTGGCACGCGCAGTGAAGCGTTTGACAACTGCAGCGCAAGCAGCGAGCGAAGAGCAAGTCGAAGCGCCCCTTCAGCCTCTCCAGTACGGCCTGTAGGGCGTGGGCGCGCCCAGCGGCAGGCCCAGCGCGCGCAGGAACTTGCCGATGCGCTCCACCGCGCCGTGGTTGCCTGCCCGCTTGAGGTCCTTGATGACTTGCACCAGGATGGCCAGCGCAATGGTGACGAGGATGAGCAGCAGCATCACAATCCTGCGGCACAGGGCACGGCACGCAGACGCAAGCAACACATTGACATTGGCAGGCGCACAGCTCGCTCCTGGCCGCGTGCTGGGAGACCCTGCTGGCGACAAGCGAACACACACCCTGCCGCGCGCACCGCACCACACTCACTTTCCAAAGGGCGGCACCTTGCTGGGTTCTGGCGCCGTGGCCGTGAGCGTGGCGCTGGCGTCCCCGCTGGCGCTCAGCACGTGCTTGCTGTCTGGTGAGAAGGCCACGGCCGTGCAAAACACCTTGTGCGCCTTGGGCCGCTTGCGCTGCACCACCAGCTGCCACGTGTGTAGCACCTGCACCCACCCCGCCACCACGCAACGCCGCCATCCACAGCCCATGCAACGCATTCCCGTCTGGCTAGGCATCACGCAGCCTCACTGTGATCAGCCGTGCGGGCGAGCGTGCGCACGTGCGTTGGATTGTGCATCTGTTTGAACGCCTCGGCGGGGCGGAGCCCAGCTACCGTGCGTGCGCGGCGCGCTCACCACGATGGAGGACTGGGAGGTGCCGACGGCCAGCAGCTTCCCACACGGCGACACGTCAAAGCAGGACGAGGGCTCGTCGGACACGCGCGTGTGGCGGCACAGCGCCAGCAGGCCAGTCTCGGGGTCCTGCTCCCACACCACCACGTGGGTGCCCCGGCGGGTGTTCATGAGCGCGTAGAGGAGCGTACGCTCGGCCAGCGCCGCCGCCGCCTCGGGGGGCAGGGTGCGGCCGCCGGGCGGGCTGGGCGGCGCCGCCGCGAAGCGGAGGCTCACGAAGCGTGCGCCGTGCAGGGCTGCGAGGCACGGGCGTGCACGTCATTGAGGGGGCCAACGGTGAGTGCGCATGCGTGGTGGGTGATGAGCATCGGTGCGCCGGAGGCCGCGGTGCGGCGCAAGGGCACCCGGCGCAGCGCACCAGACGGGAGGGCTTGGACGGACGAGGTGCCTGGCCCGGTCAAGGCGAGGACGGCGTCTGACCGCGCCTCGCCTGCAACGCGAAAAGCAGGCGCGCGGCAGGCAGCGCCAGGAAGCCTGTACGCGCACCCAGCGACGGCCAGCTGCGGAATGGGCACGTCGGCAGCGTGCTCCATCGCTGCACATGCGTGAGAGAGTGCCAAGGCCCACCTCGGGGCAGCTCCACCTTGCACACGGCGCGCTGCTTGTCCCAGTCCCAGACCTGCGCCGTGCCATTGTCCAGCACCACGGCCACCTGGCTCGCCCGCACCTCGGCCTCCACCGACACGTCGCGCACGCCGTCGGGCAGCCGCTCGTCGCCCCTGCGCGCCCGGGCACGCACGCCCCATCAGCCAGCACTCAGCTCCTGAGCCCCTGCACACAACAGTCGCGCTGCACTCCGTCAGGAAAGCAGCAGCGTGGGACGCGTTCCTTGCTGGTGGTGGAAGCGGCAGGAGGAAAGGGCGGGGCGTGTGGAACCCCATACGTCCCCTCACTTGAGGTGCAGCTTGACGTCCAGGGCGGGCCACCCCAGCACCTTGAGCGAGCCGTCCACGCCGCCCAGCACCAGCGCGTCGCCGCGCGGGCTGAAGGCCAGGCTCTTGACCTCGGTGCGGTCGGCGCCCAGCCGCTCGGCAAAGTCGCCTGCAGTGTGGTGGTGGTGGCGCGCGCACGGCCCACACAACAGCACGCAGCAGCGGACGCTCTGGCCTCTGTTGCTGGGTGGGGCGTGCTGTAGCCCACGGCTGGCCCTCCCGTTTGGTGGGCAGGGCCATCGTCGGATGCCTGCAGGTGGTCGCGAGGCGGCGGGCGGACCTGTGGCGGCGGCGAGCTTGAGCGCCTTGCCCTTGGCTTCCAGGTCCAGCCGCACCACCCCGCCCTGCGCCATGGCGGCCACCAGGGTCTTGCCGCTCGGGTGCACGGCCAGCCTGCGGCGCGGCGGTGCATCGCGTTGTGTATGCTGTGGCACGTTGACTTCAGCTTGCCAAGGCTGCAGGAGAGCCTTCTCACTTCATGGGGCAGTTCTTGCCAAAGTCGTGCTCCACCACCTGGTCCGTGAGCAGCGCGCCCAAGGCGCGCTGCGCGCCCACCACCCTGCATCAACAGCAGCGCCAGCAGTCCCCAGACGTGCGCAACACACACCCTCACTGCACGCGTCACGGAGAGGCTGAGCGTGTAGGGGACAGCGCAGCACCTGTTGCGTATGCCGCTGGAGACAGATCCGCCGCCGCCGCACAGGAAGAACGTGTCGCCAGAGGGCCAGACGAGCCCGTAGACCGGCATGCCATACCTGCGCGGCACTCAGGCAGCGCGCTGGTGGACGCCTGCCACACTGCGGGCCCGGTACGGAGGCCCCACGCCAGGTGGACGCGCGCGCACTTGAATGTGTTGCTCGGCTCCAGCGTGCTGGTGCTGGTGCTGGCGGTGGTGATGCTGCCTGATGCCGCCATGACTGAGGACCCGCTGCTGTTGGCGCTGCTGACGCACGCACGCGCTCCTGCAATCCGGGCCCTCGGTCATGCGGCACGCGGCGGCGGTAGAGCGGCAGAGGGAGTCAGGGATGATGAGGCGCATGATGCAACTGCCGGCAGCTCAAGCTCAGCAGCGTGCTCTGTCGTGCACGCTGCTGGACAGGCTGCTCCTGCCGCATCCTCCTGGCGGGCTGCGCGGCGCAGTCCGCGAGGCCAGCACGACGCTGCAGGCAGCAGCAGCGCTTCCGTGCGTCGCCGATGCGCATCAACCTCGCGGCCCCGTGCGGCGATGGGCCTCATCGCAGCTCAGGAGCTGCAGAGCTGCAGGACCAGCAGCTGCAGCGTGGCACCACGCAGATGAGGCGCTCCATTGGCGCACCGCGTGCCTCAGGCACAGCAGCTTGCCGGCGTGCCAGCAGCACGGGCTTGGCGCGTGGGTGGCGGCACCGTCAGCCCGCCGCCTGGCGTCCACGCAGCGCAGCGCCACGCCCCCAGCGCCGCAGGCAGCTCCTGAACAAGGGCGGCCAGGAGGAGGGCAAGCACCCACGGCGGGCGCAAGCCCGCCTGCCGCATCCTCCTCGAGCAGCAGCGTGAGTGTGGAGGACCCGCACTTTGCCTCGGCGCGCCCTTGCGCGCGGCCGGTGCCATCGTAGGGCGGCCTCTGCACGCGTTGCACGCGTGTGCAGTTCCTCCAGGGCCTGCCCACCGCGCTCACGGTCGCCAGAGTCGTGGCCATCCCGTTTGTGATCGCTGGTACGTGGGGGAGTGACCCCGCCGGCAGCATCACGCGCCCCCCGGCGGCGACCCGGGCTGCCGAACGAGAATCCCCCCTTGGTGCGCCACACACACACACACACACACGCGCACACACACACACGCGTGCGCAGCGTGGTACGCGCCAGTGCCATGGTCCACCGCCGCCGTGACGGGCCTCTTCATCGCCGCCTCCATCACCGACTGGCTCGACGGCTACCTGGCGCGCAAGCTGGTGCGCCCACTCGTGCGCAACGCAGCAGCTGCCCACAGACCACTCCCTCCTCCTGTGTGCGCTCATGGGGCGCCCCACGGCGCTCCCCGCTGGCCACCAAGCAGCACACCAAGCGCCTCCTTTGCTCGCTCCTCTGGGCTCTGTGGGCGGCAACGTGCACGTGTGCGTGTGCAGAACGCCGCGTCTCCGTTTGGCGCGTTCCTGGACCCCGTGGCCGACAAGCTCATGGTGGCCACGGTGCTGGTGCTGCTGAGCACGCAGCCCGTGGCCAGCGGGCCGCTGGCCGGCAACACCTGGCTCATCCCCTGCTGCACGCTCGGTCAGTGGCACTCGCTCGCCGCATGCACCTGTGGGTCCGTGCAGCGGCCTGGGCCCAGTCAGATCAGGGCGCGTGCCCCGTGGTGATTGGCGTGGCATGGCGTGGTGCGCGCAGCCATCATCAGCCGGGAGATCACAATGTCGGCACTGCGCGAGTGGGCGGCGTCGGTGGGCGGCAAGGCCAAGCAGGCCGTGGCCGTCAGCTCGCTGGGCAAGTGGAAGACGGCCACGCAGGTGCGCGGCGCGCGCCTCTCTCTGCACGCACACCGGGTTCGCTGGCAGCGCTGCGTGACCGGGGCGTCGTCGCCACGCCCACGTTGTGGCGCTGCAGATGGTGTCGCTGGCTCTGCTGCTGGCCGTGCGTGACGGGAGAGGCCTGGCGGAGGGCGGAACCCTGGCAGCGTTTGCGTCGACAGCTGGGCCCGCGCTGCTGCTGGTGGCCTCCTGGCTGACCCTGCTGTCCCTGGCCGACTACATCAAGGCGCTCTGGCCGCACCTGGCCGCGTCCTCCTCGTCGTCGTGAACCCGCGCGTTGCAAGTTGCGCCCGCGCAAGGGTGGGTATGAATGTGGGACACGTGTACAAGGTCCGGTCGCGCCCCGCCCCTCGCCCAGCGCCTCACCCCTCGCCCTCACGCCCCTCCCTCCTCGGCGCAAGGGACGAGGGGTAAATCTTCACACGCCGAGGCACCAAACCGCTGCAGCAGACGCGTGAATCGCGGAACCACTGGGGCATCACAGAGGCAGGAGCCACGGCGCACGCAGCTCCGCAGGAACCAAACACAAAAGCAAGAATGGTGGCGAGCAGCGCGCACACGCAAGTGCGACCCCAGCACTGCGGTGACACGCGCCCTCCCTGTCCCAATGGCCACGTCGTCCCACCCAGGTGAAAGAAGGTAAACAGTCAAGTTCTGGCGCCCCCACGCTGCGCCCCCGACAGGATGACACGCGGTCACATCTCCCACGCCGCGGCGGCGGAGCGCCCACGACACTCTGGTCACGCGGCCATGCACTTCCGTCAAGGGAGCTGCAACCTGCAGAGGGAGGAGTCCCACGCCCTGGTCGGGTCCGTGAAGCCGCCGCGCAGCCACCTGCCCTGCCCCCTCGAGAGCAGGGCCGGCGGGCGCGGGCGGGCCGGTCTGTCTGGCTGACTGCTGGCGGCCCCCCATCCCCCCGGCTCACGCGCCGCCGGCCGAGGGCGCCATGCGCTTGGCCCAGCTGAGCAGGAAGGAGCCAATCACGTTCTGCAGCGCCGCCCGCCAGATGCGCACCTCGCGGTCCCCGCACCCGTACGTCACCACCACCTGCGCAGGCAGCACACAGCGCAGGCGGCAACAGCGAAGCAATGATTGCCTGAGGCCCGCGGGCTCGCCCTCCCTGGCGTTGCAGTGGCGTGGCTGCCCACGGCGGTTGCGGCAGAGCGCGAGCCGAGGCGCATACAGACGCTCACGTCTGTCCCCTGCAGCGTGAGGCCGGCGGGGAAGCTGATGAAGCCCATTCCAATGTTGACGGGCTCGGCGTCCAGGAGGGGGTTGGTGGCGGCCTGCACCGGGATGGCCGTGCTGCGCATGGCAACGGCAGAAAGCAGCGCGCCAGGGGGGCGGCAGGCCAAATGCTCTGGCTGCCGCTGCGCGGCGCGGAGCACGCCAAGCGAGCCACGCGCCCCGTTTGCATGCGCCTCCGCCGCTGTGCGCTCACTTTGCCACCTCGAGCATGGCAAAGGGCGGCTCGCCCTCCGTCAGGTAGAAGAAGCTGCGCGCGGGGTGGGAGGAGCAACACGCGAGGCCAGGCACGTCAGGAGCTGGAGGGCAAGCGCAAGCTGCCTGCCTGCCGCCAGCCCCCAAGGCGCCTCACTTGAGGTACTCGTCGCACTGCCTGTCCACCGAGCTCACGCGCCGGGGCCCGCGCCGGGGCGTGTAGTGCAGGATGCCCAGGTACACGTCAATGGGCAGGCCCGTCTGCTGCGCCGTCAGGCGCAGCGCCGGCGTGTTGCCTCTCGGCCCTGCGCAGGGAGGCGGCGCGCGCGCGTGGTCAGGAGAGAGTTCGCCAGGCGTGCGCGCGGATCGCGTGGGGCGTCACCGTCCGCGCCGCAGGACCGCCCTCACCTTTGCCGCAGATGGAGGCGAGGGGCGTGAGCGCCTTTGTCGAGTCGGTCGAGTAGAGCGTGGTGGCCGTGCCGTTCACGTGCACCGTCACCACCTCGTGCGGGGAGAGGAAGCGCGACCACAGCAGCGTGCCGCGGTACGAAAAGGGCACCTGCATGCGCGCACGAGGCCACCCAGCCCCGTGCATCTTGATGAGGGACGCACTTGGGCGGCTGCTCTCCTGGCAGCGGCAGCCCTGCGTGCCCGCCCCTAGCCCCGCGGCCTCTAGCGTCCGGCTTGCTGGTCCACCGCTCACCCAGCTCTTTTCGTAAAAGTGCGTCCAGGCGGGGGGCTGGAGGTGCAGCAGCTGGCCGGTGGGCCACTCGCGCGACGTGATGGTCATGCCCGTCAGCGGCGGCGCCGCGGCGCCGGCCTGCTCTGCTGCTGCTGCTGCAGTCCCGCCAAGCGGCTGCTCGTCCCCTGGCTGCAGCTGCCTGCCGCTGACGGCGTGGTGGCTTGAGCCTTGGCCATTGATGTGCTCCACCGTCAGCACTGACACGGGCACTGGCAGCTGCGCCTGGTGCGCGCCCAGCAGCGTTCGGCTGGCGGCGGCGACTGCCGTGGAGGACGGCGCAGTGGTGGTGGCGGCGCCGTCCAGAGCTGCCTGCTCCGAGGAAGAGGTGCCGCCGCGGCCATCGTCGCCGCTGTCTGCCGGCGCGCTGCTGCTGGCGGGGACTGCCTCGCCGCTGCCGGGGCGGACCTTGATGAGGCACACCGTCTCCCGGAAGTTGGCTCTGAGGTTCTTGTAGTTCTCGGTGGTGATGCTGTCCGAGAGCACCTTTGGCCTGCAGCCCACCTGCGCCGCGCCAGGCCGCCCCAGGCGCCGGTGACCCGCGTGCGCAACAGCCTGCCCTTTGAACCCCCCGCCCACAGTGGGCCTTGGAGCGCCGCCACATTGCCAGCAGGCGCACGCACCTGCAAGAAGAGCCCGCTCTCGTCCCCTGCGCTGATGAGCCGGGGGTCGTTCAGGCCGACGAGCTCAAAGTGCTTGGCGATGCGCGCCGGGTGCCGCTCCCTGTAGTTGGCTCCGGGCTCGACGAGCTGGCAGTCCTGCAGCGTGGGCCTGCTCGTCAGGTTGGCGGCCCTGCAGAAGAGGATGCTGTTCACCTCGACCACCTGGTCCTCGAGCGGCGGGGTGCCCTGGGGCTCCTGGCTGAAGGCCACCGACGCGCGCCACACGACGTTGCGGTGGAGGATGGCCACGTAGACCTCGCCCTGGAACACGGCGCTCGCCATGTTGAGCCAGAAGGTGCGGTTCACGTTCGGGCCGTCGGCCTGGCACTCGCACAAACGCGCGCCCAGGCAAGGGATGGCAAAGTCCACCATGTCCAGCCGCTTGTCGACGTACGAGTATATCGGGCTGGGCCGCGCGCGCTGAGAGCGGCCCAGCATCGCCGGCCAGGGGTCCTCCAGCTTGCGCGCCCCCTCCTCCTGCGCTGCCCCTGCCGCCGCCGCGCAGCCGGCGACGGCGAGCAGCTGCAGCAGCAGCAGCGGCTGTAAGTGCATTCTCCGGTGCCGCTCGCGTGTGGCTGTGCGCGCTGTGTTTCCTCTGTGGCGGGCGACAACCGCTCTGAGCCGCCAGGGAGGGCAAAGGAACGGCTTGGTGGTGGGCGGACCAGGAGGAGGAGATCCACTTGCAGGGCAGGGCGCGGCGGCAGAGTTGCAGGGCAGCATCTGAGCTGGGCCGAGCCTGCGCACACAGCGTGCAGGCCGCATGCAAGCTCCACGACGGCAATCGCGTCCTCCTGGTCAGCAGCTCATCCAGCTCTGGGGCCACATGCATTGGTTACGCGTGGCCCTCTCAGCCACGCGGAGGGCCGGAGGTCAGCGGGACAGGATTGGGAGCCTGCGGCGAACAGGCTGGCAACCGTGGGAGAGGGAGGACCTGGGGGAGGCCAACCGACACGGTCAAGACCACCAGAAAGGGAGGTGACCCACGCAAGCACTTCCCACGCCCGGGCGCACACGATGCCCCTGTCCACTCCACACGACGCGTCGATGCGGTTGCGCACGCTGGCAGCAAGGTCTCTCAGAAGCAGTGCAGGCGCCCCAAACTTTTTGGTTCAACCACCGGTGTCAAGAGGAAAGGAGCAGGTGACGCAGCAGGTTGGCAGTTGAGAGTTGCGGAGTCGGACCTCCAGGCCCTGGGGGTTCATACGCGCGAGAACTGCGAGAGGTGCTTGATGCCCAGAGGCGTACGTAGAGACAGGGGTCATGGTACCGACAGGTGCACACCTTTCATTTCCACCCTCTGCCACAATCGTGACCTAGTCACAGGCGCGCCCCCCCAAAACATGCACAAACACGGTTGGCCACGGGAACATGCATCGTGCCCTGAGAGAAGGAAGGGTGCGGCCGGAACGAGATGGCCATGCAAGGATTTCGACAGGAGCAAGGAGAAGAAAGAAAAAAGAGCCAAACAGAGGGAGAGGGAGCAAGTCACACAGAGGGAGGGGGAGGAAGATGGGAGGAAGAGCAAGTCCGGAAAAGGAAGATGGGAGGAAGAGCACTCCGAAGAAGCCTCAGCGACCGAAGAATAGACGGCAGGCTACAAAAAAGAGGAGTGATGACACAACACATGTCGCCTGCTTGAGCACCGGGACAGGTTCCAGTTTTGCACAAAGCCGCCCGTATTCCTGACACATTGGCGGCTGCCCCAGATGATGGCGGCTGCCTGCCCCAGATGTCTGCACTCTGCGACTAGCAGTTCCGGAGTCACACGGCGGAATGCGCCGTTCAAGCACTCACCAGCCTGACTGCCTGGCCTCACACGCACGCAGCGCTGCCTGGCCTCACACGCACGCAGCGCTGCCTGGCCTCACACGCACGCGGCGCTGCCTGGCCTCACACGTGCGCGTCGTCCAGGTCCAGGTCCAGCGCGTTCTGGAACCTGGGCATGGCGCTGGTGACGGTCATCTGGGCTGGCTGACGCTCCTCCTGCTGCACGGCGCTCACCAAAAGCGTACCAGCAATGCTGGCGCCCGGGAGGGTGCCGTTGCCGGCGGAAAAGAGCGTGGGCGCGGGGCCCGCGCCCGCCCGTGGCGACGTGGGTTGCGTGTCAGACGCCGCTGCCGCCGTGGTGGCGGAACGAACCTCGGCCAGCGGAAGCGGCGCCCGCCGCTGCTTCGGCGCAGCGCCGGGCCGGCCGCCGCCGGACTGCGCTGTGCCTGATCGGAGGCCGGCGCGCGCTGCGCCCCTGCTGCCCGTGCCGCCCGCTGACGGGGCGTCAGCCCGGACCATGGCCACACGGATTGCCGAGGCGAGGGACGAGCGAGAGCTCGTGCGCTTGGGTGGCGGCCGCGGGCGCCGCCGCTGCGGCGAGGCCCCCTGCTGCGTCTGGCCCGCCCCGCTTGCGCCCGCCGTTGCGCCCTCGTCAGCTACGACCTGGGCGGATGAGCGTCCTGATGAGATGGTGCCAACACTGCCAACGCTCCCTCCTTCGGCCGCAGCCGTCCTGCCCAGCCAAGCAGCAGGGCCCTTGAAGAGGCTGAGGGGGGTGCCGGCGGAGGCGACAGCGCTGCTGTCCCGTGCCGCGTGCTGCGCGCGCGGAGCGCCCTGGGCCGCGGGGTTCTGCGTGGTGGGCTGCTGCGTCCAAAAGCTGCCCATGGCCTCGATCATCATGTCCTGGGGGTGCGGCATGTACACCAGCTGGTAGGCCTCGCGCTGCCGCGCGGCAGCGAAGACGGCCGCGTTGTACGCCTGGTGCGGGTCGTAGGCTGCACCGCTCGCCACGCTGCTGTCGACAACTGACGCCACCTGCTGCGCGCTGCTGCCGGCGTTGAAGACCACGTCAAAGGCTGAAGCGTCGCCGGCGGCGCCAGCGGGCGCCTCGGACGCGCTGGCCGAGAGGAGGCGCGCGGCGGGGAGGTGGCCGAAGCGCTCGACGTCCGAGAAGCGGCGGTTGCTCGCCCCACTCGCAGCTGCTGGTGCGGCCGAGTCGTGGTCATCGTGCTGCGCGGACGTCGTGACTGGCGGCGAGTCGTGCGCCGTCGCCTCAATCATGGCCGCGAGCATGAAGTCGCTCGGCTGCTGCCCAGCGTGTGCAGCCCCAGCGTGGTGGATGCTGCTGCGCGCCGAGAGAGCGCCCCGGCTGTGGATGCGGCCAAACGGCAGCGCGCCGTCCATCGTGCTCGGGGCGTCGTTGGTGTGCTGCTCGTGTGCGGTGCTGGGCGTGGTGGTGGCGGTGGCGGTGGCGGTGGCGCTGCTGCGGCCGCCGAACGAGAACCGCAGCGGGTTGAAGAACCAGCGGGGCGCAGAGCCCCGAGGCGCGCCGCCGCTGCCGCTCGTCTCCGCCGGCTGCAGCAGGGGTGCCGGCGGCGACGCCCGGCCCACAGAGCTTCCGCCACGCAGCTGGGCCACCTCGCTGGGCGACTGCACGGTGGGGTGCTGGTCGCTCCTGTGCTTGCTTCCAGTGGCCACGGTCTGCCGCTCGCTGGCAGACGTGGTGGCGCTGAGGCGCTGCAGCGGGGCGGGCCGGGCTACGCCCTCTCTGCTGCCGCCGTAGGGCAACCGCAGCAGCTCCGCAGAGCGCCGTGCGCGGAGCCTGGCGGTGCCACCCGGCCAGGCTGTGCCTCCACTGCCGCCTGGTCCAGGTGGTGGGTCGACAATGACAGGCGCCGGCTGCCGCTGTTGTGCGGCAGCTGCAGCCGTGGAGAAGGGACTGGCCGGGGCGTCGACGTAGCCGCCGCCGCCGCCGTCATGCTCGCTGCTGCGGCGCGACGGGCGGTCGCTCACGGCCGCGTGCTGTCTTGCCCAGGGCGGCATCGGCGGCAGCCCAGCTGCTGCTGCTGCCGCCGCCGCCATCGCCACGCCAGCTGCTGCCACAGCGCCGGCGACAGGCGCGTTGCCCCTGGAGGTGGCAGCTGCAGGCACCGACAGGTGCCGTGGGAGGGCGCCTGCCGCCTGCCCCTGGCGCTCGGCCCCCCGCAGCCCGTCGCGGCTGGCCTGACTGGCCAGCTGCCCGTGGCCAGCTGGGTCGTGCGCGACGGCGCCACCAGCCGCCCCGCCGCTGCCGACCGGCAGCAGGCGTCGCGCCTCCCGGCCTTGCCCCCCTGACGCCGTCGCCCTCAGGACAGCAGAGGAACCGCGTGGGTGCTCTGCCGCGTAGTCGTCGTCGCACGCAGCGGCGGCTGCAGCTGCCGGCAGGACCAGCAGCACGCTGCTGTCCCTGGACGCCGTGAGGCTGGTGGACGGGCGCAGCGTCCGCACGCTGAGCGTCCGCCGCACGGACTTGAGGCGCTTGGTGACGGCGGCGGTGAAGGAGCCGGCGGCCTCTCCTTGGCGCGCAGCAGGCGCGCGCGCAGCGCGCGGCGTCGACGCGGCGGTGCGCGCCTGGTGGGCACGCACAGGGCTGTGCGCCGCGGCCCATCCGCTGCCCAAAGCGAGGAGCGGCAGGATCTCGCTGTGATCTTGCGCTGGCTGGCCAGCGTGCTGATCCACCCCCCACGTGAGCACCTTGCCAGCCGGTCTGGCTCCGGCCTCCAGCTGCGGCGTGGGCGCGGGCCCCGCCGCCCCCGGACGGTGGTGGTGCTCAGGCCAGCGTGGTTGCGCACCCAAGTCGACGCCTGCCAGGTGGCCGCTGGTGCCGCTCTGCGACCACGTGAGCGGCGAGTCGGCGGCGGCGGCCGCCAGCGGCGGCGTGCCGGCGCGCGACAGCTGGTCGGCCCCATCCGCCGTGGCGCGCGCTGCGGGGTGCGGGTGGTGCGACGAGTCCAGGCCCCCGGAGGGCGCCGAGCTGTGCGTGTCGCCGCCGGCGCTGCGGGACGAGGCGTGCGCCGGGTCTGACGCAATCGCGTCCGCCGACACGTTGGGCTGCGGGCCCGTGAACCACTGCGCGCCGCCAAAGCACGGCGCGTACCTGGCGAGTGCACAGGACGGGCAAGGCCACCCACCGCGTGCGTGAGCGCTCCACTTGTGCTTGCGTGGGGCGGCGGTCATGGGAGCGAGTGGAGGCGGGCGCGTTTGGCGCGAGCGCTTGAGTGCTCACCAGGTGAAGGCGGCAAAGGCCATGAGCGCCACCAGGGCGACGGGCGCGTAGTTCATGTTGTGCAGCGCGACGGGGTACACGGTGGGTAGGCAGAACACGATGCAGATGAGCCCGATCCACAGGCACGCCACGGCGCCCAGCGGGCGCGACCAGCGGCCCAGCTTGAACGGTCCTGCGGCAGCAGGGACGTAGGGAGGAAAGCGAGGGCCGGTGAGCCGTTTGGCACGCGTGTGCGTTTGGCGCTCTAGGGCAAGGGCAGGCCCTCACCAGGGATGAAGGCGTCGGACCCGTGGGTGAGCCTGAGCGCGATGGGGATGCCGTACGAGATGAACAGCGCGACCACGCTGGTGGCGCTGATTGCGTACAGCGTCTGTTGCAACATCACCGTGAGGGGAAGCCACGAGAATGAGAGCTGTGTGATAGGCGAGCGCAAGCTGGCCAGCGTGCGTCCGTGCTAGCGTGGGCCGTGTACAGACCTGGGCGTCAAAGATGCCGGGCAGCCCAAAGGCAAAGGCCAGCAGCACCATGCACCAGGTGCCGGCGGCGGGCAGCTTGTTGCCGCTCAGGCGCCGCCAGACGCGCGACCCGGGCATGGCGCCGTCCCTCGAAAAGGCATACACCATCCTGCGCGCCACACATCACATCCCTTGGTTTGAGCAGCAGTGGCCAGGCGACCAGGCAAGAAGCACAGGTCGAGGGCGCCCGCCGCACCTGCCGTTGGAGGTCACCGATGTGCAGGCGCAAAAGTAGAGGCCAACCGCGGGGATGTACAGCAGCGGGAGGGCGCCCTTGCCACTGCCGTACCGCGCCTGGAAAATGTCGAACGCGATCTGCGCAGCGGGCACCAGGGAGACGGCGCACCCCCACTGCGAGCTCCGCTTCGTGCGGAGACTTGTGTGCAGAGACCTGTGTGCGGAGGCTGGACGGCGGTGACGCTGCGTGCGCCCCTGGCCCACCCTTTACCTGCACCAGGGCGTCCCCGTTCTGCAGGCCCACTTCCATGACGTTGCTCAGCGACTGCATGCTGTACGTCAGGGTGAGCAGTAGCCCAAACCCCAGCACCGAGCAGCCCGTAATGCTCGCCACAATGGACCAGCTCGCTGCACGCAGAGCAGCACGCGAGCACGGGCAAGCTTGCATGCCGCTTGCGAGGCACGCACGTGCAGCGCCAGGGCCTGCTCAGCTGGTCCCAGCTGGTGCTGCGATGGTTGTGGTGGACTGGTGAAAAGGTGCTCACCTGAGAAGTCGGCCTCAATGGTCTCCTCGCACATGTGGATGCACGCATCAAACCCCATGATGGTCCACTGCGCGTGATCAAGAACAGCAGCGCGCCGAGCAGTTGTGAGCCGGGAATGCAGAACTCTGGACCAAGAGACAGGCGAGGTCAAGAGGATGTCTGCTCACCTGGCTCATGAGCAAGCCCACCTGCACAGTGTGCAGCGTGGCGCAGAGCAGAGCGATCCTTGAGGATCAAGCCTTGGCGCCTTTCGTCGTGTTGCTGACTTCCCACACCTGTGGCTGCCGCGCGGCCGCAGGAAGCGTGCTTCCCCGCTCCCCCCTCGTGGCAAAACACGCCCGCCGTGCCGCGCCTCACCAGTACGATGTACGCGGGGCTGGAGATGCCGGTGATGTCACTGTTGGGCGTCCAGTCGGTGAACACAAAGCCGCTCGAGTTGTGCGTGGGCGCCACCACCAGCAGCGTGACGCAAAAGGCCGTGGCGGCCACCACGTGCCACAGAGCGCTGAAGCTGATCATCACCTGTGCGTTGGTCAACGGCGGCGCGAGCAACGGATCAGGAGGAGCGCCTCATGTGGCGACAGTGTCAGCGGCTCTCTCCACGCCAAGGCTGCTACTTGCCGAGGTGCTCTCCAGGTTGATGACGTTGAGCAGCGCGTGCGAGGCCAGCAGCGCAGCAAACACAATCAGCTGCTCGCTCAGGGTAAGCTCGTAGCCGTTCTTGCCTGCGAGCACACAGGGCCCACCCACGCGCGTGCCAGCGTGTGAGGTGCACGCGGCTTGCAACACGCTGCTGAAGGCCGCGGCTGTCGTGCACACCGCGGCTCACCGTCGTCGTCGGCCGTGTGCAGCGTGACGAGCGCGCCGATGAACCTGGCCAGCGTCACCTCCAAAGAGGCGGTGAAGGCCAGCTGCCCCAGCAGGTTGAACCAACCAGTGTACCAGCACATCCACGTGCGCCACCTGCTCACACGCCCGCGCGACACACCGGTCTGTTGCTCGGCTGCCACGCTGCAGCGCCGCTTGCCAGGCACGCTCCAGCGTGAGCCCAAGAACTCGCCTGGGTGGTGAGAGCACGAAGGAGAAATAGTAGAGCCCGCCGCTGGTCGGAAAGGCTGAGGTCAGCTCGGCCAGGCAGCAGCCGACGCACAGGGAGAACACGGCCGTGGCCACCCATCCCCAGATGACGACGACCGGGCCACCGTACAGGAGGCCGGTCGAGGCGTACGTCTCTGCGCACCCAGGTGGCGAGGCAGGTCGTGCTGTTGTTGGTGCAGGCCCTCCCCTGGTTGGCTGCGGTGTGTGGCTGCGTGAACGAAGCAACGCTCACGGGCGACGGCGAAGAAGGACAGGACGCTGAGGCTGCACCCGGTGTTGTTGAACAGCGTCAGGCCACGCTTCAGGTCCTGCTTGTACCCCATCTGCAGCAGCGTGGCAGGCCAGCACTGACGCACAATTAGCACTGACGGCCGTGTCCTGCGCTCCCCACCTCGCAAATATAGATGCGTCCCGCCGCGCACCGTCCACAGCTTGAGCTCGTCCCAGCGGCCCCTTCTCTGGGGCCGCCGCCCAGGAGCCTTTGCGGCCTGAGCCTGCGCCTTTGGCCTGCCCAGCTTGCCATGCTGCGCCGCCGCCGCGATGGCGCGGGGCATCGCACGCCGCGGCCCAGCTCAGCAGGACGATGCTGCGCTACGGACAGCAGCTGGCCACCGGTGGCTGCTGCGTCCTAGGAATCCTTGCACCATCTCGCGCTGAT
>VFQP010002136.1_pt1 | contig 23032 bp, 24 predicted proteins | sample 3512351 | NCBI WGS metagenome assembly VFQP01 (sample SAMN10412372, study PRJNA504923) | tailings metagenome | isolation source: Relicate 1 Philex TSF1 revegetated site | place: Philippines: Tuba, Benguet | collected 2017-08-29
TATAAAGGCGAACAGCAAATGGGAAGCCTGTTCAACGTGTTTGCGATCCTGGCTATTTTTATCTCCTGTATGGGACTTTATGGATTATCGGCATTCATGGCAGAACAGCGAACAAAGGAGATCGGCGTGAGGAAAGTACTCGGTGCTTCTGTGAGAAATCTTGTATATCTGCTGTCGTTGAGCTTTACACGCCTGATCCTGATCGCTACCGTGATAGCCATACCACTGGCATGGTGGGCTGTGAACAACTGGCTGGAAGGATTTGCTTACCGCACCTCGGTAAGCTGGGTGATATTTGCGCTTGCTTCACTGGCTGCATTGGTCATCGCATGGATCACCGTTGGTTACGAGTCGATTAAAGCGGCCATTGCAAACCCTGTAAAATCATTACGGTCGGAGTAATATAAACTTTTCTATTTCTCATGTGTATGTATGCATCCACCGCTTTATTCTTATCGCGGTGGATTTTTTTGTAATAAGCTTTACTCAGTTGAGCGCTGAAAAACAACAACTGACACAGTAATGTATAAAAGCGGCCGGCAGACCATCTTACTTTAGTGGTTAAATGCCACCCAGATGCCAAAACCTGTCCGGAAACTTCCATTCCTCCTTAATTACAGCACCATATTTCTGCTTGTATTAGTATTCGTGATCTCGCGATGTAAAAAAGAGCCTTCTGGTGCAGGGGACGATAATTCAATCAGCATTTATTTTTCTTCATCATCTGTTTCATATGATCTTGTTGATTCAGCTATAGTGACCTTCACAAAAGGAAGCAGTATCGTAAAAAAGATCATGCAGAAAAAAGATCGTGTGCTTAAGGCCAACGTGGATGTGCTGGCTGAAGGAGAATGGCGGGCAGAAATCCGCTTATATGCACGGGTTCCAAATGACAATCATCCAAGACGTTACGACATAGTACAAACTATCGGTTTAACTGGTAATCGGAAAGGGATTCGTTTACCTGCGCCCAAAGAAATTCTGGACGATCAATGGAAGCCGCGTGTTATTATCGCCAAGCAAAACAGGTCTGTTTTGCTAACGGTGGCACTGGATCCAAATGATCCGTATGCGGATCTTGTTGTAACAGATCCTGCCTGGGACTACTCTTATATTGATCGTACGGCCCTGTATAAAAATGACAATGGTGAACAACGTACAGATGGAGGCAGTTGGGAATGTGATGGTGACTGCTATGCTGATGGCGTTTTTCAGTTTGAACCGACTGCTTTTGCTGGATTTGCGCAGCGTATGGCAAATAGAAACTGGTTAAGGTCAGAAGTATACGGTTTATTGATGAACAGGTCAACTGGTGAGGAGCTGAATCTGTACTATGTCTTCAATAAATAACTTTATCAGCCCGATAGGATCGCCTGGAGTACCTTTGGTACTATCATGCTGATATGAATTCAAAGCTTGAAAATTATTATCTCAGTAAACCTGAACCTTACCAGGGATGTTTGCTGGCGCTTCGGGATATTATCCTGAACGCGCATGCTGGTATTGTGCATGAACGGAAATTCCAGATCCCATTTTTTTCTTACAGGGGAATGAAGCTCGGTTATCTCTGGCTTAATAAAAAAAAGCTGATGATCGGTTTTTGTACGGATAAAAGACTTCTGCATTTTCCGGAAAATGTTAAGCCCAAAGACCGGTATGAATCGTTTCAAATAGATCCAGAGCAGGATATTCCTGTTGAAATGATTCTTGAAAAGATCAACACTTATATCTCAGCCATAAATACGAATAGAGCGCGGATAGCCGAGAATGATCGCGAATAGAGTCTTGCACAATCGGACATTCTACTTAAAGAATGTTCCGATGTAGCAGTTCTACATTCGCGATCATTCGTGGCCATTCGTGCGCCATTCGCGTTATAGGGCGACGCCCAGCTTCAAAGCCCAACGGTGGAGCTCATAGTTCAGATATTCATATGTATCTGCACATGGTGGGTTGGGGCATGATGGACGGATGGTTTGTTTTACTCTTGCACCTTTATAGGAATAGTATGCGCCAAGCAGGATCCCCTGTCCATTCTTCATTGTCTTATCAGCAAACCGGTATGAGAACCCCGCTTCCCCGAAAGGACGTGGAGGAAAAGCCTGGTCTACTGCGCCGCTAAACACTTCTACCTGGTTGTTGACAGAGAATGACAGGCCTGCGTTAAAGCTGAACAACAGATTATTCGAAGACGGAAACAGGTATTTCGATCCCGTAAGGAATAAGGGTATATTGAACAGTCGGTAATTATCAATACCCGTTCCCAATCCCAGAAAAAAAGATTTCTTTTCAAATCCGTGAATGGTGGTCAATTGATAACCGGTTTCTTCTCCTGCAAGTACTCCAAAATAATTGTAAGAACGATATGTTTTTTTCTGCGCTATGCAAAAAGCAGTATTGAGCAAAAACGCGATCAGTAATAATTTTCTCAACATGCTTATTTCTTTTGAATGCGGCTCATCAGCCTGATGTTCGACGGGTTTGAGTAATCGTATTGCAGAATGCCTTCTTTGGCACTTACGATCAGCCTGCCGTTCTGCGGTATCACATCAAAAGGTTCAATGTCAGAAATGGTTTTCATCGGGGAAATAGCCGATGGGTTTCTTGCATCATACAATTTCAGACCGGCAGTGCCATCACAGATCCAAAGAAGATCCCCGTCCTTTGCAAGACCATAAGGATTTTTCATGGGGTAAGTTGCCACCAGTTTTGGACTGCTAAGAGTGGTTACATCAATTACCTCAAGCTTGCTTTCCGTTATTTCTCCGCAGAAATTACCTGCCCTGAGTGTTACATACGCATTTGTTCCATCGGTTACAACGGGATCGCATGATCTCACATGCCGGAACTGTGAAGTATATTTGGGCAATTCCGGGTTTGATATATCAAAAATATACATCGCCCTGTTTGAACCGATGAACAATTTGTCTTTGAATGGGAAGATGGTTTCTATCCCACTCCCGATACCAACATCTCTTCTTACAACAGGATTTGAAGGTGTTGCAATATCAAGCACTTTCAGGCTGTATAGGCCAACTGCATACATGTAATTGTCCACAATAGCAAAGCGAGTCATGGAGCCCGCAATTCCAACAGTAGCTTTGCTGCCGCCGGATGAACTTGATAAAGCAAAGTTGTCAAAAAGGAGACCGCAGTTTCTGCATGGCTCAGGTGCGTCATATGCGATCGTAGTGTCTTTCTTTGCCCAGTCGACAATATACTTTGATGTATCGGGACTGAATCCCCAGCCATTACTGCCCACATAATTTCTTTCAGGGAAAAGGTTGGAAGATACCTTTGTGATCTTCGCCTGGAGAGGGTCAGATATATCCAGAGCAATCATATCCGTATAGATATCCGCATACAGAATATGGCCATTCACCGCAATATCAACATTGCCCGGAATACTGATGAATGCTTTTGATACAGGAGCTTCGGGAGTGCTGTTATCCACGATATGTACACCTTTATTTACCTCGTTTATAAAAAGGTAATTGCCATACACATAGATCTTCCCGGGATTTTCCATCGAACGTGCAGACGATGGTTTTACTTCAGCAAGTACTTGCTGTTTACTTTTGTAAACCGGAGTAAGAATAGTATAAGAACGTGTGACTTTGTCTTTCAGACAACTTGCCAGCATAAAGACTGGTAGCAGGGGAAGCAACAGTTTGGTGATCGGTTTCATTACGTGGTTTTCATAGGCTGACAACACATTGTTAAAAACCATTGCATCAGTTTAAAAAAAAATATTTAGTGTCTGATCATCGGAATCGAGCCGTAAAACGAATTCTTTATTTTGTACGATAATCTTCGTATGTTTGAAGCCAATCAACTTATTTATGAAGTTTTTTCTTGTTCCCCTTTTATTATCAACTGCATTTACTCATGTTTCTTTTGCTCAGTCTGTTGTTCGTCTGAAATCCAGTAAACCTTATGCGGTTTTAAGTTTTGTAGAAACGGCCAGTGGTCAGCAAAGCCACTCCTCTACTTTTAAAAGGTATATAGATACGGCTATTGCCAAAAGCGATACAGTATTCAGCGCTTTAATGCGTGATTTCTCCCTGATCAATCTTTCTTATAATTATAACCGGGAAGAATATCCTTCAGGTCGCCGTAATTCACGGTCGACCTATGACCTGCTGATCATTGCTGCGGTAAGAAGCAACTCCCTTCGTGAATTTCATGATAATTCTATCGGCATCCTTTCCAACCATGCCCATCAGCAATTATTTCGCGTTCTGGAAAAAGCCGAACCTTATTATGATCGATTTGTTTGGAGCCGCTCCGAAAAAGCAGTCAAAGAACAGATAAAAGTATTGAAGAAATATGAGTCGAAGGCGAACGATATGTTCCGCGCATTCAGGCTTTTTTATAATTCCACCTGGCCTGATGCGATTCCTTTTGATGTTTCAATATTTCCGATCCCGGCAAAATCAGGAAACACGTCGGCCACGCCACACGCAAACAGCCTTTGCGTTGCGATCCTTACCGGCGGACAGGATCCTGCCGGGACGATGGGTGTAACCATGCATGAGATCTGTCATGTATTGTATGACGAACAAGCCAGTGACTTTCAGTACAGGCTTGACGCATTTTTCAAAACAAGTAAGTCTCCTTATTCTGCCATAGCCTATAGCTTTTTTGACGAGGCAGTTGCGACTGCACTCGGTAATGGCTATGCATACAAACATTTTTCGGGAAAGGAAGACACTACTGCCTGGTACAATAATCCCTATATCGATGGTTTTTCCCATGCCCTGTATCCGATGGTAGAGGAATATCTTGATAACAGGAAAGCGATCGATAGCAGTTTTATTGAACGCGCCATCGAGCTCTTTGGCAAAACTTATCCGCGATCTGTAGAAGATTTTTCGGTGCTGCTGAATAATATGTATCTCTATGCTGATGCAGAGAGCAGTGATGAACGTATCAGGCTGAGAGCAACAATAGGGAAATATTTCTCTTCGTCGCGGTATAGTTTTTCAAGCCCTATCCTGCATGAATACAGCATTGGTTATCTGAAGAAAACAAAAGGAACGCAATTGATCGTTGTTGATCGCAACCAGGATTCTACTATCAATGAATTGAAAAAAACATTGCCGGAGCTTGAGATATTATTAAAAGACCAGCGATCTGCCAATTATGTCGTTTCATTTTATGATCACACAAAAAGGCCGGTTGTACTTGTGAGGGTAGAGAACGAAGTATTCCTTGAAAAAGCATTCCGGATGTTAAAAGAAAAGCAATACCTGGATAGAAAGGAGCCATTGTTTATTGTACAGTAAGTAACAGAAGAATTGGCAAATGGTTCCTTCCGTCTTACTGTCTGACCTTTAAAAAACGAAAGGCGAGGCAGGAAGACGCAAAGACAACATTTTGTCAGGAATAGATCTTTCAGCGGTTGAACCGGCTCCTTTATATTTGCTTTATGCAAGACTGGAAATCTTACTGGTTTCTCCTCGCCGGCGGACAGGGGCTTTTGCTCACGATTGGTTTGGCCGCGCGATCAAAGAAAAACAACAGCGTGCTGATCTATCTCGCGATCCTGATCGGCGTATTATCAGTAGAGTTACTGACGAATTTCGCTGTAAGTATCAACTACCCTAATCAACCCGGCGCTTTCCCGTTCTGGCTGATCGGATCCTATTTACTGATTCCTCCATCGCTGTATAATCTTGCACGATATTCTATAGGTATTGATCTCGTTGCTCCTGTAAGATCCATATTGTTATTTATTCCTGCATTTATTGAGATCATTGTAGAAGCGGGAGTCTTCCTTTTGAGGCTGTATGGATTTCATGTTCCGTCTCTCCAGCAGAATTCGTTTTGGTTTGGTTTTACAGAGATCATTCCCGTTCTGGCAACATTGATCATTCTCGTTTGGTGGGCGATAAAGCTGAGACAAGTATCATTGATAAAAAATACGGGCGACAATAACAGGCACAAGCTTCTGTCTTCTTCTGTTATCGCGTATGGCTTACTTGGGTATTATTTTTCGTTGAGTTTTCTTTGGTTGTCTGAAGCTCTTTTCGGATGGCAGTTTTCAAATATGCTTGGCCAGTTGCTGGCCGGCTCGATGCTGCTGCTGGGATATATGGTCTTTTTAAGGTCGGGTCTTTTTGACCGTCTTTCGTTTAAGGCTGCCGCTCCTGCCCTGGCGCCGCATACCTGGTCGTATGATGATCAGGAAACTGTTAACCGTTTGCAAGACCTGATGAAAAATGAGAGAATGTTTGAGCAGTCCCGTTTATCGGTTGATGATCTTTCTTTGGCGCTGCAAATCCCCCGCCGTTATCTTACACATGTACTGACCACACAACTAAATACAACGGCCATTTCGTTTATAAATCATCACCGGGTTGAAGATGTGATCAGGAAGATGAAGGAAAAGGAATTGGAGCATAAAACGATCCTTGCGCTTGCCATGGAGTCTGGGTTCAGTTCCAAATCCACTTTTAACCAGGTTTTCAAGCAACATACGGGTATGACGCCGTCTGAATATTTGAAAAACCTGTCCTGAAACCTGTTTCTGCACCCGTACAGCTCTTTCTGCACGTTTTCGGGCGATACTTTCGGGTAAAAAATGAAGACGATCTTTTTAACGGCCGCCTGTTTTATTTATCTGGAAATTTTTGCCCAGCTGCCCCCTGCTGACACATCCGGAGAGATACATATTCGTTTCGATCATAATGCGGAATTCGCAGGCTTTATATTTTTTATGGGATCAATGGCGGATGATGCATCCGTCCCTGGTGCAAAAATGGAGACCGGAACACTAAAAAAAGACTGGTTCAGGTATGATCTGACACTGGTCGAAAAGTATAAAGCCTTTCACGATGATGCTGACCTGAAGACTGCCGCAGGATTTATGGAAGATCTGCAGGCTTCAGACATTTTTCCTTTATTGATGAGCGTGGCTCCTTTTCCAGCTGCAGCGATGCATAAAGGAATATCGTTTACGTCTATTGAAGGATTTGCCCCGGGGCGGGATAGCCTGTCAACAGCACGTCAGGTAACGATCTTTCTCAACGCGCTGAATAATATCTATAAGAAAATGTCTTTTGAGGAATATTATAAAGAAGCGGCTGTTTATTATCAGCAGGCACTCCGGGAGGTCAGAGCAGCATTGCCTGTAGCCGGATCTATTGCCGAAATGGAGCGGTTCTATGGAAAGCGGTTTGCGGAATACTCGGTAATGCCCGGTCTTACCATTCCATCAGGAATGGCATTCGGATTAAAAATAAAGAAAACAGAAGGTACCGCAGTTTTCAACCTGTTTGGCCCGTTTGCAGTGCAACGGATCGACGGAAGAGATTCGATAAGCATGGGATTTAATGATCCGCAACATCTACTTGAGCTGAGTGTGCATGAGTTTGGACATTCTTTTGTCAACCCCATTATAGATGCGTTGCCGGATTCTCTTATCAGGTCATCCCAGGCCAGGTTCGAACAGCTCAGGGAAGCGATGAGCAATCAGGGATACACGACCTGGAGGAGTTGTGTATCGGAACATTTTGTCCGTGCGGGTGAAGTGATGATTGCAAAAAGAATGAATAGAAATAAGGCAGCGGAAGATCTGTTGAACAATTATATAGAAAAGAGAAAATTCATTTATCTGCCGGTTATCATAGACGCGATTGAATCCGCGTTGGCGGCGGGGAAATCGTATGAAGAAGCAGTGAGGATTACGATGCAGAAATTAGAGCACTGATATAATAGAACGGAGCCTGTATCGCCTGCAGTCCTTTAAGCAGGCGATCTAAACTTTTTTTGAAAAAAAAGTTCACTTTTTTTGCCAATCTTTTTGCAGTGAATCTATTTTCCTTTACTTTTGCCGTCCGTTTGGCTGCGTAGCTCAACTGAATAGAGCATCTGACTACGGATCAGAAGGTTTCAGGTTTGAATCCTGACGCGGTCACACTAAAAGGCTTCACAGAAATGTGAAGCTTTTTTTATGTCACCAAAGGACGAGGTTTGAGAGGTTTAATAGGTTCAATAGGTTTCATAGGTTTGAGAGGTTCAATAGGTTTGAGAGGTTTGGTAAGTTTGGTAGGTTTGAGACGTTTCATAGGTTTAAAGGTTTAATACGTCCGAAAGGGACGTATTAAACCTATTCGCCTTACCGTTCTTCATGTGATATCAGGATAAAACCTGGATAGTATAAAACCTATTGAACCTCTCAAACCTATTGAACCTCTCAAACCTATGGAACCTCTCAAACCTCTCAAACCTCCCAAACCTCCCAAACCTCCCAAACCTATACCCCCCCATTGTTTTTTTTGAACGGTATGACATTCAATCCGCTCATTTCTTAGCTTTATCGCTATAACTACAAGCACAATTATGAAAAAAATCCTGCTTCCCGTCTGTTTGCTGCTGGGTATTTTGTCCCAGGCGCAAATAAAAGCGGACGATGTAAAAAGCTTTACACTCAAAAACGGCATGAAGTTTCTCGTTGTGGAAGACTATTCCATTCCCAATGCCAATATGTATCTCTTCTATCGCGTCGGCTCCCGCAACGAATACCAGGGCATTACAGGCCTCTCCCATTTTTTTGAACATATGATGTTCAATGGTGCAAAGAAATATGGCCCGAAACAATTTGACCGGACGATGGAATTTAATGGCGGTGCAAATAATGCCTATACACGCCAGGATGTAACTGTATACACCAACTGGTTTCCGGCATCTGCGACCGAAACAATATTTGACCTGGAAGGCGATCGTATCGCCAGCCTCAGCATCGACCCGAAAATGGTCGAAAGCGAAAGAGGTGTTGTGCTGAGTGAAAGAAGCACCGGACTGGAGAATTCTCCCTGGCGCACACTTGGTGAAGCGGTGACCGCACAGGCTTTCCAGGAGCACCCTTATCACTGGCCGGTGATCGGTTATGAAGATGATATGAAGAACTGGAAACAGGCGGATCTGGAACGCTACTTCAAAACATATTACGCACCTAATAACTGCGTAGTGGTAATGTCGGGCGCTATCAAAGCCGAAAATATAAAAGCGCTGGCGGAAAAATATCTTGAGTCAATTCCTGCTCAGCCGGAACCTCCAAAAGTTCACCAGGTTGAGCCGGTACAAACCGGAGAAAGAAGGATCCTTGTACAGAAAGATGTTGCTACGCCTTATCTGAACATCGTTTATAAAGCACCTGAAGCAAAGCATGATGATTATTACGCATTGGTGTTGCTGAGTGATATCCTTAGCTCCGGAAAATCATCCCGCCTTTATTCTGCACTGGTTGATAATAAGCAACTGGCCACTACGATAAGCGCATCTTATGGTGAAAGCTTTGATCCCACTACGTTCGATTTTAGCGGTATTGCTGCAAAAGGCGTTAAAGAAACAGATTTGGAGAACGCTATTTATGAAGAACTTGAGAAGATCAAAACCGGTGGAGTTACTGATAAAGAATTGCAGAAAGTAAAAAATCAAAAACTGATAGAGTTTTATAACCAGGTGCAGACCATCGATGGTAAATCAAACAATATCGGTACTTATGAAGTGTTCTTCGGCGATTACAAAAAGATGTTTGAAGCGCCGGATCGCTATAATAAGGTCACTGCAGATGATATCAAACGTGTGGCGAATGCCTACTTCAAAAAAACAACACGTACCGTCGGTATCCTCAAATCAAATACCGCTGAGTAAGAAGCAACATTCCCCAGCTAACATTACAAACAAACACAAATGAAACAATCAATTTATATGCGATTCCTTGCGTTCTCACTGGCTTGCATCACAGGCCTGGGAGTAAGTGCGCAGGATTATAAGCTGCCCTCTTATCAGCAGTTCACGCTGAAGAACGGACTGACCGTTTACCTGATGGAGCAACATGATGTGCCGATGATCAGTGTATCCGCTATACTGCCTGCCGGTGCTATTTATGATGGAGAGAAAGGCGGTCTTGCCTCGCTTACGGCAACCTCTCTCAAACACGGAACAAAGAAATATCCTAAGTCAAAAATGGATGAGGAGCTCGATTTTATCGGGGCTTCTGTTTCAACTTTCGCTTCAAAAGAATCTGCTGGCTTATCCGCCCAGTTCGCTTCAAAAGATCAGGTTCTTGTGCTGGATATCATCAATGATCTGTTGACTGCTCCTGTTTTTGACACGGCTGAATTCACCAAAGAAAAAAGAAGAGCCTTGCTCAGACTTGAACAGGCGAAAGAAAGCCCGCGCAATGTGATCGGCTCATATTTCGATAAGCTTATTTATGGTGATCACGTATATGGCAATGTGATCAGCGGAACGGTTGGTTCTGTAACCGGGCTGTCAACCGCTGATCTCAAACAGTTCTATTCAGCAAACTATATTCCGAACGGTTCAGCAATCTCTATCGTGGGGGATTTCAACAGTAAAGAAATGAAAACACTGGTAACAAAAGTGTTTTCTGGTTGGGTAAAGGGCAAGCAGGACAATGCGAACCTGGCGGCAAAACCAATCGCAAAGCCAACGGGTAACAAAGTGTTGCTGGTAAATAAAGACGATGCAAAAGAGACAACTTTCTATATCGGGGCTCAGGGTATTGCCAGAAATAATCCTGATTATGTAGCAATAGAAGTGATCAATACACTTTTTGGCGGACGCTTTACTTCCATGCTGAATGATGAATTGCGTGTAAATTCCGGTCTTACCTACGGAGCAAGCAGTCGTTTCGCAGCATTGAAGAATGGAGGCACTTTTGCTATTTCCACATTCACTGCAGGTAAAACAACTGAACCTGCCATTGACAAGGCGCTTGAAGTGCTGAAGAAATTACATGATCAGGGAGTTGATGATACTTCTCTTGCTTCTGCAAAAAATTATGTAAAAGGACAGTTCCCTCCGCGCTATGAAACAAGTGGTCAGCTTGCGGGGCTGCTTACACAAATGTACTGGTATAAGTTTGATGAATCATTCATCAACAACTTCCAGAAAAATGTAGATGGTCTTACACTGGAGAAAGCAAAATCTATCATTAAAACATATTTCCCGGCGGACAAACTTCAGTTTGTTCTGGTTGGTAAATCAGCAGATATTAAAAAGATTGCCGAGAAATACGGCCCGGTTACGGAAGTGCAGATAAAGGAAGAGCCGAAGAAAGCGTTCTAAGGACAAAAGTTTAAAGGTTTAATAGTTTAAAAGTTTGATAGGCTATAAAATATCAAACACTCAAACTATTAAACCTTTAAACTTTTAAACTTTTTACTTTTGCTCAAAACTCCCCTTATGCGTATCGAGCTCTGGTCTATCGGAAAGAATCATGAACCATATGTAAAGAGTGGTGTGGAAGATTTCACGAAGCGCATCTCCAATTACTTTAAAGTTGAATGGGTGATCATTCCTCAGCCGAAGAATGCGGGTACTTTAAGTGAAGCGGATCTGAAAAAGAAGGAAGGTGAAATAATTCTGGAAAGACTGGAGAAGGATGATTTCCTGGTTGCGCTCGACGAACGCGGAAAGCAGCTTTCCTCAGAAGGGCTTGCAGCGTTTCTTCAATCGCGGGCCAATGCCGGATCAAAAAAGATCGTATTCCTGATCGGAGGAGCTTTTGGCATCGAAGAAGCGGTGATGAAGCGCGCCAATCTCAGCTGGAGTTTGTCAAAGCTGGTTTTTCCTCACCAACTGGTGAGGCTGATACTTGCGGAACAGGTTTATCGCGCCTGTACCATTCTGCGGAATGAAAAGTATCATCATAAGTAGATCTCACATGGTCGCTTATCCGAAAACAATTATCTTGGGCACTGAAAGCAACGAACATTCATGGAAATCACTACAACGCTTATTATCGTCGCAACAACCTGTCTTGTTTCAATTACGGCGTTTAATAATCAGAAGATCATTGATGATTTTATTTTTTACCCGCCGGCAGTTACAAAGAGAAAGCAATGGTATCGCTTTTTTAGCTGCGGGCTGATCCATGCTGACTGGGCACACCTGATCTTCAACATGCTTTCGCTTTACATGTTTGGGGGAGCTGTGGAAGAGCAATTTGTTCTGATTTTTGGAAAAACCGGAAAGGCGCTGTATCTGTTGATGTACATACTTGCACTTGGAGTAAGTCTTATCCCCACTTTTGTAAAGCACAAAGACGATTATCATTACAGAAGCCTGGGAGCTTCTGGAGCAGTGAGCGCTGTAATTTTTGCCGGTTTGCTCCTTGCACCTTACAGGGAAGTGGGGCTTATTTTTATCCCGTTTATTGGTATTCCGGGTTTCCTGTTTGCTCCGCTGTATATACTCATATCAATTGCCCTTCAACGTCGCGGCGGGGATAATATCAATCATTCCGCCCATATATTCGGGGGGCTTTTCGGTCTTGGATTTGTGATCATTTTGGGCAAGATCCTGGCCGATTTTGACGCGATCGCCTATTGCATCAGGGGTATAGAATATTATTTTAACAAATAAAGATCTTTCGAACCTATAGATCGTTTGTATTTTTTAGGGTACAAAATTCGTTGATAATCAATATATTTAATGTGTCTTTTCCGGGTTTTTTTGAAAACACTTGACAAAAAGCTTTGAGATACTAAGGACATTTTCTACTTTTAACGCCGTAATACTTACTATAGTATTTCTACGAGCTACGCTCTTCCGTACTCTAATATCCCACAAAATTCCGCAGTTAAAATTCCCGGCTTCCAAATTAGCGAGTGCCCATGATGTCCTAATGAATAATTTTTAATTCATTCATTAAATGTTATACTGTATGAGAATTTTTACCCTTGGATTTCTGAGTACCTTATTTTTTACTGTCGCTTCATTCAGCGCCAATTCCCAATGTACACGCCCGCAAGGGATGACGGCCCAACCTTATAAACTGCAGGGCCAGTGCTATATCTACATTCAATTTGCAATCCCTAATTCGAATGTCAGCATCGCCAATGCAGATGGATATGTTGCTCAGGGCGCCGCAGCGGCTAACGGTACTGTTACCATCGCTTATGATTGTGCAAAAGCTCCGATCACAGGAGTGCAGTCTCTGACTGTAAACGGACAGGTTTGTACACAGGTACAATTTGCGCAGGAAGTTATTCTTCCGGTGAAGTTTGAGTCAATCACTGTTGAGTCTGCTGCAGCAGGTGCTTTGCTGAAATGGTCTACTTCTTACGAGTTCAACAACGCAAAATACATTGTTGAGAAAAGTGCAGATGGCAGAAGCTATACTGCAGTTGGTGAAGTAGCGGGTGCTGCTAACTCAGTAGAGTTGAACAATTATAATTTCACTGATGCAACTTATAAAGCAGGTGATGTAAGCTTCTATCGTTTGAAGCAGGTTGATTTTGATGGTACTTCTTCTTATTCAAAAGTTGTGTACATTAACAGCAGTGCGAAAGCTGGACAAAGCGTTCGTGTAGCTCCAAACCCATTCCTGAATGAAGATATTCAGCTGATCGGCGTGAAAGCTGCTGACATGAACAAAAACAACATCCGCGTATTCAACCTCGCGGGCAAACAACTCAGCTTTGAGATCTCCGGGTCAAATGCGATCCGCCTCGATCCATCTCTTCCAAAAGGTGTTTATTTTGTAAACATTGGTGGCGTATCACACAAGCTGCTGAAAAACTAATAACTCACACGAGTCATATAACAAGAAAAACCCTGGCGCTTGCTGGGGTTTTTTTATTGCTGGTGGCGTGACCATCGATATGAAAGCCCCGACACGAGCTGCTATCGCTGGCCGGTCGAAGCACCATTGCGAACCGCTGCTATAATGGCGGAATACCTCTCGATTCCCTCATTCCTTCAACATAATCCTGAAAATTTCCCCGGCTTCTCCCTTCATCCTGAACCGGTCATCCAACCGTTTTCCCACGATCCAGATGATCTTCTTATTACTTTCGAGCACCCAGGCATTTTCCTTTTCAGTGGCAGACATTTTCTGATCGATAAAAAAACGCGCAAGCTTTTTCTTTTTGCGCATTCCCAGCGGATAGAAATAATCGCCATTCTTCCAGGGACGCAGCGTTAATGGAAATTCTATCAATGACGAATCGATACACGCCACCAAAGGTGATGTATCTGGTTTTCCATCTGCAGACGACGCCTTTCGGATACTGATCTGCCCTCCGGGAAAATGGATTTCCCCCGGCTCGTCGATGACGATCAATGACGGGCTCGCTGACTTCACCGCTGTAATGATCAGCCAGTTCCTGTTGCGGATAATGCGATGACTGCCCGATTGTACATATCTCCCCGACTCGCTGCCAAGCAGCGCCAGCACTTCGGGCGTTTGCGCAGCAGAAAACCCATACGGTTTGATGATCTCGTATATTATTGCATGCAGCGGAACGGCCAGCTGCAGCTTCAATACCGGGATATGTATCTCCTCTCCTTTTTGTACCAGCAACTTTTTCTTATGAAGATCAATGGCCTGTTGATACAAAACTTCGATATCGCGAAAGCGCGACATATTACGCTGCATATTTTCTTCGGCCTGTGGGTAGAGCTGCTGAACCGCGGGAAGTATATTGTTGCGAAGATAGTTCCGGCTGTATTTATCAGACGCATTCGAACTATCTTCCACCCATTTTAAACCATTAGCAGCGGCAAACTCTCCGATTCTTTTTCTGCCAGTAAACAACAAGGGCCTGACGATCTTTTCCTGTTTTGGTAAAATGCTTCTGAGGCCTGCAATACCGGTACCTTTGAAGTAATTCATCAGGGAGGTTTCCACGGCGTCGCCAAGATGATGTGCAGTAAGCAACACGTCAAGTCTGTTTTCTTTGTTGTTGAGCAATTCCCGGAACCATTCATAACGTAATTCACGGGCAGCTTCCTGTACAGAAAGTTTATAAGTTTTGAGATAGGTCTGCGTATCGAATTGCTTTATCCATACCCGAACTTTATATTTTTCACCGAGTGTTTTTACAAATTCTTCATCCCTGGTGCTCTCCTCTCCTCTTAGTTGAAAATTACAATGTGCTATTTCAAAATCGTATCCGTTTTGCGCGCACAGTTCGCACAATACAACAGAATCGATACCGCCGCTCACTGCGACTAGTAAACGTTGTTGCTTTGTGAAAAGATTATTCTCACGGATAAATGATCTGAATGATTCAATAAAACTCATGATATATAACAGGGAGCCGCAGCTGCGGACACAAATGGATTTCTTAAAAGATAAATTCTTCATATGCACCCCGCAATTCTCCCAGCGCGTGCATATCGCCTGCTTTTTTAGCCTGTTCGATGCCTTTTTCGTATACCGCCACGGCTTCGTCTGTTGTCCCCGTCCGTTCCAGTAGTTTGGCGAGATGATAATAGCTGCCTATATAAGCAGGGTCATGCGCAAGAAGACCTTCGAACTCTTCACGGGCGGCTTTGTCCTCACCAGCTTTGATATATTCAAGCGCCAATGCATGACGCAGAAAGCTGTCATTCGGGCTCTTTTGCAGGAAATCTTTCAGTTTTTGCACACGGTCCATCAGAATAAAAATTTGACACGGAAAATGCCGGATTTAAAATTTCATCGCTTATCTTTGTTTTAGTTGCATAAACAACTATTAGCTAACGATTCAAAACAATAGTATGAAGATCTTAGTTTGCATCAGCAAAACGCCGGACACCACGGCAAAAATAGCTTTCACTGACAACAACACGAAATTCGATACAAACGGGGTACAATGGATCATCAATCCTTATGATGAGTGGTATGCATTGGTGCGTGCCATCGAACTGAAAGAAAAAGACCCGGCAACGGTATTACATCTTGTAACGGTAGGCGGTGCTGACGCCGAGCCGATCATCCGTAAAGCGCTCGCGCTTGGTGGTGATGAGGCATTTCGTGTGAATGCCGATGGTCATGATAGTTTTTATATCGCTTCGCAGATTGCTGCGATTGCAAAAGAGGGCGGTTATGATCTTGTGTTTACCGGAAAAGAAACGATCGACTATAACGGTTCTTCTATCGGAGGAATGGTGGCAGAATTGCTCGATTTCCCTTATATATCTTTTGCTTCCAAATTTGATCTCGATGGAACAAAAGCTACTATCACCCGCGAAATTGAAGGTGGCGAAGAAGTGGCGGAAGTAAATCTGCCCGTAGTAGTAAGCGCAGCAAAAGGGATGGCTGAACAACGTATTCCAAACATGCGCGGTATCATGGCGGCGAGAACAAAGCCGCTGAAAGTATCTGAGCCTGTTGCGGTGGATGCGCTTACCAGCATCACAAGCTTTGGCCTCCCTCCTGCCAAAGCCGGTGTAAAGCTGATACCTGCGGACAATGTGGACGAACTGGTACGTTTACTTCACGAAGAAGCAAAAGCAATCTAAACGCGTTGATGTTTGAAAGTCTGATAGTCTGATAGTTTCAAAGTTTAATAGTATGAATGTTTAAAAGTTGAGTGATCTCTCAAACTGCTAAACCTCAAACTATAAATTTTAAACCCTCACACTACGAAACCATAAACTTTTAAACGCTTAAACTCTTAAACTTATACTATGTCTGTTTTAATATTTGTTGATATAGCCGAAGGCCTGGTAAAAAAAGCGTCTCTTGAAGCAATGAGCTATGGCGCAAAGGTTGCTGAGCAACTTGGTACCACCGCTGAAGGTGTTGTATTGGGTAGCCCGACAGAAGATCTTGCTGCTCTTGGTAAATATGGTGTTACAAAGATCCATCATGTAAACAATGCGACGTTGGCGCATATGGATGCACAGCTCTATACAAAAGTGATAGCACAGGTTGCTGAATCAACAGGTGCCACGGTAATTGTTTTCCCTAATAACATGGATGGCAAATCCATTGCCCCGCGTCTTTCTGTACGTCTGAAAGCCGGCTTGATCTCAGGTGCTGTCGCGCTGCCAGATACAAGCAATGGCTTTACGGTAAAAAAGAACGTATTCTCGGGTAAGGCTTTTGCAAATATCAGTATCAGCACGCCTGTAAAAATAATTGCGCTGAACCCCAATGCGTACCCGGTTAAGTCTGGTGAGGGCACTGCAACAGTAGCCGAATTTCAGGCAACGGTGGATGCGCCGCGTGTGAAGGTGATCAGTACATCGAAAGCCAGCGGAGAAGTGCCGTTAACAGAGGCTGAAGTGGTGGTAAGTGCCGGCCGTGGTTTGAAGGGTCCGGAAAACTGGGGTATGGTTGAAGATCTCGCTAAAGTACTGCATGCGGCAACAGCGTGCAGCCGTCCTGTCGCAGACGCGCACTGGCGCCCGCATAATGAACACGTGGGACAGACCGGTATTGCAATTGCTCCCAATCTGTATATCGCAATCGGTATTTCCGGCGCCATCCAGCATCTTGCCGGTGTAAACCGCAGCAAAGTGATCGTGGTGATCAATAAAGATCCCGAAGCTCCGTTTTTCAAAGCGGCGGATTATGGTATTGTTGGAGACGCATTTGAAGTGGTGCCCAAGCTGACAGAAGCGATCCGTAAGATCAAAAGCTAATTAAAAAGTCAAAAGTCACAAGTAAAAAGTAAAAAAAACTTAATGCGTGAAAGCCGCAGATTGAGTTTTTTTACTTTTTACTTGTGACTTTTTAATTCCCCAGACCGCTCCCGGCAGAGCGCTTTTTTTACCCAAAAAGCCTTAGTTTCGTGTGATATTTTATGAAGAAAATAGAACTGGAAATAGTTGCCTTATCCCACAGTATCACTCAAACACATTCGTATGCTGTTGTACTGGGTGAAGTAAATGGATTACGGCGTTTACCAATTGTGATAGGTGGCTTTGAAGCGCAGGCAATCGCAGTTGCCCTCGAAAAAATGAACCCGAGCCGGCCCCTTACGCATGACCTGATGAAGAATTTCCTGAATGCTTTCACTATTGATCTCCATGAGATCATCATCTGCGATCTTCAGGAAGGTATTTTCTACTCCAAGCTTGTTTGTTCTTCTGAAAATGACACAATAGAGATCGATTCCCGCACCTCTGACGCCCTTGCCCTTGCGGTACGATTCGGTTGTCCGATCTATACATACGAAAACATCCTTGAAAGTGCTGGTATTCTTATGGAAGATACCGGTACTGGCAGCAAAAAGAAAAAGGCCAAACAGGAAGTGGTGGTAGAAGATCAGGGGAACACCGGAAATGAAGATCTCAAAGCCATGAGTATTGAAGAGTTGGATGCGCTGCTGAATGATGTACTCGAGAGCGAAGATTATATCAGGGCTATTGCTATCCGCGATGAAATAAACAGCCGGAAAAAGAAACGTTGATCCTTTAACCCGGTCTTTCTCTCACTTTAAACCCTCCCTTCGTGGTCGTTTTTCCCAATGCGAAAATCAATCTTGGCCTTCGCATCGTCGAAAAGAGAAATGACGGCTATCATGAGCTGGAAACGTGTTTTTATCCGTTACCGGTTTTTGATGCGCTGGAAATCATTCGACTGCCTGCGGATGAACCATTCAGATTCAACAGCGGCGGATTTGGTATTGCCGGAGAATGGAGCGATAACCTTTGCGTAAAAGCCTACGCCATGCTAAAGGCTGATTTTCCTCAGTTACCTCCTGTCTCTATCTTTCTTCAAAAAGCTATCCCCTCCGGCGCGGGCTTGGGCGGTGGTAGTTCCGATGCCTCTTTTACCCTGAAATTATTAAACCAACTTGCCGGGTTGAATCTTAGCGTTCAGCAACTGCTGGATTACAGTCTCCGCTTGGGCAGCGACTGCCCCTTCTTTATTCTTAATAAACCCTGTTATGCTACCGGCCGTGGTGAGATCCTGGAACCTGTTTCAGTGGACCTGTCGGCGTATGGTTTTGTCGTAGTTAATCCCGGGATACATGTACCTACCGGTCAGGCTTTTTCCTGGTTGACCCCTGCAAAACCTGCCAGTTCTCTGCGCGAGCTCATTCAGCTGCCTGTTGAGCAATGGCCGGATACAGTAATTAATGATTTCGAAAAAAGTGTAATAAGCCGTCATCCTGAAGTGGGACAAATCAAAGATAGCTTGTACAGGTCTGGTGCTGTGTATGCCTCAATGAGTGGAAGCGGAAGCACTGTTTTCGGGCTGTTCCCTAAAAGGGAAAATCCGGAAATCTCCTTCCCGGATCATTATCTGATCAGGAAGATCGGATTCAAATAAAAAGAGCCATTATATAGTAACGGCTCTTTTTATTTGGCATAATGCTCTTACAGACTTATATATTGCTTAGTGTTTTTCATCTTAGTGTTTAACAGCAACAAACATTGTGCGGCTGTGACGTGATGTATAATTGTCCGGTGCTATGTCTCCAGTGTAATCGAACTGTTCAAAAACGCTGTCAAAGCCTACATCGTGCAGCACTTTTGTAAGGTCTTTTTTCCTGAGCCAGAAAGATCTGTTGTTGTTGTAAGAAGCCCACAGCATCTTTTCGATCTTTGCTTTTCCTGCAGTTTTACTCCATTCACGGAACCATCTTCCATGATATCCTTCATTGGTTGTCATGCCGGACAGACGGTAGTTCTGTTGCGGCGCCAGCGCTTTTGCTCTTTTCTGAATCGGTGCAATCACATATCTGTTCAGATGCCCAAGTTCATATCTTAAATCCCTGTCAGGTGCAAAATGTGTATTCAACAGCAGCACTTTTGTTGTGCACTCGCTGACCGTTTTCAGAAAAGCTACAGGATCATTCAGGTGGTAAAGAAGACCGTAACAGATGTTTACTTCGAATTTTCCATATTTTGGAAGGTTACGGACATCATCCATCGCAAAATGGAGGTTGCTTAGTCCCAGGTTGTCTTTGACAAAATTGCACTTGTCGATATTTTCCTGTCTGGCTTCGATCCCCAATGTATCAAATCCCATTTTTGCAAGTTCCACAGAGTAACCTCCTTCGAGGCAGCCAAGGTCAACAGCTCTCATATGAGGTCTGTCTTCTTTGTTCGTAAAAAGAGATATGGTTTTTGCGATCGAGGTCCACATTGCGCTTTCTGCAAGCAGAATATTTTCGGAGCTCATCGTCGTTTGACCGTCTTTAAGACGGATATTATGTGCGGTAAAATTCATCATGTATTACTTAATGGTCAGAAAGGGCGTAAATTAAGAAAACCAATGACATTAAGCTTGTTAATAAACAAGAAAAACAGGGAATTCATCCTTGCTGATTAGATTCGGATCATCATATTTTTTATCTTGCAAGCATCAATTCATGATCATCTGTAGTCTTTCGACCATATGTTTTTTTCTTGATGGCAATCTTGATCTGCTGAATCATCGACGTTAAGCCATCTGACTCCCCGGTCTCCCGGGGAGATGTTTTCGCGTATACATTTTCCCGATATATTAATTATCTGAACATGAACTCAACTATTGGCCTCAGCAATGCTGCGCGGCATTTCCTCGAACTGGAAGAAAAATTTGGTGCACATAATTACCATCCGTTGCCCGTTGTACTTGAGCGGGGAGAAGGCGCTTTTATGTGGGACGTCGATGGCAAACGTTATTACGACTTTTTAAGTGGATATTCCGCTGTAAACCAGGGACATTGTCATCCGCGTATATTGGATGCATTTACACGCCAGGCGGGAAGACTTACGCTGACAAGCCGTGCTTTTCACAGCGATCTGCTTGGCGAATACGCCTCTTTTATTACCAGTTATTTCAGGTATGATAAAGTTTTACCCATGAATACGGGCGTGGAAGCAGTTGAAACGGCCATCAAGCTTTGCCGCAAATGGGCCTATGAGATCAAAGGTATCCCGGATGGCAAGGCTGTGATAGTAGTTTGTGACGGAAATTTTCATGGACGCACTACCGGAGTGATCTCATTTAGTAACGATCCGGGATCGACTACGCATTTTGGGCCCTATCTGCCCGGGTTTATCCGCATTTCCTATAATGATGGAGATGCGCTGGAAAAGGTATTGTCTGAGAATAAATACATAGCAGGATTTTTGGTGGAACCTATCCAGGGAGAAGCTGGTGTGGTAGTGCCGGATCATGGCTACCTTGCCCGTGCGAAGCAGCTTTGTGAAAATGCAAATGTGTTGTTCATGGCCGATGAGATCCAGACTGGATTGGCGCGTACCGGCAAACTGCTCGCCTGTGATCATGAAAATGTACGTCCCGATATCCTTATTCTTGGGAAAGCACTTAGCGGCGGAATGCTTCCGGTTAGCGCTGTACTGGCAGATAACCAGGTAATGCTCACCATAAAGCCGGGTGAACATGGTTCTACTTACGGAGGAAATCCCCTCGCCTGCGCAACAGCGATCGCGGCGCTGACGGTATTAAAAGAAGAAGGGATGGCTGAGAATGCAGCAGCAATGGGACAGTTATTGAGAGACGGACTGGAATCGCTCAATTCTAAATATATATCAGTTGTCCGTGGAAAAGGGCTGTTGAATGCTATCGTGATAGATCATAAGAATGCAGATGCCGCCTGGGATCTTTGTCTTCAGTTAAAGGACAATGGATTGCTGGCGAAACCTACACACGGAGATAAGATCAGGTTTGCTCCACCATTGGTAATTACTAAACCGCAGATAAACGAATGTATTGCCATAATTGCTGAATCGTTAAATTGCCTCGATTAAGAACGGCAGTAGTATGGATCATTCATTACACAAGGAAAAACATTTACGCAACAGCGACTTTCTTACAGACGTAGTAATAGGCATGAGCGATGGCCTTACAGTGCCTTTCGCTCTTGCTGCGGGTTTGTCGGGTGCTGTGTCCGGTACGTCCATTATCGTGATCGCAGGTATCGCAGAAATAGCTGCAGGTTCCATTGCAATGGGATTGGGTGGCTATCTCGCCGGGAAAACGGAACTGGACCATTATAAGGCAGAACTGAAGCGGGAAAAAGAAGAAGTAGAAACCGTTCCGGAAAAAGAGAAAGAGGAAGTGAGAGATTTCTTTGCCAATATCGGTCTGAGCGAAGAAATGCAGGTCAAAGCCGCTGAGGAGATTGCGAAAGATAAAAAGCAGTGGGTTGACTTTATGATGAAGTATGAACTCGGACTCGAAAAACCTGACCCCCGGCGCGCGCGAAAGGCAGCGCTCAATATCGGGATTTCTTATGCGATTGGCGGACTCGTACCATTAAGCCCCTACTTTTTTATTGATGCTCCTATCCAGGCACTCCGGGTGTCTGCCATAATTACTTTGCTAAGCCTTTTTGTGTTTGGGTTTTTAAAAAGCAGGATCACAGGGGTTAACCCATGGCTGGGAGCCCTGAGGGTGACAGTGATCGGGGCGCTCGCGGCGACGGCGGCATTTGGAGTGGCGAGACTGTTCACAGCTTGACGCTAGCGGGTGAATATAGTCACCCATAAAAACTGGTTGTTTTCGATGATGGATCAGGTATGCGGGAAAGCAGGTAGTATGGTGTTCTTGGGTATTCACAATCAATCAAACAGGATAGATTGAAGTATTGAAGAGAACTTTAGTTCATCCAGCATTTAAGAAGGCGGAGTTTCATCTTGATCATTTGGAAATCCTGTGTTCGTTCCCGATCAGGTTTTGTAGATTAAGAGGGATTTAACCAGTTTAATGAAAATTCATTGACTGAGCGACGCCTGTCATCTTCTAATAATCCATGCCTGATTTTGCCCGATGTTCAGAGAAACGTCCCGCGACCTTTGCAAACTTTACAAGACCTTCCTGAGATTTTTTACGAGGTTACACACCTATTCAGCCTTTATCCCGGTCTCTGTGTCGCTTCCGGTTTGACGCGACTCCCCTACTATTATAGCACGCCAATAATACGGGAAAGGCTTCGATATGACTTCTTTGAACGTTTTACCGCTTTGAACAATCATTGACCCGGACGATACACAAGCTGGAAGGATTCTGTATACAGACGAATTCTGCATTTGCAGATAGTGAAATTTGAATAGACTGTGTGGGATAAAGACAGCCTTCTGATTGCGGGGGCAAAAAGATCCGGGTTGTCATAGTAGCAAATCACCTCCTATTGATAGGCCCGCTTGAATCCAAAACCCGGCCATATCGAACCGACACCAAACGGCAAAAACGCCTGTGCAGGGGTTTTCAATTCGCTACCGATCGCGCTTGGCTACAAATAAACCTCAGCGAAAGCTTCGGCTTACAAATGGGCATACGACAGCATCCGCATTCCTGCGTCTGACTGCCGTCGCC
>VFQP010002137.1_pt1 | contig 23008 bp, 27 predicted proteins | sample 3512351 | NCBI WGS metagenome assembly VFQP01 (sample SAMN10412372, study PRJNA504923) | tailings metagenome | isolation source: Relicate 1 Philex TSF1 revegetated site | place: Philippines: Tuba, Benguet | collected 2017-08-29
CCCTCCTCCCTCTCCTTGATGCTGCTGCTCCAGGGGCACCAAACCCTCGTGTCTCCACAGCTCGGCCCACAGCACGCAGCGATACGCGAGAGCTCGTGCACACACACACAGCGAGTCGATCGCATCGCCCCCACGCATCGCCACGCACGCCTGAGTTCTCGCTTTTGCTCGCGCCGACCTCTCGACTCGACCTCCCCCGCCAAGCGGCGCTGCACAGCTCCACCTCCGCAGGTGCGGGCAGCAGCGTGTGCAGGTGGCGCTGATCTGTGCAGAGATCAGGGCCGCACTCTCCCTGATCAGGCAGGCTCTCCTGGCGCGCCCGTCCCCAACGCCTGCGTCCGCCTTCGACTTGTGGCTTCTCCTCCTGCTCCACGCACAGCAGCACCGCCTTCACGATGCACACCATAACGCGCGCAGGACACTTTGCTTCCCCACCATGGCCACCACCACCACGACCGGCCCGCCCGCTACGCCCATCTCGCTGCTGGGCCTGCCAGCGTCGTGGCTGCTGCAGCTGGCCATGACCTCCGCGCTGAACACGAGCAGGCATACGCGGCTGGCGCTGTTCCGCACCTGCTCCTTCTTCCGCGACGCCGTGGCGCAGCACCGCAAGAGCGACCTGGCGTTCAACGTGCCCATCGCCGAGGAGCGCTTCCAGGACGAGGTGGACAGGCTGTGCACGCTGGCGCGGCGCAGCAGGAACACCACGGTGCTGGTGATGGGCCCAACAGACCAACGGCATAACCCCGCGCCCTGGACCGAGACGGAGCCGTGCATCACGCACCTGCTGGTGTGCGCAATGGCGCAGCTGGGTGGCGAGCAGCCGCTGGCGGGCATCAAGCGCATCAAGCTGGCGGTGAGCTTTGGGTCCTTTGTTCAACGTGCACAATCCGCAGCAGCGGAGCGCTTCGAGCACTCTGCGCACCCGTGTTTGGCGATGATGCCCACAGGACCTCCAAGTCACGGCGCCGGTGCCGGCGTGGGTCCGGGCGCTGTGCCCCAACGTGGAGTGCCTGGAGGCATACATGTGCACCTTTGCAGCGCAGCCAGAGCGCGTGAGCACCTCGCTCAGCCACACACCACAGGCGGCGCCGGCAACGTGCAGCTGTCTCAAGTCGCTGTCATGGGCAGTGGGCGAGGAGCTTCGGCAGGACGACAAGCCCCTGCAGGCCCTGGTGCGTCGGCAGCTGGCGGCCCTGCCCAGCCTCACGCACCTGCGCGCATACCAGTGGGACATGACGCTTCTGGACCTGGGGGACGGCATCGCCCTCAGCACGTCCCTGACGTCCCTTGTGCTCACGCGCCACGGCCAGCCCACGCTGCCGCAGCGCCTGCGCGCCATGTTCCCTCAGCTGCGTGAGCTGGTGCTCACGTACGGGAGCGTGACGGAGGACGCTGAGCTGGACGGCCTGCTGCGGCACCTGAGCCACATCGACGTGCGCTTCAACAGCTTCAACCTCACGCAGAGCTTCACGCACCGCGCCTGGCCCTGGTCCCACCTCAAGGTGCAGGACCTGGACGTGGACTCGTTCGCCCGCCTGCCCCTGCACGGCATCCTCACCCTCAAGGGCGTGAAGAGCGTGCGCCCCAGCGCGGACGCCCAGGCTGTGGCGCGCGTGGCGGAGGCCGCCACGCGGTGGGGCGGCCTGGGCGTGGAAGACGTGCTGAGCGTGGCCGGGCGCAGCAGCGCAGCCGTCCTCGCCACGCTGCGCCCGCTGCTGGCGGCCCTGCCAGAGGGTCAGCTGTGTCACCTCACTCTGCGTGACCTGGGCGTGCGCGCGGTGACGCCAGAGTTCTTGCAGCAGCTGGGCGCGGCGCTGCCTTCTTCCGGCATCAAGCGCCTGTCCCTGGGCACGCGCATCGACGACACCTGGCAGCCCGCGCCTGACGCCTGGGGCGCGCTGCTGCCTAGCCTGCCCGCCACGGTGGAGCGGCTGGACCTGCTCCGCGTTAGCGCCTCGGAGCAGCAGCTTTTGGACCTGTGCACGGCGGCGACCAGGCGCATCCAGGTCGTGGTGTCGCGGTGGGACGTGCCTGACGCTAGGGTGGCGGCGGTGCGGGCCAGGCTGGCGGAGCGCAGCGGTGGGGCTGGTGAGCACCTGGTGACCCTGACGAGGGAAGAGTAGGTGCACGGAGTTTGGGGCCGTGCAGTGCTGGTGTGGCTGAGCGCCGAGTTGCTTTCTTGGCAGCGGCGCGTCACGAGCTCTTGGTGCCCATGGGTTTTGCTGCTTGCTGCGCGGCTGGTTGTTCATCGTGGGGCATCGTTGCCGGCGCTGCTCTGTTCACGTGTTCTGAACGAGGCTGAACAGCCGCTCGGACACGTTTGCCGCGTGTGGCCTGCTTGCATTCACGGTCACGTGCGCAGCTGATGAGCCGCGTCAGGGTGTCCCGCGCTGGCCGGCCGACTGCTGGGCTCGTGAGCGCGCTCGCCGCCTTGCCCTGGCCCCCGCTGCAACGACTGTTGCTGCTGCTGCTGCGACGCGCTGAGCTGGTCCTGCAGCTCCTGGCACTGGCGGTCCAGCGCCTGCGCACGGCATTGCAATGGTGGATGGCAGGCTGTCAGTCTTGGCACTGGACGCGCACCAAACGGCGCACCATGCCCACGATCACCACCGCCGCAGCCACCAGCCTGTCGCCGCACCTCGAGCTCGGCTCCAAAGCTGGCGGCCAGGCGCCCCGCCTCCTCGCTCAGCGCGTCGCGGTCGCGCAGCAGCTGCCAGATCATGGCGTCCTTGACGCGCAGCAGCCGCGCCAGCGTGCCGCGCGCGTGCTGCGCCTCGAGCAGCGCCTGCAGCTCGGCGGGCAGGTCCTCGGCCGACACGCCCACCTGATCAGGCACCACCTGCGCACACACGCGCGTGCAAGCAGACACGTTTGGCGCCACGCACGCTCCATCCTGGGCGGCGCCCTGCCTCACGGTCCCGCTCCTTGCTCCCTTGCTGACGTGAGCTTGCGATGCGATGCGATGCAGGCGTGCGTGGCGGGCGCGGAGCGCACCTTGGTGGCGGCCAGGCGGGCCTCGTGCAGCAGCCTCGCCGACTCGGCCAGGAAGGCGTCGGGCGCCTGCTGCTGCTGCTGCTCGTGCGGCGGCCCCTGGCACAGCTGCACGGCGCCGCGGATCACGTCCTCCATGGCCGCCAGGTCTGCTGCCAGGCGGGCCTGCTGCCCGGCCAGCTCCGACAGCTGCGAGTGGGGGCACCAACGGGCCGCCGCCATCCCAGCAAGGTGGGCTTGCATGCCGTGCCTTGGTGCGGGAAGGCGAGGGAAGGGAGTGGGAGGCGGCGCGCACCTTGGTGCTCTCAGCGTCGGCCAAACGGTCCAGCATCTCCTGCGCCGCGCTGCGCGTGTGCTGCGCCACGCGCGCCGCCGCCGCTCGCACCTCGCCCGCCCGCACGCTCAGCCGCGCTTGCTGCGCGCACAGTCCCATTGCGGCGCGTGCAGCCGCTCCTCCACCTCACTGCCCGCTTGACAAGAGGAAAGCAAAGCCCTCTCTGAGCATGGCGCACCTGGTTGACGATGCGCGCGCGCTGTTGCAGCAGCTCCCCGTTGATGAGCGACTGGAGCTCCAGCGCCCGGTGCGCGCACGCCGACGCCGCCGGCTCCAGCGCGTGTCCCTGAGCCACCAGCTCCTGCGGGCATTGGGCGCCAACACAGCGGCCGCAGCGCCCTCTCTCAGCCGCAGTCCCCACACGCAGCAGCACGAGCGGCGGCACGCTACAGCGCGCCCCCAGCCTCTCTCACCTGCAGCACGTGCGCGTGCGCCCCGCTGGCCTCCAGCACCAGGCCCGTGGTGTGGTCGTACAGCAGCTCCACGCCGCCGCCCGCTGCTGCCGCGCCCACGTGGTGGTGGTGCGGCGGCGGCGCGAGGTACGTCTGCTGCTGCTGCGTTAGCGCTGGTGGTGGGAGGTGGATTGGGCCGGCGAACGCGTGCTGGGTTGCTGCGCGCGGCGGCGCCGTGGCGCTGAGCGCTGCCGGGTGGGGATGGATGGAGGAGGAGGCGATGGGGCCGGGGCTCCACGGCGCAGGTGCCTGTGCGGCGTGGTGGGTGCTGAAGGCTGCGACGGTGGCGGTGGTGGCGTGGTGGTGGGAGGGGCCGGCCAGGTGGGCGCCCGAGACCAGCCGAACGGGCAGGGGGATGAGCGAGGGCAAAGCGGCCTGCTCTGCGCGCTGGGCCGTTCCCGTCTGCTGCTGCGGCGGCGGTGCATGCGGTGCTGCTGGTGGCTGCGGCAGGAAGGTGTGCGTGCTGTGCTGCGAGCGCTGGTCCTCACGCCCGGGGGGAGGGACCTCGGCGGGGGGCGCGTGGTGCGCCGTCGCTGCCTGGTACGACAGCGGCGGCGGGGAAGGAGCCAGTGGTGCGTGGCTGGGCTGCGGCTGATGCGGCGGCGGCGGCGGTTGAGGAGGGAGCGTCGCGGGGCCCGCCGGGCCGTCGGTGGGCACCAGCAGCGTGTAGCCGCCGTCCGCCCCGCTGGCCAGGCCCTCAAGGCTGCGGTCCGCGAAGCCAGGGGCCGCAAAGTGCGGCCTCGATGCCAGGTGGATGGCTGGGGCCGACGGGTGCGGCGGCCAGCTGCACGCGAGCGGGTGGTGCGCCTGCTGCTGCGCCAGCTGCAAGTGCTGCAGCGCCGCCGCTGAGTCGTGCTGGAGCAGCGTGCCTGCGCGAGCGTGCCCCCAGGGCGAGCGTGTTGTTGTGCAACGAGGAGAGCGAGAGAGGCGAGCGATGCTCTGGACGGCGTGCGCACCAGGAGGTGGGAAAGCGCCGAGAGAGGCGCCCAGAGGGTGGTAGCCGAAGCCTGGCTGCTCGTAGAGGTTCAGGAGGCCTGCGGCGCGCAGGCCGCGAGTGCAGCGCGCTGCAGCACGAGGTGAGAGCGCGTCGCGCGACGGGCGGAGGGCTCCTGCGCGATGGTGCGACGTGCCTGCGTCGTGGAACCAGCCGTGGTAGCCGTGGCCATGGTGCTTGCCGCTAGGCCCATGGCGCCTCCTGCGCTGCTTCACAGCTTTTGTGGGCGTGCTCGACTCTTCGGAAGAGGGCTCCCCCTCCTCCTCCTGGTCCTTGTGGCCCCTGGCGTCGTCGTCATCAGATGCGGCCTTCCTGCCCATCCTGGTGGTGCTCGCTGCTCTGCTCGCGGCGCTTCTGGCCCACGCGGGCCTCGACCATGCACAAAACGGGCGCTGCGGCAAAAGGGCGACCAGCGTGCAGCGATCGAGGTCTTCACCAGGGCGATCGCGTGCAGCGGGGTAGCGTGCAGCTGGTGCCGCAGGAGGAGCCACACACAACCCACAGAGATCACCACCAGCCCGCGGAGCGGAGCCGCAGTGGACTCGCGCTGCTGCTAGCGCCGTTCGCGAATGGGGCAGCATGAGCTGGAACTGGACTCGGCCGTGCGCGACTGGGTGTTCATCCCCTTGACGCTGGCCATTGTGCTCATGAAGCTGCTCACGCAGTATGCGCACATGGTGAGCTCCTCGCGGGCTGATCACGTCGCCAGCACGCACAGTTGTTGCAGGGCTCCGCACGTCTCTGCCAATGCTGGCCGACTGGCGGGGGGAGCGGGCACCGTGCCGACGACCGCCGCCCCCATCCGCGCGCCGTCCCTGTGCAGCTCATGTACAACCCGGGCGGCGCAGCGCCCTCCGGCAACAAGGAGCCCAAGGAGATCCGCGAGCAGCAGGCAGTCACGCGGTCGCAGCGGCTGCGCGGGCTGGGGCGCGTCATCCCCGAGAGCGGCTTCAAGATGCGCAAAGAGTACTTTGCTGGCAAGGTCAGGCCTGGCGTCCTTTCTGTCATGGTGCAGCGGCGTCGTGTGCGCTGCAGCACGTGCCCAGCGCGAGCCGCGGCCGTGCGTGACGTGCGTGCTTGACGCCTCCGCAGGACACGGGCTTGTTCCACCAAAAGCCCGTCTCCAAGTCCATGCAGGAGGCCATGGCCAGCGACCCTTCCGTCATGGTCGACATGATGAAGAAGAACCTCACCGGCATCGTGCCGCAGGTCCGTTTGCATGGGGCGGCTGCACTCCGCGCACTCGAGGAGCAGGGCGCACCGCCGCGCACGCGCTGACACGGCCCGGCATGCGCGTGCTGCGCGAGCGGTGCGCAGCTGGCCATGGGCATGGTGGTCAACTTTTTCTTCACCGGGTTCGTCATTGGCAAGGTGCCCTTCCCGCTCAGCCCGCGCTTCCGCCTCATGCTCCAGGTGCGAAGGGCAGGGAGGGAAGGGCGCGGTGCACGCAGCACGGCTGCGCACGGCAGCTCTGCTGCTGACGGCCTGATCCCGCCCTGCTCACCATGTCGGCCGTGTTGTGTGCGCGTGTGCGTGTGTGTGTCCATGCGTGCAGCGCGGGATTGACCTGTCGAGCCTGGACGTGACGTACTTCACCAGCCTGTCGTACTACATCCTGCTGCTCTTTGGCCTCAGAGGCGTCTTTGCGCTCGTCTTCAGGTGCGCCCGGCCCGGTGGCCTGGCGCGCAACTTTGAAGTCCTCGCGTCGTGTGGCGTGCGGCGCGTGCTGCCGTGGCCTGCGCGGGCTCAAGTCGCATGCTGTGCCCACACTCTGCCGACCCTGACTCAGGGAGGACACGCTTGACGAGACGGAGATGATGAAGCGGCAGATGAACCCCATGGCGGCCAACCCGGCCTTTGACGCCGAGAACGCCTTCAAGACGGAGCGCGCCGCCCTGGCGCAGGTACTGCGCGCTGTGGAGTGTGAACTGGGTGTGCGTGTGCACCTTCATCAGCAGATCAGCCTGCCGCTCCGCCGCCGTGCAGCGGCGAGGCAGCCAGCCGGGGTGGAGCTTGGGCACGCAATGGGGAGAGGTACCAGGTTGACCTCCTGCTGTGCGCTGCGCCGCGACGCGCCCGCAGTTGGACCACGAGTGGGACCTCGAGGGGTCCGAGGAGAAGGCCGTCACCGTGCTCAAGCGCGTCACCGCAAACCAGTTCCGCAACGGCTGACCCACGGCTCGCTGCGTGGCCTTCCTCGTCACTGTGCATCTCGCGCTGCTTGCACCGGTGCAATTGGTGGGCATGAGAAGCAGAACGCGCGTTCCAAGGGGGCGTTGCATGGACGAGCCACGCAGCCACGCTGAACAGGCGCGCTACCGGGCGCTATGCAACCCCGCTCCGGCAAAGTCGTACGTGCCGCCCACGACGCACGGCTGGAAGCCCGCCGGCCAGGCGGCGGCCAGCGCCGCCTTTGCCCTCCAGCCCGTGCAGTGCCCCGCCAGCACCACGGCGCGCGCCGGCAGCTCCGCCACCAGGTCAGCCACCGTCTCGGGCACCCGCTCCTCCATCCCGCGCCCGGCCAGGTGCAGCCCGCCCACCACACCTGCACAGCGCGCGCAGCAGGGGACCTCCCGCCGCTCAGGGCCTGCTCGCCCTGCTCTGAGCGCGCGGTCTGGGCAGAAGCCGTGGGAGAAGAGCAATGGGCCGCACCGACGAGGGGCGTGCCGGTGGTGGCGGCGAGTGCCTTGGCGTGGCGCACCACGTTGACGATGCCGGCGTGCGAGCAGCCAGAGAACACCACGGCGCCCAGCCCGGCCACCTGCTCACATCACATCGCGCACGGCGGCGAGGCACACAGAGCCTCACAGCCGAAAGGTCAAACAAAGCTCGCGCAGCACGCAGGCGTCCCGCAGCAGGGACGCGCGCCGCACCTTGGCCGCCACCCATCGCTCGTCCCAGATCAAGGGGTCGGCCTCCCACGGTCCCCCCGGCTCCCGCTGCGTGATGTGCGCCGGGTTGCCCTGCAGGCAACCACGCAGGCGCGCGCCGCACCACTGCCCAGCGTCACGCAAGCGCGCGCAAGCCGCCCACAGGCCCCAGGCAGGCAGCAAGAGAAAACACCCCCAGGAGCACCTGCTCGTAGCTGGTGGTCCTGGGGATGCGCCCAGAGACAAGGAAGGCGCCGCCCAGCAAGGTGTGCGCGTCGGTGTGTGCTTCCACGCGGCACCCCGGCAGCTGCAGCGCCGGCAGCTCCACGTCCTGCCGCATCCCACGTGCAGCAAGCGGCAGCAAGAGTGAGTCGGGTCGCACGACGGCAGTCCGACTTGCGAATGGCAGGGGAGGTGCAGGGAGTCAGCGATTGAGCTGCGGCATGCTACCACCAAGTACGCACCGGGTTGAAGGGGATGTGCTGCCCCGCCCGCAGGCAGGCGCCGCGCCGGTGCGGCCGGTCCGGGTGCACGTCAAACACAAACTCTGCGCCAAGCGGGGACGAGCACCCGTTGGGATCGCACGCGCAGGGCGCGTCACCGCGTGCCGCTCACTTGCGCATCGCCGTCCCTCACCTGGGAGTGCCGGCCCTGCGTCTCGCGCGTCCGCTTCTGCTCCTCCGCTCCCCGGGTCCGCCGGCCCTTGTTGCCCTGTTCTGTTGTGATGCTGCTGCGGGCGTGCTTGCCGGGCGCGTGACGCCCAGCGGGCCACGGCGGCCAGCCCCACGCTGTGGTCGCAGTGCCAGTGCGTGAGCACCGCCGCGCCCAGCGAGCCGTGCGCCAGGTCCACCTGCGCTCGCACCCCAACCACGTGCCTGCACGCGCCGCTCGGCGCGGGTCACCGTGGCCACCCAACAGAAAGCTGGGAGGGTCGGGCACGTGGTAAAGCACCTGGCAGGCAGCGAGCGGCCCTGCCTTGCGTCTGCACCTGCGCCTGCGTGGCGTTGAGCTCCCACAGGTCTTCTCTCGGCCCTCCGTCCACCAGGATGGACCGCTGCTCACCGCCAACCTGCAATGTGAGCCCCACACGCACGCACTTGCTGCCTGTGGATCTGGGTGCCCGAGGGCGAGGCGTCCCGCGGTCGCCGCAGGCGTCGCGCACCTCTGCCGTCAGAAGCAGCGAGAGGCCGTGCCCGGCCAGCATGGACTTGGTGAAGCACCACTCGTGCAGCTTGCCGTCCAGGAGGGCCTGCTCGTCGGTATTCAGTAGCATTCAGCGCGCGATGGCGGTTGATGCTGCCCGCCCCAGATTTGACGCAGCTTCACCTTGAGTGCAAGCTGGTGGTAGCACTGACCTGCGTCCATCCGGCGATCTCCGACGTGTAGGCTGCCGTGGGGGGCGTCTCCGCGCGCGGGTCGCAGCATGGGCACGCGGTGGAGATCCCGTCACTCTCGTTGTCCACCAGCGCGCACACGCGCAGCTTGTCCACCTGCGTGCAGGCTCTGCAAGTGCCAAAGCTTTCTCCTCGTGGCACCGGTCCGCTGGTTCCGCGATCACGGTCCGCGATCACGGACCGTGATCGCGGAAGCAGCGCACCTCGACGAGCTCTCGCCACGCCGCAATCTCCGGCTCCGTGAGCTCGACGTGCTGCGCTGCCATCTCGATTTGACGCCCGCTGCGCTCCGAGCGGGCCCAGGTCGGCCAACCCTAAGCCTCCCCTCCAGACGCCGGAGCGGCAGAGATGGCGCAGCAGCAGCCCATGCAGCAGCAGCAGCAGAGGCGCGTGCAGGCGCGCAGCTGGCAGGGCGCGCTGGCCGTGCACTTCCCTCTCCCGGCGCAGGACCAGACGACCAGCGCGCTGCCGCCCAGCACCCGCGCGCCCGGCGGCAGCAGCAAGGCCGGCACCTGGGTCGCGGCCAGCGGCACGGCCACGCTGCACGCCCGCCTGGACCCCCAGCGCCTCACCTTCACCCTGCGCCTGTGCCTGGGCGCTGGCGCGGCGGCGGGCGCCGGCGCGGGCGCCGCGGCGAGCAGCAAGCAAGGCGATGAGCCGCCGGCGCAGCTGCAGGCGGACCTGTTCGACGGCCACTGCGCGCTCAAGCTGCTGCTGCCGCCCTCTGGAGGCGCGGCGGGCAGCGGCGGCGCCGAGCAGGACCTTGGCGCCTCGCCGCTCGCCGCGCAGCCCACCGGCCCGGCGCCTGCGGGCGTGCTGCTTCTCGGCGCCGCGCCCGACGCGGCCCTAGCTAGCAGGCAGCAGCGCGCCGCACAGCCGCCGCTGCTGGGCGCGCAGCCGCGACGGCAGGTGGTGGCGTTCCGCTTCATGAGCGTGCTCGATGCGCGGCAGATGCAGCAGATGGTCGACACGGCGCAGGAGGTTCTGGCCGAGGCGGCGGCGAGGGAAGAGGAGGAGGAGGAGCGGCGGCGGGCGGCAGCGGCGACGGCGGTGGCGGGCGCGCCTGCCGCGCCTGAGGAGCCGGCGCTAGCCCCAGGCGCCACGGCGGCGGCGACAGGAGTGGTGGACGAGGTGGAGCGCATGCTGCTGGGCGCGGACGACGTACAGCTGCAGCGCCTGATGGAGGTGAGGTGGCGTGCTCGGCGCTGCGGCCCCCTCGTCTTCCTTTCCAGGCACCAGGGTGGCGGCACGCCTGACACGCGGGCCTTGGCAGCGGGTGACGCATCCAGTGCCTAATCTTCCTCGCTGCTGATCCTCGCTGCCTTGCCACGGCGGTGAACCGCCCCGTCGTGCAAGGCGCACGCACGCACGGTCGGCGTGTGCTGCATGAGGGCGCAGGACTACCTGGCGCGGCCGGGCTTCATGGAGCTGGTGGAGCGGCTGGAGCGAGTGCTGGACCGCATGCACGTCGAGTACGGCGACGCTCCTGGCACGGGCGGCGGCGGCGGCGGCGGCAGCGGCGACGCGGACAGGCCGCTTGCGCAGGGGGGTTCGGGTTGAAGAGCGCAGGAAGCAGAGCGGCGGCGAGAGGGCAAGCTCAAGAGCGGCGAGCGGAAGCCGTGCGAGTGTACATCGTTGCGACTGGAAGCGTGCATCTGAAGCGTCAACGACACGCGAGGTTGCAAGAGCCCGCACCCCCCCAACACGAAGCCCGTCCTCTCCTCACAGAAGCACTTCCTCGTCCTTGTCCTCCTCAGAGCATGTCGAGCAGAGAGGCCACCTCGGCCGCGCCCATTGTCTCCCTCCTCGGCGCGCCCGCCGCCAGCAGCGCGGCGCCCACGTCCGGCAACGCCGCCGCCGCCCCGCCGCCCCCGCCCCCCCCCCCGCCGCCGCCACCCAAACTCTCCCGCAGCGGCCCGCGCCGCGCCCGCGCCGCCCTGGGCCTCGACGGCCCCGCCGCCCCGCCCCCTCCGCCGCCGTCCTCGTCCACTTCCATGGCCGCCGCCTGCACCGCGTCGCCGTCGCCGTCCTCCTCCTCGCGGGCAAACACCCGCATAGTGCGCCGGCGCACGGGGGCGGGCTGGGCGTCGCCGCCGCGCGGCGCGTCAGGGGCGCCGCCGCCGCCGTCGTCGTCGTCGTCGAGCGTGGCGGCGGCGGCGCCGCTGGGGCTGCGGAAAAAGTCGGGCATGTCCTCCTCCTCCTCGCCCTCGACGTGCACTGCCAGCGGCTCGGGCGCGCCCTGCTGCTGCAGCAGCGTCCGCTGCTTGCGCTCCAGCGCCTGCGGATGAGTTGCAACAGGAGGACAGGCGGCGCGAGTGCTCAGGCAAGGGAGGACGACGTGCGAGAAGTGGTAATGGCGTGGATGGCGCACAGAGGAGCGCAGGGGGCGGCGCGTGCGCGCGCACCTCGATGATTTGCATCTCGACCGTGTCGTGACACAGCAGGCGCACCACCTCGACGGGCCGCGTCTGGCCGATGCGGTGCACGCGCGCCACGGCCTGCTGCTCCACCGCCGGGTCCACCGTCGCGTCTGCGCCGCGGGCAGCGAGCAACGCACGCACACCCACAACAAGCGCCGAGGCTTGGGTCGCGAGTGAAGCGCGCACGCCTCCGACGCCCGCGCCCAGAAAGCCAGCGTGGCGTCACGCACCGAGCATGAAGACGTGGTTTGCGCGGACCTGCGGCGGCAGCGCAGCGGAGCGTGCAACACCTTGCGCCAGCACCAAATGCGGGTGCAGGCACCCCGGGGCAACACAGAGAGCGAAAGAGAGAGAGCGCAGGGGCGCACCAGCGTGAGCCCGGCGGCGCCGTGGTGCATGGACAGCAAAAAGGCCGTGACGGCTCCGTCGGCGTTGAACTGCGCCACGGCGTCGCGCGCCGCCGCCCGCGCGCCGCCGCGGCCGCCGCCGCCGCCCTTGCGCGGCACGCCCAGCGACACGTGCCGCACGCCGTTGACGTCCAGCGCCTTGCTCACCTGCCAGGCGGGCGGGGAGGGGCGGCGGAAGCGCGCACAGCGCACGCGGCAACTCAAACGCGGTGCCGCCAGGAGACGGACGCACCCGCCAGCGCCCACAACGGCACGACAGCGGGCAAAGCAGGACGACCGCTGCCGCTGCTGCCGCTGCTCCGCAAACGTGCATGCGACAGGCCCGGTACCGCCGGCTTGCCGAAAAAGGGTGCGGGCCCCAGCGCACGCGACGACGCACCAGCTCGAGCGCGGCGGGGAACTGAGAGAAGACGAGGCACTTCTCGTCGGGCGCCGTGCTCTTGAGCAGCAGCACGCGGCGCAGCAGCCCCTCGATCTTGCACATCCATGAGCCCACCAGCTGCGCGGCAGTGGAGCGGCGGCGGCCGCGTGGCGGGCAGAGCACGGAAAACACTTGGGGGTCGTCGCGCTCAGACTTTCCCGAGCGCTCTGCACGTGCCGCCAGCCCTGAGCCCGGACCGCACGCCCAGACAGCGCGCGCGTGGCGCAAGGGCCCCCTCTCCCCCCCCCCCCTGTAGGGGCCAGAGCGCCCCTCACCTTGACCTGCGTGAGGCGGTCGCAGGGCTCCAGCTCGGGGTTGTGCCGCCCGGCGCCGCCCAGCGCCTGGTGCGCGCGCACCACCACCCGGAACACCTGCGGCACCCACACACGCGTTTTCGCCGCACGCCACAACCGAATGCAGGTTGCTGCCACCGAAACAGCCCGGGCAGTCCGGGCAAAAGTCAGGCGATCAACCACAACGACAGCACGCGCGCGTATCCGCCGCCGCCGCCGTCGCACCCAGCCTCCATCCAGGTGTATCCAGGTCGTCGCCGCAGCGCCGCAGGGAGCTGCGCAAATGGGAGGGTCGTAGGGGTGGCGGGGGAAGCGGCGGCAGCGTCAGGCGGGCCAGCGCACCTGGTTGCGCGAGATGTCGCGGCGGCAGGTGGGGCACCTGGGCCGGTACTCGGCGAGGATGGTGTCGGAGCAGCTCTCGCACACGTAGTGGCCGCTGCGCAGCACGCACAGCACGCCGCACCAGACGGCGCACCAGACGGCGCACCAGACGGCGCACCAGACGGCGCAGTCTGGGTGGCGAGCCGTTCGCGGCGAGGCAGCCAGGCGGCGTGCTGACTCAGCGTGCGGGGGGCGGCGCACCAGGTGTAGAGCATGAGCGAGGCGCCCTCCGCCAGCTCCTCGGCGCAGATGATGCTGCAAGCAAGTGGCGAGGTCGTGTCACACAAGTGAGAGCGCGCGTGACACGCCTCCGTTCCGTGCACACCCGGCGTCCTGAGCGCCGCAAACGTGTTGCAGGCTCACCACTCAGTCGACGCCTGGCCCACCGCCCGCGGCGCAGCCGCCGCCGCCGCCTCTGCCACCGCCAGCACGGCCCGCGCTGCCGCGCCGCCGCCTCCTCCTCCTCCGCCCCGTGCCGCCGCCCCTCGCTGCGGCGGCGGCGAGTCCTCAATCACAATGATGTCGTCGTCGCCGTCGTCGTCGCGCCTAGCGGTCCGCATCGTGCGCCACGGCCGCCGTGCTGGCGGGGGCCCCGCCGCCCCGCCTCCGCCGCCGCCACCGCTGGCCCCCCGCACGTCGTCGCCGTCGTCCACGATGACCACCTCGTCGTCGTCCTCCGCCACCACCCGCTGCTGCTGCTGCTGCTGCGGTGGCGGCTGCTCTTGCGCCGCCTGCTGCGCCGCAGGCGCCGGCGACGGTGCCGCCGCTGCGGCCGCCGCGCCGGCCGCCACCGCGGCTGCGGCCACAGGCGCTGGCGAGGCCGCCGCCGCAGCCGCCGCAGGCGCCGGGGAGGCACGCGCCGCCGCGCCGGCGTCCACCCGCCTGGCCAGCACGCCCGTGACCGCCAGCCCCGCCCGCCCGCCCGCCGCCGGGCACCCGCAGTGGTGCCACGAGTGCAGCGCGGCGCCGATGCCGGTGGAGCGGCGATGCAGCCCCTCGCAGGCGCACGCCGGCGGCGCCCACAGCGGCCGCGGCGCCGCCACCGCCGCTGGTGGGGCGGGCGCCGGCGGCGCGGGCGAGGCGTGCTTCGCGTCGCCGTCGCCGTCAATGACCACCTCCATCGGCGCGGCGGCAGCGGCGGCGGCGACAGCGGGTGGCAGGGCTGCTGCGGCAGCCGCAGTGCCCGCCTCGGCAGCGGCAGCTACCGGCTCATGCGCGGCTCGCGGGCGCTGGGGCGGGTCGGGCTGCGTGAGGTCAATGGTGGCGTCGCGGCGGGCGGCGGGCGGGGCGGCCGGGCGGGCGGCGGCGGGCGGGGCGGCCGGGCCGGGCCGTGCGTCGCCGGCGAGGTCGAGCAGCGCGGCTTGCAGCTGGTTGTCCAGGTAGGTCTGTGCGCGCAGAGGGCAGGGCGTTCGCGGTGGCAGCGTTCGTGCAAACAATGTGAGCGGTAGACACTGTCGATTTGCGCGCGTCAGAGCGACAGAGCTCCCGACCCAAACTTGATGAGATTGGGTGGCTCGTCGTCATCACCTTGCGCGAGCGGAGCTCCTCGCACTTGGCCTTGAGCTCGTCGAACTTGGCGCGCAGCTCGCCGGCCGACATGCGCAGGATCTTGCTCGACAGCTGGCGCGAGTGCGTCTCGCCGGCGGCGGCCGCCGCCACCTCGCCCTTGATGATGTCCTGCGGCGCGACGACCAGGTGGAGAGCACGCATCCAGGCGCGCCACGTCGAGGCGTGTCTCCACGCGCCCGCGACTGGAGGATTCTCCGCAAGCATCAGGAGGAGGAGGACGAGAGCGCCGCACCTGGTTGCTCTGCGCCACCTCGACCTTGAGCTGCTCCACGTGCACCTCGCGCCACCCCCTCAGCAGCTCAATCTGCGCCCACGCAATTGGTCAGCGCCACCGGAATGCATGTGTAGCACGCGCTTTGCTCGCTTGAGACGCTGCTCCCACAAAACGACGGCACGCCCACGCATCCCCTCGTCGTCTGCCCCCCGCAAACACCAGGGCGGCACCGCGTGGGGGGACCGCCACCCCTAGGCCAGCGTGCGTGCGCGCCCTTCAACCCTGAGGGCTTGCCTGCATGCGCATGGCGTCTAGCGCCTTGAACAGCGCCTCGGAGGGCACGTTGCCGAGCATGGCCTCCGCCCTGCCCTCGGCGTCCCGCTGGTCCAGGAAGACGCCCTGGCGGTCCCGCAGGCGGTTGTACAGGTGGTTGACCCACCGCCGCGTCTGGTGCAGGCCCACGTGGTCGCCGCCGCGCAGCAGCCAGTGCTGCGAGGGGGGGCAGCCACCGCAGGACGCACGCGCACACACACAGCGCACTTGTCCGCACGGTTTGGGTCAGCGGTAGGGGATGTGTCTGCGGACCAGTGCATGTGTTCGGCTCGCGTGCCTATGCGCTGCGAGGCATCTGACACGCCCGGCAGGTGGGCTCCGACCCCGCAGAGGTGTCCAGCTGATGATGCAAATCCCAGAACGCACGCACGCCTCTTGCTCCGATCTCCCATTCAGACGATGCGAGGTGAGAGCAGCGAGGTGGCGGGGGCTTGAGGCTTTGCTTAGGGCTCACCTCGGTGACGACGTCGGCCGTCTCCTGCACGTCCGCCTCGCTGCTCAGCATCACCACCACCTGCATTAACAGCGCAAGCGCCAACGCAAAACAGTCAGGCGCTGACTGCCGCCGAGTCCACGCCGCCCGTGCCGTTGAACGTGACGCGACCGGAACCAGGGGCAGGCAGCTGGGCGGCGCGCAGCCTCAACACAGCGTGCGCACGCGCGCACCTTCCAAGGCGTGGTGCGCTCCACCAGCCGGGTCGCCGCCCAGAGCACCCTGGCCCGCCCCGCCTCCGCCGCCGTCACGGCGGCGCCGCCCTGCCGCCGCGCCGCCACCTGCACGCCCTCCTCCTCGTCGTCCTCGTCGTCGTCCAGCTCCATCACCTCGTCCTCCTCGTCGTCGTCATAGCGCCGCCGCGCCGTCCTCATCGTCCGCCCGCGGAACGCGCCCCCGCCCCCGCCCCCGGCCGCCGCCGCCACCGCCGGTTGCGGCGGCGGCGGGGCCGCAGCAGCGGCGCGCACCGCGGCGGCGGCGGCGGCGGCGATCCTGGCCTGCTGCCCGCGGACCTGGTTGAGGCAGGCGAGCGCCAGCTTGCAGCGCTGCGTGGCCTGCCCGCACACGCGCCCGCCCAGCACGCCCTCCACCTGCGCGCACAGAGCCACGCGCACACAGCACCCGTGGCACGGTCTTGGCGGCAGGGAAAAGGTGTGCGCTGCTGATCCCGGTGGACTCCTTCCCGCCTGCAGCCACGCGAAGCTCCCTTGGGATGCGTGCATGCATCGCGGGGAAGAGCAAGGGGCTGATGGCACGCATGGAGGGCGGGGGGACGCGGCGCACCGCACGTCGTGCGGATTGCAACAGCCCGCCAAGGAGCAGGGCCGGAGAGCGCGCGTCCACCAGCAAAGAGAGCGCGCACCTCGAGGCGGATCTTCTGCAGCGCCGACTCCTCGCCGCTGATCACGGCCGCCACCTCGGTGCCCAGCAGCACCTGCCCGCTCGAGAGGGCCGCCATGCACACAGTAGCGCAGAGCAACACACGGCACGTCAGGTCGCGCGACCGCCGGGGCTGAGGCGTCGCCGTTGACGCCGCTTTGCTGCGCGGCGTTCGCGGTGTGTGCGGCAAAGCGCCGCAGCTAGCGGTGGTGGGATGCAGGGGCCGCCCACCCGCGCCGACCCATGCCGCACCTCCACGACCTCGGCCCCCGACGCGGCATGGGCCGGTGCGGGTGGGAGAAGGGGTTGGGAGAAGGAAGCGTGTGGGTGCGGGTGGGAGAAGGGGGTGGGAGAAGGAAGCCACATGCGGGTGCGCGCACCTGCACGGCGTCGTTGTTGCGGCCGCCGGCATCGACGGCCATGCGCCGTTCGGCCTCCACCTCGCGCGCCGCCACCCACCTGCGCCGGGTGAATCGCGTGGATAGGGTGTGCGCTAGGGTCTGCCGCCGCGCCGCTTGCGCTCAGGCTCTTCCGGGCGCTGAGCTGTGCCGTTGAAGGCGAGCGCAAGGAGCGGGGTGCTCCGGCCACGGCCGCACTGGCGTTGCAAGCAAAGGGAAGCCGGGCGTGCGGCGCCGCACACCTGGCGTGCACGCCCCGAGCCCACTTCATCCCCGACAGGTTGAGCACCCTCAGAGAAAGGCAGAGCGTGCGCGTGCCACACCGCGCACGTGGCGTGTACGTCCTGCGCCCACCCTTCCCCCGGATGAGCACCCTTTCCTCAGCACCCTCACAGCCACTGCGCACCTGGCGTGCACGTCCAGCGCCCAGCGGTCCACCTGCCGGTGGTCGGGCGGCAGGAAGCTGAGCGGGAAGCCCGCCTGCGCCGCCTCGCGCCAAGCGGCGGGCAGCAGCGAGCGGTGCAGCTGCTGCGTGCGCCGCTCCAGCGCCTGGGCCGACGCCGTCGCCTGCGCGGCAAATCAACGGCGGAGGCAGGACGGCCGCTCAGCGACGCCGGCAGCACTCCAAGGCACGTGACGATTCATCGGGCTGGCCACGGTCAAGGCGCCACCACGACGAACTGATGCAAGCCCGGCCAAAGCGCCTCACGACCATCGCGTTGCGTCTCCTGCCCCAGGCCCCCCCAACCAAGTTCTCCTGCCCTGGGGTGCTCCCCAACCTAAACGCCCACCTTGGCGATGGCCAGGTCCGCAGACTCGCGCAGCTCCACCTCCTTGCCCTCCTGCTCGCCCTTGAAACGCGCCGCCTCGGCCTCGCGCCCCAGCGTCGACAGCAGGTCCACCAGAAGCTGGCACGTGCGCACCTGTGCACACGCCAGGCGCGTGCACCACAGCACCGCCGCCTCCGCCTGATCATCGCACCCCCGCCCACGCCGCCACAGGCGTTCCACTGTAGCCACCTGGCCCAACGCAAGCAGCGCGCCTCTAACCCGCGTTCGCGGAAGCAAGCTGCCGGCGCCCAGCACAGCGCTCCAAGCGCGCCCGCACCACCACGCACCTGCACGAAGCGCCACGCCCTCCACGACGCCACGCCCGCCTGGATGTTCTCCATCCCCTCAAACGCCTCGTCCACCGCGCCGTCCACCAGCAGCCCCGCGCCCTCGTCGCCCTCGCCGCCCGCCGCCGCGTCGATGCCCTTCTCGCCCACGCGGTAGCTCGTCTCGAGCAGCTGCAGCGCCTCCTCCCGGAGCGCCTGCGCCTGCGCCCGCCCACGCGCCGCGCCGCCGCCGCCGTCCTCAGGAGGCGAACCGTCCGCGCCGCCGCCGCCGCGCTGCTGGCCCTTCTTCTTGGCGCCCTTTGCCGGGGTGCCGTTGACGATGGCGAAGCCGGCGTCGCCCTTGCCGCGCTTGGCGGGCCGCGCAGCAGCAGCAGCGCCGCCGCCGCCGCCGCCGCCGTTGGCGCGGTGCTCGTCGTGCGCCTCGCCGTTCTCCGCCGCGGCGGGGAACTCCTGCCAGGCGTCCCCCTCCTCGTCCTCGTCGCCGTCAGCTGGCTGCGCGCGTGCGCCGCGCTTGCGCCCGCCTGCGCGGCGACGTGGTCACGAAGTGACCAGGCGCGTGGCTTTGCGTGCCACCCGAAACAGACTCGGGCGGAGCACGGCGCACCCTTCACACAAGGAGCTGCGGCAGCGGCCGAACGGCGCGGCGCACCTGCGGCCGGCGCGGAGGGCTCGTGCTGCGGCTGCTGCTGCTGCTGCTGGCGGATGCGCCCGGCCTGGTTCATGAGCTTGGCGGCCAGCGCGTCGGCCACCTGGCCAAAACGTCAAGGCGGCCAGGGCAACGCACAGCAGTTTGAGGGGGCGCCGTCGTGCTTCCACAGCCATGCCGCCCGGCGTCCTCTTTCTTTCGTGTTCCTTTCCTGTCCTTTCCTTTCTTTCGCTCACCTGGCAAAAGTCGCGCTCCTCGTTCTGCAGGTGCAGCTGCGCCTGGTCGCGCATGCGCGTGAGCATCTCGGTGATGGACAGCGCGCCCGCCTGGCCCTGCAGCGTGCGCGACGCAGGCGGCGGCACGCGTGGCGCGTGGAGGTCGGGGGCGCGCCGCCCGGGCGCTCGCCCGCAGACGCCGCGACTGGCGATGCGACGCCGCACCGCAGCGCGCGCGGTGCCAGCGTCAACCCGCGCACGCAGCCGGCAATGCAAGGCCCTACAGGCGCAGCGGGCGGATGGTCACCTGGCCGAGCTGCAGGTCGTTGTTCAGCGCCCGCCAGTCCTCCTGCGCGCCCGTTCCAAGTGCATGATTGCTGCTGTCAGAGCGTCAGGGCGGACCCACCGCGTGGCGCGGGATGGTTGCAGCGCAGGCAAAACGCGATGTGGGCATGTGGCGCACCGTGAGCTGCGGGTGCACGCAGGCGAGGCGCAGCTGCAGCAGCTTCTGCACCGCCGTGCGCGAGAGCAGGTCGCCGTGGCCTGCGGGGCGTCACAGCGGCGGCGGCGCCATGACGGAAACACGAGCTCGCACGACGTGCAGCGTCCACGCCGCACAACCGCAAAGTCGCTGCCTGCCACACCGTGGCCCTCCGCCATCTCCCGCCCACCTCCACAGGTGCTGCGTCGCGCCCACAGTGGCCCAGAACGCCTCAAGCTGCTGCCCTGACCTGCCCGCTGCCAGGACCGTCGCCACGCAACTCGCTGAGCCGTGCCGCTGTGTACAGGACCGTCACTTCCTGCCCCTCTCCCAACCTCACCCTCCTGCCTTGCCCCTCGCCCCAAACGTGCGCCACTCACTGAGCCGGTGCCGCCGCTCCCCCGCCGTCTCGTCCGGCAGCAGCGCCTGGCCCACCAGCACGTCCGTGGCGGCCTGGTGCGAGCGCCACGCGTCGTTGGCCTTGCGAGCCTGCGCACAGTGTTGCGACAGCGCCGCCGCCACAGGGAAGTAATGCACATCCCTTGAAGCACCAGCAGCGTCTTGAAGACTCAAACGTGACGGTGGGTGCGGTGGAGAGCGCAAACCGTCCAGGGGCAAACGGCCATGCCGGCGTGGCCGCACGCTGGCAAATGCCCATTCACCTGCTCCCTGACGTGGTCGTAGAAGGAGCGCTCGGCGGGCTCCATGGCCAGCAGCGCGTTGCGCAGCGTGCGGGGGGGCAGCGACAGGTCGTTGGCCGCCACCGCCTTGCTGTTGCGCCTGCGGCCACGCCACACACTCAAGAGGGAGCAGAGGCGAGGTCAGGAAACGGCGGGCGGGCCACCGCCCTGCTGTTGCGCCTGCGGCCACGCCACGCACGCAAGAGGCGCCACACACACGCGAGAGAGGGGGCAAACGACAGGTCGGGAAAAGGTGGCCCAGGCACCTACCGCAGGGCGCAGCGGAGGCCGGGACAGAGCATGCTGACTGCTCACCACGTGGCAGGCTCGCCGCGGGGCTGCAGGCGCGTGAAGCCCCCTGGCCCCCACCAACCCAACCGGCTGGGAACGGCACCCCCACGCGCGCACTCGGAACCACGTGTCGCGCGCTCACCACATGATGGGCTTGATGAGGTGCTGCAGGCGCGTGAAGCCCTCGTCCGAGCCCGACAGGTACGGGTCCACGATGAGCCGCTTGAACTTGAGCGGGTCGTCCAGGGGGAGGTGCTGCAGCGCGCACACGGCGCCAAAGATGTCCTGCAGCCCGCCCGCGCTCAGGGGCGTGCCCGTCACACACCACCTGCGCGTGTGGTCAGCATCCACCGGGATCCCCAATCGTCCGCGCGTCAGGCGGCAGTCCGCTAGTCAGGCGGCAGGCAGGCAGTCGGGAGAGAGGTCGTCAACACCACGCACGAAGCGTGCTAGCCCGGCGGCGGGCCAGTCAACAGGAAAGGCTGAGGCCGGCAGCACCACCGTGCGCGCGTGCCGCACCTGCGGTCGGCCTCGATGCGGTGCGCCATCTGCGCCACGGCCGTGAGGCCGGCGCCCACCATCTGCGCCTCGTCCAGCACCAGCCGGTGCCACGAGATCTGCGCACACGCAACGCAACGCACGCGGACAAAGCAAAGCAGGACAGAGAGAGTGAGCTTGCATTGAGGGTACACGGCCGCGTGCAGATGCACGGCTCGCCTGCAGCCGCCGCCGAGCCATCAGACGCGGTCAAGCAGGTCTCGTCTCAACCGCCGCGCAGACGAGCGCACGATTGGCTCTGCTGCCGTGCGCGCTCAGCGGCATGCGCGGGCCGGGGGGGGCGGGAGCGGCCCGAGGGCTCCTGGCTCGCGCCGCAGCGCGCGCAGCGCGCGCAGCATGCGCAGCGTCCGCGGCGCACCTCGGCCAGCGGCGTGCGGGGCAGCGGGTACTTTTTCTCGTGGCGCAGCGAGCGCTGCGGCTTGGCGCCCATGGTGACCTGCATGTAGCAGAGCGCGCACAGCACGCGGGCGCTCCCGCGCCAGGGAGCGTGGTCCCAGCGCTTGGTCTTCCACGACACCACGCTTGCCCACCCGCCAGCCCCCAATCACGAGATCAGCCAGACGCGCCCCGCTTGCCAAGCGCAAGCACCCTTGCCCCCTTGCCCCACGAGAGCAGCGCACTGCCCCCCGTCGCGCCACAAACGCCAAGGTCCAGCGCCCGCCGCGTGGCGAGCACCCCGTCCGCCAGCACGGCCCCCGCCCCCCGGCAGGCTGTTCCCTTGCCTGCCCAATACTGACAACGACGACCATGGCCCGCCATGGCCCAACGGCGCGCCGCGCACCTCGTCGGCCAGCACGCTGTACGTGGTGAGCACCACGTCGGCGCGCCGCAGCCGCTCCAGCTCGGCGGTGAAGGCGCCCGTCGGGTCCAGCTGCAGGTCCCGCTGCGCCTCCTCGGCCGCCACCCGCGCCGCCTCGGCCGCCTCGCGCGCCTTGTCCAGGTCGTCCTGCACCTGCGCCGCATGCGTCACGTGTCGCGCCGCCGGCAGAGACCGGCAACCAATGACTGCCACGAGCCAAGATCCGCCAAAGCAGCAACCCGCGCGCGCGCTGTCCAAGTCGTCCTGCACCTGCGCCGCACGCGCCACGTGTCGCGCCGCCAGCGACCGACAACCAATGACTGCCACGAGCCAAGATCCGCCAAAGCATCAACCCGCGCGCGCGCTGTCCAAGTCGTCCTGCACCTGCGCCACATCACACCGCGCCGCGCCGGCGGCAGAGACCGGCAACCACTGACTGCCACAAGCAGAAGCTCTGCCTCGGGCCGCGAAAGCGTCGAGCCTTTCGACGGCAAGCCGAGGTGGAGGGGCTGTCGGAACACGGCAGAGGGCACACAAAAGGGGCGGCAAGGCGGAAACGCGCTGCGCGGGCGGGGCCGCGTGCACCTGGACGCTCGCCGAGGTGCCGCCCAGGGCGCCGCGCGCGAACTTGGCCTTGCGCTTCTCCAGCTGCTTGACCAGCGACTCGGCCTGCCGCAGCGCCTTGGCGGCGGCGCCGGCGGCGCGCTCGCGGTCGCGCTGCGCCTTGCCGCTCTGCGCCGCCATGCCGTCGTACACCTCGAGCTGCGGACGCGCGAGGGGGGCGTGGGGTTAGAACGCGTCATGGCACTGTTGCCATGACCACAAGGTGGGCCTTGCGGTTGCTTTTGCGAGCGGGGCGGCGCAGAGCGGAGCTGCTGCAGCAACCCCGCCCGTTCCGTGGCGTGGTGATCATGCGGCGTGCGACGTGCGGATCCACGCAGGCCATCGAGAGCAGCTCCAACCTTCACCTTGAGGTTGGAGTGCTGCCGGATCTCCCCGGCCCACTGCTGCAGGATGGAGAGCGGCGTCACGATGAGCGTGTTGCCCGGCGGTCGCGCCGCCGCCGCGCCGCGCTGCGCGGGGTCGGCGTCGGCGGGCGGACCGTCCGGCGCCGGGAGGCCACCGTGGCCACCGCTGCCGCCGCCGCCGCCGTTGTCCGCGTCGGCGTGCCAGGCGGGCGGCGCGGCGAGCATGAGCGCAATCACCTCGACCGTCTTGCCCAGGCCCTGCGTTTGGTGGCAGCGGCGGTGAGGGTGAGTGTGAGGCATCGACCGCCATCGCGCCCTTACCCCGCTCTCACTCCCCATCGTACGCAGGGCATGATACGCCCGGTAGTTGGGCTCCGGCCCCGCCGAGGTGTCCAAACAGATGCAAA
>VFQP010002138.1_pt1 | contig 22995 bp, 18 predicted proteins | sample 3512351 | NCBI WGS metagenome assembly VFQP01 (sample SAMN10412372, study PRJNA504923) | tailings metagenome | isolation source: Relicate 1 Philex TSF1 revegetated site | place: Philippines: Tuba, Benguet | collected 2017-08-29
GCACGCGCGGCGAAGCCGTCCACGTTGCGCTTGCAAAGGCAGGCTTCGTAGTTGTGGCATTCGATTTCCGCCAGGGCAAGCATGGCGCATACCCGAAGTCTCCCGCCGACATCAACTACGGCATCCGCTGGCTGAAGGCCAATGCCGCCAAATACAAGGTCGACGCAACCCGCATCGGCTTGTCCGGGAACTCGAGCGGCGGCCATCTGGGAATGCTGGTCGCAATGCGGCCTGACGATCCACGCTATGCGTCGATCCCGCTGCCGGCGGGGTCGCCGGACGTGGACGCCAGCGTGAAGTGCATCTCGATGCTTTGGCCGGTCATCAATCCCTACGGTCGCTACCAGCATGCGAAGCGCCTGCTTGCGACCGCCAACCCACCGGAATGGGCCAGCGAAGTCATCGGGCTTCACGACAACTACTGGCAGACCGAGCACAACATGAGCGAGGGCAGTCCGACGTTGATCCTCGAACGCCGGGAGAAAGCCGCCTTGCCGCCCGCACTGTGGGTGATGGCGACACAGGACGAGGTTCACAACTACCACGACCCGGAGTCCGAGGTGCCTGGCTCAGAGGCCGACCGCTTCATCCATCGCTACCAGGAGGCGGGCGGGGCGATCGAACTGGCGGTCTATGACGCGCCAATGATGTTCACGACGATGCATCCGACCTTGCCCGCATCCGTCTCTGCCATGCAGAAGGTGGTGGAGTTCGCGCAACGACATCTTGGCAATTGAGCTTCACGCATTGACTCAGGAATGTACTCATGACTGCGAATCAAACGCGCTTTGATGTGGGGGGTGTCATCTTCCCCCGCCCATTCTGCATCGTCCGCCTGGGACATCTCGGCCTGTGGCGCGCCGATGTGGACGAGAGCCGGCGCAAGATCATCGACCTGCTGGGCTTTCGGCACACCGACCATCTGGTGGGCCGCGAGGGCGAGTCGCTTGGATGCTTCACTACCTGCAACACCGATCACCATGCGCTGGTCGCCATCAGCACGGCAACTGCCGATGGCGCCCGCAAGGAGTACCTGGAGCGCGGCGTCACCCTGAACCAGATGTCGTTTCAGGTCAATAGCCTGCGCGAGGTCAACGATGCGCATCGCTTCTTTGTCGAGCGCGGCGTGCCGATCAGCCGCATCGGCCGCGATCTGCCGGGCAGCAACTGGGCTGTCTACGCATTCGATCCGGATGGGCACCGGGTCGAATTGTTCTACGGTATGGAGCAGATCGGCTGGAACGGCGTGAGCAAGCCCGAGGCGATGTACGAGCGTTTGCCGCACACCGAGTTCCCTTTGCCACAGCAAGCCGAGGCCGTGGAGGTCAGCACGGCGCGTGACAACGGTATCGATCTGCTCTCGGGGTTCGGTCGCGAATCCGACCTGCCGTATGCGTACGATGTTGGGGGTGTGCTCATGCAGCGTCCGTTCCGCGTGGCCAGTGTCGGTCCGGTGCGGATCTTCGTCGCGAATCTGGAAGCGTCCGAGCGGTTCTATACAGAGATCATCGGACTGCGGAAGACACAGGAAGTGAGCTACGAGGGGCACCGCTGCGTATTCTTGCGCGCGGGCTCGGAGCATCACAGTGTCGCGCTGATTCCGGTTGCACTGCGCGAGACGTTGCCTGTTGCGCAGAACACCACGCTGCTGAGCTTCGGCTTGCAGGTGCAAACGTATGCCCAGCTCAAGGATGCCCGCGAATTTCTGCGTGCGCAGGGTCTGCGCGAAATCCGGCTGCCGGCGGCGTTGCATCCGGGCATCGAGTTCGCCGCGCACTTCATGCTCGACGAAACGCATTGCATCCAGCTCTATTTCGAGATGGAGCAGGTTGCGCCGGCGCCTCGCGCATCGGCCACCGCGGAAGGCGTCTGGCCCGACCAGCTCGACGCAACGGCGTCGACCTATGCCACCCAACTGCGGCAGGGCCCGCTGGCGTAGGCGCAACAGAACCGGACGGGACATATCCATGAAACTAGTGAGCTATCGGGTTGGCGGTCAAGCCAGCTTTGGCGCGGTGTCGGACGAGACGGCCGGCACGATCATCGACTTTGGCAGGCTGTTCGAAGGCAGGTTTTCCGATCTGACGGCGTTCCTTGCTGCCGGCGCGGTATCGGATGCGGCGGGGCTGATCACGGGGCGTAACGCGGACTTCAGGCTGGCGGACGTGCAACTGCTGCCGGTTATTCCTGCCCCGGGAAAGATCTGGTGCTGCGGCCTGAACTACCACGAGCATGCCGAGGAGTGTGGCGCCACACCGCCACAAAAGCCAACCTTCTTCCTGCGCACCGCAGATTCCCAGGTGGCCCATGGCGAGCCGATTGCCCGCCCCAGGGAATCGGTACAACTTGACTTCGAAGCAGAGGTTGCGGTGGTAATCGGCAAGGCGGGTCGGCGCATCGCTGCGGAGGACGCTCATGCTTACGTGGCCGGCTATGCCTGCTACAACGATGCGAGCGTGCGCGACTGGCAACTGCAAACCACGCAGTGGGACGCAGGCAAGAATTTCTGGCGTACCGGGGCCTTCGGGCCATGGCTGGTCACCGCCGATGAAATTGCCTTCGGCACGCCGATGACACTGGTCGCCACGCTTAACGGCATCGAGGTACAGCGATCGTCAACCCACATGATGGTCCATGGCATCGCCGCGCAAATCGCTTACCTGTCGACCATTGCGCCGCTCGTGCCAGGAGATGTGATCGTGACTGGCACCCCTGGCGGGATCGGTGCGATGCGCAAACCGCCGATGTGGATGAAGGCAGGGGATGTCATCACGGTCAGCGTGGACCGGATCGGCACCTTGTCGAACCCGGTTGCGGATGATTGATATGGGTGCGCAACGAGGGCAGCAGGCCAGGCGCGCTCAGGAATCGGATGCAGTGCTCGCCTACCGGGTTCGCACGCGCACGGCGACCATCACGATGGACGATCCCGAACACGGCAACGCGCTATCGATCGGCATGATGGGCAATCTGCGCGAGGCGTTCGAGGCCGCACGCCGAGATCCGGAGGTTGACCTCGTGGTGCTGCGCGCGACCGGACGCCAGTTCTGTATTGGTGCCGATCTCGGTTGGATCTGCGCACTGGCTTGCGGCGACGCGTTGCTCTGGCGCGCGGGCATGGAAGCCTTGACCGGCCTGCTCGACGACCTGCACACGTTTCCCAAGCCCCTCGTGGCACGCGTGCACGGGAGCGTGATTGGGGGTGGGGTGGCAATGCTGGCGTTGTGCGACGCAGTGATCGCCGTGCGCGAAGCGCGCTGGCGGTTGCCGGAGGTCAAGCTCGGCATGGTACCCACGGCGGTGCTGCCGCCTTTGCAAGGTGTGGTGCCCGCGGGTCTGCTGCGGCGCCTGCTTTTCGAGGAGGGCTCCTGGGACAGCGCTACCGCGCAGCACTACGGGCTGGCGACCGAGGTGGTTGATGCCGATGCGCTGGACGCCGCCGTGCAGGCGCGGGTCGAAAGCTGGCTGGCACTCCCCGCAGTGACGTTCGCGGCGACCAAGGGATTGCTGCGCGAGATGGATCGCGCGCGCTTTCGGCAACAGATGGAGATGACGCGGCCACATGTCGAATCGGCGATCGATGGTAACGATGCCAGGGAACGCGTCGGCGCGTTACTGGCGGGCTCGTCACGATGAGTGAAGGCGTTTTATTGTGAGAGACAGAATGGGCGCAAACGAACTATCCGTGCAACTGGCGGAGATTGCCAGACATCGCGCGCAGGCAGGCAAGCAGATTCTTGCGGAAATGGCGGTTGCGGGACCGATGACGTTCACGCAGTTCCTGCGCGTCAGGGCACGACAGTGGATGGCGCATCAGGCGCTGATGTTTCAGGGCAGGTCAATGTCCTACGGAGCGTTGCTGGACCGCATTGATCGGGCGCGCCATGTCCTGCATGAGCGTGGTGTCGGCGCAGGACAGTCGGTTGCGCTGCTGATGGATAACAGTGACCACTATGTGATCTGGTATCTGGCCGTGCTCGGACTGGGTGCTGTCGCCGTACCGTTGAACTACCGGCTCACCGCCGGCGAGGCAACTTACATCCTCGAGCATTCGAGGGCGGTGCTGTTACTGACCCAGCCCCGGTACGAGCCGTTGAGTGTACAGATGCAGCGTGACCATGCGCTGACAGTGCCGCGCATCGTCCTCGATCCGTCCGACCCGGAAAGCGGGCTTGGCATGGAGCGCCACGCGGCGGAGCCGGTGCTTGCCGCCGATGCACCGGCCGCGCTCTACTACACGTCGGGCACGACCGGCCAGCCCAAGGGCGTGGTGCACAGCCATGCGTCACTGATTGCCGACGCGCTGCAGTCGCCGTCCTCCTGGGAGTACGCGTTCAACGGCGTCAGGTCGTTGGTCGTCACGCCGCTCTTTCATATTGCGGCGCACACCATCTTTTTCCCGGTGCTGTTTCTCGGCGGCATGCTGATCGTCGACGCGTACAGCACCGAGCGGACTTTTGCACAGATCGCCGAGCACCAGGTCAACGCATTCTTCGCGGTTCCATCGATCCTGTTGCTGATGGTGGAAAAGGCCCGGATAACGGGGCGGACCTTGCCGGATGTGAAAACGGTGATGTTCGGCGCGGCACCGATGACGATCTCAAAGCTTGGCGAGGTGCAGTCATTGTTCCCGAATGCCGCGCTTGTTCACGGCATGGGGCAGACGGAGTCGGGCGGCACGCTGGTCACCCTGCCAGGCGCCGCGGCCACCGCGCGAGCCGGCTCGGTGGGCCTGCCGATGCCTGGTGTTGAAGTGGCGATCGTCGACCAGTCGGATCGGCCGGTACCCGCTGGACAGGTTGGCGAACTGGTTGCGCGCGGACCGAATCTGATGACCGGATACTACCGCAATGAGGCAGCCACGAAACTGGCGCTGGCCAATGGCTGGCTGCACACGGGCGACCTCGGCTATCAGGACGCCGAAGGTCTGGTGACGCTCGTCGACCGCAAGAAGGACATGATCATTCGTGGCGGCGAGAACATCTACTCCTGTGAGGTCGAGCAGGTGCTGCTCAGGCATTCGGCCATCAAGGCGGTGGCCGTCGTTGGGCAACGCGACACCATCTTCGGCGAACAGGTGGCAGCGTTCGTGGTCGTCGATCCGGAGTCGCCACGCCCTAGTGTCGACGAGCTTGCCGCGCATTGCCGCTTCAGCCTGGCGGATTTCAAGGTGCCGGTGACGTTCCGCTTTGCGGACGCGTTGCCGATGACGCCAACCGGGAAGATCCGGAAGGCCGAACTGCGAGACGCGCTGCCAGCTTACGAGCGAGCGCACACACGATAGGCAGGCAAACCGCAAGCATCAACGACCGACTGCGCGGGCAGCGGCGCGATAGCCAGGAAACCTGCAATCAACTTGAACGGAATCATCGATCCGGTATCTGGCGGAGGGAGACACTCATGGCAAACACGGAACAATCGGCCTATTTCGACGCGATCGTCATCGGCGCTGGCATAACCGGTATCTATCAAACCTGGCAGTTGCGCGAGATGGGCCTGTCGGTGCGCGGCTATGAGGCCGGCACCGACGTAGGTGGCACGTGGTACTGGAACCGCTATCCCGGCTGCCGCCTCGACACCGAAAGCTACGCCTACGGGTATTTCGGTCTGGCGGGCATCGTTCCCGAGTGGCAATGGAGCGAGCGTTTCGCCGGGCAACCCGAACTTCTGCGTTACGTGAATCATGCTGCGGACAGGATGGATATCCGCCGCAACTATCAGTTCAGTACCAAGGTCAAGAGTGCCATCTACGACGAATGTGCCAACCTCTGGCGCCTGGAGCTTGATGACGGTACATCGGCAAGCTGCCGCTTCCTACTGACGGCGGTCGGTCCGCTCTCGGCGACACGCATGCCCAGTATTCCGGGCATCGAGACATTCACTGGCGAGTCTTTCCATTCGTCGCGCTGGCCCCGTGACGAGCATGGCAATGGCCGGCTCCACGACTTCAGCGGCAAACGCGTGGGCGTGATCGGCACAGGTGCCACCGGCGTGCAGATCATCCCGATCGTGGCGAAAACCGCCGCGAAGCTCAGCGTGCTCCAGCGCACGCCCAACTGGTGCACGCCGCTTGGCAACCACGCGTTGACGCCCGAACTGATGGCCTCGCTACGGGGCAATCCCGAGACCTTCCTTGATTTCATCAAGACCACGGAGACCGCTTTTCCGTATCAGCGGCATAGCAAGAAGGGGACGGAAGCAACGCCTGAGGAGCGCCAGGAACTGTTTGAAGCGCTGTACGACATGCCCGGCTACGGCATCTGGCTGTCCGGCTATCGGGACCTGCTGACCAGCAAGGTCTCCAACGGTTACCTGAGCGACTTCATTGCGGAGAGGATCCGACAACGCGTCAAGGATCCGGCAACCGCTGAAAAGCTGATCCCGAAGAACCATGCGTTCGGCACGCGTCGCGTGCCGATGGAGACCAACTACTACGAGGTCTACAACCAGCCAAATGTGGAACTCGTCGATCTTGGCGAATCGCCGATCGAATGCATTACGCCGACTGGCATCCAGACGCGCGACGGCCATATCGAGCTTGACGTAATCATCTATGCAACCGGTTTTGATGGCGTGACCGGCGCGCTGGACCGTATCGACATCCGCGGCAAAGGCGGCGTGGGGCTGAAGCAGGCATGGGCCGATGGTCCGGCGACATACCTCGGCCTCCAGGTGGCGGGCTTCCCGAACTTCTTCACGCTGGTGGGCGCGCACAACGGTGCGGCGTTCTGCAACATCGGTGTATGCGGTGCGCTCCAGGTGGAGTGGGTCAGTCGCATGATCGGATACATGCACGGGCAGGGTTTGCAGTACGCGGAGCCGCTTATTGAGGCCCAGGAGCAGTGGACCGAACAGGTATATCGCGTCTACGCAAAAACGCTGCTCGCCGACAGCGATGCATGGTGGGTCAAGACCACCACGAATCCGGATGGCACGTTGCGGCGCAGGGCGCTGATCTATGTAGGGGGCGCGCCCGAGTATCGCGAGTACTGCGAGAAGGTGGCCGATGCCGGTTACGAAGGTATCGAGCTGCGCTGAACCTGCCGCGCATGAAAAAAAGCTTCACACACACCGAGAAACGGGGAGACAAAATGTATCGGAAGTTCTTGAAGGTTACGACTGGCTTGCTGCTGGGCGCAATCGGTTCGTCCGCGCAGGCGCAATCGAGCGAAGTGGTGATCTTTGGTGTCATCGACACCGGTATTCAGTACCAGAGTCACGCCGGCCCCGGCGGGCAGGGAAGCGCCTACCAGATGACGACTGGGAACACCGCCGCATCGCGCTGGGGCCTGCGCGGCACGGAGAAGCTTGGCGGCGGGCTGTCGGCAATCTTTGCGCTTGACGGCGGGTTCAACAGCGACGTGGGCACCTCTGCGCAAGGCGGCCGGCTGTTCGGACGTCAAGCCTGGGTGGGGCTTCAGGGGAACTGGGGCGCGCTGACACTGGGCCGGCAGAACAACACGCTGCTCGATCTGTTCGTACCGCTCGAACCGACGCGTTATTCCACGTATGGCTTGCTGCCCCAGGACGTGCAGTTCTTCAATCGGGTCGATAACAGCGTCAAGTACACGGGAAACTTTGGCAACCTGACCGTGACGGGCTTGTACAGCGCTGGCTATGATTCGACCGTCGCCAACGGTGCGGAAGTTCCTGGCGCGCCACGCATCGGTCAGGAGTTCTCGGTCGGTTCGAGCTACACGATCGGAAAGCTGGGCATGGCGGCCGCATACGATCAGCGGCGCGGCAACTCTGCCGCCACGCAGGGGCAGGTGGAGCGTCGGTATGTGGGCGCGTTGCTCTGGACAGACGGGCCCTTTACCGCCACGGCAGGCTACCGGTTCCTGCAGGGGTCGGTTAGCGGGCCGTCGGTGCGCTCAAACCTCTACTGGCTTGGTGCCGGCTATAACTTCACCCCGGCCTGGGTGGTGCGCGCGGGCATTTATCGCACCGATGTGCGGAACTCCCCCGACGGGGCAATGAGCTATGCGTTGACCACGGAGTACAGCTTGTCGAAGCGTACCACGCTGTTCCTTAACGGATCCTATCTGGAGAACAAAGGGAGGTCGGCATTCAGTGTCGTGATCGGCGGGACCGGATATGCGGGCGTAAGCCAGACCGCTGTGGTCACTGGCGTGCGCCACATTTTCTGACCGAATCAGGCCATACCGCGGTATCAAGCATCGGCCGCCAGCAGCGCGGCCTTTGCCTGCTCGCAAAGTGCGAGCAGCGGCCCGCTCAATTGCGCCTCTATGGTTGGGATGTCGGCCGTGGTCGCGGCGCTGACGTTCAGCACGTAGATGGGGCGCCCCGGCAGCATCAGCGGCGCGGCGATGGCGATCACCTCCGGCTGCCAGGAGGCAGCGCAGTAGCCTTTGCTATTCACGCTGACTTTGGCGGCATCGATCTCCTTGCGAAGGCGCTGCCAGTCGGAAGGGCGTCGCTCCCGAAACTGCGCGAGCAACGCACGCCGCTCCACGGCATCTGCTACCGCGAGGTAGGCCCTGCCAAGCGAAGTCAGCTCCATTGGCACGCGCTGCCCGGCAACCACATTGCGCAGCGCCACCTTGCGGTTATAGCGAACCGATTCCAGATAGACCATCTCGTCGCGGTCTGCCGTCGCCAAGCCGACGTTGATGCCCATCTTCTCGGCCAATGTCCGCATCATTGGGGCGACCACGCCCAGTACCGGCGACCCCGCGCGCATCGCATGTGCGAGGCTTAGCACCAGTGCGGCCAGCCGGTAGGTACGCCGGGTCCGGTCATGCTCGAGCAGACCGCTTTCTACCAACGTCTGCGTCAGGCGGCTGACCGTGGCGCGCGAAAGCTGGGTACGTTCCGCAATCTCGCCATTGCCGAGCTGATCCGCACCGGGCCGGAACGCGCGAAGAATTTCCACGCCGCGCACCAGCGAGCGGTTCAGGACCGGGTCTTCATGGTGGTGCCGGCGTGGTTTTTCAGGCGGGGTGGAAGGCATGGTGCAATGTAGCACGATTTCCACTGAATGGAATTTCAGCGGGTGCTGGCGTGGACAGGTGTGATCTCGATCCAGCTCGGCCGTTTGCCTGCGGCATATCGACCTACGAGGGCAAGTCCGCCGGTTGCGGGGTCGATGGCAAAGACACCGATCCGGTTGCTTTCTTGTCCCGCACAGATCAGGAACCGTCCATTCGGTTCGATTGCGAAACCGCGTGGGCTGGCCTCTACTTCGAAAGTGCCCGCGTGCGACAGGAGGCCGGTCGCGGTATCGATGCGGAACGCGGAGATCGTACTGGTCTTGCGGACGCTGGCATATACGAAACCACCGTCCGGCGTGATGTGGATGTCGGCGCCCATTGCCCGGCCAGAGAAACCTGGCGGCACAAGAGATTCATACTGAAGTTCCTGCAGCGCGCCGGACGCACGGTCGACGCTGTAGGCGGCCACGGAGCCAGCAAACTCATTCACGCAGTAGAGCCGGTCCAGTGTGGGGTGGAAAACCAGGTGGCGTGGGCCGGAACTCGGGCGGGTCGTGATGGCCGCTGGCGACGCTTCTTCGAGCCGTCCTGATGTTTCGTCGAGGCGATACACAAGAATGGCCTCGCCATCGACCGTTGTCGCGTAGACGTATCCGCCGAACGGCGCCTCGATGATGCAGTGTGCCTTCGGCGGTGTTGGTGCAGTCTGCAGGCACGGGCGGCACAGGCGCCCGTCCGCCTGGATGCGGTTGACGGTCAGCACCGCGCCATCGTATGACGCGGCAAGAAGGAACCTGCCGTCCCGCGTGACCGAGAGGTAGGCCATCGGTGCCGACAGGGCGACAGATTCGAGCAGCCGCAGCCTTCCGGAGGCCGGTTCGATGGCGAATGCCGACAGCGGGAACGGCTCTGTACGGACCTGGGCATACAGCACCTTGCAATCGCGGCTCCAAGCCAGCGGGATGTTGCCGCGGGTGGGTGCGCCGGAGCCCGGTACCGCGACCACTTCGAGCAAATCGAGGCTGCCGGTTTGCGCGTCCAGCAGGAACGCGTGGATCTCCCGGCTCTCTGACGAGGAGACGTGGACGATGACCGAAGTCGGGCGGACTGCGCTCATTCGATCACCGCCGGGTCGCTCACGGTGCCGTTGCCGCCAGCGTCGATTTTGGCTGACTCACCGGCTAGCACGACGACACCATCCGCTGCCCGCACTCCCTGGCCTTCAGGCAGCACGAACACCGGGTTGATCTCGGCTTCAATCAGGCGGTCGCCGAGCTGGGCTGCCATTTGTGAGAACGCCACGATGGTGGAGACCAGCGCCTCCACATCGGCCTTGGGTCGCCCGCGAAAGCCGTCGAGCAGCGGCCAGGTTTTCAGTTCGCGCACCATCCCGGCCGCCTCCTCGCGGCCAAGGCCGCCGCCGGGCGGTAGCAAGCGCATGGTGGTGTCCTTGAACAGTTCGGCGGTGATGCCGCCCATGCCCAACAGGATCGCCGTGCCCAGCGGATCGCGATGCATGCCCAGGATCAGCTCCGTACCGCCGCAAACCATCTCCTGCACCAGAAAGCGTTGCGGCACGATACCAGTCTTCGCCTGTACCTCGGTCTTCATCGTAGTCAGCCGGGCGCCGACTTGCTCGGACGTCAGGTTGACGGCGACGCCGCCAACGTCGCTCTTGTGCGTGATCTCGCCCGAGAGGATCTTGAGTACGACGCGGCCGCCGAACGCGCGCGCGGCCTGCTCGGCTTCTGCAGGGGTTGCAACCACGGTCTCGCCCGCGCAGGGCACGCCAAAGCGCGCGAACAATTGCTTGGCCTGGGCTTCGTCGAGCGATCCGGCCGGCAGGTTGGCAATATCGACGGGTGCCTGCAGCGCCGAGTGTGACGGCGCCTGCCAACGCGCATGTTGCAGCATGCCAGCCAGTGCCACGGTACAGCTTTCGGGGACTGAGAACGCGGGTACGCCTCGCTGTGTCAGCAGGGCAGCCACTTCCGGTGCGTGAGGGCTGACAAAGGCGATCACCGGCTTGTCGCTCTCGGGCAGGCAATCCTGGATGGCGTTGGCCATCAGTTCGGGCATTGCCAGGCTCGACGAGCCGACGATGACCGCAAGTGCGTCGTAGCTAGGGCTGGCCAGCAGCGCACGGATCGCGCCGCGCAGCAGGTCCGGCTGCAGGCCGGCCAGCGTCACGTCGATTGGATTGCGGTCCAGCGCGGCGTGGTCTCCGGTCTGCATCGCGCGCAGCCGCGCGGCGGTATCGGCGTCGGGCGTCGGTGTATCGAAGCCCGAAACGCCGAGGCTGTCGGACACCAGCGTACCGGCGCCGCCGGTCGAGGTCAGGATCGCCACCCGGTTGCCGCGCAACACGCGGCCAGTGGCCAGTGCGGCGGGAATATCGAGCAGGTCGCCAAAGGTCTGGGCGCGGATTACGCCGACTTGCCTGAACAGCGCATCGTACATACGGTCGGTCCCGGCCAGTGCGCCGGTGTGCGAAACGGCAGCCTTCGCGCCTGCTTCCGAGCGTCCGATCTTGAACGCCACCACCGGTTTGCCGGCGCGTGCGGCCTTGAGTGCCGCGGCGCGGAACTTCTCCGGGTCGCGCACGCTTTCGACGTAGAGCGCGATGACTTTTGTGGCCTCGTCGTCGGCCAGCTGATCGACGAAATCGGCCAGGTCAAGGTCGACCTCGTTGCTGGTCGAGATCAGCTTGGACAAGCCGATGCCACGCGACGCCGCCCGCGACAGCAGCGCGCCGAGGATGCCGCCGCTTTGCGACACCACACCGATGGAGCCGACCGGGAAGTGCTCCATCTCAAGCGCGCCGCTGGCCGACAACACGATATTGTCGGTCAGGTTGACCAGGCCAATGGTGTTGGGTCCAAGGATGCGCATGCTGCCTGCGGCTTCGATAAGCTGCGCCTGCCGGCGTGCGCCCTCCGCGCCAGTCTCGGTGTAGCCACTTGCCAGCACGATGGCCGCCGCGGTGCCAAGCTGTGCAAGTTCACGCACGGCCAGATGGGCGCGCTCGGCGCCCAACAACACGATGGCGACATCGGGCACCGCAGGTAACGAGGCGATATCGGGGTAGCAACGCAGGCCATCGATTCTGTCGACACGCGGGTTGACCGGATAGATGTCGCCAGTGAAGCCATGCTTGCGCAGATAGGCGACCGGACGGCCGGCAGTCTTGTTGGCGTCGGCGGAGGCGCCGATGATGGCCACGCTGCGTGGCTTGAGAAGGCGGGAAATGGCGTTCATGCTGGTCACTCGTTGCTGGTGCGTGCGGCACCCTTGTCGGCACCTTTCTCGGCGCTTTTGGCCAGGAAGGCCATCACCGATTCGCGGTGCTCGGTGCTGGTGTAGCAGATGCCCTGCGCCTGGCTGCCCTGCGCAAATATCTGTTCGGCAGGTAGCTCGAAGCTCTGGTTCAGGATGGTCTTGCCCAGCGCCAGCGCGGTGGCCGAACCCTTGCTCAGTTCGGCGGCCCAGGCCTGCGCATCGGCTAGCAGCCGTTCCGCGCTAGTCTGGCGATCGGAAATGCCCAAGCGCAGTGCTTCTTCGGCATCGACCTTGCGGCCGGTGAAGATCAGTTCCTTGGCTTTCGCCAGCCCAACGCGGCGAGGCAGGAAGTACATGCCGCCGCCGTCGGGCACGATGCCCCGGTTGATGTAGGACCAGGTAAAGCTGGCGGCATCGCTGGTGAGGATGAAGTCGCAGGCCAGCGCGGTGTCGGCGCCCAGGCCCGATGCCGCGCCGTTCACGGCGGCAATGGTCGGCTTGGGCATCGTGTGCAGCAGTGACTGTGTGTAGTGCACGCGCTGTTGGCGGTGCCAGCCGTTGAAGCCGATCTCGCCGGCCGGCGCGCTCATGCGCCGTTCCATGCCGGCCACGTCACCGCCGGCGCAAAAGCCCTTTCCGTTGCCGCTGAGCACCAGCGCACGTATCGCCTTGTCTGTGCTAACTCGCTCGAGCGCCGCGATAAACTCGCTGCGCATGTCGTCGCTCATGGCGTTGCGTTTGTCCGGGCGGTTGAGCAGCAGGGTTGCGATGCCCTCGGTAACGCTCAGTTCGATCAGGTTCGTGGTCATGTCGGGTGTTCTCTCTGGATCGGGTCGATCGGCTTAATCAAGTCGATCGGCTTAATCGGCTGAATCGATGGTGATGCTGTCTTGCCGGCAGTTACTCATTGATCTTCAGTTGGGGCATCTTCTCCACTACCTTTTGCCAGCGTGCGATGTCTGTTTTCATCAGTGACGAGAACTGATCGGCCGTCGTTGCCTTTGGCTCGATACCTGTGGCTGCCAGCTTGTCTCGAATGTCCGGCTGCCTGATCGCGTCATTGATATGTTTGTTAAGCGTCGCGACGATGGCCGGTGGTGTCTTGGCCGGCACCAACACGCCGTACCAGGTGCCCGTGTCCCAGTCGGGGAAGCCGGACTCAGCCAGCGTGGGTACGTCCGGGAACATCAGTGAGCGGGTCTTGCCGGTGACCGCTATCGGCCGCAGCTTGCCCGTCTTGACCAGGGGGGCGAGTGCCACGGTTCCCAGGAACAACGTGTCGATCTCATTACCCATCAGCGCGGTCACGGCCGGCACGCCACCCTTGTAGGGCACATGCAGCATGTCGATGTGCGCTGCTTTCTTGAACAGTTCGGGCTCCAGTTGCGAAAGGGTGCCTGGACCGGACGAGCCAAACGTCATCTTGCCGGGCGCCTTCTTCGCCGCTGCAACGAGGTCGGCCACCGACCTGATGCCGGACTGAGGATTCACCACAAGCAGATCGGGTGTGGAACCAATCTGGGATACCGCGGCGAAGTCGCCGAGCGGGTCATATCGCAGCGACTTGCGCACCGCAGCGTTGACGGCGTGGCTGCTGCTTACCAGAAGGATCGTGTAGCCGTCCGGCGCCGACTGGGCGAGCATTTCAGACGCAATCATCGTTCCGGCACCAGCGCGATTCTCAGGCACCACCGGCTTGCCGAGAGTCGCGGACAAGCGGGTGGCGAGGATGCGGCCGCTCAGGTCCACTCCGCCCCCGGGTGCCGCCGGGATGATCATGCGAATCGGTTTGGTCGGGTAGTCTTGTGCAGCAGCGACACCGCTGGCCAGGCAGGCCGTTACGAGGACGAACGAACGGAACAATCTCATGGTGTCTCCAAGCTTGGTATAGGTATCGTGGCGGCCTGCCGAGCGGCTCGTGTTCACACTAGGTGGGCAACTTCAAGTTCGTGGCGACCGGAGCGCGGTCCGTACGGCCGACACGAGACAGCAGCCGCAAGATCGGCTCCCACGACGACAGGGTCTCGAGACGTTCGACCTGCCCGATCAGGAGATGCGCCTCGTCGACCGTCAGCCCGCCAGTTGTGAGGCAGTCGACGACCTTGCTGTGACGCTGTTCCCGATTCATTGGCCGTTCGGGACACCCTGGGAACCGGTCGCATCGCTCGACCAGTTCGGCGCCATCGGCCATTCTCAGCGTCACGCGCGTCCACATCGCATCGAGCGTCTGGGGAATCTCGCGGTTGTGCACCAGCCGCACCCGAGGCAGCAGACGCTGGACCGGCTCACTGAACGCAGTCTCGTCGTCGAAGCTCGCGATGTTCACCTCGCTCTGGCTGAGACCGACCGCCGCGGCGTACTCGTAGCTGAATTTGCCGTCCAGGCCGGAAGCCGGCCGGGGCCGCGAGAGTGTTGGCCGGAACACTGGCGGTTCTACAACCACCTCGACCACGGCGTCTAGGTTGAACGTGGGCGCACGACGTAGTTGCTGGCAGGCCTCGATGACCCACTGCATGTAGATTTCCGCCGGGTATCGCTTGATCGTGAACCCCGGCTCGACAATCGCGTAGTCCGCCAATCCATCAAGCACTTCCGTGGGACGGAACCGGTCGTCGAAGAACGTCTCGAAGTGACCTCCGGACATTTCGAGGATCCGCGTATTGCCCGACATCCCGCCAGCGGCCAGCAGCGCCGACTCTACTCCCGAGCGCGCGGCATTGCCGGGGTGGGTCGGTTTGGCCATGGTGCCGTTGTTCGCGAACAAGCCGCCAGTACGTGAGGCGGCCAGGCCGATGGCCCCCGCTACCTGGTCGGCCGACAGGCCCAGTACCACCGAGCACGCCGCCACGGCACCGAGCGGGCCAACTACACCCGGCGGATGGAAGCCGCGGAAGCCGCAGTCCCGCGCTGCCGTACGCACCCGCTGCTGGACTTGCCATCCGACGACGTATGCCAGCACGGCCCGCCCAGGCTCCACGGCATATCGTTCGGAGAGGGCAAGCACACCGGGCAGGATCGAAGATGTCCCGTGGGCCGGCGGCATGCCCTGCACCTCGAAGTCCAGCGCGTGCAATGAGATTCCGTTCAGCAGGGCCGCGGTCGAAGGGCTCGCGGGGATGCTCGTGCCGATCACCTTGCAGGAGCCCGATGGCTGGTCCCCCAACGCCGCACGGGCAATGCTGGGTGCCGGCTCGAGGCTGCCGGCCGCCAGGCAGCCGAGGCCGTCGAGCATCGCCACCTTGGCCGCCTCGACTGCCGCGGAGGGCAGGGCCCTCAGATCTGCGCTGGCAATGTACTCCGCAAGGCCGCGTGTAACAGGCAGGTCGTGATCGTGGGGCATCGGCTACTCCGTTACCAGTTGTTCGAAGACCCTGGTGCAGTCGCTGCTGCCGACGATGGACCAGGCATCGTCGAATACGGCATCGGTCTTCTGGCCCAGGACAGGCGTCACCAACTGGCGGAATTTGACCTTGATGTCCTCGCGGTTCATCGGGTTGCGGTGGGTACCTTTGGGGTCGCGCGCATGCACTTCGCGGCTGGTGCCGTCGGCCAGTGTCACCGTTGCGCGAATCTGGATCGTGCCGGGCCATTCGGCCTCGATCTTGTCGTCGACCACCACGGTGATCTTCTGCATGAGCTTGCGCACCGTCGCGCTCGACAACTTTTCATCGGTGTACGAGGCCAGCGTCACCCCGCCATCAAGCAGTGCAACCGCGACAACGTAGGGCAGGCTGTGATCGGCAGTCTCGCGAGTCGTGGGGGCCCACTTGGCTGGCTCGCTGCCGGATTCGTGGCGCAGGAAGCGCGAGGTGTGCAGTACTACCTCGCTCACCTGGTCGAGATCCAGGCCCTCACGCAGGTTCAGCGCGGCCCAGATACCGATCTGGCAATTGGCAGTCGCCGGGAAGTATTTAAGGCCCGAACGCAGCACGGCCCATTCGCCGAACGGCTCCAGGTTCATCGGACCTGCCTGGCCTTCCATGATTTCGATGAATCCGTGCCGGCCCTCGAACGGGTCCGAGGGGCCGGTCAGCCCGTGCTCGGCGAGTTGGCATGCGAAGACGGCCTGCCGGGTGCTCACCGCGGTAGCTACGCCCTTGTAGTGAGAGAGCTCGCCGGCGCGACTCGCCCGCAACGGCAGGCCGTTGGTCGCGGCCAGGGACACCGCCGTACGGGTCTGCGTGCGGTCGTATTCAAGCATATGTGCGATGCCGGCCGCCGTTGCGATGGCGACCGCAAAGCCCTGGTCGATCGAAAGATAGTCGACCAGCGCCCCATGGTCCTTGCGATAGGACCTGTGCCGCAGCGAGATGCGGTGGAAGACCTCGTAGGCGACCGCAATACCGCTCAGCAAGGTGCGTCCGGGCAGTCGGCGCGAGCCGGCTACGGGGATCAGCGCCCCCAGGATGTCGCTCGGGTGACCGCCCGTGAACGTGTCGTTGTAGTCGAGGTAGCGAATCATCGACGTGTTCCAGAACGCTGCCATATCCAGCGTGGCGACTGCGGAGCTGCCGATGACGGTGCCGCCCGGGCCGCGTGGCAGATCGGGAATAGCTGCGGCGGCCAAGGCGCCAGGGCAATCTCGCGCTGCCATCGCGCAGGCGATGGAGTCCACGAAAATGCCAGTCACGTGCTCGATCACGCGGCTGGGAACGTCTTCTGGCCGCACGCTGGCGACGAAGTCGGTTATCTGCTCGAGTGCGTGGTCCATCAGTGTCCTCTCCAGTGTCTTTTGATGCGTGAATTGTCTGTCTCGAATCCGGGGTCGCTTGCCGTTCACTTCACTTCACTTCGGCTGTGCAATAACTGTCCAACTCCGCGTTGCAGATTACGGTCGAGCCTGTTTCCTGTCACCCGGCAATTTCCATGCAGTGGAAATTAACAGCGCTTCTGGGGCGTTTCACTGAGTGGAATTGGTCTGATGTCACGTTTGCTGCGGGCGGGTACGCTCTGCGGCCATTGAGCGTGATGTCGCGAGCTTGCGCCTGTTTTTTTGACAACGACGTGTGCTTGCCGGTGCGACCTATGACATTGGGCGTATCAAGGCATTCGCCGGCTACCGCTGGCTGAACGGAAACGTCAGTTCGACCGCACCTGCCAGCTCGAACCTGTACTGGGCTGGGGTCCGGTACTCGCCAACAGGTCCCGTCACACTCACCGGGGCCGTCTACTACACCGATGACAGGCATTCGGGGGCCGATCCAATCTTGTTCGTGGCCTCGGCCGACTATGCGTTTTCGAAACGAACCGATGCCTACTTCAATGCAGGCTTCACGCGAAACAAGGATGGCTCTCAGCTTGGCCTGGCTGGGTACAACTCTCGCACCGGAGAGCCGACCAGCGTGGTCCCGGGGAAAAACCAGTTTGGTGCCGTGATAGGGCTGCGGCACAAATTCTGATGTGTCTGGCCCAGACTAACGAGGTTGAAACGCTACTTGATGCGTTCTTCGGAGCGCGCGTCGGTGCGTTCAGTGGGAACCGAGGATGGGAAGACCATGGTGAAGCGCGTTTTCCCGTTTGCGGACCCGACGGTAATTTCGCCGCCATGCGCGGCCATGATGGCGCGCGTAATCGACAGGCCAAGGCCGACGGTGTCGGACTCCGGTCGTACCCGGGACTTGTCGCCGCGGAAGAACCGGTCGAACAGGGATGGAAGCACGTCGGCAGGAATTTCCTCGCCGTCGTTCTCCACGGCAATGCTGGCGCCGCGGTGGTCCATGGCGGCTTCAACCAGCACCTTGCCGCGCGCAGGGGTGTGCCTTAGCGCGTTGGACAGCAGGTTGCTCAGTGCGCGTCGCAGCATCAACCGGTCACCGGCAATGGTTCCTTGCCCCTTCCATTGGAGCTCGATGCCCTTGTCTTCGGCCAGCGCCTCATAGAAATCGAACAGCGCAGATACCTCGGCCTCGATCGAGATGACTTCCTTGTGGGGCAGGTCAAGGCCATGCTCCATCTTGGCCAGGTAGAGCATGTCGGAGACCATGCGCGACAGGCGCTGAAATTCCTCGGCATTGGATGCCAGGATCTCGCGATACTTGGCGGCGTCGCGTGGCTGGGCCAGCGCCACCTGGGTTTGCGTCATCAGGTTGGTCAGGGGCGTGCGCAATTCATGGGCGAGGTCGGACGAAAATTCCGAGAGTCGACGGAATTCGTCCTGCAGCCGCGCCAGCATGGCATTCAGGTCGGCGGCCAGATCCGCCATCTCGACCGGTACCGATTCGACTGGCATCCGCGCATGGAGCTTCTCACCTGTCACCGATTTTGCGCGGGAGCCCATGGTCCGCAATGGCAGCAGGCCACGGTATGCCGCCCACCAGCCGAAGACGCCGCTGGCAAGTGCCGCCAGCGCGACGTAGAAGACCAGCGACCTGCGGAACGCCCGCATGAAATGCTCGTGGATCTCGGTGTCCATGGCGAGAATGACTTCCACGCGTTGGCCGCCCTGCGCCGTCATGTCGGCGCGCATTCCCCGATATTCCTTGCCCGCCTCCTGCCAGCTGAAGAAATCATGCCTGCCACGTTGGTCCTGTGCCGCGGCAAGGGCCAGCAAGGGGTCGAAGCCCTGCGACGCATAGTGCGTCTGGCCCTGCGTGTCGCGTACGGCGACCAGTAATCCGGAGTGATGCTGGTATGTCTCGGTGAGGCGCGCCGGCAACGTCGCGGCCGGTCCCAGTGCAATCGTGCGTTCCACCAGCCGCATGTTGTCGCGTAGCAGCGCGTAGTCTTCGTCGGCGAAATGCCGGTCCATCGCGGTAAAGATCAGCAGGCCAAGACCGAGCAGGACGCCGGCTGACGACAGCGAGAAGAACACGGTCAGCCGTGTGGTGAGTGAATGCCTGCGCATCACGCTGCGTCCTCGGGTTCTTCGAGCACGTAGCCCATGCCACGCACGGTCTGGATCAGCTTCTGGTCGAACCCGTCATCGATCTTGGCACGCAGGCGGCGGATGGCAACGTCAATCACATTGCTGTCGCTGTCAAAATTCATGTCCCAGATTTGCGAAGCAATCAGCGAGCGGGGCAATACTTCGCCGCGGCGCCTTGCCAGCAGTTCGAGCAGCGCAAATTCCTTGTTGGTCAGCACGATCTTGCGTCCGGCGCGCGTGGCCCTTCTACGCGCGAGATCGAGTACCAGATCCCCCACCTCGATGCGGTCGACTGGTTGGTTACCTGCACCGCGCCGCAACAGGGTCCGCACACGGGCGAGCAATTCGGAAAACGCAAACGGCTTGACCAGATAGTCGTCGGCCCCAAGTTCCAGGCCCTTTACCCTGTCGGCCACGCTGTCACGGGCGGTCAGGAACAGTACGGGCACGAAATTGTCAGCGGCGCGGAGGCGTTGCAGGATGCGCCAGCCGTCCAGGTCAGGCAGCATCACATCGAGGATCAGGAGATCGTAAAGTCCGGTCGTGGCCATATGCAGGCCGTCCTGGCCATTGCGTACCAGGTCCACGACAAAGCCGGCCTCGGACAGCCCCTGCCTGACGTAATCGCCCGTTTTTACCTCATCCTCGACCACCAGCAACTTCATCGATCCCCCCGTCAAGACACGCTTTCAGCCTCGCTTGCGGCATTGCCAGCCGTTGCGACGCCGCCAGTGTAAGTGGTGGTCGGAACATTACACGAACCTTACCGGAATGTAATGTTCGAGTAATTCCGAGGTTAGTCCGGTTTCACTAACCTGTGCCGGCTGCGTCATTCGGCGGCGCCGCTGTGAGCGGCAAGAGGGCACAGCGTAAAGGGAAGAGGAATTACTGCATGCGATCGAAAACTGCAACCGGCATGGTCCTGCCAAGGCCGTTGGGGCTCTCCAGGCGCCAGTTTGTGCAAGGGCTGGCGGCCGGAGGCGTGCTGGGTGCGCTGGGGGGCTTTACGGAGGGCGGTTGGGCCCAATCTGCTGGCGCACCGGTTCGCGCGGGTAGCGGCACCGCGCCGGTGCTGCGCGGCACTGAATTCGAGCTGGTGATCGAAGACGCCGCGGTGAACTTCACCGGCAGGCCTGGCGTGGCGCAGACCATCAACGGCACCTTGCCCGGTCCCACGCTGCGCTGGCGCAAGGGGGACACGGTAACCATTCGCGTGACCAACCGGCTGCGCGAGCCGACCTCCATTCATTGGCACGGCATCATCCTGCCGTTCCAGATGGACGGGGTGCCGGGCATCAGCTTTGGCGGCATTGCGCCGGGCGAAACGTTTACGTACCGCTTCAAGGTAGAGCAAAGCGGCAGCTACTGGTATCACTCGCATTCGGGGTTCCAGGAAATGACGGGCGTCTATGGCGCCCTGATCATCGAAGGCGACGATGATCCGATACGCGTTGATCGGGAACACTCGGTGCTGTTGTCGGACTGGACTGACGAAGACCCGATGCGGGTCCTGTCCAAGCTCAAGATCCAAAGCGACTACTACAACTACAACCAGCCGACGGTTCTCGATTTCTTCCGCGATGTGTCCAACGATGGCGTCAAGGCTGCGCTGGACAAGCGCAAGATGTGGAACCAGATGCGAATGAATCCGACCGATCTTGCCGACCTGTCGGGCGCAACGCTGACTTATCTGATGAACGGCGTGACCCCGTCCGGCAACTGGACCGGACTGTTCCGCCCTGGCGAAAAGGTGCGCCTGCGCTTTATCAACGGTGCCGGCAACACGTTCTACGACGTGCGCATTCCGGGCCTCAAGCTCAAGGTGGTACAAGTTGACGGACAGAACATCGATCCGGTCACGGTCGACGAATTCCGCTTCGGGCCGGGGGAAACCTGCGACGTTCTGGTAGAGCCATCGGACGAGGCGTACACCATCTTTGCGCAGTCGATGGATCGCACCGGCTATGCGCGTGGCACGCTGGCGGCGAAGGAAGGACTTCAGGCGCCAGTCCCCGCGCTGGATCGCGTGGAATGGCTGACCATGGCGGACATGATGGGAAGCATGGACCACGGCAGCATGGGCCACGGCGGCATGCAGATGGACCATGGTGCGATGAATCATGGTGCAATGGGGCATGGCGCGATGCAGATGGACCATAGCGAGCATGGCATGGCAATGGATCACAGCATGCACACCATGGCCGCGACGAATCCGCTCAAGGTGCCGAGCACCACCGCACGACATGCCAGGACTGAATACGGTGCCAGTACCGACATGCGCGTCGACATGGCGCGCACCAATCTCGACGATCCCGGTATTGGCTTGCGCAACAACGGCCGCCGCGCGCTGACGCTGGCAGACCAGCACACGATTGGCGGTGCCATGGACGCACGCGGGGCGGGTCGCGAAGTCGAACTGCACCTGACCGGCAATATGGAGCGCTATAGCTGGTCGTTCGATGGCGTGGAGTTCGGCAAGTCGACGCCGGTTTTCTTCAGGCACGGCGAGCGGCTGCGGGTCATTCTGCACAACGACACGATGATGACTCACCCGATGCATCTGCACGGCATGTGGAGTGAACTCGAGGCGCCAGACGGGTCGTTCCAGGCCAGACGGCACACGATTCCCGTCCAGCCGGCACAACGCATCAGTTTCCTGGTCACCGCCGATGCGCTTGGGCGCTGGGCGTGGCATTGCCACCTGATGATGCATATGGATGCGGGCATGTTCCGGGAAGTGGTGGTGGCCTGATGACCGATTTCAAAGCAACTACGCGCATGCAGACCCGGAAGGTTACGTTTCTTGCCGCGCTGCTGGTCGCCACGAACATGGTGCCGGCGTGGGCCCAGCACGCCCACGGCGACCATGGTGATCACGGCGCCGTGCAAGGCATGGACAGCATGGACGGCGTGGAAATGCAGACCATGGATGGCGGGCAGATCCAGACCATGGAAGACAGCGCTGCGCCGCCGCCGCCGATGGACCATGGCGACATGAAGATGCAGGGCGGCAAGGTGCCGCCAGACGCGCGGGACCCGAATGCCTACTCGGGCGGCTATCAACTGGGCGTCGGCCAGTATGCGCTGGGCCAGCATCGCCAGCTTCATATGGCAGACGAGCACCTGTTCGCCTCGGTACTGGTCGACCGGCTTGAATGGACGCACGGCAGCGACAGCAATGCCGCATCGTACGAGGCGCAGGCCTGGTTCGGAAGTACCTACAACAAGTTCGTGATCAAGGCCGAAGGCGAAGCCGAAAAAGGGAAGGTGCACGAGGCCCGTACCGAACTGTTGTGGGGCCATGCGGTTGCCACGTATTGGGACACGCAGCTCGGTTTTCGCAACGATGCGGGCTACGGGCGTCCGGCCCGCAACTGGCTTGCATTCGGCGTGCAAGGGTTGGCACCGTACTGGTTTGAAGTTGATGCGACCGGCTATGTCGGCACGGAAGGCCGCACAGCATTACGCTTGTCCGCGGAGTACGAGTTGCTGATCACCCAGCGCCTGATCCTGCAGCCGCGTATCGAGGCCAATCTGTATGGCAAAAGCGATCCGGCCTTGGGGGTCGGCAGCGGTCTGTCCAACGGCGCGGTCGGGATCCGGTTGCGCTATGAGATCAACCGGCAGTTCGCACCGTATGTCGGGGTCGAACGGTATCAGACGTTCGGCAATACGGCCGACATGGTCCGCGCATCGGGAGGCCGCAGTGGCGAGACCCGGTTTGTTGCTGGCGTACGTATGTGGTTCTGAAAGTTAAATCCGCAATATAGAAGGAAGTCCGATGAAATCCGTTATCTCCATCGCCAGGCCTTTGCTGGCCGTCACGATGCTGGTTGCCAGCGCCGCTGCGTTCGCGCATCCGAAGCTGGTCAGTTCCACGCCGGCAGAAGGCGCGGA
>VFQP010002139.1_pt1 | contig 22984 bp, 22 predicted proteins | sample 3512351 | NCBI WGS metagenome assembly VFQP01 (sample SAMN10412372, study PRJNA504923) | tailings metagenome | isolation source: Relicate 1 Philex TSF1 revegetated site | place: Philippines: Tuba, Benguet | collected 2017-08-29
ATGGTGCGGAAGGTGCGCGCCATCTCGAAACGGTAGATGGCCTTGATGCCGTGGACGTTGAGGCTCATGCCGGTGTCTCCTGCTTCTTGTGGACGAGGCTGACGAATATGTCTTCCAGCGAACTCTCGCTGGACTGCAGGTCCTTGAAATCGATGCCCTGCCCGGCGAGTGCGCGCAGCAGCTCGGCGATGCCGGTTTCCTCCTTCTGGGTGTCGAAGGTGTAGGTGAGCGTGAGCCCGTTGCCCGAGAGTTCGAGCGGCCATGGCGCCAGCGCCTCGGGCAGCCGGTCCAGCGGATGCTGCAGCGTGAGCGTGAGCTGCTTCTTGCCCAGCTTGCGCATGAGCACGTGCTTGTCTTCCACCACGATCAGTTCGCCGTGGTTGATGACGCCGATGCGGTCGGCCATGTCTTCGGCTTCCTCGATGTAGTGCGTGGTGAGGATGATGGTGGTGCCGTTCTCGCGCAGCTGGCGCACCATGCGCCACATGTCGTGCCGCAGTTCCACATCCACGCCCGCGCTGGGTTCGTCCAGGAACAGGATCTTCGGTTCGTGTGACAGCGCCTTGGCGATCAACACGCGCCGCTTCATGCCGCCCGAGAGCGTCATGATCTTGTTGTCCTTCTTGTCCCACAGCGAAAGGTCTTTCAGCACCTTCTCGATGTAGGCCGGGTTGGGCGGCTTGCCGAACAGGCCCCGGCTGAAGCTCACGGTGGCCCAGACGGTTTCAAACGCATCGGTGTGCAGTTCCTGCGGCACCAGGCCAATGGCCTCGCGCGCCTGTCGGTAGTCGCGCTCGGTGTCGAAGCCATCGGCCAGCACCACGCCTTCACTGGGTTTGGCAATGCCGCAGACGATGCTGATGAGGGTGGTCTTGCCCGCGCCGTTGGGGCCGAGCAGGGCGAAGATCTCGCCGCGCCGGATGTCGAGATCGACGCGCTTGAGCGCTTGAAAACCCCCGGGGTACGTCTTGCTCACGCCGCGCACGGACACGATGGGGTCGGCGGTGCTTGCCGCCTGTAAAGATGGGTTCATGAAGCCTCCTGGATCGCGCACTCTACACTGGTCTTGTGTACAGTAGGCCTCTTCCTGAAAGCGTCCACATTCCCATTCAGGCCATCAGGGGCCGGACGCGGATTTCCTTTGCTGCAGCATTTGGTCGACCTGCTCGTTGAAGAGGGCCGAACCCGTCAGATTCTGACCACCATCCACCGGAATGACCGCACCGTTGACAAAGCTCGCCAACGGAGAAGCGAGCACCACCGCCATCTGGGCGATCTCATGAACGTGGGCCATGCGGCCGAGTGGGACCATCCTGGGCCACATCTCGGTATCACCCTTGGCGGTCATTCGCTTCATGCCTTCGGTGTCGCGAACCGGGCCCGGGACGATGCTGTTGCAGCGAATGCCGTATGCACCCCACTCGAGCGCGAGGTCGCGCATGAGCATGTCGATGCCTGCCTTTGCCGCGCCAACGTGTGCCTGGTAGCGGAACGGAACGTAGGACTGGCCACCCGAGACGAACAGGACGCTTCCTTTGCTGCGCTTGAGTTGCTCGAATGCGGCATGCGCGGCATTGAAGGCACCGAGCAAGTCAATCTCGATGACGGTGCGAAACCCTTTGGGAGAGATGTTCTCCGCGGCAGATATGAAATTTCCGGCGGCACCACAAACCAGGGTATTGAGGTCTCCTAACGTCTCCTGCGTTTTTGTCAACGCGGTGACAAGCTGATCAGGCTCCCGGACATCCGCCTGGAGGGCGAGCACCCGACCGCCGTGCTGGCGCAGCGTCTGTGCGGCGGTATCCAGGCGTTCCTGCGTTCTGCCGCAAATGGCCACGTCGGCGCCGAGCGCGGCGAACGCCTCGGCAATCCCGAGGTTGATGCCACTTCCTCCACCTGTGACGAAAACCGTCTGGCCGGAAAAGAGGTCGGGCTTCAGGATGCTTTGAATAGCTTGAGTCATGCTGCAACCTCCATGTTCATTTTTGAACGGTGTGTTGGCAAGTGATGTTGCATCAGAACGCGACCTGGTTCGCCCCCTTGAGCGCCAGGATCTCGCGCGCCTCGTCGGGCGAGGCGACCTCCAGTCCCAGGCCTTCGATGATCCCGCGCGCCTGGCGCACCTGCTCGGCGTTGGAGGCCGCGAGCCGGCCCTTGCCGGCCCAGAGCGAATCTTCCAGGCCCACGCGCACGTTGCCGCCCATGGCCGCGGTCATGGCCGCCACCGGCATCTGGTTTCTGCCCGCGCCCAGCGACGACCACCGGTAGTTGTCGCCGAACAGCCTGTCGGCGGTGCGCTTCATGTGCTGCACGTCCTCCGGGTGTGCACCAATGCCACCCAGCAGCCCGAACACGGTCTGGATGAACAGCGGCGCCTTCACCAGGCCTTCCTGCCAGAAGTGGTGCAGGTTGTAGAGGTGGCTGGTGTCGTAGCACTCGAACTCGTAGCGCGTGTGCGTCTCGTTGAGCGTGTTCAGCGCGTAGGCGATGTCCTTGAAGGAGTTGCGGAACACCAGGTCGCGCGAGTTCTCCAGCATCTCCGGTTCCCAGGCGTGCTTGAAGTCCTTGAAGCGGCGCAGCATGGGAAACAGGCCGAAGTTCATCGAGCCCATGTTCAGACTCGCCACCTCGGGCTTCCACACGGCGGCCGGGCGGATGCGCTCCTCCACCGACATGAAGGGCGAGCCGCCGGTGGTGAGGTTGACGACCACGTTGGAGCGCGCCTTGATGAGGCGCAGGAACGGCTCGAAGGCCTCGGGCGACTGGTCGGGCCGGCCGTCGACCGGGTTGCGCGCGTGCAGGTGCACGATGGCCGCACCGGCTTCGGCCGCACCGATGGCGGCCTCGGCGATCTCCTCGGCGCTGACCGGCAGGTGAGGCGACATCGACGGGGTGTGGATCGAGCCCGTGACGGCGCAGGTGATGATGACTTTGCACTGGGCCATGGTGTTGGATCTATCAGGTCGGAGACATATCGAAATACGCGGGACGTCCCGCAGTCCAGAACTCACCCCAGAGCTGTCCGCCGCCGTCGACCGTCATGACCTCACCGGTCATGAAGCTGGCCGCCGGGCTGATCAGGAAAACGGTGGCTTCTGCGATCTCGCGCAGCGTGCCGGGGCGTTTGAGTGGATTGGAGCGAGGGAATTCGCGGTGGGCTTCGGGCGGGTACACCTCAAGCCCCTCGCTGGCTGTAAGACCCGGCGCGATGCAGTTCACACGGATGCGCAGCGGGGCCCATTCCACGGCCACGGTGCGGGTGACGCCAATCACCCCCGACCGCGACGCCACGCTGTGTGCAATACCGGGCATACCGCGATCGACCACCATCACGAGGTTGACGATCACGCCGGGCAAGCCGCGGGTCTGCCAGTGCCGCGCGGCGGCTTGCATCATGAACCACGTTCCATTGAGGTTGTTGTCAATGACCGCTCGCCAGCCTTTTGCGCTGAAATCCATGGCGTGCTGGGGAAACTGTCCGCCAGCGTTGTTCACAACAGCATGAAGCGTTCCATGCTCTTGCGCAATGGTTTCGAACAGTCGTTCTACCTGTTCGGGCTCACGAATGTTGACGGTCAGCGGAATCACGTTTGCGCCATGAGCGCGCGCTTCTTCAGAGACGCGCTCAAGCTTTTCCAGCGTGCGTCCGCAAATGATCACGCGCGCGCCCAGCCGCGCCATCAACAAGGCGGTCGTGCGGCCAATTCCGGTACCTCCCCCGGAGATCAACACGGTCTGATCGGCGAAGAGATCGCTGCGATAGACCGTGGGCATGGCCCACACATCTTGCTCCGCCGAATCGTGGTTCATGACCTCAGCTGCGCAGCATCTCGCCGCTGATGATGATCTTTCGCACCTCGGTCGTGCCGGCACCGATCTCCAGCAACTTGATGGAACGGTACAGTCGGTTGATTTCCGACTCCCAGATGTAGCCGCTGCCGCCGTGGATCTGGACCGCTTCGTTGAGCACGGAGTTCATGTTGTCGGCTGCCAGCATGACCGAGGCCGCCGTGATCTTGTGGATGTCGCCTCGACCGGCCTCGCCACCCTCGAGCGCGCTGGCTGCGCGCAGCGCCTGGTAGGTGAACACGCGCATGGACTCCACCCAGACATACATCTGCGCGAGCTTGTCCTGCATCATCTGGAAACTGGCGATGGGTTTGCCGAATTGCTGGCGCGTGCGCGCGTAGTCCAGGCTCAACTCCAGGGCGCGCTCGGCAATGCCCAGGCAGAGCGGGGCGATCATGGCGCGTTCGAGGTCGAGCCCGCTCATCACCACCTTCACGCCCGTGTTTTCTTCTCCGATCAGGTTCGCTGCGGGCACGCGACAGTTGTCGAACACCAGTTCGGCGGTCTGGCTGCCGCGAAAGCCCATCTTCACCAGCTTCTGCGCCACCTTGAAGCCCGGGAATCCGCTTTCCACGATGAACGCCGAAATGCCTTGCGAGCCGCGCTCCTTGTCGGTCTTGGCATAGACGAGCAAGACATCGGCCACCGGACCATTGGTGATGTAGATCTTGGTGCCGTTGAGGACGTAGTGATCGCCGTCTCGCACCGCCGTCGTCCGCATGGAGCCCAGCGCATCCGACCCGGCACCGGGTTCGGTCAGACCCAGCGCACCGATCGATTCTCCCCTGCACATGGACGGGGCGTAGCGCGCGAGCTGCGCCGGACTGGCGTTGCGCAGCAGGTTGTGCAGGCACAGATTTTCGTGCGCCACCCAACTGAGCGCGAGCGCATGGTTCCAGCGCGCAAAGGCTTGCAGCACGAGGCCGCTGGTGAACAGGTCGGCGCCTGAGCCACCGAGAGACTCCGGCGCTGTGATGCCGAAGTATCCGTTGGCGCCCAGCTGCGGAAACGCCTGCTCCGGCCACCACTCCTCGTTGTCCATGCGCGCAGCGAGCGGGTAGAGCTCGGCTCGGGCAAAGCGGTCGGCCTGGCCGAGCAGCTCGTTCTCGTCGTCCGACAGACCGCTGAAGACCTGAGCCGCGCCACGCGGGGCGTTGAGGATGGCTGACATGCGTGCTCCTTGTGCGATGGCGGTGTCGCCGGGTTCATCAGAATATTTGAGTGATGCTCATTAAAGCTCCTCCCATATAAAATATCGAGCTAGGGGAAACACTGACAAAAATAGTGAGTACAACTCAATACAATTTGCTGCAGGGCATTGTGTGTCCCTCTGGAGTTCATGCTGGTGCAAAACTGGGTCTTCTCTTCCGTGCTGATCGCCAATCGGGGCGAGATCGCCCTTCGCATCGTGCGCACCGTGCAGGCCCTGGGCCTGAGGGCCGTTGTGGTGTACCACAGGCTCGATGTCGGCGCCCCCGCTGTCCAGCGGGCCGACGAGGCCATCGAGATCCATGGGGCAACGCCAGTGGCCGCCTACCTCGACGGTGCTCAGATCGTCGAGGCCGCCCGCACCACCGGTGCAGGTGCGGTGCACCCTGGTTATGGCTTCCTGTCGGAAAACGCCGGCTTCGCGCGCGCCTGCCGCGAGGCCGGTCTGGTGTTCATCGGCCCCACACCTGAACTCATCGAGCTCATGGGAGACAAGGTGCGTGCGCGCGGCTTTGTCGAACGTGCTGGCTTCCCCGTGGCGCCCTCGGCGATCGAAGACGACGAGCCCGCCACCTTCAACCAGAGGGCGCTGGCGGTCGGTTTCCCGCTGCTCATCAAGCCGGCGGCGGGCGGTGGTGGCAAGGGCATGCGCATCGTGCGAGAGCCCTCTCAGCTTGCTTCCGAAATCGAGCGTGCGCGCAGCGAGGGTGCGCGTTACTTCGGCGATGGCCGCCTGTACGTGGAGCGCTTCGTCGAGAACCCGCGCCACATCGAGGTGCAGGTGCTGGGCGACACACACGGCACGGTCGTGCATCTGTTCGAGCGCGAGTGTTCGGTACAACGTCGCTTTCAGAAAATCGTGGAAGAGTCGCCATCGCCCGCGCTGACCGAAGCACAACGCCAGGCCATCTGCGAGACCGCCGCCGGCATCGCGCGCAGCGCGGGGTACACCAATGCCGGCACCGTCGAGTTCATTTACGGCGGTGGTGACTTCTATTTTCTCGAGATGAATACCCGGCTGCAGGTAGAGCACCCGGTGACAGAAGCCATTCTGGGCATCGACCTGGTGGAACAGCAACTTCGCATCGCCGCCGGCGAGCCGCTGGTTTTCTCTCAAGCCGATCTCAAACCCTCAGGCCATGCGATCGAGTTCCGCGTGTACGCAGAAGACGCGGCCGCCGGCTACCTCCCCACCACCGGCCCCGTGCTGATGCTGCGAGTCCCGGCGGGGGAGGGCGTTCGCGTGGACAGCGGCATCGCCGCCGGCCAGGACGTCACAGCAGCGTTCGACCCCATGTTGGCCAAACTCATCGTCTGGGGCGAAAACCGTGCGCAGGCGATGGAGCGATCTCGCCTGGCCTTGCGCGACTACGTGTTGCTGGGGTGCAAGACCAACCTCGGCTTCTTGAGTCGGTTGTTGCGACACCCGGCGTTTGCCGCCGGCGAGATTCACACCGGCTTTCTGGATGCACACCCCGATATTGCCGCCGAGCCAGACTTGACCTTGGCCACGAAGCAACAACTGCTGGCCAGCGCAGCGCTGACCTGCCGGCCCGTGCGCGATGCGGCCGACGCCGTGCCGATCCTGCACGCCGCCATGGGTGCCTGGAGAAACTGAACATGGCGCACAACTTTTCGCTGCACGGTCACCCGCATGAGGTCTGGCTGGCGCGCGCGCCCTCGGGGTACACGCTGCACATCGGCGACCACAGCGTGGCGGTGGCGATGGTGGCGCGCGGCGAACACGTGCACGAACTGACGGTGGGCGACTGCAGCGAGCGCATCTACGTGGCGGTGCGGGGCGACGAGGTGCACGTGCACCTCGATGGCCAGGCGCACACGCTGCGCTACACGCACAACCTGGAACGTTTCTCCGGAGAAGAGCAGGGCGAGGCCGAAGCGGTGTCTCGTGCACCGATGCCTGGCGCGGTGATCGCGGTGCATGTGCAGGAGGGTCAGTCCGTAGCGCGTGGGGAGGTGATGGTGGTCATCGAAAGCATGAAGATGGAAACCGCGATCTGTGCGGGACACGACGGCACTGTGCAGAAGCTGCATGTGGTGGAAGGTCAGACTTTCGATCGGGATGCGCCGCTCGTGACCCTTGAGCGCGCGGAGCCTGTCGCATGAAACGCATCGACTCGTTGGTCAACACCGGTTCGGCCGACTTTCTGGCCAACCATACACACAACCTGCGCCTGGTCGAGGAGCTGCGCCAGATGCAGCAGCAGGTGCGTCACGAGCGGCCCGAGCGCGACCTGCAGCGCCTGGCGCGCCAGAACAAGCTGTTCGTGCGTGATCGCATCCAGCGCTTGCTGGATCCCGGAACGCCGTTCCTCGAGCTGTCCACCCTGGCGGGCAACATGGACTACGACGGTGAGGTGCCGGGCGCTGGTATCGTCACCGGCATCGGCATCGTATCGGGGCGCGAAGTGATGATTCACGCATCGGACGCCAGCGTGAAAGGCGGGGCCTGGTATCCGCTTTCGGTGAAGAAAATCGTCCGCGCGACCGACATTGCGTTGGAAAACCGCCTGCCCATGATCCACCTGTGCGACAGCGCAGGGGGTTTCCTGCCGTTGCAGGCCGAGCTGTTCGCCGACCGCCACAACGCGGGCCGCATCTTTCGCAACCAGTCCATCCTTTCCAAGATGGGCGTGCCGCAGGTCGCCATCGTGCTGGGCCATTGCACGGCGGGCGGGGCCTACGTGCCGGCGCTTTCCGACTACAGCGTGATTGTTCGCGGCAACGGCGCCATCTTTCTCGGCGGCCCGCCCCTGGTCAAGGCGGCAACAGGCGAAGAGGTCAGCGCGGACGACCTTGGAGGCTGCGACGTGCACACGCGGCTTTCCGGTACGGCCGACTACCCGGCTGGCAACGAATTCGAGGCGATCGCGATTGCCCGCGATGTGGTGGCTCAGTGGCACCGACCGGCCAAGGCAGCGGTGGAATGGCAGGAGCCCGAGGCGCCGCACTATGACCCGCGGGAGCTCTACGGCATCATCCCGCGCGACATCAAGGTGCAGTTCGACATGCGTGAAGTGATCGCACGCATGGTCGACGCCAGCCGATTTCACGAGTATCAGCCGGCCTACGGGAGCACGCTGGTGTGCGGCTTCGCGCACCTGTGGGGCTACAAGATCGGGGTGCTGGCCAACAACGGCGTGCTGCTCAACGAAAGTGCGCTCAAGGGTGCGCACTTCGTCGAGCTGTGCAACCAGAACCGAACGCCGTTGGTGTTCCTGCAGAACATCACCGGCTTCATGGTCGGGCGAGACTACGAGCGCCGAGGCATCACCAAAGACGGCGCCAAGATGATCATGGCCGTCTCCGGCTCCGAGGTGCCGAAGTTCACGGTGATCTGCAACGGATCTTTCGGTGCCGGCAACTATGGCATGTCGGGCCGGGCCTTCGATCCGCGATTCCTGTTCATGTGGCCACAGAGCCAGATCTCCGTGATGGGCGCCGAACAGGCCGCCAACGTGCTGGTCGATGTGAAACTGCGCCAACTGGCTCGCAGCGGCGACACGCTCAGCGCGGCAGAGATATCGGCCATCCGTGAGCCGGTGCTGGCCGACTACAGGCGGCAGTCCAGCGCGCTGTATTCCACTTCGCGCCTTTGGGACGACGGCATCCTCGATCCCGTCGACACGCGAAACGCGCTCGGCATGGCGATCTCGGCCGCGTTGAATGTGCCGATCAAGGATCCGAGCTATGGCGTCTTCCGGATGTAAACCGCTGGCCGAAGCTTCAGGCGGGGCTCGAGCAGGCGGTAAGCTCATGGCTTTCACCGATGAGGCGCCAGTCATGAGAGCCAAAACCAGCCCCGCTGAAGATTCACCGGACGCCGCGAGCAAGTCCCGCCGACGACAGCAACGGGAAGGTGAGATTCTTGCCGCCGCGCGCGACGTGTTCCTGGAAAAGGGCTTCGAGCGTGCTTCGGTGAGCGAGATTGCTTCCCGCGTCGGGGTGGTCGAAGGCCTGGTGTTCCGCTATTTCCCGACCAAACGCGACCTGCTCAATGAGGTGCTGCGCGCGCTCTACGAGCCGCTGATCTCCGATGTGGGTGAGGGTTTCAGCCGGATCAGCGGGTTGCAGGGCCGGTTGCGCTTCATCATCTGGCGCCATGTGCGCGTCTACACCGAGACACCCGGACTGGCGCGACTGGTGCTGCACGAGGTGCGCACGGGTCCGGAGTACATCAGCTCGGGCTTGCACGATCTGCAGGTGATGTACACCGATTTCCTTCGACAGACGCTTGCGCAGGCGCAGGCCGATGGCGAGCTTTCGGGCGAGGTCGAGTTCGAGATGGTTCGCTCCATGCTGTACGGTGGCCTCGAGCACATGATGTGGCCCGTACTCTTCGGTGGCCGGCGCGTCAATGTCGATGTGGTGGCCGACCGCTTTACCGAGGCGCTGCTCACTGGCTTGCGCGGTGCACCGCCCATCCCCAGGGGGAGCGACAGCATCGACGCGCGGCTGGCGCGCATCGAAAGCCTGTTGCAAGACCAACGGTCCGATTCGAAGTCAATCAAGACCAAACCCCCCTGATACCACAAGGAGTCTCCATGCGCATCACCCTCCGCTTCGACCAGCAGCACGTGCTTGTGTTCGGTGGCACCACAGGCATCAATTTCGGCATCGCCGAGGCCTTTGCGGCGCAGGGTGCTTCGGTCACGGTAGTGAGCCGCAAGCCGGAGAACGTGGCCCATGCGGTGGATCGCCTGAAGGTGCATGGACAGGGCGTGGCGGGCTTCTGCGCCGATGTGCGCAACTTCGATTCGGTCGGCACGGCACTCGCGTCTGCGGTGGAGCGTTTCGGCCCGATCGATGTGCTGGTGTCGGGTGCCGCAGGCAACTTCTTCTGCGAGGCCAAGGACATGTCGGCCAACGGCTTTCGCGCCGTGGTGGACATCGACCTCGTGGGCACGTTCCATGTGGCGCGCCAGGCGCATGAGCACCTGCGAAAACCCGGTGCTGCGTTCATCAACATCACTGCGCCGCAATCGAACATAGCCATGCGCTTCCAGGCGCATGCCTGCGCCGCCAAGGCTGGGGTGGACCAGCTCACGCGAGTGCTGGCGCTGGAGTGGGGTGCCGACGGGATACGCGTCAATGCCATTTCTCCCGGCCCGATCGATGGCACCGAGGGCGTGAAACGGCTCATGGGCCAGACCCCTGCCGAGCTCGCCCTGGCGGTGGAGCGCGTGCCGCTGCAGCGCATGGGAACGCTCGACGACATCGCCAACCTCGCGCTCTTCCTTGCCTCGCCCTATGCGAGCTACTTGTCGGGTGCGGTGATTCCTTGCGATGGGGGTGGTGCCATGGAAAGCGTGAAACCCACACTGGAAGCCGCGGGCCGCGCTGCGGCGTCGGCCACCGTCTGAGGCGGTGCACGCCATGGCCGCGACCGATTTCACCTTGACCGATCTGCTGGTGCGCAATGCGCGCGAGCACGGCGATCGGACCGCGTTCGTGCACCAAGGCCGCAGCTTCACACACCGTGAATGCCTGGCCCGCACCATTCAGCTTGCCGCTGGCCTGCGCGCGGCTGGAGTGGCGAGCGGCGACCGCGTGGCGATCCTGGCGCGCAACCGCATCGAGTTCCTCGATCTTCTGGGTGCGGCCGCGCGCCTGGGCGCCATCGTGTCTGCCATCAACTGGCGCTTGTCCGCTGCAGAGATTGCGCTGGTGCTCGAGGGCGACGCACCCACGCTGGTGTTCACCGCAGACGAGTTCTTGCCTTTGCTCGAGGTCGACCGGACTCGGTCCGATGCGCCCGATTTGGTGCGGTTGGACAGCCTGGGCGAAGGTTTTCGCCACGCCGCCGACCTGTATCTGGATGATGGTTGCGAGCCTGCGAACGTGGCCGAAGACGATCCTTTGATGCTGATTCACACGGCTTGGAGCGACCAACGCCCCAAGGCCGCCATGCTGACGCACCGCAATCTGCTGGTCAACGCATTGCAGCTGCAACAGGTGTGGTCTCTGACGGCGCAGGACGTGCACCTGTGTTGCCTGCCTCTGTTCCATTCCACCGCCATTTCCCTCACGCTGGCGGCGCAGATGGCCGGTGGCAGCTCGGTGTTGATGCCCGCCTACCAGGCAGAAGAGGCACTGGCGCTGATCGGGCTTCATGGCGTGTCGATGTTTGCCGAATTCGCCCCCATGCTGGGCGGCCTGCTCGATGCGGCAGCCCAGAAGCCGTCCATGCTGGCCAGTGTGCGGCACGTGTGCGGGCTCGATACGCCCGAGACCCAGCAACGTCTGGAGACCACATGCCCTGCCGCCACTTTCTGGACCGGTTACGGCCAGACCGAAGCCGCCGGTATGGTGACCCTGGCACCACGCAGAGAGGCATCGGGCTCGGTCGGGCGTCCGTTGCCACTGTGTGCGGTGGAAATCGTGAACGAACAGGGCGATCCACTGCCGGTGGGCGAGCGTGGCGAGATCACGGTGCGCGGCCCTGGCGTGTTTGCCGGCTACTGGCAGCGGCCCGCCGACAACGCGCAGGTGTTCCGCTCGGGGCGGCTCCACACCGGCGACAGTGGTCATGTCGATACCAGCGGACTGCTCTGGTATGGCGGTCGTCTGGCCACCAAAGAGCTCATCAAGACCGGTGGTGAAAATGTGTACCCCGAGGAGGTGGAGGCCGTTCTGCGACTGCATCCCCATGTGGCCGATGCAGCCGTGATCGGTGTGGCTGATGCGCAATGGGGCGAGGCGGTGCACGCCATCTGCGTCGCATCCGACGCTACGACGTTGTCAGAAGAGCAACTGATCGATTTCGTGGGCGAGCGCATCGCGCGCTACAAGCGTCCGCGGACCGTGGTGTTCGCCGCCGGTTTGCCGAAGAAGGCCGATGGCTCGAACGATCGCGATCGCATCAAGCAACTCTACGGCTGAGTGGTTCGTCCCATCAGCGGCCGTTGAATCGCGGTTTTTGCTTGTTCAGGAAGGCGTTGATCGCGCCCTTGAAGTCATCCGTGCCGGCATTGGCCACGAACTCCTGTTGCTCCAGGTCGAGCTGGGCATCGAGATCGCGGTCGAACGAGCTGCGGATCATCCGCTTCATGCGACCGATGGCGAGTGTCGGGCCGTTGGCCAGGCGCTGCGCGATGGCCAGCGAAGTGCTCTCAAGCGCGGCGGGAGCCACCACCTGGTTGACCATGCCCAGGCGGTGAGCCTCGCTGGCATCGAAGTTGTCGCCCAGCAGCGCAATCGCCATGGCGTTGCGCGTACCCACCAGTCGGGGCAGGCTCCACGAGGCCGAGCCATCGCAGGTGGCGCCGATCTTCACGTAGGCCAGATTGAACTTCGTGCCTTCGGCCGCCACCACGAGGTCGCAGGCCATGGCCAGACTCAGGCTGCCACCCGCCACCACGCCGTGCACGCTGGCAACGAATGGCGCGTCGATTCGGGCCATCAGCTTCACCGCTTCGTGCACCGGTCCAATCAGCCCCGGGGCGGCGCCGGCCGGATCATCCTTCAGTTCGTTGAGATCGCCGCCCGCGCCGAAGGCATCGCCGGCGCCCGACAGGATCACCGCCCGAATCGCTGGCGACGCCGCGATCTCCCGGCAGCACGCGAGGAAGGCTGTCGCGGTGGGCACGTTCACCGCATTGAGCTGGTGCGGGCGGTTGAAGCGCAAATGAGCCACGGCGCCGTCGCGGGTCAGGGTCACGTGTGCATCTGACATGGCGTCATCCCAGCCAGCGCTTGCGCCGGCGATAGTGTTTGATGTCCTGGTAGCTCTTGCGCTCGCCAGAGTGGCTCACACCCAGGTAGAACTCCCGGATGTCTTCGTTGGCGCGCAGTTGTTCGGCCGGCGCTTCCAGCACCACACGACCGCCTTCCATCACGTAGCCATGGTCGGCCAGTGTGAGCGCGGCCTGTGCGTTCTGCTCCACGATCAACAGCGAGAGGCCGCTGCGTTTCAGCTTGGACAGCAGGGTGAAGATCTCCTCGATCATCTTGGGTGCCAGGCCAAGCGATGGCTCGTCGATCATCATCAGTTTGGGGTTGCTCATGAGCGCACGGCCGATCAACAACTGCTGCTGTTCGCCACCCGAAAGGTAGCCGGAGGTGCGTTCGCGCAACTCGGCCAGGCGCGGGATGGTCTGCAACACGAAGTCCAGCCGTTCGCGCACCAGCGCCGTACTCCCCAGCAAGTGGCCGCCAATCACCAGGTTCTGCTCCACCGTGAGATGGCGCAACACCTTGCGCCCTTCCACGACATGGATGAGCCCCATGGCCACGGTATCGAGGGCCGACTTGCCGGTGATGGCCTGACCGCGAAAGCGGACCGCGCCGGCAGATACCGCGCCGTCGTCGATGCTCAGAATGCCCGAGATCGCCTTGAGCATGGTGCTCTTGCCAGCACCGTTGGGCCCCAGCAGCACGGTGCACCTGCCTTCGTCCACGCGCAGGTTCACCCCCTTCAATGCAAGGATCACCTTGGCGTACAGCACCTCCAGGTTTTCCACCGCGAGCAATTCGCTCGGCACCGGCTCGCTGGGCTTCAACACATTGCTCATGGTGGCGCCGTTCGCTTACCAGCGATCCAGCTTGGGTACGGGGTGGCCAACCACCGCGTTCGTCACCTTGCCGCCCTTGACCTCGCCCACGTTCACCTTGACCTGATAGGTCGGGAAGGGTGCACCAACACCGTAGTTGAGGTCGTGGGTGTAGCCGAACATGCTGGCTCCGGAGATCGGCTGCTCCAGGATGGCCTTGTAGACCATCTCGCCGTTGAGCTTGGACGCGCCATTCTTCTTGGCCGCAGCTTCCACGGCGCGGACCAGGGCCAGACTCTGCGCGATGCCGCCGGACGTGATGCCGTGCCACGGCGCCTTCAGTCCATATTTGGCCACCAGCATGTCGTAGAACTTGCGCGGTTCGTTCTTTTCGTCGGTCGTGGCGATGACGCCCGACTGCATCTCGAAGTCGCCTTCCAGCAATTCCAGACCGCCCAACGGCCGTGCGATGAAACCTGGCGCGTTGTGCATGCTGAAGGCCACTGGAATCTTCTTGTTCAGCGCTTGCAACGCGCGCTTGACGGCGATGCCTTGCTGCAGCGACGCAGGTGCCAGAATGACCTCGGCGCCCGCATTGGTCACGCGGCGCATCTGCAGCGTGAGGTCGGCCGGCTGTACCTCGGTAAACACCACTTCCACCAGCTCCACGGTCTGCGGGTTGGCCTTGGCGAAGGCCACCACGCCCTTGGCGATATCTGCGTAGCTCGGCGACGCCTCCGAGGTGACCAGGGCCATCTTCACCGGCCGGCTGCCACCGGCTCGGTTCTTCTGGTACCAGTCAATGAAGCCGGCGATCTCGTGCACGAATGTGGGTCGCAGCGACAGGTAGTACTGATTGGGCCGCCAAGCGAAGCCGTTGCTGGCCGACGGTGAGAAGATGACCACCTTGTCGTTGGGCAACCGTTGCTGCAGTGCCGCCAGATCGGGGCCACCCACGCCGAAGCCCACCAGAGGCCTTTCTGCCAGGATGCCAGGCCAGAGACTGGCCGTCTGCGCAGCATCGAAGCGGGTGTCGTAGGCCTTCATGTTGAGCTTGACACCCAATTTCTCGCCGACTTCGGCATTCCACCATGCAATCGTGGCTTCGCGCGCCCCTCCGAGTGCGGGCATCACCGTGGAGAAGGGCCCAGTGAAATCCGACAGCGCCGGGATCAGATAGGTTGTGGCGGGTGCCTGCGCGGAAGCCGGCTGTGCGACCAGCAGGGCAAGGGCGGCCGGCAGGGCCAACAAGGCTGCGCGCCTGGAAAGGGATGCAAATGTCATGGTCGTCTCCTATCGATGGTTGGTGCTTGCAGTTTTGCGGCTGGCCGCGGATGAACGCTTTGAGAGATCAGTACTTGAATGGCCATCGGCGGAACGCCTGTTTGGCGTTGTCGATGCGGTGCATCAACCCCTTGGGCTCGAACAGCAGGAAGAGAATGACGATGGTGCCCAGCAGCACGTTCATGCTGGCGAAGACGATGTCCTGGCCCAGCGCCGGAAAGGTCTGAGACAGCGTCGGGCCGAGCGTGGCGATGCCTTCACGTGCCATCTGGATCACAAACGTGCCGACCAATGCACCCACGATGGATCCAATGCCTCCCACGATCATCATGGCGATCAGCCAGATCGATGCAAACAGCGAGAACTGTTCCACCGATACGTGGCGCAATGCGATGGCCCAGAGACTGCCGGCGATGCCCGCGTAGAACGCAGCCGCCAGGAACGAGCGTGTCTTGGTGAGCATGACGTTGATGCCCATCATGCCGGCGGCCACATCGTCGTCGCGCACCGCCTCGAAGGCGCGTCCGAGCCGCGCACGCACGATGCCAAAGGCGCCACCCACCATGATGGCGAGCACGAGGAACGAGAAGTAGTAGATGTTCCTGTCGTTCGAGAGGTTGATGCCGAAGAGCAGGACGCCTTCGATGTGGATGCCACCGGGACCGCCCAGCCAGCGCGCGGGCAGGTTCAGCACCAGGAAATGGAACAGCATCTGGGCAGCGATGGTGGTGAGTGCCAGGTAGAAGCCCTTGATGCGCGCGGCCGACAAGCCGAAAAGCGCCCCGAACAGCGCAGCAGCCACGCCCCCGAACACCATGGCCAGCGGCACTGGAAACGACCAGTAGGCAATGGCCGCTGCGCACGCGTAGGCGCCCACGCCCATGAACGCCGACTGACCGAGGTTGATCTGCCCAGCGTAGCCCGTGCAAAGCTGCAGGCCGACCACCGCGATGGCGGTGATGAACATGGCGAAGCCCACGCTGACCCAGCGGTCAGGCGCAAACAGCGGCAACAACAGAATCGCCAGCACGAACAGCGCCAGTGAAATCCATTGCACCCGGGTTCGGATCAGCGAACGGTCTCCGCTGTAGCTGGTGAAGAAAACGCCGGAGGTGTCCATGTCAAACCCTCTCTATCGTGCGCCAGCCGAACATGCCGGTGGGGCGGATGAACAGCATCAGAAGCATGAAGACGTATGGCACGATGCTTGAAGCAGAGCCACCGATGACTGGGTCCACGTAAGCGCCCACAAGAGCCTGCATGATTCCCATGAGCGCACCTGCAAGCAGCAGGCCGAAGATCGATTCCAGGCCGGCAAACAGCGCCACTGGCAATGCGGCCAGGCCGATCTCCGCAGAGACCAGCGTGAGCGATCGTCCGTTGAGGTAGACGATGGCACCCAGTGTGGAGATGCCTCCACCCATCATCCAGGCGAGGGTGGTGGCGCGCTTGACGGAGATGCCCATCGAGATGGCGGTGGGAGGATCTTCGGCCACGGCGGTCAGCGTGAGGCCGAAGCGCGAACGGTTGAAGAACCACCACAGGCCGCTGGCCAGCACAAAAGTGAACAGCGCACCCAGCACCAGCGAGGTGGGCAGGATCAGTTCGCCGATGAAAATCGGTGCGGTGGGCAGCAAGGCGGGAAACTGACGGTCCAGCGGACCCCAGATCACGAGGATCAGGCCGCGAATCAGGATCACCAGGCCGATGGTCACCATCACCATCGAGAACACCGACTCGCCGATCAGGCGCGAGAAAAACAGGCGTTCGATGGCGAATCCGTAGGCGATGGCAACCATGAACGCCAGCGGCACGCCCACCGCAGGTGGCAGTCCGGCACCCAGCGTGAGCGACCACACCGTGAAGGCGCCGATCAGCATCAGTTCGCCTTGCGCAAAGTTGAATACCTTGCTGGCGCGGTAGATCACGACGAAGCCCAGGGCCAGCAGCGCATAGAGCTGGCCCACGAGCGCACCGTTGATCACGTAGTTGAGAAACTCCATCATGCTGTCTCCGCGGCGCGTGCCGCATGGGTGTTTGCGGACGCATCCACTGAGGCCAGTCGCACCACGGCCTGCAGCGTTCCGCTGCGGCCATCCTGGTAGCGCACGGGAATCGACACAGCCACACTGGCATTGGTGCTGTAGAGGCCGTCGATGATGGCGCTGTAGCGTTGCTCGATGAACTCGCGCTTGAGCTTGCGCGTGCGGGTGAGCTCACCTTCATCGGCGTCGAGTTCCTTGGGCAGGTTGGCGAAGCGCACCACCTGGGCACCTGCGGGCAACGCGCCGTTGACTTTGCGGATCTCGGAGGCCACCTGCTCCACCACTTCGGGCCGTTGGGAGAGATCGGCAAAGGTGGTGAACCCGATGTTGCGCTGCTCTGCCCAGCGCGAGAACACCACGTCGTCGATGTTGACCAGCGCGGTCACGTGATCGTGGTGGGCATCCCCGATCACCAGCACTTCCTTGATGTAGGGCGAGAAACGCAGTCGCACTTCAATGAACTGTTTGGGATAGCGCGCGCCGCTGCGCAGCACGCTCATGTGCTCGACCCGGTCGTAGTAGATGAGCTCATCGCGCGGTGTCTTGCCCACGGCGTCGCCAGTCCGGAACCAGCCGTCGTCGAGTTTCTCGGCAGATTTCTCGGGGCGCTTCCAGTAGCCTGAGAAGCCGGCCGCACCGCGCAATTGCAGTTCGGCCGCTTCGGTGATGCGCCATTCCAGCGCCGGGCCCCATTCGGTGGGTTCGGTCAATGGCTGGCCAATCGTTTCCGGGTCGTACTGCAGGCCGATGTGGGCAGAAATGAGGCCGAACTCACTGCACGCATAGATGTTGCGCAGCGGCGTTCCCATGGCCGAGAAAAGGCGCACCACGTCGGGCGACATCGCCGCTCCGCCGGTGACGGCGACCTTGACCTTCTTGAGGCCGAGCTGGTCGCGCAGAGGTCGCAGCACCAGGTGTTCTGCCAGCGCGTAGGCGGCTCGGTCGAGCATCGCCGGTTCACGTCCTTCGGTGCGCGCGAGGTGCACGCGCCGGCCCACTGCAATTCCCCAGTCCAGCAGCTGGTTGCGGAGCCAGCCGGCGTCGATCATGCGGGTGAACACGCGCGAGGCCAGGCTCTCCCATTGACGAGGGCCGAGCACGATCACGTCCACGGCAAGTTCGCGGATCGCTTCCTGCACCTGGTCGGGTCGTTCCGCAAAGTTCACGCGCAGCGGTAGCGACATGCCCAGCGTGACGCCAAACCACTGTTCGGGTACCCACGACAACGGGATGTAGGACAGGTAGTCGGTGTTGGGCTGCAGTTCGAGCGCGCGGCGCAGGCGCTCGGCGCAGTCGAGCAGAGCGCGGTAGGTGGTGATCACCCCTTTGGGTTGGCCGGTGGTGCCCGATGTGTAGGCGAGCAGGGCCACGTCGTCCACGCGCCCCAGCTCGATCTCTTGTTCCACGCGCTGTGGCGTGGCTTGCTGCAGTGGCCGACCCAGCGCCTTGAGCGCGTCCAGGCTGCTCATGCCAGGCTGGGTGTAATTCCACAGGCCACCCGATTCGCAGTGCAGGATGTTCTTCAAACCGGGGGCGCGAGGCTGTGCCTCGATCGCCTTGTCCACCTGCTCCTGATCTTCTGCGAACACACAGACCGCTTCGGCATCCGCAGCGATGTACGCCATTTCGTCCGCGGTGGAGTCGGGATACAGCGTGACCGAGCGCGCTCCGATGGCCATCACGGCCCATTCCACCCAGTAGATCTCGGGCCGGTTCTCGCTGATCAGCATCACCGTCTGGCCGCGTGAAACACCCAGCGCCAGAAGACCGAATGCCATGCGCTCGACCTCGTCATGGATGTAGCGCCAGGTGTACTCCTTCCAGATGCCGCGCTGCTTGTAACGCTGGCCGACGAGATCGGGCTGCACGCGTCGGTTGTTCAGCAGCAACTGAGGCAAGGTCTGTGGCTTCGCAGTGCTCATGCCTGAACCCCCAGGTAGGCGGAGATGACGTCCGGGTTGTCCTGGACTTCCGCGGGCGTTCCTTCGGCGATCTTGCGGCCGAAGTTGAGCACCACGACGCGGTCCGCCACGTCCATCACCACCCCCATGTCGTGCTCGACCAGCACCACTGGAATTTTCTTGAACTCGCGCACGTCGAGGATGAAGCGCGCAAGGTCTTCCTTTTCCTCCGCGTTCATGCCGGCCATGGGCTCGTCGAGCAGCAGCACCTTGGGATCAGCCGCCAACGCTCGACCCAGATCCACGCGCTTGCGCATGCCATAGCCCAGCGTGCCGACCGGCTGGTGGCGGATGTGTTCGATCTCGAGAAAGTCGATGATTTCTTCTGCGTGCTCTCGATGCGCAACTTCCTCGCGATGCGCGAACGGCCAGTAGAAGAACGACTGGATCAGGCCGCTGCGCATCTGCGCAAAGCGGCCGACCATGATGTTGTCGACCACGCTCATGCGTGCCAGCAGGTGCGTGCCTTGAAAGGTGCGCGCCATCCCGGCGGCGGCGATGCGGTGCACAGGCCATCCACTGATGTCGTTGCCTTGGTAGTGCACCTTTCCCTGTTGCGGGCGGTAGAAGCCGGAAAGCACGTTGAGCAGCGAACTCTTGCCCGCACCATTGGGGCCGATCAGGGCGACCATTTCGTTGGCGCCGACCTGGAACGAGACGTCCTGCAGCGCGGTGACGCCGCCGAAGCGCAGCGTGGCCTCGCGGATCTCGAGCACTGGCGCGCTGGCGTGGACGCTCATGACAGGCTGAACCCGCCACCGCAGACCAGCGTCTGACCGGAGATGTAGTCGGACTCGGGCAGGCAGAGGATGTAGACCGAGCCAGCGGCTTCTTCAGGTGTGCCCGCCCGGCCCAGCGGAATCTGCTGTTCCATGGCCTGCATCAACCCCGGATTGATGCCGACCTTGATCTCGCGGCCATCGATGTCGATCTGAGCGTTTGCATCGCTGGTGGCCTCGGTCAGACGGGTGCGGATCAGGCCGAACGCCACCGTGTTCACGTTCACGGCCAAGCGCCCCCATTCCTTGGACATGGTCTTGGTCAGGCCGGTGATGCCGGCTTTGGCCGCTGCGTAGTTCGCCTGGCCCGCGTTGCCGCCCAGGCCGGCGATGGACGAAATGTTCACCACCTTTCGGTGCACGCGCCGGCCGGCTTCGGTCTCTGCCTTCACCAGCGCGCGGATGACCGGCTGGGCGGCGCGCAGGATGCGGAAGGGTGCCGTGAGGTGACAGTCGAGCATGGCGTACCACTGCTCGTCGGTCATCTTCTGAATCACGTTGTCCCAGGTGTAGCCGGCGTTGTTGACGATGATGTCCAGACCCTGGTATTGGTCCACGGCGGCCTTGATGAAGCGCTCGGCGAAATCAGGGGCGGTCACGTTGCCCCAGCACGCCACGGCTTGGCCGCCCGCGGCCACGATGTCACTCGCAGCCTGCTCGGCGACATCGCGGTCCAGATCGTTCACCACGAGGCGCGCGCCTTCTCGCGCCAGTTTCATCGCCACGGCGTGGCCGATGCCGCGCCCCGAACCGCTTACCAGGGCCACCTTGCCGGCCAGTGTTCCGCTCATTGCCTGTCTCCGTTCATGTTGTGGTTGAGATTCATCAGGTGAGGGCCACGAGGGCCTCGCCAGTCACCTTGAGTTCACCGTATTGGTTTTTCACCATCATCTCGACTTGTGCGCAGGGAATGCCGTCAAGCTCTGTATGGGCCACCACGGTGCCGGTGCAGGTGGCCTGGTTGTGAAGGTGCATCACACCCACGAAGCGCAGGTCGATGCGGCGGATGCGGTCCTGATCGACCCAGGCCGTGAGAAATCGGCCCAGCCACGCGGCGGTGAGCATCCCGTGACCGAACACGTCGGGCATGCCGGCGCGCCGCGCGAAGTCGGTATCGATGTGCAACGGCACATGGTCGCCGGAAGCACCGGCGTACAGCGCGAGCATGCTGCGGGACACCGGCTCGACGGTGAGTGCCGGCAGGCTGACGCCGATCTTGAAATCTGACGGGGTCACCGTGCTCATGTGGTGGTGCCCTTCAGGGCCGGATCGCGATAGACGACCGTGGAGGAAAGCGTGGCGATGCGCGCGCCGTGCTGGTTCGTCACCTCGGTCTTCTTCACGATGAACTGCATGGCGCCGCCCTTCTTGTCGTAGATGTCGCCGATGGACGCTTCGAAACAGAGGCTGTCACCCGCCCACGCCGGGGCGTGGTAGTCGAAGCGCTGCTGACCGTGGAGGATGTGCATGAGGTTGACCTTCAGGTCGGCCAGCCAGTGCAGCGGGTCCGGGTCGTCCATCATTTCCAGGCAGAACAGGTAGGTCGGTGGTACCTGGAGCGGCGCGTCCGGATCGCCAAAAGCGCGCGCCTTGTCGCCGATCACATCGAGAAAAAATCGAAGGCGACCGGTTTCCACCGGCCGCGTCACGCGGCGCAGTTGCCGACCGATGTGGGTCTTGTCGAGCATGTCTTGAGGTCCTAGATGCGGCCGTACAGGGTGACGACGGCGGCGCCGCCGAGACCGAGGTTGTGCTGCAAGGCAATGCGGGCTTCGGGCACCTGCGTGGCTTCGGCCGTGCCGCGCAGTTGGCGCGTGAGTTCGTAGCACTGCGCCAGCCCGGTGGCGCCGAGTGGATGGCCCTTGGAAAGCAGGCCGCCCGAGGGGTTGACCACCACTTCGCCGCCATAGGTGTTGCGTTCGTCGTTCACGAACTTTTCGCCTTCGCCCACGCCGCAGAAACCCAGCGCCTCGTAGCTCAACAACTCGTTTTGTGCAAAGCAGTCGTGCAGCTCGCAGACGTCCACGTCATCGGGGCCGACGCCGCTTTCGGCATACACCTGTTGCGCAGCACTCTCGCTGAGGTGAAAGCCCACCAGATCGATCATGGAGCGCGTGTCGAAGGTGTCGTTGCGGTCGGTGACCATGGACTGACCCAGGATCTTCACGCCGGTCTTCAATCCGTGCTTTTTGGCAAACGCCTCCGACACCAGCACCGCCGCCGCGGCGCCGCAGGTGGGCGGGCAAGCCATCAGCCGTGTGAGCACGCCAGGCCACAACGCGGGCGAGGCCATCACATCGTCGGCGCTGAGTTCCTTGCGCAGCAGGGCCAGTGGGTTCTTTGCCGCATGCCGGCTGGCCTTGGCACGCACCTTGGCAAAGGTCACCAGGCTCGTGCCGTAGCGGTCCATGTGCTCCTTGCCCGCGCCACCAAAGTAGCGCAGCGCCAGTGGCAGGCCGGAGCCACCGGCCACCTGCTCGCAGATTTCGTCAAAGACACCAAAGGCGTTGGGCCGGTCTTGCCAGTGCATGGCCAACGCGCCGGGCTGCATCTGTTCGAAACCGAGCGCGAGCGCACAGTCCACCAGGCCGCTGGCCACCGCCTGGCGCGCCAGAAACAGCGCGGTGGAGCCGGTCGAGCAGTTGTTGTTGACATTGACGACCGGGATACCGGTCTTGCCCACCTCGTACAGCGCCCGTTGTCCGCTGGTGGAGTCGCCATAGACGTAACCGACAAAAGCCTGCTGCACCCTGGCGTAGTCGATGCCGGCGTCTGCCAGCGCCATGCGAACCGCCTGGGCGCCCATCTCGTTGTAGGGCAGGCTGTCGCCCGGCTTCCGGAAGGGAATCATCCCCACACCACCGATCAGCACTGGATTCATGTTGCCCCTCGCAAATGAGCCGAACGCATCCCGGCTTCTGTTGATGACATAAACTGAGTCTCACTCACGCATGGTATTCGTGACCATTCTTTCCATGCATTAGGGGAAACTCCTATCTTTGGGAGAATGCTCGAAAGTCATTTGTTGAGCTTTACTCATTTGATGTGTGACCACTGGAAATGGCCACACAAACAGCAAGGCGGGCGGGTACTTTTTCTTCTGGCCGTAAATACTGTTTTTATGTACAGTATCCGACTCATGGACCGTTTCCACATTCCCATTCAGGCCATCAAGGGCCGCGGCGTTTCGCACCAGCACCCGCACCGCTTCGAACGCGACGCGCGTGCGGCGTTCGACGACGGCTGGGGCGCACTCGACGAAGCCGCCCTCGCGAGGGACGAAGCGCCGCCACCGGCCACGCAAGTCACCTGGGAAGACTGCAAGAGCGCCATCACCCGCAACG
>VFQP010002141.1_pt1 | contig 22971 bp, 21 predicted proteins | sample 3512351 | NCBI WGS metagenome assembly VFQP01 (sample SAMN10412372, study PRJNA504923) | tailings metagenome | isolation source: Relicate 1 Philex TSF1 revegetated site | place: Philippines: Tuba, Benguet | collected 2017-08-29
CAGAGCAAGAAGGTCAACAAGGCCTGGCTCAACGAGCACGTCAACGATCCGTACGTGCGTCTGGCCCAGAAAGAGGGCTACCGTGCCCGCGCCGCCTTCAAGCTCAAGGAGATCGACGAGACGCTGGGCCTGGTCAAGCCGGGCATGGCCATCGTCGACCTGGGCAGCACTCCGGGCGCATGGAGCCAGTACCTGCGTCGCCGACTCAGCCCTCAGGGAGCAGCGGTCGGCGCGCTCGACGGTGCCATCCTGGCGCTGGACCTGCTGCCGATGGAAGCGATCGAGGGGGTGCAGTTCATCCAGGGCGACTTCCGGGAACCCGAGGTGCTGGCCGCCCTGCAGGCCGCGCTCGCCGCCCGGGGCATTTCCAAGCTGGATCTGGTGGTGTCCGACATGGCGCCCAACCTGTCCGGCATCGCCGATACCGACGCCGCACGCATCGAGCACCTGATCGAGTTGGCGGTTGATTTCGCCCGTGAGCACCTCAAGCCCGAGGGGGCTCTGGTGGTCAAACTGTTCCACGGCGGGGCTTACGAGCCGGCGGTGGCGTTGTTTCGACGCACATTCCGGGCTGTCAAACCCCTCAAACCCAAGGCCAGTCGAGACAAATCGGCGGAAACCTTCCTGGTCGGGCGTGGTCTCAAGGGTTGATTTCAGCCTCGGCGTGAAAAAACCTAACCCCTCGATTGACATTGGCTCGTCACCGTGGGGCGGCAGCCGGTCTTGAAAGACCTAGAATGGCCGACATATGCGCATGCGCTGTCATTGCGCTTTCAGGAGCTCTCCTTGAACAATCAGTGGTTCTCGAAAATTGCCGTGTGGATGGTCATCGCCATGGTGCTGTTCACCGTCTTCAAGCAGTTTGACGGGCGGGCCGCCGCCGGTGCGGGCTACATCGGCTACTCCGAGTTCCTCGATCAGGTGAAGGCGCGCCAGATCAAGAGCGCCACCATCCAGGAAGGGGCGGGCGGCACCGAGATCGTCGCCGTCACGCAGGACGACCGCCGCGTGCGCACCACCGCCACCTACCTTGACCGCGGTCTGGTGGGTGACCTGATCAATTACGACGTCAAGTTCGACGTGCGCCCCCGCGAGGAGGGCTCGCTGTTGATGACGCTGCTGGTGAGCTGGGGTCCGATGCTGCTGCTCATCGGTGTCTGGATCTACTTCATGCGCCAGATGCAGGGCGGCGGCAAGGGCGGCGCCTTCAGCTTCGGCAAGAGCAAGGCGCGCATGCTCGACGAGAACAACAACACCGTCACCTTCGCCGACGTCGCCGGCTGCGACGAGGCCAAGGAAGAGGTGAAGGAAGTCGTCGACTTCCTGAAGGACCCGCAGAAATTCCAGAAGCTGGGCGGTCGCATCCCGCGTGGCTTGTTGCTGGTCGGCCCGCCCGGCACCGGCAAGACGCTGCTGGCCAAATCCATCGCGGGCGAGGCCAAGGTGCCGTTCTTCAGCATCTCGGGCTCCGACTTCGTGGAAATGTTTGTCGGCGTGGGCGCGGCCCGCGTACGCGACATGTTCGAGAACGCGAAGAAGAACGCGCCCTGCATCATCTTCATCGACGAGATCGACGCGGTGGGCCGCCAGCGCGGCGCAGGCCTGGGCGGCGGCAACGACGAGCGCGAGCAGACGCTCAACCAGATGCTGGTCGAGATGGACGGCTTCGAGACCAACCTGGGCGTGATCGTGGTGGCCGCCACTAACCGCCCCGACATCCTGGACGCCGCGCTGCTGCGCCCGGGGCGCTTCGACCGTCAGGTGTATGTCACGCTGCCCGACATCCGCGGCCGTGAGCAGATCCTCAACGTGCACATGCGCAAGATCCCGCTGGGTACCGATGTGAACGCCGCCATCATCGCGCGCGGCACGCCGGGCATGAGCGGTGCCGACCTGGCCAACCTGTGCAACGAGGCCGCGCTGATGGCCGCGCGCCGCAACGCGCGCACCGTGGAAATGCAGGACTTCGAGAAGGCCAAGGACAAGATCCTCATGGGCCCCGAGCGCAAGAGCATGGTCATGCCCGAGGAAGAGCGCCGCAACACGGCCTACCACGAGGCCGGCCACGCCCTGATCGGCAAGCTGCTGCCCAAGTGCGACCCGGTGCACAAGGTCACCATCATCCCGCGCGGCCGCGCGCTGGGCGTGACCATGAGCCTGCCCGAGAAGGACCGCTACAGCTACGACCGCGAGTACATGCTCAACCAGATCAGCATGCTGTTCGGCGGCCGCATCGCGGAAGAGGTGTTCATGAACCAGATGACCACCGGCGCCAGCAACGACTTCGAGCGTGCCACGCACATCGCGCGCGACATGGTGATGCGTTACGGCATGACCGATGCGCTCGGCCCCATGGTGTACGCGGAAAACGAGGGCGAGGTTTTCCTGGGCCGCTCGGTCACCAAGACGACCAACATCTCCGAGCAGACCATGCAGAAGGTGGACAGCGAGGTGCGCCGCATCATCGACGAGCAGTACGCGCTGGCGCGCCGCCTGATCGAGGAGCACAGCGACAAGATGCATGCCATGGCCAAGGCATTGCTCGAGTGGGAGACCATCGACGGCGATCAGCTCGATGACATCATGGCTGGCAAGCCGCCGCGTCCACCCAAGGACTGGTCGCCTCGTAACCCGGTGGGTGGCGGAGGCAGCGGTGGCACGCCGGCCGTGACGCCCGATGCCGCACCGAACGCCGCCTGACGGCAGCTGGAACACCCATCGATCATCCGCACGGGGCCTTTGGCCCCGTGCCTGTTTCTGCTTCCCACGACATGCGCTGGAACACCACCCGCTTCGACATCGACCTGAACGAGCCGCGCGTGATGGGCATCGTCAACGTCACGCCCGATTCCTTCTCCGATGGAGGACGCCATGCCGGCCAGGCCGCCGCGCTCGCCCACGCCGAGTTGTTGATCACGCAGGGCGCCCACATTCTTGAAATCGGCGGCGAGTCCACCCGTCCGGGCAGCCCCGCGGTGCCACTCGACGAGGAGCTTGCCCGCGTGGTGCCCGTCGTGCGCGAGGCGGTGAAGCTTGGAGTCCCCGTGTCGGTGGACACGTACAAGCCCGAGGTGATGCGCGCCGTGCTCGACCTCGGTGCCGACATCGTGAACGACATCTGGGCGCTGCGCCGCGGCGACGCGCTGGCGGTGGTGGCCGCGCACCCGCGTGCCGGTGTGTGCCTGATGCACATGCACCGCGACCCACAGACCATGCAGGTGGCACCCATGGACGGCGATGTGCTGCCCGCAGTGCGTGCCTTTCTGCGCGAACGCGCGCAAGCCCTGCAGGCACGTGGCGTGGCGCCCGGACGCATCGTGCTCGACCCGGGCGTTGGCTTCGGCAAGACCGTTGCGCAGAATTTCAGCCTGCTCGCGCGCCAGCGCGAGCTTCTGGACGAGGGGTACCCGCTGCTCGCAGGCTGGTCGCGCAAGTCGTCTCTCGGTGCGGTCACCGGTATCGAGGTTCCCGCCGATCGCGTGGGCTCAAGTGTGGCGGCGGCGCTGCTGGCGGTGGAGCGCGGTGCGCGCATCGTGCGCGTGCACGACGTGCGCGAGACCGTTGAGGCACTGAAGATCTGGGCCGCTGCGCGCTGATGCTGCGGCGGCCGCGCCGATAATCGGGCGGTCCACAAAAGCAAGATCCCGAGGAGAAAACTTCATGGCGCGCCAGCATTTCGGCACCGACGGCATTCGAGGCACCGTCGGTCAGGCACCCATCACCCCCGACTTCGTTCTGCGTCTGGCGCACGCGGTGGGCCGCGTGCTCAAACGCACCGAGGCGCACCCGACGGTGCTGATCGGAAAGGACACCCGCATCTCCGGTTACATGCTGGAAGCCGCGCTCGAATCGGGCTTCAATTCAGCCGGTGTCGATGTGGTGCTGCTGGGCCCGGTGCCCACGCCCGCGGTGGCCTATCTCACCCGTGCCCAGCGCGCGAGCCTGGGCGTGGTCATCAGCGCCAGCCACAACCCGTTTGCCGACAACGGCATCAAGTTCTTCAGTGCGCAGGGCGCCAAGCTGCCCGATCAGTGGGAGCTCGACGTCGAGGCTGCGCTGGATGAGCCGCCGCTGTGGGTGCCGGCGGCCGAGCTCGGCAAGTCGCGCCGCCTTGACGACGCGGCGGGCCGTTACATCGAGTTCTGCAAGAGCACCTGTTCGCACAACCTGAACCTGAAGGGCCTGAAGATCGTGGTCGATGCGGCGCACGGTGCGGCCTATCACATCGCGCCATCGGTCTTCCATGAGCTGGGCGCCGAGGTGATCAAGATCGGTTGCGCGCCCGATGGCCTGAATATCAATGCCGGTGTGGGCGCCACCCACCCCGAGGCGCTGCTGGACGCGGTGAAACGGCACGGTGCCGACTTCGGTATCGCGCTCGACGGCGACGCCGATCGCTTGCAGATGGCCGACCGCCACGGCCGCCTGTACAACGGCGATGAACTGCTCTACCTGATCACGGCCGACCGCCTTGCACGCGACGAAGACATCCCCGGCGTGGTGGGCACGCTCATGACCAACATGGCGGTGGAGGTGGCCCTCAAGGCGCGCGGTGTGCAGTTCGTGCGGGCCAGGGTCGGCGACCGCTATGTGCTGGAGGAGCTGGAGAAACGTCGCTGGCTGCTTGGCGGTGAGGGATCGGGCCACCTGCTGGTGCTGGATCGCCACACGACGGGGGACGGCCTGGTGTCGGCCTTGCAAGTGCTGTATGCCTGTGTGGACAGCGGCAAGAGCATGGCGCAGTTGCTGGCTGACGTGACGCTGTTCCCGCAAACACTCATCAACGTGCGGCTTCAACCCGGGCAGGACTGGAAGGCCAACACGCGACTGGCCAGCGAGACGAAAGCCGTGGAGGCCGAACTGGGCGACAGCGGCCGGGTGCTGATCCGCGCCAGTGGCACCGAACCGCTGTTGCGCGTGATGGTGGAAGCGCGCGACGCCACCGTGGCGCGCCAGAGCGCCGAGCGTCTCGCCGACGCCGTGAGGGCCGGTTGATGTCGGTCGGTATCAACGTGCGGTGTGCGGACTACGCCGATCCACGCGATGCGCAGGCCGTCGTCGACTTGCTCGATGCCTACGCCCGCGACCCGGCCGGTGGCGGTGAGCCTTTGTCGGCCGACGTGCGCGAGCGTCTGGTGAGCGAATTGGCGTCGCGACCCTGGGCGTTCAGCGTGCTCGCCTTCGAAGGCGATACCGCTGTGGGTCTGATCAATTGCCTGGAAGGCTTGTCCACCTTCAAGGCCCGACCGCTCGTGAACGTGCACGACGTCGCCGTGCTTGCCAGTCACCGTGGGCGTGGCATTGCCGAGGCCATGATGGGCGAGGTCGAGCGCATCGCCCGAGAACGCGGTGCCTGCAAACTCACGCTGGAGGTGCTGTCGGGCAACAACGCCGCCGTGCGCCTGTACCAGCGCATCGGTTTCGCGGGTTATCAACTCGACCCGGCGATGGGCACCGCGCAGTTCCTGCAGAAGTGGCTTTGAGCCGCGCTCAGTAAAGCAGAAAAGACAGGCGCGCCTCGATCCAGGCGGCCTCGTCGGCGCGCACCGCTTCGTCCAGCGCCCCGGGCGGTGCCGTCACGTCATCGACCCACTCGCGCAGCAGCGGGCTGCCGTTGATGAGATCGATCGCCAGCCGGTCGCGCTCGTACTCGTAGGGAAAGTCGCGCCACAGCGGGTAGTCGGGCCGCTGCAGGCGGATGGCGCGAAACGCCAGCGTCTGCAGGCGCCAGGGCTGAAAGGCGGTGTGATCGTAGTGCCGCGGGTCTTCCACGTGAATCTGCACACCCGCGCAGAGCTTGCCCACGTGCTTGTGGAAAGTCGGCTCGAACCAGCACTCGCGCAGCACGCAGCCGCGCAGCCATTGCGGCGCGATGGTGCGCATGTCCGTCAACAAGCGTGCCACGTCGATGTCGGGTGCACCAAACAGCTCGAGCGGCCGGGTGGTGCCGCGGCCTTCGCTCAGGGTGGTGCCTTCGAGCATCACGGTGCCCGCGTAGGCGCGCGCCATCGACAGATTGGCCGCGTTCGGGCTGGGGTTGATCCAGCTGCGCTCGCCGATCGGCCAGCCGAAGCCCGGCCCCGCATCGGGCTGCCAGCCCTGCATGGCGATCACGCGGTAGTCGACATCGAGCCCCAGCGTGTGAACGAACCAATGGCCCAGCTCACCCATCGTCATGCCGTGGCGCATCGGCATGGGGCCGGCACCCACGAAGCTCTCCCAGCCCTCGCGCAACGTGAAGCCTTCCACCGGGCGCCCGGCGGGGTTGGGCCGGTCCAGCACCCAGACCGCTTTGCCGTGCTTTGCCGCCGCTTCAAGCACGTAGCGCAGTGTGGTGATGAAGGTGTAGATGCGGCAGCCCAGGTCCTGCAGGTCCACCAGCAGCACATCGAACGTGTCCATCATCGCGTCGGTGGGGCGGCGCACCTCGCCATACAGGCTGAAGATGGGGATGCCCAGGCGCGGGTCGGTGAAGTCGGGCGACTCGACCATGTTGTCCTGCTTGTCGCCGCGCAGGCCGTGCTGCGGGCCGAAGGCCGCGGTGAGGCGGATGTCGGGCAGCGCCGCGAGCGCGTCCAGCGCGTGCGTGAGGTCTCGCGTCACCGAGGCGGGGTGGGCCAGCAAGGCAATGCGTTTGCCGGCCAAAGGGGCACGCAAGGTGGCGTTGGCCACCAGGGTTTCGAGTCCGATCTGCATGGGGCTAGCGGATGTGTCAGGCGGCGGGCAGGTGCAAGGTCCAGCCAGCGGGGTCGTGGAAGTCGGGCTTGTCGCGCGGGTGGTGCAAGGCGCAATACGCGAGCCGGCCGTGCGTGTCTTCGAGCACCGCACTCAGGCCCAGCCGCCAGGGGCCGGCGGGAAGGGCGCGGCGCTCGATCACGGCGATCAAGTCGACGCCATCGGGTTGATCGATGCGGTCGATCAGCGGCGGAGCGGCCAGCAACGGGTCGGGCGCGCGTTCACGCTGGGCGTGAAAGGCGTAGTGGGCCCAATTTCCGGCGGGCGAGAAATTGAGTTCGTGATAGCCAGCGGCCCCCTCGGTGGCGATGAAGGCTTCGAAGCAGGTGTGCTGCCACAGGCCATCGGCGCGGCCGGCACTGGCGGGCGCAGGCCAGCGCAGCTGGCGGGTATCGCCGCGCAAACGGTAGTGCAGCACCAATTCGCGCGGCTCCAGGCGGCACTCGACGGTGAGCAGCACCGGCACCAGCGGCGAGGCTGGGTGGGCGGGCAAGGGCAGGGGCATGGTCACGGGCCGCATTGTGTCAGGCGGCGGGCGTGCGGCGCGGGCGCCGAATGTCACCAAAGCTTCATGGCGTTGCCACCACCGGGTCACGGCGCAACCCAACCATGAAAGGCCATGGACAACACCCTGCTGCTTGATGCCCCTCAGCGGTCCGTGGCTCTCCCGGTCGCGAACCCTGCCATCCCCGCTGTACCCGCGTGGTCGGTGCGCTGGGCCCGCCACCTCGAAGAGGTGCGCGCCGCCCAACGCTTGCGCCACGCCGTGTTTGCCGGCGAAATGGGGGCGCGCCTGCGCACGCCGCTGCCTGGGCACGATATCGACCTGTTCGATGACTATTGCGAGCACCTGCTGGTCACTGCGACGGACAGCGACGAGGTGATCGGCACCTACCGGGTGCTCACGCCGGCCCAGGCGCGGCGCGTGGGCAGCACCTACAGCGACACCGAGTTCGATCTCACCCGCCTGCGGGGTGTGCGTGAGCGCATGGTCGAGCTCGGTCGCAGTTGTGTGCACCCCGATCACCGCCATGGGGGTGTCATCCTGGCGCTGTGGAGCGCGTTGGGCGGCTTCATGCTGCGCAACAGGCTGGATGTGATGATCGGCTGCGCCAGCGTGCCCATGCACCAGGATGGCCGCCTGGCCGCGGGCCTGTGGCAACGGCTGCAGCGTGACCACCTGGCGCCGATCGACTGGCAGGTGCGCCCGCGACTGCCGCTGCCGCTGGAGCGCATCGACCCCGCACCCGATGTGCAGCCACCGGCGCTGATCAAGGGCTACCTGCGCCTGGGCGCGCGCGTGATGGGCCCGCCCGCCTGGGACCCGGATTTCAACACCGCCGATGTGCCGATGGTGATGCGCCTGGGTGACCTCGCACCGCGTCACCGCAAGCACTTTCTGGAGGGTGTGTGATGCGTTCGGCCTTCGATGCATTGGGTGGCTGGGCCGCGCGTTCGCGTCCGGGGCGCAAGCCGCTCGATGCACTGCCCATCGACCTGGGCGGCGACGATGCCCACGCCGACGGCCCGGAGCGCGCCCGCTACCGGGCCGTTTTCATATCCGACCTGCACCTGGGCACCGCGGGCTGTCAGGCGGTGGAACTGCTCGAATTCCTGAAGCAGCACCCGAGCGAGACGCTGTACCTGGTCGGCGACATCATCGACGGTTGGCAACTGCGCCGCAAATGGTTCTGGCCGCAGGCGCACAACGACGTGGTGCAGAAACTCTTGCGGCGCTCGCGCAAGGGCTGCAAGGTGGTGTTCGTGCCAGGCAACCACGACGAATTCGCGCGCCAATTCGATGGCCACCACTTCGGCGGCATCGAGGTGGCCAACGAGGCGGTTCACATCACGGCCGACGGCCGCCGCCTGTGGGTGATCCACGGTGACCACTTCGACGGCGTGATCCAGTGCGCCAAGTGGCTGGCCTACCTGGGCGACAACGCTTACGAGTTCACGCTGCGCATGAACCGCCACCTTAATTCCTTGCGCGCGCGCCTGGGCTTGCCATACTGGTCCCTATCGCAGTACCTCAAGCACAAGGTCAAGAAGGCATTGAACTACGTGATGGACTTCGAACGGGCGGTGGCCGCCGAGGCCCGTTCGCGCGGATACCACGGCGTGGTTTGTGGCCACATCCACCGGCCCGAGATGCGCAGCATCGACGGCACGCTCTATTGCAACGACGGCGACTGGGTGGAAAGCCTGTCGGCCCTGGTGGAACACATGGACGGGCGACTGGAGTTGCTGCATTGGGTGCCCGGCTCGCTGCCGCAGGTGGCAGACACGTCGCCAGCCATGGCGCCTGCGCAAGTCCATGCCGGATGGCAATAATGCGGGCATGACCGGCAACCCGACTTCACCCAGGTTTTCCCTCCTCGATCGCGACCACAGCATCCTCGCGTTCAACGAGCGCGTGATGGACTGGGCACGCCGTCCCGATGTTCCCGAGCTCGAGCGCCTGCGGTTTTTGAGCATCGTCTCCAGCAACCTCGACGAATTCTTCGAGGTGCGCATGGCGCCGCAGCTCGCGGCGGCCAAGGCCCACGAGACGCGCGGCCTGTACACCGCCCAGACCTTCGAGGCGCTGTCGGCCAAGGTGCACGAGCTGGTGGCGCGCCAATACGCCATCTACAACGACGAACTGCTGCCCGCACTGGAGAAGAAGGGCATCAAGATCGTGGCGCACAGTGAGCGCAATGCCCGCCAGCGCCGCCACGTGCGCGAGATCTTCCACCACGAGGTGCAGCCGCTGCTGATGCCGGTGGGGCTGGATCCGGCCCACCCGTTCCCGCAGGTGGCCAACAAGTCGCTCAACTTCATCGTGCGCCTCACCGGCAAGGACGCCTTCGGCCGCGAGAACGAAATCGCCATCGTCAAGGTGCCGCGCATCCTGCCCCGCTTCTTCCGTCTGCCTTCGGTGAAGGGCTCCAAGCAGATCCACTTCGTCTCGATTTCCAGCCTGATCCGCTCACACCTGAACGACTTGTTCCCGGGTCGCCAGGTGACCGAGTTCTCGCAGTTCCGCGTCACGCGGCACTCCGATCTGGCGGTGGACGAGGAAGAAGTGAAGAACCTGCGCACGGCCTTGCGAAAGGGCCTTCAGCAACGCCACTATGGTCAGGCGTTGCGGCTGGAGGTCTCGGCGGGCGCGTCCGAGTTTCTCTCCAACTTCCTGCTGGAGCAGTTCGGACTTCCCATGGCCGCTCTGTATCGGGTGCCCGGCCCCGTGAACCTGGTGCGTCTGAACCAGCTCATCGACAAGGTCGATGCGCCCGAGCTGCGCTTCGAACCCTACCTGCCGGGCTGGCCCGCACAGCTGACGCCGGGCCAGTCCTTCTTCGAGCGGTTGCAGCAGAGCGACGTGGTGATTCATCAGCCCTACGAGAGCTTCGACGCGGTGCTCTCCTTCCTGCGCGAAGCGGTGGAGGATGCCGACGTACTGGCGATCAAGATGACCATCTACCGCACCGGCGCCAAGAGCGAATTGATGGACCTGCTGCGAGAGGCCGTGCGCCGCGGCAAGGAGGTCACGGCGGTGGTGGAGCTCAAGGCGCGTTTCGACGAGGAAGCCAACATCAACTACGCTGAGCGGCTGGAGTCGGTGGGTGCACAGGTGGTCTACGGTGTGGTGGGCCTCAAGACGCACGCCAAGATGCTCCTGATCACGCGCCGTGAACCCGGTGGCCTACGCCGCTACGCGCACCTCTCCACCGGCAACTACAACCCGGGCACGGCACGCGTTTACACCGATCTGAGTTACCTCACGGCCGACGACGCGCTGACCGCCGACGTTGACCAGATCTTTCTTCACCTGGCGAGCCAGAACCGTCTGGGCAGGCTCAACAAGGCGCTGATGGCCCCGTTCCTGCTGCACAAAGCCATGCTCGACAAGCTGGCCGCCGCAGGAGAAGCTGCCGCGCGCGGCCAGGACGTGCGCATCACGCTCAAGATGAACGCGCTGACCGACGAAGCGCTGGCACGCGCGCTCGCAGCGGCTTCCCAACAAGGCGCCAAGGTGGATCTGATCATTCGTGGCGCCTGCGTGCTGCCCGCGGGTGTGCCGGGCTTCACCGACAACGTGCGTGTGCGATCCATCATCGGGCGCATGCTGGAGCATTCGCGGGTGTTCCACTTCCGTGTCGGCGGCACGGAGGAGCTCTGGCTTTCCAGCGCCGACTGGATGAACCGCAACATGCTGCGCCGCGTGGAACTGGCCTGGCCCGTGACGGACAACGCCTTGCGCCAGCGCATCATCGATGAATGCCTGAGCGCTTATCTGCACGACACACGGGATGCCTGGCTGCTGCAACCCGATGGCCACTACGTCGCCGCAGGCCCAGGGGCAAGCGGGCGCACACGGGCCGCGCAACACTCGGCGCAAGCCGGCCTCATGCATCGCTATGGCAGCAAGGGATGACGACATGCCCGCGCGCGGGATGGACCTGATCCTCTGGCGGCACGCCGAGGCGCATGACCACCCCGATCCCGAGTACGGCCTGCCCGGCGATTCGCAGGATCTGGCCCGGCGGCTGACGGCGCGCGGCGAAAAGCAGGCGGCGCGCATAAGTGCCTGGCTGGACCGCCAGTTGCCCGAGGGTGCGCGGGTCTGGTGCAGCCCCGCGGTGCGCTGCGAACAGACCGCGATGGCGCTCGGGCGCCGTTTCAAGACCAGTGAGGCCATTGCACCCGAGGCCGAGGCCGACGCGCTGCTTGAACTGGTGCAGTGGCCCACCGGCAGGTCGCCGGTGGTGGTGGTGGGGCATCAGCCCACCCTGGGGCAAGTCATAGCCCGCCTGCTGGGGTTGGCCGAGGACGACTGCTCGGTCAAGAAGGGTGCCTTGTGGTGGTTGCGCCACCGCGATCGCGCCGGCAACGGTCAGACCGTGGTCGTCACGGTGCAGACGCCCGAGATGCTCTGACGTCGGGCGCTCAAGCCGCCTTCTTGCGGGCAGCCGGCTTGCTGGTGGCTACCTTTGCGGCCGCCGCTTTCTTCGTCGGTGCGGGCCTTGCTTGCGGCTTTTTGCTCGCGGCGGTGGACGCGGCGGGCTGTTGCGCCGGGGTGCTGGCCGGGCGGCCGGTCTTGAGCGTGGGTACCGCCGACAGGGCTGCCTTGAAGGCCGCGTCGTTCAAGCCCTGCAGGGTCATCAACCCGGCGCGCAGCAGCTCGCTCTTCTTGACGCTGGTGCCCAACCCGATGGCCCGCTCCTTGAGCGCCTCGATGGCAGCGAACTCGTTCTTGGGGATGGTGAAGCTGTCGCGCACGAGCTTGGGCTTTTTAGTGCTGGTCTTGTCGGCGGTGTGGGCCATTTGGCACTCCTGAGGTTGAAGATGCCAAATAGTGTAAACCGTATAAACGATTTACACGAAAGCGATCTTCACCGGATGTCGGCGTTGAACTTCCAGACCGAGCGTTGCCAGGCCAGCACCTCTTCACCCAGCAGCCACGCCGACTGCGGGTAACGCTTGGCCCAGCCGGTGGGCGTGCTCAGACGAAAGCTGCCTGGCTTGAAGACCAGCTTGATGGCCTCATGCTCTGGCAACTGGCGCGCATGGCACAACAACACCGCCAGGCGCAAACAGATGAGCTGTTTGGCGAAAAGCTCTTCCTGCAGGGCTTCTTCCAGTTTCTTGAGCTTGCCACGCTGACCCAGCACAAGCTGGCTCATGCGGTGCAACTCGCGCATCGAGAAACCCGGCGCGTCCACGTGGTCGAGGATGTAAGCCCCGTGGTGGTGGCTGCGCTCGTGCGAGATGTGGGTACCGATCTCGTGCAGCCGTGCCGCCCAGGCCAGCTTCTGCGAGTAGCGGCCATCACCCTCGTCGTCGGCAGCGATCTGCGCGAACAGGGCGGTGGCCACTTCGCCGACACGGCGCGCCTGGGCCTCGTCGGCCGAGAAACGCTGCGACAGCCAGCGCACGGTGCGCTCGCGCACGTCGCCGCCATCACTTTCGCGGTCGATCAGGTCGTACAGGGCGCCGTGGCGCAGCGCGCCCTGCGCCGGCAGCATCTGGTCAATGCCGAACAGGTCGAAGATGGCGCGCAGCACCGACAGGCCCCCCGCCAGAACCGGGCGGCGGTCGTCCTTGAGGCCGTCCAGCCGCAGGTTGTCGACGTTGCCCGCTTTGACCAAGCGGTCGGTGAGCCAGTCGAGTCCGGCGCGCGTGACCAGGCCCATCGCCCAGCCGTTGCTGCCCAGCATGTCGGCAATCGCGCTCACCGTGCCGGAAGAACCGTAGGCCACGTGCCAGAGTGAGGGCGGAAACTTGTCCAGCGCTTCTTCAAGCACGGCCTTGGCAGCGACTTCGGCCGTCTTGAGCGCTGCCGGCGTGAACTGGCCCCGCGGGAAATAGCGCGTGGACCAGGCCACGCTGCCCAGGCGGTACGACTCCAGAATCTCGGCGTTGTAGCCCTGGCCCAGGATCATCTCGGTCGAGCGCCCGCCGATGTCCACCACCAGGCGGCGTTCGTCGGAATGGGGGAGCAGGCGAGAGACGCCCTGGTAAATCAGGCGCGCTTCCTCATGGCCCGAGACGACTTCGATCGGGAAGCCCAGCAATTCCTGGGCGCGACGCAGGAATTCGTCGCGGTTGCGCGCTTCGCGCAGCGTCTGCGTGGCCACCGCGCGTACCTGGTGCTTCTTGAAGCCATGCAAGCGCTCGGCAAAGCGCGCCAGGCACTCCCAGCCGCGCTGCATGGCCACCACGCTGAGGTTCTTCTCCGCATCGAGCCCATTGCCCTGGCGCACCGTCTCCTTGAGGTACTCCACGCGCTCGATGTGGCCCGAGTGATAGCGCCCGATCTCGAGCCGGAAGCTGTTGGAGCCGAGGTCGATGGCGGCGAGAAGGGTACCGTTTTGCATGACGAAATTCAGGCCATCGGCCAGGGGTTGACCTCGCCGGGAGGCGCCGATTGTGACGCATGCCCGTTGCAGCCCGCTTGCACGGTCGACAGGGCAGGGTTTGTGACGCCACGCCATTGTCACAGAGCTGTCACGAACGCTGCCTACATTGCCGCCTGTCCCCTTTGTTCAACCGCGAGGACCAATCATGAACAGCAAACGCACCCTTCTGAAATCCGTGGCCGCCGCCGCCCTGGCCACCCTGGCCCTCGGTTCGGCCCACGCCGCCGACATCACCGGCGCTGGCGCCACCTTCCCGTTCCCGATCTACGCCAAGTGGGCGGAGATGTACAAGGCCCAGACCGGCACCGGCCTTAACTACCAGTCGATCGGTTCCTCGGGTGGCCTGCGTCAGATCCGTGCCAAGACCGTGGCTTTCGGTGCCTCCGACGCCCCGGTGAGCGGCGCCGACCTCGACAAGGATGGCATGGTCCAGTTCCCCGCCATCATCGGCGGCACCGTGCCGGTGTTCAATCTCGACGGTTTCGAGCCGGGTACCGTGCGCATCACCGGTGCGGTGCTGGCCGAGATGTTCCTGGGCAAGATCAGCAGCTGGAATGATCCGAAGATCGCCGCGCTGAACCCGGGCAAGACCTTCCCCAACACCCCGGTGACCGTGGTGCACCGCGCCGACGGCTCGGGCACGACATTCAACTTCACCGACTACCTGAGCGTGGTGAGCAAGGAATGGGCCGACACCGTGGGCAAGGGCGCTGCCGTGAAGTGGCCGGCGTCGACCTCGGTCGGTGGCAAGGGCAATGAAGGCGTGGCCGCCAACGTGAGCCGCACCCGCGGGGCGATTGGCTACGTGGAATACGCCTACGCCAAGAAGAACAACATTCCCTACATGGCGCTGCAGAACGCCGACGGCCAGTTCGTGCGCCCGGACGACAAGTCTTTTGCCGCTGCCGCTGCCGGTGTGGACTGGTTCAGCGTGCCGGGCATGGGCGTGTCGATGGTGAACGCCAAGGGCCGCGAGAGCTGGCCGATCAGCACCGCCTCCTTCATCCTCATGTACAAGCAGCCGACCGACAAGGCGCAGTCCGCCGAGGTGCTGAAGTTCTTCGACTGGGCCTTCAAAAACGGCAAGCAGGCCGCGGTTGATCTCGACTACGTGCCGATGCCCGACGCGGTGACCGAGCAGATCCGCAGCCGCGTCTGGTCGCAGATCGCTCGCTGATAGCGGGCGGATGTCCGTATCAACCCACCGGTGGGCGCTGGCCGGCCGGTGGGTTTTGCAGTTCAATGTCTGTCACAAAAGACCCGGAGGGGGTCCGATGAACACCACAACAACTGGCGCAGACACGCACATGCCCACGCAGACTTCCCGATCGGCCGCCACGCAGGAGCGGCGCAGTGACAGCGACATGCGCGCCATCGCGCGCCGCCAGGCTTGGCAAGACGCCTTGTTCCACCGCCTGACCCAGGCCTTTTCGCTGCTGGTGCTGGTGGCGCTGGCCGGCATCATCGTTTCGTTGTTCATCAACGCCTGGCCCACATTCAAGACCTTTGGCGTGCGGTTCATCTGGTACGTCGAGTGGGACATCGTCAACGAGGAGTTCGGCGCGGCCATCGCCATCGTCGGCACCGTCATCAGCGCCGGCATCGCCATGCTGATCGCCGTGCCACTCGCTTTCGGGATCGCGCTCTTCCTCACCGAGACTTGCCCGGTGTGGCTGCGCCGCCCGCTGGGCACGGCCATTGAACTGCTGGCCGCTGTGCCGTCGATCATCTACGGCATGTTCGGCCTGTTCGTTTTCGCACCGGTGTTTGCCGACTACGTGCAGGTACCAGTGCGCGAGGTCATGATGGGCATGCCCCTGATCGGCTGGTTGTTCGGCGGTGCCCCCAATGGCCTGGGCATCCTGGCCGCCGGCATCATCCTCGCCTTCATGGTGCTGCCTTTCATCGCGGCCGTGATGCGCGATGTGTTCGAGATCACGCCCCCGATCCTTCGCGAATCGGCCTACGGCCTCGGTTGCACCACCTGGGAGGTCGTGTCCAAGGTGGTGTTGCCGTACACGCAGAAAGGCGTCATCGGCGGCATCATGCTCGGCCTGGGCCGTGCACTGGGCGAGACCATGGCCGTCACCTTCGTGATCGGCAATGCCAACCGCATGCCCAACTCGCTGTTCTCGCCGGGCACGTCCATCGCTTCGTTGCTGGCCAACGAATTCGGCGAGGCCGAGGGCCTGCACTTCAACACCCTGTTTGCGCTCGGCTTCCTGCTGTTTTGCATCACCTTCGTGGTGCTGGCACTGGCCAAGTGGATGATCGTTCGCACCGAAAAGGCCAAGGGCGCCTGAGGACCGGACCATGGACATGAACCAAGCCCTCTACAACCGCCGACGTCGCACCAACCTGATCGGCCTCACGCTGTCCATGGGCGCCATGGCCCTCGGCCTGACCGTGCTGCTCTGGATCCTGTGGGTCCTGTTCTCCAACGGGCTCGCCGGCCTGGACGCCAATATCTTTACCGCCGACACGCCGGCACCCGGGTCGGAAGGTGGTGGTCTACGCAACGCGTTGCTGGGCAGCCTGATGATCGTCGGCTTGTCGGTGCTGGTGTCCACCCCGGTGGGCATTCTGGCCGGCATCTACCTCACCGAGTACGGCGACAACAGCAAGGTCGCCGAGTTCACGCGATTTGTCACCGACATCATGCTGTCGGCCCCGTCGATCGTGCTGGGCCTGTTCGTTTACGCCATCGCGGTGGCCACGGTCGGCAACTTCTCGGGCTATGCCGGCAGCCTGGCGCTGTCGCTGATCGCCATTCCCGTGGTGGTGAGAACCACCGAGAACATGTTGCGCCTGGTGCCAGGTAGTCTGCGCGAAGCGGCGTTCGCCCTCGGTGCCCCGCGCTGGAAGGTGTCGCTCATGGTCACGCTGCGTGCGGCCAAGAGCGGCGTCATCACCGGGCTGTTGCTCGCGGTGGCGCGCATCAGCGGCGAAACCGCACCGCTGTTGTTCACCGCGCTCAACAACCAGTTCTTCAGTACCGATATGGGCGGTCCGATGGCCAACCTGCCGGTGGTGATTTTCCAGTTCGCCATGAGCCCGTACGACAACTGGATCCGCCTGGCCTGGGCCGGCGCGCTGATCATCACGCTCACCGTGCTGGCGCTGAACATCCTGGCTCGCGTGTTTTTCCGCGACAAGGTGAAGCTTTGACGCGCACCGAATCGACAATCTTCAAGGAAACCGCCATGTCCGATACCGCCTTTGCCATTCGCCCCGAAAATTTCGCCGCCAGCAAGAACGGCGTGGAAGCGGGGGAGGCGCGCAACGCCCTCGAGGTGCGCAACCTCAATTTCTTCTACGGCAAGTTCCAGGGCCTCAAGGACGTCACGCTTGATATCCAGGAAAAGCGCGTCACCGCCTTCATCGGCCCCTCGGGCTGCGGCAAGTCCACCCTGTTGCGTACGCTTAACCGCATGTACAGCCTGTACCCGGGGCAGCGTGCGGAAGGGCAGATCAACTTCTATGGCGAGAACATCCTCGACCCGAAGCAGGACTTGAACCTTCTGCGCGCGCGCATCGGCATGGTGTTCCAGAAGCCCACGCCGTTCCCGATGTCGATCTACGACAACATCGCCTTTGGCGTTCGCTTGTACGAGAACCTGGGCAAGAGCGACATGGACGACCGCGTGGAATGGGCGCTCACCAAGGCCGCTCTGTGGAAGGAAGTCAAGGACAAGCTCAACCAGAGTGGCCTGTCGCTTTCGGGTGGTCAACAGCAGCGCCTGTGCATAGCGCGCAGCGTGGCGGTCAAGCCCTCGGTGCTGCTGCTCGACGAACCCACCTCGGCACTTGACCCGATCTCCACCGGCAAGGTGGAAGAACTCGTGCACGAGCTCAAGAGCGACTACACCATTGCCATCGTCACACACAACATGCAACAAGCGGCACGCTGCAGCGACTTCACCGCTTACATGTACCTGGGTGAGTTGATCGAGTTCGGTGCCACCGAGCAGATCTTCTTCAAGCCGACCAAGACGGCGACCGAGGACTACATCACCGGCCGTTTCGGCTGATGCCGCGCCCCACGGGAGACATCCATATGAGCGACAAACACCTCTCCAGCCAGTTCGACGCCGAACTCAACTCCATCTCCACCCACGTGCTGGAAATGGGGGGCCTCGTCGAATCCCAGTTGCACCAGGCGGTCTACGCGCTGGTCAACATGAGTCTCGAATCCGCCACGCAGGTCCTCGACACCGAGAACCGCATCAACCAGATGGAAGTGGCGATCGACCACGAGATCATCTCGACCATCGGACGGCGCCAGCCGACGGCGCGTGACCTGCGCTTCCTGATGGCGATCTCGCGTACCACACAGAACCTCGAGCGCGCCGGCGACGAGGTGGCGCGCATCGCGCGCATGGTCAAATCCATCATCGAAAATGGAACGCCGCGCAACCTGCCGATCTCCGAGCTGCGTCTGGCGGCCGATCTGGCCACCGCGCTGCTGCGCCGATCGCTCGACTCCTTCGCGCGGCTGGACACGCAAATGGCGGTCTCCATCATCAAGGCCGACGACGACATCGACCGCGAGTACAACGGCTTCCTGCGCAAGCTCATCACCTACATGATGGAAGATCCGCGCACCATTTCGCCCAGCCTGGACCTGCTGTTCCTGGCCAAGTCGATCGAGCGCGTGGGCGACCACGCCAAGAACATCGCCGAGCAGATCATCTTCATCGTCAAGGGCGAGGACGTTCGCCACGCGCCGGTGGACAAAGTGGAGTCGGTGGCCGGATGAGAAAACTTCCTCGCGTGCTCGTGGTGGAGGACGAACCCTCCATCGCCGAACTGATCGCCGTCAACCTGCGCCACAACGGCTTTGCGCCCACCGTGGTGTTTGACGGCGTGGCCGCGCAGCGCGAGGTCGATGCCGTGCTGCCCGACGTGATCCTGCTCGACTGGATGTTGCCCGGCGAGAGCGGGGCGGTGCTGGCGCGCCAGTGGCGCAAGAACGAGCGCACCCGCACCGTGCCTATCCTCATGCTCACGGCGCGCAGCGACGAGAGCGACAAGGTGCAGGGTCTGGACGCCGGCGCCGACGACTACATCACCAAGCCGTTCTCGACGCAGGAGTTGCTGGCGCGCATCCGCGCCGTGCTGCGCCGCCGCGCGCCCGAGATCGTCAACGACTCCGTGACCGTGGGCGAGCTCTCGCTCGACGCGGCCACATACCGGGTGAGATTTCGCGGCCGCGAACTCAAGGTCGGGCCGACCGAGTTCAAGCTTTTGCATTACCTCATGAAGCACGCCGAACGCGTGCACACGCGTGGTACGCTGCTCGACAAGGTCTGGGGAGACCACGTCTTCATCGAGGAGCGCACCGTGGATGTTCACGTCAAACGCCTGCGCGAATCGCTCGGCGAGGCTTCCCCCATGATCGAGACCGTGCGCGGTGCGGGTTACCGTCTCACCGTCATGAACAGCGCCGCCCGCCCGGCGCAGGGTACGCCGATGTCGGCCACATGAGTTTTCGCGTTATCGAGTTGATGCTCCTGGTGGCGCTGGGGGCATTGGTGGGCTGGGCCGCCGATGAGGCGGCCCTGGCTTTTGTGGGTGCCCTGGCCGGTGCCGCCATCTGGGCCGCGCGCGACACCCTGCGCGCGGCGCGCGTGCTGCGCTGGTTCAACAAGGCCGATCCGTCGCGCCTGCCCCCTTATGGCGGTTTCTGGGGCGAACTGCTGGATCGCGCGCGCAAGAACATCAAGAAGCTCGAGAAGAAGGCGCAGAGCAGCGATGCGCGGCTGGAAGATTTTCTGGCCGCCATCCAGGCATCGCCCAATGGCGTGGTGCTGCTTGACGCGGCCGGCCGGATCGAGTGGTGCAACCTCACGGCGGCCAGCCAGCTCGGGTTCGATCCGCAGCGCGACCTGGGCCAGTACGTGCGCAACATGGTGCGCCACCCGGCATTCAGCGCTTATCTCAATGCCGGTGAGTTCGACCGCGAGATCACCATCGATGGTGTGGGCCCGAGGCCCTCCCAGCCAACGAAGATCTCGCTGCAGATCCACCCCTACGGCAAGAAGCGCAGGCTCATGCTCACACGCGACGTGACAGCGGTGCAGCTGGCCGAAAACATGCGGCGTGATTTCGTTGCCAACGTGTCGCACGAGATCCGCACGCCGCTGACCGTGCTCAGCGGCTTCGTGGAAACCATGCAGAGCCTCGAGTTGAGTGCCGAGGAGCGGCATCAATATCTCGGCCTCATGAGCCAGCAGGCGCATCGCATGCAGACCCTGGTGAACGACCTGCTCACTTTGTCGCGCCTGGAGGGCAGCCCGGCGCCCGGCGCGGGCGAGTGGATGGCCGCCTCAGAGTTGCTGGAGCACGTGGCGCAGGAGGGGCGCGGCCTCACGCAGGTGATCTCCAGCACGCCGCATCGCATCGAACCGCTGCCCATCCCTGCGATCTGGGTGTCCGGTGCGAAGTCCGAACTCATCAGCGCGATGTCCAATCTCATGAGCAACGCGGTGCGCTACACGCCCGGCGGCGGACTCATCGAGCCCGGTTGCCGTCTGCGCGAAGACGGCTGGGTCGAGTTCTTTGTTCGCGATGCCGGGCCCGGCATCGCCGCCGAACACCTGCCACGCCTCACCGAGCGCTTCTACCGGGTCGACCGCAGCCGCTCACGCGAGACCGGCGGCACCGGCCTGGGGCTGGCCATTGTCAAGCACGTGGCGCAGCGCCACGGCGGCCGTATCGAGGTGCAGAGCGAGATCGGCCAGGGATCGACCTTCACCATCGTGCTGCCACCGACCCGCGTGCGCGAGACCGAGCCAGACTGAGCCAGACTGAGCCGCGCAGGTCAGCCGCCCACGCGTTGATACAGCAGCAAGCTCTCCTTGTTGTCGGTGAGGCGACGTACCGTTGCCCTGTAGGCCCACTGTGTGAGGTCCACCCGTCGGTCCAGTGTCGGCTGGCTTTCTGGCGAAACCACGAGCGCCTGGCAGCGCGAAGCGCCTTCGGTGGTGCTGCGCACCAGGTTCAGCTTGCCGTGGTATTGCAACGCGCCGATCTGCGCCTGCGACAGTCCGTCCACGATCACGCAGGTGTCGGGTGGCACCAGCGTGGCAATACGGCGTGAGATCGGACCGTAACTGCGCCCGAAGTCCAGCAGTGGCAACCAAAGCGTCATCAGCAGGAGCCAGCAAAGTGTCGCGCCCGCGGCCGGCAGCACCAGGCTTTTCCAGATCGCCTCGCGGTGGCGGCCCACGCGCCAGCTCACCAGCCACAGCCAGGCCGCAGTGGCGGCGGCGCCCAGCAGGAACAGCACCAACGAAAACTCGGGCACGAAGCCCGGCGCCAGTCGCGCCACGTTGGCCGCCGGCTTGGCGGGCACACCGGTCATCATGGCGAACCAGATCACCCAGATGACCAGCGCACAGAACGAAAAGAAGAGCAGGGTGAACCAGTCGATGAGCGCCGACACACTGCGGCGCAAGGTGGGCAGGGCAAACGCGGCGAGGGCGGCCAGCGCTGGCAGTGCCAACAGCAGGCTGCGGTCGCGTTCCTGAGCCACCGTGGTGTGCGCCACCACCACCAGCGCCAACCACAGCGGCAGCGCCACGTGGGGCTGCAACCACTGGTGCCGCCAGCGCCAGAGCGTCCACAACACCAACGGCCATGCCGGCCAGGTGAACCACAACAGCAAGCGAGCCCAGCTGTCCCAGGGCAGCGTGCTCCAAGCAGCCCCCACATCGGGCACCTGTAGCCCACCCACGAAGGTGGCCCCAACCATCGCCAGCAGCCAGGCCGCCAGCGCCACCCACCACGCCGTGGCGTCGGCCGCGCCGGTCCCCTGCAGCTCGCTGCCGTGGCGCCTCCACGCGATCAGCGCCAACCAACCCAGGCCGAGCAGCCCGGCCAGCCCCGCTGCGTTGCTGAGCAGCAGACCGAGAAGACCGAGCATCCACCCGAGCAGGCCGCGCCAGGCCTGCGGTGCGCCCGGCTGGGCCATTCGTGCAGCACCCAGCAGCATCAAAGTCGTCCATGCCAGGCGGGCCAGATCCGGGGTGGTTTCGTGCGAAAGCTGGGCCAGCCCGAGGCAGGCCACCAAAGCCAGCAGCGCCGCATCGGCCAGCGCACGGGCGTAGTCGGCGGGCTGGGCCTCACCGCCGAAGGCGAAAGCCACCGGCAGGGCCGCCGGCTGGCGTGCAAGTTGGTAGGCGGCATACCAGGTGGCCGCCAGCGTGAGTGCCAGCAGCAGACCGAAAGGGATGCGGACCGCAAAATCGGGGGCGAGGAAAGGCAGCGCCTTGATGAACACCGCACCCAGCCAATAGGGCAGCGGCCCGGCGTCGTCCAACGGATGGCCCAGCACGGCAGGCTGCCACCACGTCGCGCTGCCCCTGGCGAGCTCGAGCATGGCGCCAAAGGCCCCCACGTCGGCGTTCTTCCAGGGCTCGCGGCCCAGGAAGCCGGGCAGCACATAAGCCACGCAGAACAGGATCAGGGCCAGGCGCGGCAGGCGGCGCACGGCCGACTGGCTCACGATGGCGGGCGTCGGGCGGTTCACGGCTGGGGACTATACAAGCCGCGGTGGCGGCACAGGGGCGCTTGGGCAGACGAAAAAAAAGCAGCCAGGGTGTGGCTGCTTTCTTCGGGGCAGGGCCGGCTTACTTCGCGGTCTTGCCGTAGCGGTTGCGGAACTTCTCAACGCGGCCGCCCATGTTGTCCACGCTCTTTTGCGTGCCGGTGTAGAACGGGTGCGACTCGCTGGAGGTATCAAGCTTGTAGAGCGGCAGCTCACGGCCGTCTTCCATCTTGATGGTTTCCTTGGTGCCAGCGCAGGAACGCGTGACGAACTTGAAGTTGTTCGACAGGTCCAGGAAGCAGACGTCGCGGTAGTTGGGGTGGATGCCTTCTTTCATGGCGGTTCTTTCAGGTCGGTTGCGACAGCCGCGCCGGAACCCTTCCGACGTACTTGCCGCCAAGCAAAACGCGGATTATAGCGCCCTCCGCGCCGCCTTCGGCGTCACCCCCCAGGGGGAGATGCGAGCGGACCGGCGGAGCCGGATCCGCCGCATCCTCGACCCAGGCACGCGCGCCGGGGAAGGCCGAGCAATGCGAGTTGAAGGGGCGTTCATCCAGAAACACCGAGGAACCGGCTTCGCCGGGCCTCAGGTGTTGTCCCCCCTTGAAGCGCCGCAGGCGCGCAAAAAAAGGGGGAAGCCGCGGCAGCGGCGCAGGGGGGTTATCCCCCTCTGCGCATCATGTCGAAGAACTCGGAGTTGTTCTTCGTGGCTTTCATGCTCTTTAGCACCATCTCCATGGCCTCGATCTCGTCCATGTTGTACATGAACTGGCGCAGGAT
>VFQP010002142.1_pt1 | contig 22971 bp, 26 predicted proteins | sample 3512351 | NCBI WGS metagenome assembly VFQP01 (sample SAMN10412372, study PRJNA504923) | tailings metagenome | isolation source: Relicate 1 Philex TSF1 revegetated site | place: Philippines: Tuba, Benguet | collected 2017-08-29
CGGCGCCGCGGGGGCGCCCGCCGGCGGCGGTGGCCCTGACCTTGGCGCGGGGGCGGGGGGCGGAGGGGGGCGGCGGGCGGCCGGGGCAGAGGCTGCTGCAGGCGCTGCTTGGGGGTGGGGAGCGCGCGCGGGGCCATGACGCCGTGGTGGACGTGCCGTACGCATCGCTGGGGGCCGGTGGGCGGGTGGGAGGGGCGTCGGCGTCGGCGGGGGCGGCGGGTGGGGTGCGTTGCAGCGTGGGGGAGCGGGCGGGGGTGCTGCTGCTGTGCACCCGGCACCTGGTGTTTACGACATTGCTGGAGGAGGGCCGGGCGGCGGCGCAGGCGGCGGCGCAGGCGCAGGCAGGCGGCGGCTCCGTCATCCAGAGGTAGGAGCGCCAAGAGAAGAAGGGTGCTGGCCGCAGGATGGGTGCAGGCCAGGCCGTGTCTGCATCATGGAGCAAGGGCCTCATGGAGCATGGGCATCATGCAGCATGGGCAGGGCCCTCACAATGCAAAACGAGTGTGCTGCGTGGTGCGGGCGCAGGGTAATGAAGGCAGCGCTCGGCGCCGGCGCCTCGGCGGGCTGCCCCGCCTTCCCCGCCGGGTTTGCGCCCGACCTGACGCTGGCGCTGGAGCTGCACGAGCTGGAGCGCATGGACGCCTGCGTGCACAAGGCAAGAAGGCCACAGGGCATGCCGTGCTGTGCCGCCCAGAACTGCTTTGGGGACCCAGCGCTGCCCTCCCTTGCGCGCCGCAGAGCCACCAGCCATGACTTCTTGCCACGAGGAGCCTTCGCCCAGTGGTGCGCACGACGCGCGTGTGCCCTGCGCTTGTTGCCTGCGCACGCGCGTGTGCGCACGTGCAGGGCCAGGAGGCGCTGTGCGTGAGCACGCTGTCGCGCGCCTGCCACGTGCTGCACCGCTTCGAGCCGCCCCAGGCGCTCGGGGCGCTGCTGGCGGCGGTGCGCATGCACGTCGCCGGGACGGGCCTGGCGCTCGACAGGTGCGCGGGGACGATGCACGTGCGCAGCTCGCATCACGGGAGGGGTCACCGCTAGCTGTGTGGAGGGCGTCTGCGTGCCGCCGATCGCCCCGGGCTGCGTCCGCCCGCGCTTGCCATCCAGTCATTCGGTGAGGGCCACTTTGGGTGCGGGCGTCGCGCGCAGGAGCCTGAGGGGGCTGGAGGGCACGGGCGGGCCGGCGGCGGCCGTCGCGAGCGCGGTGGCGCTGGCGCTGCCCGCCGGCGTGCGCCTGCAGCGCTCCTTCAAGTGCAGCCGGTGAGCCGCGTTCGCTGGCGTGAGAGCTGCGTCGAGTGCACCGCTGCCGCGGTGGAAGCGGCGACGAACCACGCTCAGCGGCGAGGGCGGTGAGCGAGAGACGTCATCTTGCATCAACGGAACGGGCCACAGCCCGCGTCACGCAGGAAGGATCAGCATCAGATGAGGCGCCAGCCCAGGCCAGACGTGTGCGCGTGCGTCTTGCATCAACGTGTCTCGCAGGTGGGGCGTGCTGGCGGACCAGCCGGGCACGCTGCACGTGTGCGACTCGGCGCTGGTGTGGGACGTGGAGGGCGAGGAGCGGCGCGTGCTGAGCCTGGCCGAGGTGCAGAGCGTGCGGCGCGTGCGCGACTCGCTCCGCGCGCGGGACTGGGTGCAGGTGAGCCGCCCTGCTCACCTGCACCTGCAGCGGGCGCACTTCGGGACGCACGCAGCGCGTGCTCACGCCGGGACCTGCTCGCACCCTGTGACGCTGTGACGCTGAAAGAAAGAGGACGCCGGTAGGCGTGGTTGTGGAAGACTAGGGCATCACGCATCCCTCTGGCTCCACTGTGTGATGCCCTAGCCACCTACGCTGTGACGCTGCGCAGGTGTGCAGCGCGGAGCTGCCGGGCGGGCCGCTCTGGCTGCTGCCGGGCGCCGGCGACGAGGCCAGCGCGCTCGAGCTGCTCACGTGCATCACCTCGGCCTCCAGCGCAACCCACTAGCCGTTCTGTGCCACCTGCCTCGCTTGCAAAGCGCGTCGGCCGCTGGGCAGGTGAAAAGCAGCCGAGAGCCGAGAGTGTCCTCAAAGCGCGAATCCGTGCGTCACCCGACGCCCGCGCCGCCGGCGCCCCCCCCTCTCAACGCCACCACCAGCAGCACGCCCAGCAGCGCGCCCACGCCTGCCGACACGGCCGCCGCCGCGCCCACCGCCTGCTCCGCCTTCACACGCCGCCCAAACACCACGAGCGTCGCGCCGCCGCCCTCCCCCACCGCCTCCCCCTCACCCTGCGTGCCCTCCCCACGCCCCAACTCCGCCTCTGCGCCCTCCCCGCCGAGCGCGGCGCCGCCGTGGGGCAGGGCGTCGCCTTGGGCCAGGGCGCCGCCAGGGCCGCCACCAGTTGCCGCCAGCGAGAGGTTGGCCTCGAGGCGCGAGAGCATGACGCGGTGCTGCACCAGCTCGGCGTGCACGCCGTCCATGAAGGCGACCACCGCCTCCATGTACTGCGAGCAAACGACACGACGCAGCGAGACGCGCCGCAAAACGGTCGCAGATGCCCAATCTCACTTTGGTCGCGCACAGCAGGTTTCCCGGGAGCTTTCCCACAGAGCTCTGCCCTCAGGTTTGCGGGCGCCATGCGCGTGGGTGCAGGGTGCTAGCGCCTACGACTCACCTTGGCGAGGTCCACCTTTGGCAGGCCGGTGGCGTCGACGCCGGCGGCGTCGGCGGCCTGCCCCGCCGCCAGCGCGCGCGAGCCGTCGATGGTGTGCATCACCACGTCGGCGCGCTGCTGCTCCAGCAGCTGCTGCATCTGCGCCAGCCGCGTGTGCAGCTGTTGCTCCAGCTGCGGGCGCGCGCAGCAGGCCACGCGGCAGGGAGCAGCGTCGCACGGCTAATTGGCAGCTGCAGTCTGCAGCGCCTGACCGAAGCGCCTGATGACAGGCGCCTCTCATCCATGGTGGGCTGCACTTGTTGGATCTTTCAGGGACGCAGGGAGAGAGCGACTGCCCTGCTGCGCCGCTGCCCCGCTGCACGTGGCCCACGCGGCCCCGCTGCACGTGGCCCACGCGGCCCCGCGCGACGCGGCCCAGGTGGAGAGCAACCTTGCGCACCTGCTTGGAGTGCTTGTCCTCGTGGCTCAGCAGCATGTCGCGCACCGACTCTTGCAGGCGCGTCACGCGCCGGGGCTCCACCACCAGCACCACGGCCAGGAAGGAGACGATCTGCAGCCCAATCAGGCCCCACGTCCACCTGCGCCAGCGCGCCACGGCAGCACCCCCAGCACGCGCTCAATGACGCGGCGCCCTCATGCTCTGTTCGCGCTGCGTGGCACTGCGCCAACGCTCGCACTCCGCACTCCCCCGCCGTCGCGCGCCGTCTTCCTGCCCCGTCATCGTCGTCCCGCCGTCTTCCCGCTTCAAACGCAGGGCGGCGCACCCACGCTCCCGCTCCCGCTCCCGCACAGCAGCGCGTGCACAGCGCGCACCAGGTGGCGGCGCGTCGGATCTTGTCGCCCCACAGCTGCTCCTCGGCGTAGCGCTCGCGTATGGCCTCCATGTAGTCGGCCTGCGCGCGCTCGACCTCGCCCTCGGCCTGACCGAACGACGCGTGCGCCTCCTGCACCTCGCGGCTCAGCTGGCTCTCCTGGCGGTACAGCCGCGCGCTGCGAGGCGGGCGCAACAGCATGGTCGAGCGCGCGCAGGCGTGGTGAGGGACGGCGGCCCTCGCCAACAGCAAAGCTGTCCCCTGCCCACGCCGCCGCATGCTCCGGCGTGCCCTCGCACGCATGGCCGCAGTGTGGTGCCACGTCGGGACAAAGCAAGGTGGGAGTGCTAGCGGACCCATCGCCATCAGCGCGTGCCCGTGCCTGGGGCCTGCGTGGCGTGCGGGGATCCACGCCGCGGCGCAAGCGAGCGCGTGATGCGCGGGCGCAGACACCCCGTGGATGTGCATGTGCGCGCAGACGCTGGGCCTCCAATGTGAGCAGTTTTCCCAGGCGGAGGGAAGGAACGAAGGAGCGCCTCCAGTGCGTGTGCCCGCCGTCCCCTCCTTCCCATCACCCGGCAGCGACGCCGCACGCACTCACAAGCGCTCCACGTCCTCGTCGCTCCAGGTGCTCTTGCGCTCGAGCAGCTTGTTGAGGTCGCGCTGCAGCTGCATCTGGCGGCCCATGGCCTCCTCGTGCACCTGCGCACCAACACGCGAGTGCACCCTCCCTCTCCTCTCCCTGGACGGCGGTGCCTGGGAGAGCATGGCACGCACCTGACTTCGGAGGTGCACGGCCCACGCGTCCCCTTTCCTGGTTTCTTTCCCCCCTCCCTGAGTTGAGGTGAGGGAGACTGGCTAGTCGAGGCTTCGCCTGACGCTCGAGCCGGCCCTGCCGCACCCGTGCTGCCCCTCGAGCTGCTGGGAACTGAACTTGCTCCTCCCCGCGTGTGTGCGCACGCCCGCACCTGCTTGCGGTGCGCCGCCACGTGCTTGGCGTGCGAGAAGGCCTCGTCGGCGGCCGTGACCTGCTCCTTGAGCGCCTCCACGGCAGAGTAGCCCGTCAGCTGCACCCGGCGGCGCACGTCACGGCACACCACCATGATGGGTCCATCGCAGGATGCTCCATGAACACAGCGCGGCAGAAACACGCCATCGCGCACCTCGTTGAGCAGCCGCGACGCGTGCTGCACCCGCTCCAGCGCCCGGGACAGCGCCACGCTGCGGCCACTGGCGCTCCTAGCTGTTGGACCTGTTGCTCTCTGCTGCTGGCTCGGTGATGCTGGCACCAGAGAAGAAGAAGACGATGATGAGGGGGCTTCGCTGGTTGGAGCTTGTGCCTGCTGCCAAGCCGCCCGAGCGGACGCCCATCGCGCGGCGAGCGCCCGCACGGCTCCCTCCACCTGCGCTTGGACTGCGTCGCCACTACAAGTCGCGCTGCTGCCGCCATCGCCCGGCTTGCCGCTCTGCTCGCCCGGCCTGCCATCGGTGCCCAGGGCGCGGTGCAGCGGCTGCAGGATGGACCTGATGGCCCTCTTGCTGCTTGGGGTGCTTGTGCCGGTGAGCAGCCATCGCTGCATCTTCTGTGCCGCACGCTGACCCTGGGCGTGCACCCCGGGCGACGAATGGCCGCAGTGCGGTGCCACGTCGGGACAAAGCAAGGTGGGACCGCTAGCGGACCCATCGCCATCAGCGCGTGCCCGTGCCTGGGGCCTGCGTGGCGTGCGGGGATCCACGCCGCGGCGCAAGCGAGCGCGTGATGCGCGGGCGCAGACACCCCATGGATGTGAACGTGCGCGCAGACGCTGGGCTGGGGACCTGGGCCCCTCAGCAGCCAAAGCCAGCAAGTCTGCTGCAAGCTGTCTCCTGCCCGTTCAAGCGCTCGTCTCGGTAACGCCGCTGGAACCAACTCCAAACAGCGAGGCCCCTCTCACCTGCGAGCGGGTTGCCCCCAGAGCAGTGGATTGCAATGGAGAGGCTGGCGGTGCTGGCTGCGGTGCTACTCGCAGCGCACGGTGCGCTGGCACAGCTGATGCTCGCCGATGGAGCTCCCTCACACGAACAAGTGGCGAGCGGCCCGACTGAGCCACCCTCCTCGCTCGCTCGCATCGCAGGCGCTGCGGCCTGGCCAGGACCCAATCGCCATCTGGCCCAGTTCTCCTCGTGCCTCCAATGTGAGCAGTTTGGGCCCAGGCGGAGGGAAGGAACGGAGGAGCGCCTCCAGCGGGCTCCACGCCGGCCGCAAGCGCCAACAACCGGCGTGGCGTCCCAGTGGGGGCCAGCACACCATCCGCAACATCACTGGCAGTACCTTGAGCGGCCAGAGGGGCCACACCAGCCGCGCCGAGCCTGCGATAGATGTCGTCCTCCGGAGGGCGCGTGCGATGCGAACATCTACCGCCAGGCCGCAATCCGTGACTGGATCGGGCGCAAGCGCTGCGGCCCAAATGTGTGCCCGCAGCGGTGCTGGTGCTGCCAGAGCTGCCGGGCGAGTCGATCGAGAGCAAGCTGACGGCCTCCGCACCCACGCCGCTGGTGGGCCCCTCGGGCAGCTGCGTCGCCGTCGCCGGCCGCAGCACGCTGGTCAAGGAGAGCGACAACACCCTGTTCAGCCTCAGCGGTGAGCCCGCGGGTCACTGGTGGGGCTCTGGCTGTAGCTGCAGGCTGGGCATTCAGGCGGGCCGCAGTGGGCACACCGTGCTCTGGTCCGCTGCCCGCGAGCGCAGGGACGCTGACGCTGTGGGTCAACGCCACGGGCCCGACCTCCAGCTGCCCAGGTGAGAGCGCTGCATGGCGGCATGATGTACGCCGCCGGCGCGTCGCTCTGTGCTCGGCTGCAGCACCCGACCCCCCACCTGCGCGACTACCCCGCCTTTACCCCACGCAGATGAGACCACGGTCGCTACTGGCGTGGAGCGGGTGAGCGGGCCTGCGATGAGCCACACGCTGCTGCGATCCGCATGGTCGGCGCTGCGGGCACCCACCCACCGCACGCATACGCTGCCCTCCGCGTCCGCGCCCCGCCCGCAGTTCCTGGCCGTCCAGGGGCTCCTCGTGGCCACGGCCAACTGGACCTCCGTCACGTGCTGCGACCCCAACGACGCAACTTCATGCCCAGCCTCAGACGTTGCCTTGCAGCACAGTGAGCGACCACGAGCACACGCCGCAGAGCAAGCGTGCTCACTCTGCACTCATTCCGCACCGCCATCACCCGGGCAGCACAGCTCTGCAGCACAGCACAGGGGCCCCTCTGCACCATCCTGCTGCGTGCGCGCTGGCACAATGACGCAGGCCCGCTGCTCAACAGCGAGACGCCGGCCCGCGATTGGGTCGTGCTGGACGGCTACAGCATGGCCAGCGCCGCGCCCCTGCGCCCCTCCAACGTCAGCGCGGGGCTGTTCGGCTCGCCCGAGGACGCGCGCTTCGCCACGTGGCAGGACTGCCGGCAGAACTGCAGCCGCACGCCCGGCTGCGCCTCGTTCCGCTGGGTCCGCACGACCAGGGCCTGCCTGCACTACCGCAACGAGCCCAACGCCACCAACCTGCTGCGGCCGTGCACCAACGCCGACGGCACCAGGTGCAAGTTTGGCTACCGCATCCCCGGCCTGTGCGGGCGCACCGCCTCGCAGAGCATCAGGTGCGGCGCCCCCGCCGCCTCCCCAGCGCCGTTTGTCGAGTTGCCTGGGTGTCATGCTGTACGGGCGCGGCGCACTCCACGCGGCCGATGCGTTGGTGCGGCGGCGGCGCGTGCTTGTAGGGTGAGCCCTCACTGACGTGAATCGTGCCCCTCTGCTCTCCACTTGTTCGCCTTCTTGGCCCGCAGCCATAGCGGCAAGCACCCTCGCAACTGGATCGCGGCGGTCGGCTCGTTCGGCATTGCGCCGGAGCTGGGCTTTTACGGCGCCGGCCCCGTGTGGTCCATGCTCAGCCGGAGCATCCCCGACGACTTGCAGGTCTGCCGCCCCCCCACGTCCACGCGCACACACCTCGCGCGCAACCGCCGCCTCCCACCCGCCCACGTGCCGCAAGGCAGCGTCGCTGCGGGCCCAGGCCTGCCTTCCCGCCGGTTGAGCGCAGCCCTGCGCCGTTTGCCGGGCCGGCTGCTTCGCCGTCCGCCGCTGGAGGCGGAAACCATGTCCCTTTGCGTGTGCACGCGGGCGTGCGTGGCGCGGCGCAGGGCCAGCCGTCGCCCTCGGTGTCCGAGTGCGCCTGCCGCTGCTCCTCGGTCGCCTTTTGCGTGGGCTACGTGTTCCTGGGCAACAACCAGACCTGCTGGCTCATGGACATCCACATCCCGTGGGTGCCGCCCGCCGACGACCCCTACCCCGACACCCTCATGGGACGCGTCTACACGGGTGCGTGCGCTCCGCCTCCCTGCCGCGCCCTTGTGGGCCGCAAACTCAGTTGCCACAGCGTCCGCGTGCGCCCACCCGGAAGCGCACGAGCGGCGAGCACGCCGGCGGGCAGAGCCCTCATGCCACCGTCCTCGCGCTCACGGGCGCGCGCAAGGGCCGGAGACCGCACGCTCGCCCCCCCCCCGCGCGCCACCACCGCCACGCCTCCGCAGGCGCGCCGCTGGGCCTGTGCTCATCCATCCAGGCCTTTGCCAACCTCACCATCCCCAACATCGCCTCCTCGCGCATCACCACCACGCCCGAGGAGCCCAGCACGCTGCTCTCCTGCTACCGAGACTGCGGCGCCGACCCGGCGTGCATGGCGCCGCTCTTCACCACGCCGCCCACCAGCGCCAACGCCTTTGTCGCCAACGGCACCTGCACGCTCATCTCCGAGGTCGACGCGCCAAACATCGCGGCGGCCAACTTTTCCTACCCGGCCTTCTTCCTCCGCTGCGACAACGCCACGGGTGAGCGCGCGGCGTGACGGTTCCCGCAGACGCGCCGCGCGCGCTGCCGCGGCGACGCACACGGGCCGCTCGCGTTTCAAGCGTCCCCGTGCTGACCGCTCGCCCTCCCCGCATCCGCAGACTACAGCCTGGCGCCCTGGCCGCCAGTCAACCGCACCGCCACCTGGTCGGTGCTCCCCAGCACGCCCGACGCACTGGCGCCGCTGCGCGCGCTGCCCGACGCGCTCACGGCCGAGGGCACCGCCACCACGTCGCAGCCGACGCTGTCGGCGTGCGCGGCGTCGTGCCGGAGCACCACGGGCTGCGGCGTGGCCGTCTACGAGCCCGCCTCCACCAGCTGCTCGCTGGCCTACCTGGCGCAGGCGAGCAGAGCGGGCGGGGGGCCAGGGCAGGGGCGCCGTTCACGCCGTGCGGCGCCGCGCTGCCTCAGCCAAATCCTTGCGAAGTGGGGCGCACAGACGCGCCAGCGGAGGCGCCGCCAGGCCCGCGCGACGAAGCGCTCTGCCCGTTGCGCTGCTCTCGGCGGGGGCGGCAAGCAGCGGGCGCGCCTCACCGGCTAATGCGCTCCCTCTTGTTCTTGGGCTGTTGTGCTGACTTGGCGCAGGGGAGCACGCTGAGCGGGCAGGAGGCGCCGACGCTGTGCGAGGGCGGCGGCTGCTCGCTCGTGTCGCACACGCCGGGCGACTGCGGGCTGGTGGCGTCGAGCGGCATCGTCGGCCCGGGCCAGGCGTGGGCCGGCTGGCAGCCCGGCGACACGTCTGGCGACTGGGGCAGCACCGAGGGCATCCCCGACAGCTTCCAGGGCCAGGTGAGCGTGCCTGCGCATGCCGCTTCACCGGCGGGACGGTCCGGCTTGACAGGATGCCCAGCAAGGTTGTGCGACGGCCCAGGCAGTGCCGCCTTGCATCGCGAGCTTCCATGCGGCGGCGGCGCCAGGGAGACAGACAGGACGCGGGAGTGCATCGCGGCTGGGCGCGTGGCTTGTGGGCACTGCCTGGCAAGCGCCTGCGATACCGTGTGCGTCGAGTCCAAACGCATCCGCTGCTGCCGATCGGACATGTGCTCCTCTGCAGGTTGCCGTGAGCCCGTCGGACTGCCTGTGCCGCTGCTCCAAGGTGATGGCCTGCATCGCCTACGTGTTCCTGGGCGTGGAGCGCACCTGCTGGCTGCAGAGCTTCGTCAACGTGACGGCCGAGCTGGAGCAGGACAACTCGCCGCTCACCGTCACGGGCCGCCTGGAGCTGCAGAGTGAGTGGGGGTGCGGGCGCGCGCAACCAGGCAGCGTTTGCGCCAGGGCGGGGGAGGAGGACAGGGTGCTTGCGCAAGGGCGGGCGGCGAGTCTTGCAGCGGGCAGGGCATGAGCTATCAGCACGCAGACGCGCAAGCTACGCCGGCCGGAGCGGAATCCTTAAGTGTGCCGCCGGTACGCTGCCTGGACGCGCAGGGTACGACCGCACCAACTGCACGGACGCCAACATCACCGTGACGTCTGACGTGGTGCGTGCGATGCCATGCCCCCAGCTGCTGCCCTGGACGGATAAGCCCAGACCCCAGACCCCAGACCCCACTTGGCGGGGCCCCAATGCGATGCCGCCGTCGCCCGCACGCCCACGCGTCGGGATTTGCATCTATTTGGACGCCTCGACGGGGCCAGAGCCCAGAGCGGCAGGGTGCATCCGACGTCTCGCAGCGCATACAGGCAACGGCAAGCGAGCCAACCATGCACGCACTGTGCGTGCGCGCGCCGCAGCTCCCGAGCAACCCGTCTTCCGACGCCGTCCTCCGCACGCCCAACCCCTTCCCCGTGGACACCGTGGCGGCGTGCAACGAGGCTTGCCTCATGGAGCCCTTTTGCGTGGCCTTCAGCGTGGGCCTGGGCGAGGATGACACGAGCGAGCAGCAGCAGTGCACGCTCTACTCGTCGGCGCTGGGCGACACCACAGTTCAGTCGGACACCGTCACGGCGTTCGTGCAGCGCTGCCCCGTCTCCTTTGAGGGCTCGGCTGAAGGTGAGTCACGGCGTTCGTGCAGCGCTGCCCTGTCTCGTTCGAGGGCTCTGCCGAGCAGAGGCGCAGCCGCATGGCCACAACGCCGCGCGCAGCCGCGGCAGCGCGTTGGCAGCAAGCGCGCCAAGCAGCCTCTCGGTGCTCCGTGGTCGTGAGCGCGGCGTGCTGCGCGTCACGCTCATGGTGGTTCCGTGCGTTGCGCGTGGCCGCAGCGTCGCCGCCGCCGCTGCCGCCGAGCCCCTTCCCGCCGCCGGCGCTGGCCGGGTGCCAGCAGAGTAAGTGTGGCGCTGCCGCCGCGCCACGGCCCACGCCCTTGCCCTCTGAGCGCGGCGCACGCTCGCACTAGCGTCCGTCAGGCAGGCACACGCAGCTGGCTTGCTGCCGCGTTCCTTTTGCGCGCCCGCAGCGGCGGTCGTGCTGCCGGACATGCGCGGCGAGACTCTCGAGAGCACCTTCACGACGGCGGGCCCCGGCGGCAGCGGCGCCTGCGTGGCGGCGACGGGCAGCGCCATGCTGGTGCTCCAAAGCGACAGCACCGCCTACAAGCTCACGGGTGCGTGGACGGGGAGGTCGTCACGCGCTGCAGGCGCTGTGCGCTGGCCAGACAGCAAGCAGTGCACCACTGCGGCCCACGCGTTGCGCATCGCTTCCCGTGCCTCCTGGCATGCCGGACAGCGCCCCGGATGACAAGCTGGTGTGGATCAAAGCGACGCTGGTGCGCCCCGCGCGACGTGTGCGTAGGCACGGTGGTGATGTGGATGCCGAGCGGCGACGGGAGCAGCGCCTGCCCAGGTGCGCCCTTGCTGCGTCGCTTCTGGGTTGCCTGCCGAGGGCGCGAGGAAGGAGGGACGCGCACTGGTTGGGGCCACAGGAGCCTTGGACTCACTCGCCGCTTGGCCCTGTTGCACGTGTGCGCCGTGCGGCCGCAGCCAACCTTGACATCCAGGCGGCCGTGGGCAAGGTACGCCGCACCGCCCATCCCCTCCTTTCGTGCTATGCGCACGGTGGTGTCGCTGTCTCTTCGCGTCACTTCACTCTTGACCTCTGGCTCGCTTTGCCGTGCGGTGCGTCCCTTGGCCGCAGTACCTGGAGGGTCAGGGACTCCTCCCTGGCGCGGCCAACTGGACCTCCGTCACGTGCTGCGACCCCAACAACGCCACCTCGTGCCCCACCTCCAGCGTTACGCTGCAGCACAGTGAGCGACCACGGGCTTGCACGAGCTCGCGCACGCCCACCCTGGCATCCCTCGCCCAGCTGCGCAACGCAGCACAGCGCAGCGGGCCTCTGCGTCACGCTGCGACACGCAATTTCCTGCACGTGCTCGCTCCCACGGCGCAGGCCCGCTGCTCAACAGCGAGACGCCGGCCCGCGACTGGGTCGTGGTGGACGGCTACACCATGCGCGCGGCGCTGCCGCTGCAGCGCTCCAACCTGAGCGGCACGCTCTTTGGCTCTCCAGAGGGCGCTGCCTTCGCCACGTGGCAGGAGTGCCGTCAGAACTGCAGCCGCACGCCCGGCTGCGCCGCCTTCCAATGGAGCGCCGGCGCGCAGAGTTGCCAGCACTACACCAACGAGCCCAACGCCACCAACCTGCTCGAGCCGTGCGCGGCGGCGGGCGGCGGCGGCGGCGGCGGCTGCACGTTTGGCTACCGCCTGGCGGGCCTGTGCGGGCGCACCGCCTCTCACAGCATCACGTGCGTGCTCCCCTCCTCTTTGCTTCCAACTCCTCGCTGCGCCGATCTTCTGGCCGGCAGGGAGGGGCCAGGGGCGCACGGCTGCATGCAGAGGGGGTTTAGCGTGAGCCACGTGACGTGGGCGGGGCGCAGCAGCGCGGCAGAGTGGCGCACGAGCGAGCAGGAACTGGGCGAGCCGCCAGCCTTTCCCCTGTGCTCATGCGCGGCGTGGCGTGGCGTGGCGTGGCGGCCGTGGTTGGCTGCACTCGCAGCTGGACGGGCATGACGTTCTACACGTGGCAGCCCGGCCTCAACGGCCAGAGCGTGGCCGACGCCAGCGGCCTGCTGCAGACGGTGGCGTGGTCCATGGACCCGCAGTACATCCCCAGCAACGCCCAGGTGCGGCCGGATCGATTTCATCACGACGCTACGGCGCCGCCACCTGCCCGCCACGCGCGCCGCACCTCTGCACTTCCACGCACTGGCGTTCTGCGGCCTCCCGCCACTCCGGTGCGCCGCACCCGCCGCAAGAGCGGCGACGGCAGGCGCGAGGCTCAAAGCGGCGCGCACCCGCGCGCGTGCGCACGCGCAGGCCCGGCCCACGGCGTCCGTGTCCGAGTGCGCCTGCCGCTGCGCCTCGGTCTCCTACTGCGTGGGCTACATGTACCGCGCCGGCGACCAGACCTGCTGGATGGTGGACTCGCTCACGGCGTGGGTGCTGCCCTCGCCCAGTGACAACCCGGACGACATCCTAGGGCGTGTTGACACAGGTACGCCGCAGCACGCCTGCCGGCCGGCTTCGCGTGCAGCCCGCCGTGCGCGCCGCAGAGAGTGACAAGGGGGGCGGTGTCGTTTCGGCGAGGGACGCGGCAAGGAGGTTGCCGAGGCCAGTTGGGACGCGGCGCGGCGGCTCACCCGCCCTCCGTCTCGCCGCGCGCGCGCAGGCCGGCCGCTCCAGACGTGCGGCGGCCAGCTGGCGTTCACGCCGAGCTACTCCATCACCTCGGCGTCGTCCTCGCGCATCTCGGTGGTGCCCGCCGTGCCGTTCACCTCCACCGTGGGCAGCTGCTACTTCAACTGCACCGCCGACCCGGCCTGCCAGGCGGCTCAATTCACCGTCGAGGTGCGAGGCCGCGCGGGATGCTTCGTCACGAAGGGCGCCACCCCGCCGCACCCATGCCCCTCGCGCTTGCATCTGCTCACCCGCCCGCCGCCCAGCATCGCTGCGCTCGCCGCTCGCGCGTCGTGCCATCGTCCGCTCAGCGAGCCCTCCCGAGGGCGCGCATGCGCCAGCGGCCGCGTCACGAGGGGCGTCCCGCCTGCGTGCTGGCGCCGTGCCGCCTCACGCAGGCCGACGTGGACATCACCGGCCTGTCCGCGTCCAACACCGGGAGCTGCAGCCTCTTCTCCGAGGTCGGCTCGTACATCCGGCCGGCCAACTCGTCGCTCGTGGTGACGGTGCAGCGCTGCGACCCGCCCACAGGTGCGCGGCCTGAGCAGGACCCTTGCCTCGTCAGGCAAAGCGCCGCAGGACGGCGGCGACCACGCCCACGGAGCGTCGGGAGCGAGGTCCCGTTGAGGGCTCTCGCTTTTGTTTCGCTTGCTCTTGTGCAGCGGTGAGCCTGGCGCCCTACCCGTTCGTCGAGACGCGCGCGACTTGGACCGCCGTGCCCAGCACGCTGACCACCATCGCGCAGCTGCGGCCCATGCCCGACGCGCTCACCACCACCGCCCGCTCGCCGGCCTCCCCCGCCACGCCGGCGTCGCGCAAGCTGCTCAGCGCCTTCACCACGCAGCAAAACGCCTCGGCCTGCCTGGCGCACTGCCGCGACGTGCTGGGCTGCGGCGCCGCCGTCTACGACCCCGCCAACAGCGCCTGCATCCTCACCTACTTTGTCCAGGGCATCGCCTACAACGAGACGTCGTCGCTGCCGCTGTGCAGCGGCACGGGCGACGGCGCGTGCGTGGTGGCGACCCGCAGCCCCGGGTCGTGCGGGCTGAGCGCGTCGAGCGGCGTGGTCGGCGCCGGGAGGCGCTGGAGGGGCTGGGCGCCCGGCGCAGCGTCGGGCGCCTGGGGCAGCGCCGCCGGCATCGAGCCCGAGTCTCAGGGCAGGGTGCGCTTTTCTTCTCGGCGCTCTGGTGTCCATCGCCGCTCTTCTGTTGCGCCGCCTGCCATGCCGCCCGCGGTTGAGGATTCGCGACGTGGTTCTGCGTGGCCATGCGGTGTGTGGTTTGCTTTTGTGTGTTTGGCCGCAGGCGGCGTCGTGCGCGTCGGACTGCCTGTGCCGCTGCGAGCGCAGCCCCCGGTGCGTGGCGTACGTCTTCCTGGGCGTGGAGCGCACCTGCTGGCTGCAGAGCGTCGTCAACGTGACGGCGGGCCTCGAGGCCGACAACTCGCCGCTCACCGTTACGGGCCGCGTAGAGCCGCTCGGTGCGTGCGCCCCGGCCTCCTCTCGCGCGCCCTCTGGCGCGACTGCCGCCTCTCTCGCTCTCCTCGCCAAGGGCGCTTTGCTGCGCGCGCGCCGCCGCTTCTCTCGTCCGGCACCATTGACGCTTGCTTCACGGGCGGCCGTGTGGCTTTGTCGCGTCATGTCATGTCATGTCATGTCGTTACGCAGGCAAGGACAGCGCGGACTGCGGCGGGTCGAGCCTGCGGCTCGTGCCGGGCCAGTCGCCCACCAACGGCAGCCTGGTGGGCATCCTGCGCACGCCCAACCCCTTCCCCACCAGCGGCGCCGCCGACTGCAACGCCGCCTGCCTCATGGAGCCGTTCTGCCAGGGCTTTGCCGTGGACGCCGGCGCCTCCACGTGCACGCTCTACTCGACGGCGACGCTGGGCACCAGCAACGCCACGGCCGGCGTCGCCTCGTCGTTCGTGCAGCGATGCGTCATGTCGTCCTCCGTCGGTGCGCGCCGCTGCCCTTCCCCTCCTGCACTGCCACCAAGCGAGCGCCGCGCGACGCTCACGCCGTGCGGACGCCGCTCCCTCGCTCTCACACGCGCACGCTCGCAGGCATGGTCATCCCAGGGCTCGTCACGCCGTCGCCGCCCTTCATCGTCGGGCCCGGCCCCATGCCTCAAGAGACCTCCTCCTCCTCCTCGGGCTCCTCCTCCCTCAGCACCGGTGCCATCGTCGGCATCTCCATCGGCGCCGCCGTCGGCGGCCTGCTCATCCTCGGCCTGCTCGCCGCGCTCATCGTCGTGCTGCGCCGCCGCAAGCGCCGCGAGGGCTACATGGCGGACGCGCCCGTCATCATGAGCGCCAACCCCGCCGCCTACGACAAGCACGAGAACGGTGCCACGCCCTTTGGCAACGGAAACGGCGGAAACGGCGACGGCGCGGCGGGCGGCGCGGCGGCGGCGGCGGCTGCTCCAGCGGCGGCGGGCGACCGGGGCCTGGAGATGCTGGCCTTGAGTCCCTCTGGCAAGTATGGTTCGTCGGACCTTGGCGCGGCGGCGGCGGCGGTCAAGCTCCCGACCAGCCCCTCGCGCACGACGCCGCTGGCCATTGTGACGCTGGCGGGCGGCGAGGCGTCGCCGGAGAAGCCGGGCGGCGGGGCCGGCAAGGGCGACGGCGTCGTTGCGCCGGTGGTGCTGCCCGGCGGGGCGGTGGGCGTGGCGCCGCCGCCGCAGGGTGTGGGGGCCTCGCCCTTCTCCATGCAGCTGCCGACGTCGACGCGCGCGGGCAGCGGGCGGCTGGAGCCCAGCCAGAGCGGCAACGGCCGCGCTGGCAGCGCGGCGCTGGAGCCAAGTCGCAGCGGCATTGGCCGAGGCGGCAGCGCGGCGCTTGAGCCCAGTCGCAGCGGCATTGGCCGTGGCGGCAGCGCGGCGCTGGAGCCGAGTCGCAGCGGCATCGGCCGCGCCGGCAGCGCGGCGCTGGAGCCCAGCCGCAGCGGCGTTGCCCGCGCCGGCAGCACGGCGCTGGAGCCGCAGCCGTCCGGCGGGCTGAGCCGGGGCAACAGCACCCGCTTGCCGCAGGCCTTCCCTCTCGCCGGGGACGACGAGGCCGATGAGGCCGAGCCCTCACGAGGGCTCAGGGGCATGCGCAGCGGCAAGCTCAAGGGCACCAAGAGCGGCCGCCTACTGGAGGGCCAGATGTCTGACAAGCCAGAGTAAGCCGTTGCGGAGCTAGGGCAGGTCGTCATGGTGGCACCTGTCACGCCAAGCCCTCTGCTAGGGCTCCCAGGTGCCCTGGCCCTTCCACCAAGATGTGCCTCTGGCAAATGCAAACGCGTGCACCTGGCCGGCCCAGCCCGCCCCTCAGGCACTCTTGACTGTCGCGTGCGGGGGAGGGGGGGGGGGGGGCAGTTCATGTGACGCAGCGACCGTCGTGCCTCCTCTCCCCCAGCGCGCGCTCGTCGTCGCTTGACCTTTGCTCGCGCTCACGACTCGTGCCGTCTTGGTGATGCGTTGCTCTGCCTCCAACCGCCGGGCTCTGCGCTCACGTCCGCTCCGCCGCCTGCGTCCTCACTTCACCGCGCCACTCCCACACGGGCTTGGGCGCTCTGGCGTGCTGCCTGCTGGGCACATGGGGCTGAGAAGGGCCCGCCCACGCCTCTTGTGTCATCACCACCCTCTGACGCGCGACACGTCCCTCACCCTCTCACCCCTCTCCTCTCTCTCTGCTGCGACCCTGCTTTAGTTTGTGAACTGAATGCCCTCACCGCTCGTCGCTCTGCTGGGCTGCGCGTGGCGTCCGATCCCTTTTCTTGCGGTGGTGGCGAAGAAGTGCATCACCTGTTTGGCCCCCAAAGGCGATGCGTGATTTGGCCGCGCATCAAGCAATCTGCTGCACGCATGCATGCACCGTGCATCTCTCTCCCTCAATGTGCCGCGCCCGCCGGGCGCTGGCCTAGCGTGTGCCAGTGCCGTCGCAGGAGTGTGGTGGTGGCTCCGTCGCTCTTTTGCCGCTGCAACTAACTTGCTGCTCGCATGGGCCGCGCCCAGCAGCTCACTGCTTGCAGATCCATGTGGTGGCACACGCGCACAGCGGGGAAGCACATGCACATGCGGGCGGGACGTGGGAGATGCACCCTGAGTCTGCTGCTCAAAGGTCGTGACGGGGCTGGCGGGAGCGACCCCGGATCGCGGCGAGGCGAGCACCACTGGTGGTTGAAGGCCCAGTGCAGCCGACGAGTCCCAGAATAGGTCCCTGGTTCTACGTGTTGGATCCAGGCAGAGCGCGCAAGGTGGCACAAAGCGGGAAAGGCAAGAAAGCAGCCGCCGCCGCAGTGCTTGACGTCAGTGTGGGGGACAGGAGCGTCCACAGCGTCCACAGCAGCTACCCGAGAAGCATCAAGCCAAAGACGCGTGGGCGCAAGTGTGAGGGGGTTTGGGGATGATGCGCATAAGCAGGCGCGCGCGCCTTTACCACACAGGACGCAGGCACGCAGAGCTGCGCAACGCACGTTCACGTTTCCAACCCCATTCAGACTCCATGGAGAAGCTGGGCTCCCCCCCGACGTGCAGTTGAGAGGACAGACACGTACTTAAGAGGACCGCGGTCTGAGTTGGACGCTCATCACCAAGCCTCGTAGCGATGCAAGTTTCCTACTCCTTGGGACATCTAATCTTGCGTTCGGGCGTGCGGGCCTGGATCTCGCCTAGCAGCCAGGGTGGCGTGTGTGGCTGGCGTGCTGGGAGCCACTAGGAAACGTCACACGCCGACGGCTCTCGCTGCCCACAGCGGTGCGCGGGGGTCCAAATCCATGATTGTGTTGCGCCCCACGCCCCTCACCACGTCCTCTGCTGCGCGTCAGGGCCCTCTTCCTCGTCCGGGGTGCACGTGCCAGCCCCGCTCTCGGTCGACCCGCCCACCACCCGCCGGCCCATGAACGTCCCCGCGCCCTGAAAACCACCGTCCTCCTCCTCGCCGTCCTCCAGGAAGCTGTTGGCCATCCCCACGGCGGGCCGCAGGTGCTGCTGCTGCTGCAGCGCCGCCCTTGGCGCTGCAAAGGCGCGCGCGCTCGCCCCGCTCACCAGCGCGGCGGTGCTGCTGCTGGCCGACGACACGACAGACGCGTAGTGGCTGTCCCTACGCGACGCCGGGAGCGGCCCCGACGTCGGCGGAGCGACGCCGGCGATCGTGTCGTGCACAAACTGCCACTTGGCCGAGCTGCCCGCCGTGCCGCCACTGACGCCGCTGACGCCGAGCGGGTTGGTGGCCAGCGCCACGAGCTGCGGCGCCGCCTGCGTGTCGGCGGCGTACACGTCCCGCGACGACGGGATTGAGAGGCTGGCGGTGTGGCTGTCGGGGCGTTGGAGGCTCGCCGTGTCCCGCGCCAGGCTCCGGCGCACCCTGCCGCCGGCCAGGGCATCGCCCGTCTCCAGACCCGCAGGCACGCCATCGCCGTCCGCGCCCGCCAGGTACGCCACGGCAGGGCGCATGAGCAGTTCGCCGCTGCCGGCCGAGGCTGCTGCCACAGGCTGCTGGCCGGCTCCGAGCCCACTGCCCCGCCTCAAGCGCGCTGACCTGGACCGGAACAGCAGCCCGCTGCTGCCGCTGCTTGACGGCGCGTCGGGCGAACGCGCTGCCGCCGCGTCCGCGTGCCCCGCGCCGCCAGCGGCGTCGGCCGCAGCCGCGCCGGCCTCCGGCGCGGGCCGCACGCCCTCGCGCACAAACGACAACGCTGGCTGCTCGGGGTCCCCGTCCGCCTGCCGCAGGCCCGAGTGCTGCGAGCTCAGGCCAGGGCCGACGACCATCGCGCGCCGCGCCGCCTGGAAGCTGCGGCGAGCAGGCTTCCCAAGGCTCGTCGGCGCCGGCTGGGGCGCCGTAGCGTCCGGTGCCGCCCGGCTGCCATACATGCTGAAGGACGACGGTGGGCAGCGATGCGCCGCCGTCAGCACTGACGGGAGTTCCCCGGCCACAGAACTGCTCCGGCTTGTTGCTGCCGCGACCGCCGCTGCCATGGCTGCCGCCGAAGACGCCAGGCCGCCTGCGCTGGAGAGCGTCGCCAGGCTGGTCTGCGGCGGCGAGGGGCGTGGGAGCACCGCCTCCAGCTCGCGCGTGCTGCGAGGGGAAGTCGCCAGGACGGGCGCGGCGCTGAAGCGCGTGCTCTGCAGCGTGAAGGCGGAGGTGGGCGCCTGGATGACGTGCGAGCTGCGGTCCGCCATGCCCAGGATGGCCCCGGGGGAGCGGCGCTCGAGCTGCGCGCTGGCGAGCTGCGGGCGGATCGTCGGGGACGTGCGGCGGCTGGCCGAGGGCTGCAGGGAGCCCTGCGCCAGCCCGCCGAACGCGGCATGGAAGGGCGCCGACTCGGCCTCGCGCTCCGGCTCGGCCTTGTCGATCAGGCTGCAGTGCACGAGCTGCATGGGCTGGTTCACGCCCTGCGCGTGCGGCCACGCGGCGCCAGGGTGCGGCCAGGGCTGAGCACACTCAGCCATCTCTGCTTGCCAGAGGTGGCTCCACCAGACGGAAAGCTCAAGGCACACTGCTGCCCGTTGTGGGGCCGCACAGAGCGGGGGCACACCGCACAGACCGCACAGGGCGGGGCCAGCGGGGGCTTGGCGCGCGGCACCCCTCACCTTGAGGCGGAAGACGCCGACCTGCTGCGCATCCACCACAGCCGCCAACGCCTCGCCGCTCTCCACTTCCGTGGCCTCGGCCCACGCGGACGCCGAGCACCACACCTGCCCTGACCCCGCCTTCTCCGCCACGCGCGCGGCGCGGTTCATCACGCGGCCCCTGTGGCCGAAAGCACGCACGACGGGGCGCGTCGCAGGTGTTGTGCACGGCGCGCTGGAGCGTACCGAGAGAGAGCAAGCGGCGGCCTGGAGCGGCAGGTCACCTGTATGTCATGCGGCCGGTGACTGGGCTGACGGTGGCGTGCGCCGGGCCGACGTCGATGCCGGCCTTGAGGCGCGGGCCACGGAAGAGCACCTGCACCGTGCGGCCTGCGAGCGGCGCGAGCCCAGGACAAGTACCTTCCTGAGCTCTCGTCCCGGCGTTTGCGTGCAGGCCCAGGCTCTGCCGCTCCTCCATGGCCAGGGCCGTCCCTCACCTTGCCCCGGCGCGCAGCTGACGCTCTCCTGCCCCGCCGTGCTGTTCTTGCTCATCGCCGCACGGTACATGTGCGCCTCGGCCGCCTGATGGCTCTCGGCCACAGCCACAGCGCCCTCCACCTGCGGCGCCTGCTGCTCCCTGACCTGCTCCCTGCCGTCCGTCAGCACCAGCGAGTGGTACTGCCGCCCGCCGTGTACGCTGCCGTGCAGGCTGACGCTCCCCGCCCCCGTGCCGCGCGACATGGCCGTCCCGGGCGCCGCTCCGTGGCTGCTGCTGTCGGCCGTGCCGGCCACCATGTGCATGCTGGTGCGGAGGCGCGAGGGCACGGACGGCGCTGCCGACTCGTTGACGGCCTTGACCTGCACGGCGACCTGCTCGCACAGCTCGTGTGCCAGCAGCTCCTGGGACCTGCGGCCACACCATTTGCGCGCCGCACCAGAGAGGCTCGCTCCGGCGCTCTGGGCCTAGACGATCGGCCTGCGTGCTGGCGGGTGCGGCGCTCCCGCGCGCACGCACCAGGCGGCGCCCTTGAGGCACTCAATGAGGTTCAAGCCCCACTGGATGGCCAGGGCAGGGTTGTCAAAGGCCGCGAGGCACAGGCCGTTGGACATTTCGACGAGGTAGCCCGCGCGGGCGGCCTGCTCCTGCTGTTGAGGGCCGCCCTCGAGCGGCGCCGGCGCACCCGACGTCTCAGGGACGAGCAGCGCCGATGCCGTCGCCTCGTAGATGCGCAGCGCCTCCTGCGCCTCCTCGCGATTCCACGCCATGAGGCTCCCGAACCCGACTATGTTGACCTGCGCCAGGCGTGCGCGCGCGACCGGGCAGGAACCGGTGGCGCCGGCGCCGACCCGCCGACGACCGCCACACGAGTGCCCGCGAGAACGCGCCACCTCGAAGTTCAGTTCACTGACCACCCGCGAACTCACAAAGGCAACGGTGACGTGCCCGACCGGCGCGTCGAGCACGCCGCTCTCGAGCACGCTGACGGCGCGCATCCTGGGCTCGGCCACCGCCAGGCGCGGCTCCAGCTCCTCCACCACCACCTGGTAGACGCAGGTGGGCGGCAGGTCCGACGCCTTGCTGAACTGCACCGTGCCCATGTTGAAGATGAGCCCAAAGCTGCGCAGCAGCTCGAGCGGCAGCGCCTCAAACGTGGCCTGCGCAGGAAAGCGACGCTCGGGGTGCGGCATGTCAGTTTGTGTGGGGATGGCAGCGGAGAGGACAGACCCGCCACCGGCCCGCCAGGCGCACCTGCGACAGCAGGATCATGCCACCGTGCCCGGAGTCCGCCACGGCCTTGGCCAGCGCCAGCGGCAGCCCGCCATACTGCATGCGTCCCGTGGTCTTGTTCATCACGGCGTCGGCGGCGTCCTCGATGCCAGTGTGCATGCCCACGCGGACGCGCAGGCCCCTGCGGCGCACAAGTCGCGCGTCCGGCCGGACGTGCGCTCGCATGGCTGCAACATGGTGCGCTGTGGTCACCCAGAGATGAGACCGGCTGCGCGCCTGGCGCACCTGAAGACGAGGCGTATGTTGGGGCTGCGGCGCGCGGCCATGGTGGCGGGCGGCATGCAGGGCTTCCACTGCTGGCGCATGAAGTCTAGCACCGTCTGCCGCTTGCGGTCCGGAATGGTCACCATGTTGGAGGCGTGCGGCTCGTCCATCGCAACCATGGAGCCGGTCTGGCTGTCCCGGGCACTGCGCGCACAGCAGCAGTGTGGACTCGCACGGCAATGTCACCCTGAGGTGGGAGCGTCGCTCAGGGGACGTCTGAGAGGCCGGCCGGTGGCCGTCGCGGCTGGCGCGCCCCTCCGGCGTCTTACTCACAAGGGCAGGCTCGTGTGTGGTGTGGGCGTGCTGGGCGGCTGAAGGCTGCGCCCGCCCTCTGGCGACCCGCCAAGCACCCGGTCCGCCCGCAGGGTGAAGCTGGCGCTGCTCAGCCGCGGCATGGACAAGGAGTGCGCGATCTCCGCCTTACGCGGCGTGGTCTCCGAGGGGGTCTCTGCGCGCTGCTTCGGCCCCGCGTCGGCGTCCATGTCGAACGGCTCGTTGAACAGCGCCGCGATGGCGTTGCCGCCATCCTCGGCGCGCGCGCCCTCTGCCATCCCGGCCCCGAGCCCACCGGAAGAGGCGTTGGCGAGTGCGAGCGCCGAGAGCTTGACGTCGCTGAGGTGGGCGCTCGCCGAGCCCTCCTGCAGCTTTGCCAGGCCCGCGGCGGGGCTCCAGAGGCCCAGATGCTCGCCCTGCTGCGCCGGCTTGGGGGAGTCGTGGATGAGCGCAGCCAGGCTGGTGCTCCTGCCTGGCAGGTGCGGGGCGGCGGCGGCGGCGATGGCGGCGGCGCCCTGCGACCTGAGCCCCGATACCAGGCTCACGGCGTTGGACTTGCCGCTCTGCGCGGGCAGGGCAGAGTCGCGCCACGCAGCATTGCTCACGTCACGACACGTCACGTCACGCCGCGTCACGCCACGTCACGTCACGCCACGAAATCAAAAATGGCTGAGGGCCAGCTGCTGGCGGGGTCCTGGTCGATGTGCCTGCGCACCCTGGCCCAGACGGTGCACGCCAGCGGGGACTCTAGCAGCTCCTGAGGCCACTCGACCTCCAAGAGGTCCAGCTGGAACATTTCGGCAAACGCCATGGCGCTGCCGGGCGTGTGGAACGCGGCGATGAACGAGTCGCCCTCGGTGGCCGACTCTGCAGAGGGAGAGGGCACCGCACAGGGCAGTCGGAGTCCCGCAATGAGGACATGGGCAGTTCAGACTTAGGGCAGAGCCCCCGGAGGACAGAGCAAATCTCACCATAGCCGCCCTGCTTCCGCAGCAGCTGCCTGACGAGCGCGTGGTGCAGCTCGACCGAGCGGTTGACGGCCTCGGGCGCCACGCTCTCCCTGTGAGGGCGCACGCGAGGCGGAAGCAGGCGCGGCATGCCCCCTTTGGTTACCGCAGCACGCGTGTCGCTGCAGCGCACACCCAAGGTCTGGCT
>VFQP010002143.1_pt1 | contig 22968 bp, 23 predicted proteins | sample 3512351 | NCBI WGS metagenome assembly VFQP01 (sample SAMN10412372, study PRJNA504923) | tailings metagenome | isolation source: Relicate 1 Philex TSF1 revegetated site | place: Philippines: Tuba, Benguet | collected 2017-08-29
GTTTCGCCTGCGGCGCGATTGTAGATGTCGTCGGTGCGGATGATGTCGTCCTCGCCGAGATAGGTTCCGATCTGCACCTCGATGAGCTCCAGCGGCACTTTGCCGGGGTTTTCCAGGCGGTGCCACTGGGTGGCGACGATGTAGACGCTCTCGTTCTCGCGCACGAGCTTCTCCTGGCCGTCGACGGTCACGCGGGCAGTGCCCTGAACCACGATCCAGTGCTCGGATCTATGGTGGTGCATCTGCATGGAGAGGATGCCGCCCGGCTTGACGTGCAGCAGCTTGACCTGGAATCGAGGGCCGATGTTGAGGGTTTCGAAGAAGCCCCACGGCCGGTAATTTCGCAGGTTCTGCTCGTGCTCAGTGCGGCCGGCGGCTTTTAGCCGCTTAACGAAGCGAGAGACGTCCTGCGAGCGGGATCGATCCGCAACCAGGACCGTGTCGGGGGTCTCGACGATGACGAGATCCTTCACGCCTATGGTCGAGATGAGGGCGTTCTCGCTGCGGACGTAGCAGTTGGCCGTGTCTTCGAGCAGAGCATCGCCCTGGACGAAGTTTCCGTCGGCATCACGCGGTGCTGCATCCCAGAGCGAGGCCCAGGAGCCGAGATCGCTCCATCCGATCGAGATCGGCAGCACGGCGGCCTTGTCGGTTTTTTCCAGGATCGCGTAATCGATCGAGAGGCTCGGCGATCTGGCGAAGGCCTCGGCGTCGAGGCGGAGGAATCCGAGGTCCTCGGTGGCGAGATCAAGCGCGCGGCGCGCGGCGACGAGCATGGCCTCGTCATGGCGGGTAAGCTCGTTGATGAGGGTATCGGCGCGAAACACGAAAATTCCGCTGTTCCAGAGGTAGCGGCCGTCTTCGAGATATGCGGTCGCGGTTTCCGCGTCCGGCTTCTCGAAGAACTTGTCGACCTCGAAGGCCGCGCCCGCGCCGTCCGGGAGGCTGCCGCCCTTGCGGATGTAGCCATAGCCGGTGTGCGCCTCCGTCGGCGCAATTCCGAACAGAACGATGCGGCCCTGGCTTGCTACGTCGGCTGCGCGCCGGATGGCTTCCGAAAAGCCAGCAGGGTCGTCGATTACGTGATCGGACGGCATGACGGCCAGGATGGCCGCGGGATTGCGCTTTGCGGCAAGAAGGGCCGCGACCGCGATGGCCGGGCCGGTGTTGCGGGCTTCGGGCTCGAGCACGATGGCCTCGAGTTCGACACCTGCGGTGCCGGCCTGATCGCGCACCAGGAAGCGGTGAGCGTTGTTGCTGACGACAATCGGAGCGGCGAAGCCGTCCTGTGGCTTCAAGCGCGTGAGGGTGGCCGCAAGCAGGCTTGCCGGCTGCCCGTTCAATCCGCTGATGAACTGTTTCGGGTACATGGCCCGCGACAGGGGCCAGAGCCGAGTTCCCGAGCCGCCCGACAGGATGACCGGGACAATATCGTGCATGGGCGATCCCCCCTCTGGGTGTGCGAAAGCGCCGTCGTCCAAAATTGGACTTACAAGGGATTGGGTCGCTCAAACAATATAGAATTTGTCAGGGTTACTACAGGTTTAATGCCAGGCAATCTTGTTCCCTGCCAAGGCATTCGCAGCTCGACGCCTCGTTTCGGGGTTAATCCTCGTCGTAGAGATCCGGCACATAGAGCTCGTCAGGGACCGGGCTGCGGGAATAGTCCGGGTTATGGACACGCTCGGGCAAGACGATGTCGGTGCGGTCGACCTCCTGGTATGGGATCTGGCTCAGCAGATGGTTGATGCAGTTGAGGCGCGCGCGCTTCTTGTCGTCGGCCTCGACGACCCACCAACGGGCTTCCGGGATGTGGGTTCGCTCGAGCATCGCCTCCTTGGCCTTCGTGTAGGCCTCCCAGCGTCGGCGAGATTCGAGGTCCATCGGTGACAGCTTCCATTGCTTCAGCGGGTCGTGGATGCGCATTCCGAAGCGGAAGTTCTGTTCGTCGTCGGTTATCGAGAACCAATACTTCACGAGTACGATGCCGGAGCGAACCAGCATGCGCTCGAATTCGGGCACGGATCGGAAGAACTCCTCCACGTCGGCTTCGCTGCAAAAGCCCATCACCCGCTCGACGCCGGCGCGATTGTACCAGCTGCGGTCGAACAGGACGATCTCGCCCGCCGCTGGAAGATGGCTTACATAGCGCTGGAAATACCATTGCGTGCGTTCGCGCTCGTTGGGCGCGGGAAGCGCGGCGACCCGGCAGACGCGGGGATTGAGCCGCTGGGTGATGCGCTTGATGACGCCGCCTTTTCCGGCTGCGTCGCGGCCTTCGAATATGACGACGACCTTGAGCTTTTCCTTGACGACCCAGCCCTGCAGCTTGACCAGTTCGCGCTGCAGGCGGAACAACTCCTTGAAATAGGTGCGCCGCTTTATGCTGTCGGCTTCGGTGCCGTTGTCCGCGATGGTTTGAGGACCAGACAGGCGCTCGTCGTCGAGTTCCAGCTCGAGTTCCTCGTCGATGCTGTCGAGCAACTCGGCCTTCATTCTCTCGGAAAGTTCGTCTTGCTGGGTCATCGGGGCGCCTATGGAGCTGTGCCGGCTCGCCTGTGACAAGCGCGCTCGGATTGGAATTGGTTCCGCCTATTTCGGGGAGCCGTGTGACGGGTGAATGACAATCGTGCCGGCTTCAGCGGCTAGCCGGCGCAGCGGAGCCGGAAATAGGATCGAGCTCCCTCTTTTCCTTGCGGATGAAGAACAGGTTGCGCGCATAGATCAGCACGCCGAACTGGCCGAGGATAATGACCGGATCCAGGCGGTGAAGTCCGTAGGCGAACACCATCAGGCCGCCCAGCAGGCTGAGGTACCAGAAGGTTTCCGGCATCGTGGAGCGGCGGGATTTCTCGGTGACGAACCATTGTATGAGCCAGCGGGCCGAGAACATCACCTGGCCGATGAGGCCGACCGTGAGCCACATCAGCTCCGCCGGCGAAAGCGCATTCCACCACGCAATCAGTTTTGCAACCACAGGCGTTCCTCGTTCGGTGTGTGAGCGGTGAGATGTTCGGGAGCCTGGCGGCGGACCGAGGCGGTGTTCGGAAGCGCCGTACGCTTGATCAGCCATCGCACGCCGATCAGGTCGTAGATGCCGATCAGGGCGCGGCCGAAGTTGGTATATTTCGAGACCCCGGCGCGGCGCGGGCGGTCGTTGACGGGGTGGTAGACAGCGCCGTGCCCATAGGCCTGGAACAGCGCGGGCAAATAGCGGTGCATACCTGAGAAATACGGGAGATCGACGAACACGTCGCGGCGGAACACCTTGATGCCACAACCGGTATCGGGGCAGTCGTCGCGGAGGATCGCGTCGCGTAGCCAGTTCGCGAACTTCGAGGCGATGCGCTTCGAGGATTCGGCGCGCCGGGTTGTGCGCACACCGCCCGCCAAGGCTACATCCGATGGGGCGAGGCGGTGAAGAAGCGCGACGAGCGCGGGGATGTCGCGCGGGTCGTTCTGCCCGTCGCCATCCATGGTGGCGATCAGCGGCGCGGATGCGGCGTGCACGCCCGTTCGGATGGCAGCGCTTTGCCCGACGCGGCGGGCATGGCGGAGATAGCGGAGCTTTGGGATCGTTCCGAGCAGCGCCTGGATTTCGGCGGGCGTTGCGTCGTCGCTGCCATCATCGATGACGATGATCTCACGCAACGCATGAGCCGGAATGCAGGCGATGGTTTCGCGGATCAAGCCGCCGATGTTTCCGGCTTCGTTCAAGGCCGGAATGACGACGGCGATAGCGTCGTCGGGAAGTGTGCCTTCGCTCGCGCGCGTGTGGTTCTCGTGGTCGTGGATCGGGTTCGCTATCATCCGCGGCCTCGCGCAAGGTTGCCGGCTCGCATTAGCGGCAGGAACGCCGTGGCGATTGCGCTTCGGATGCGCCCGGGATCGCGCCAAACGCCGATGCACGCGATGTGAAGCAAGCCGACCGTAATGGCCATGAAGACGCCGGCAAACAGCACGTCACTCAGAAAATGAGCGCCCTGGATGATGCGTACGACGCCTGCCAAAGTTCCTGCAGCCACGCCGCTGATCAGCAATGCGATCCGGTATTGGGGGATCAACAACGCGAGCGCGAAGAAAGCCGCGTAGATCGACGAGGCTTCGCCGCTGATGAACGAGCAGTTACGTGGACATTCGCGAGATGGGACGAGTGGAGGTGTGAACGCCTTGCTGCCGCCGAACTCAACGATGTCGCGCGGCCGCGCGCGGCCCATGTTGTCCTTAAATACGAGATTGGCGACGACGCCGGGTCCTATGACGAGCACGGCGATCATGAACAGGCAGCGCGCTTGATCGAGCCCGAACCAACGGCGTTTCTCGATCAGTACGCGGGCGGTGGCGATGAGTGTCGCGAATGCGACGACGGCGAAGATGGCCATAAAGACCTCACGCGCGGTGGTGATGGCCTCCGTTGCGCACCAGGGGCGTCCGGCTGATGGTCCCGGGCACATTTCCCAGAACGCCGTCGAGAGCGCGAGATCGATGTCCGGATTGAAGATGAGGATGACGGCGAGCGGGATCGTCAGGGCAGCCGCGCCGATCAGAAACTCGCGCCGGAATTTGGTTTCCTCAGGGGCGTAGGGGTTTGAAGCCAACATGGCTCACCTTTCCTGGAAGCGATCGAGCGTTGAGAGGTAAAGCGTGCGGGTGCTGTGCCGCCCGGCGGAGACTTCGCGCCGGGAGGACGGAGAAGCCGAGCCGAAGCGTTTCACCGCCGGAGAGGCAGGACGAAGGGAGACGAGTAGGACCGGCTGATGTGCCGAAGCCGTGAACGGCTTTGCGATCTCGAAATGATTGCGGGGCACTGGGCCTTCGCGCCAGGACAGCACCGGCAGCTCGATGTCGCGACCGTAGTAGGCGAGGGCGGCTGCGATATCGCGATCGTCGGTCAGCACGGTTTTGATGGGACGGCCTTCGGCTGCGGATTTTGCCAGCTCCTTTTTCACAGCTGCTGCAAGCTCACGATTGCCGAGGGTGCGCGCGAAGGGATCGCCGACGAGTGGGAGTGCGAGGTGTCCGGCCTGCCAGGTCGCGAGGGCGAGCAGTACCGCGACCGTGGCGTGGATCGCGAAGGAGGCTCGCATCCAGATCCAGGCGCGCTCGCGGATCATGACGGCCGTCACCAGCACGACGGCAGAAACATAAGCGGGGGCGGCCCAATTGGCGTGCGCGCGCGAGGCAAAGGCCTGTGCGGTGACGGCTGCGAGGATTGGGACTGAAAAGGCCAGCAGAAGCTTGTCGGCGTCGGAGGCATTCTGGTGACGTTTGGACAGGCGCCAGAGGATCGCGATCAACGCGCCGAACAGGATGGGGCCGAATACGCCGAACTGGGCGAGAAAGAACTCAGCGGCTTTGCCGGGGTGAAACGGTACGCCGCGCCAGTTTGCGTTGTCGGCGGTGTGTGTGAATGTCACGAAGCCGTTTTCAACATTCCAGAGAAGGTTCGGGACAATCAGGGCGATCCCGCCAACGAGAGCGAGCCACAGGTGAGGCTGCAGCAGGCGCGTACGGCTTTCCGGGACGATGACGAAATAGACTGCTGCGCAGACGAAAAAGTAGGCCATCGCATATTTGGCGTTGAGGCCTAGACCAAGCGCCAGTGCAAGAATGAGAGCGCTGATCCAGCTCGGCGCCTGCATGAGGCCGGCAAAGGCGAACAGCGCCAACGCCCAGGCGGCAAGCAGCGGCACATCGGTCGAGATGATGCCGCTCGACAACGAGACCGCAGGCAGCAATACGTATCCGAGGCCCGCCCAAAAGCCGATCTCGGCGGAATAGAGCCGCTGGCCGATGAGGTAAACCAAGATCGCAGTCGCGCCGTGGAGTGCGACGGATGGGAGCCGGATGCAGGCTTCGCTGTCGCCGCATACGCTCGTGGCGCCGTGGATGATCCAGGCAATGAGCGGCGGCTTTGAGAAATAGCCGAGGGCGGGTTCCAGGGACCACGCCCAGTATTGGGCTTCGTCCATGTAGAGATCGGTGCCGTTGAATGCGAGGGCCACAAGACGGAAGGCGGTGACGAGCGCGAGCAGCGCGAGAAACGTCAGGAAGTTTTCGGAGCCTGCAACCTGCCCGATCCGCTCGCGTCCTGCGCTTTGCGTCTCGGCTGAAGCCCGGTTTGCGTATCCCTGCTGCAGATCCATGCCTCGCGCCCCCCGGCGCACGCCCGTCGCGGCCCCGAGACGCCGCACATCCCTATTTGGCTAGCAGCGGTTTGCGACGGGGCGGTCACGGTTTGGCGACGGCGCGGTGACAAGACGATGGGAAGGTCTGCGTGCCCGGTTGGCTACGAATTTGCGAACGTCGGCAGGGATATGGCGTTCAGCATAGAGGGATGAAGCTGTGGACACGGGGCGTTTTTGAAGGTGGGATGACACTGTGCGTATCGTTTGGGTGTCGAGACCCCGTCGTACACGCTCAGTCTCGATGCTCTCAATTTCAGATCTCTCAATTTCAAATCTCAGGCCGAGGTGCGATCCATGGTCCTTCAGGCGCTTTCTCTTTCGGTGTTTTTCATCGGCCATAGCCTCGTCAGCCCGGCCGTGCCGGAGATGCTTTCGATCTCCGCGAGGGCGGCCAAGATCGAAAGCCGCGTCGATTTTCAGATCATCAACGGGGCGCCGCTCAAGGTGAACTGGACCGACGCCGCGAATGCGCAAGGGAAAGACGGGCGTGTGGCGCTCGCTTCGGGCGCCTATGGCGCCGTCGTGATCACCGAGGCGATCGCGCTTCGAGATCACATCGAATACAACGACACGAACGGCTATGCGCTACGCTGGTACGAGCTTGCGGTGTCGGCCAATCCGAAGGCGCAGGTATATCTCTACGAGACGTGGCACGATCGTAATGCCGGCGATGCGCTCTGGCGCAAGCGTCTCGACGAGGACCTGCCGCTCTGGGAAGGGATTGTCGACGGCGTCAACGGAGCGCGCAAACCGGGCACGCCGGAGATGCTGATCGTCCCGGCCGGCCAGGCCCTTGCGAAGCTCTATGATGAAATCGCGGCTGGGCGCGTTCCCGATCTCGGCGCGATGGGCGAGCTCTTTGCCGACGACATTCATCTCACCGACGTCGGCAAGTATTTCGTGACGATGGTTCATTTCGCAACGCTCTACAAGAAAAGTCCCGAAGGGCTTCCGCGGCGGCTGGGGCCTTACAAGAATGCTCCGTCCGAAGCGCTGGCGGCGAAGATGCAGCAGGTGGCCTGGGAGGTCGTGCGGAGCTATCCGCGATCGGGCGTCGGAGGCTCGTAGAGCCGCCGCTAAGGGGCAGCGCCGCGTTGATGCCACCGGCGTGCGGAAACACGCTTGAGGAAATCGTGTCGACCGGGCCTTCGCGGTTACCTGCGCGCTGAACCCGATGTCACCGTGCGCCTACCTAAGTAGCCGCGCCAGATCGGCTCGATTGTCGTCGTGTATCCGCACATTGACGACGAAGAACCCTGAATCTCTTCATTGCTTAGCTTTCGTCAAGAGCCGCCCGGCCGTTTCACGTCAGAGATTGCTCTTCTGACCCTCGGCGGGAGGCAACACGAAATGCGCGAAGTCATGTCGAAAGCCATGGCCCGAAATATTTTCTATGGCGGGTCGCTGTTCTTCATTCTGATTTTCGTCGGGCTGACGGCCCACAGCCACTACCACATCGTCACCAAATCGACGGCGTCCACGCCGCTTACCGATTCCGTTGCACGCGGTAAACGCGTGTGGGAGGCCAACGCTTGCATCAACTGTCACACGCTGCATGGCGAGGGTGCGTATTTCGCGCCCGAAGTTGGCAACGTCATGACGCGATGGGGCGTGCTCGATTCTCCCGACGACGCGTTCCAGGCGCTCAAAGGCTGGATCGAGGCGCAGCCGACCGGGATTCAAGGTCGCCGGCAAATGCCCCGTTTCCACCTGTCCGATGATGACATCCGGGCCCTCAGCGACTTCCTGATATGGGCCGACAAGACAGACACACAGGGCTGGCCACCGAAAGATTCCGGCTGACGCGGACGCACGGGAGCAAAAAGCAAATGAAATATCAGACGCAAAAGATCGCCCTTGCCTATTTCCTCGCGGCGCTGGGGCTATTTATCGTGCAGGTCTCGGGTGGGCTGCTGGCCGGCTGGATCTATATCTTTCCGAATACTTTGTCGGACGTGCTGCCGTTCAACATCGTGCGCATGTTGCACACCAACGCGCTGATCGTGTGGCTGCTGCTCGGGTTCTTCGGCGCAGCATACTTTATCATACCAGAGGAAGCCGAGCGCGAGATCCACTCGCCGAAGATCGCCTATTGGCAACTCGCAATCCTGGTCGTGGGCACGCTCGGAGCCGTCATCACCTACGTGTTCGACCTTTTCCACGGCAACATCCTGCTCGGCAAGGATGGCCGTGAATTTCTCGAGCAGCCGCTCTGGGTGAAGATCGGCATCGTCGTGGCGGCGCTGATGTTTCTCTACAACATCTCGATGACGGTGCTTGCCGGCAAGAAGACGGCTATCACCAGCGTCCTGCTCATCGGGCTTTGGGGTCTCGCGCTGCTGTTCCTCTTCGCTTTCTACAATCCGCATAACCTCAGCCTCGACAAGATGTACTGGTGGTACGTCGTCCATCTCTGGGTCGAGGGCGTGTGGGAGCTGATCATGGCGTCGATCCTCGCCTATCTCATGCTGAAGCTCACGGGCGTGGATCGCGAGATCGTCGAGAAATGGCTGTACGTCATTGTGGGCACGGCGCTGTTCTCGGGCATTCTCGGCACCGGCCATCACTACTACTGGATCGGCGCGCCCGGTTACTGGCAGTGGATCGGCTCGATTTTCTCCTCGATCGAGGTCGTGCCTTTCTTCCTGATGATGACGTTCAGTTTCGTCATGGTATGGAAGGGTCGGCGCGATCACCCGAACAAGGCTGCGCTGTTGTGGTCGCTTGGCTGCACGACGCTCGCGTTCTTCGGCGCCGGCGTGTGGGGCTTCCTGCACACGCTGCACGGGGTGAACTTCTACACCCATGGCACGCAGATCACCGCTGCCCACGGGCATCTGGCCTTCTTCGGCGCGTATGTGTCTCTCAACCTTGCCATCTTCACCTACGCGTTCCCGATGTTGAGAAACCGCGATCCCTACAATCAGGTGCTCAACATGGTGAGCTTCTGGCTGATGGCGGGCGGCATGTGCTTCATGACCTTCGTTCTGACTTTCGCGGGTACCATCCAAACGCATCTGCAACGCGTCATGGGGCAGTACTACATGGATGTGCAAGATCAGATCATGCTGTTCCACTACATGCGCTTCGGCGCAGGTGTCGCGGTGGTTCTCGGTGCGCTGCTGTTCGTGTTCGCCATCCTGGCTCCGCGCCGCGAGGTCATTGAGGCCGGTCCCGCGACGAAGCAACTGTCGCCTGCGGAGTAAAGCGCCAATGCAAGCCGTACAGCTCTCGGAGGAGGGGACGCCGGTCCCCTTCTACCTTCCGCAAGGTGACGAATGCGACGTCTTCCGGGCCGCATACCGTAACCAGATGCCGCTGCTGCTCAAGGGGCCGACCGGCTGTGGAAAGACCCGCTTCGTCGCGCACATGGCAGCACTTCTCGGACGTCCGCTCTATACGGTCGCCTGTCACGATGACCTCTCGGCCGCAGACTTGATCGGGCGGTTTCTTCTAAAAGGCGGCGAGACCGAATGGATAGATGGGCCGCTGACGCGGGCGGTACGTGAAGGCGCAATCTGCTATCTCGACGAGGTGGTCGAGGCGCGCAAGGACGTGGCGGTCGTGCTGCATCCTCTGACCGACGATCGGCGCATGTTGCCGATCGAGCGAACGGGAGAGGTGCTGGAGGCCGACCCTCAGTTCATGCTCGTCGCCTCCTACAATCCTGGCTACCAAAACATCCTAAAAACGCTCAAGCCCTCCACTCGGCAGCGCTTCCTCGCCATCGACTTCGATTTCCCGGCCCCCGATCGCGAGGTCGAGATCGTCGTGCGCGAGAGCGGGCTCGCCAGGGACCGCGTCTCATCGCTCGTCAGGCTCGCGGGTAAGCTGCGCGCTCTCAAAGGGCAAGACCTCGAAGAAGGGGTTTCGACGCGGCTCATCGTTTATTGTGCGAGCCTCATCCAGGGCGGTATGCCCATCGGACGAGCTGTTCAAGCTGCTTTGATCGAGCCACTCACCGACGACGCAGACATCAAGAACGGTCTCAGCGATCTCGTCGCGACAGTCTACGGGTGAGCGAGGTCGGATGGCGGTGATCGAGTTCGAACCTTGGGAACCGGAAGAAAGCGTCGGAAAGCTGTGGCATTCCTTCGTTTACACGCTTGATGCGCCAGGCGCGTTCGAGGAGGCCGCAGCGACGCTCGATGAGACGCGCGGACGCCTCGGCGTTCTTTTCCGTGGGCTTGGCGGGGGCCGTGACGTCGAGATCAAGGTTGCAACTCCTGAAACGTCGGCGCACCGACTGTCGTGGCGGCGCGCTCTCGGACAGAGCGCCGAGCGCGTCGCACTACCGAGCTTCGACGGTGAAACACTGCGGCTGCCCGAGCGCATCTCGCTGTTTCCCGAGCGCGACGCCAATATCGCGCTTTATGTGTGGCTTGCGGCGTGCGCGGTGTTTGCGCGGGCTCCAACAAGGGAGAGCGATCCGCTCAAAGCGGATATTCGTGTGCTACAGGCAGCGCTCAGGATGACGCGCGACACGCTCGCCGAATGCCCTGGGTTGCGGCGGATGTACGGCGCACTCGCCCTCGAGACGCGGGCGCGGCGATCAGATCGACAGCTGCCACTCGCTGAGGCCGCGATCGAGGCGACGGCGCTGCATCTGCTTGGGGCGCCCGCGCCGGAGCACGAATTTGCGGTGGCCGTCTCGGTTGCGGTCCGGAGCCAGGCGGACGACCTTTCGATGTTCATGGCTCCCCGTGGATACCAGCCGCTTCTGCCGGTTCCGCTATGGCCGGATCTGCGCCCTTTCGCTTTGCGAAGCAAGTCAGTCCAGGAGGATGCCCCACACGGCGAAGCGGAGACGCCGCCGAATGCGGAGCCGGGAACATTCAAGGCCTCGCGCAAGCCGTCCGACCAAGCGGCGCGCAAGGACAGTCTCATCCTGCATAAGTTTGAAGCCATCCTGTCCTGGGCGGAACTTTTGAACATCAATCGTCGCGTCGATGACGATGACGAGGATACCGCGCGCAAGGCCGCCGACGACCAGGATGAGATCAGCCTTGCGCAGGTGCCGCAACGGGCGAGAACGCGACTGAAGCTGCACCTGGATTTGTCGCCCGAGGAGGCCGAATTCGAGCGTCTGGCGGGCGTGCACGTCTACCCTGAGTGGGACCACCGCACCAAGACCTACCTGCCGGACTATTGCCGGGTGCTGGCCGGTGCGGCGACGGCGTCTCTCCCGCCGGATTCACCCGAAACGCCCGACAGCGCACGTGCGCGTCGCCGTATCCGCAGTGTGCGGCGGCAGTTCGAGACACTGCGGCCGAAGCGTGTTCAGCTCACGCGGCAGGTCGAAGGGCATGACATCGACATCGCCGCTGCCATCGAGGCGCGTGTCGACCTCGCGACGACAGGCGAGCACTCCGATCGCGTCTACCTCGCAACACGCAGCCAGGAGCGAGATCTGGCAGTTTCAATCTTGCTCGATGCGTCCCGTTCCACGGAGACCTACGTCGCGGGGCGGCAAGTCATCGATATCGCGCGCGAGGCGCTGGTCGCGCTCGCCTGGGGGCTCGATGCGTGTGGTGACGACACTTCCATCGTTGCTTTCTCATCGCGCCGTCGCGAGCGCGTGTTCGTCGAGACCTGCAAGACCTTTGGAGAACCCATGGGCGGTGCGGTGGAGGCGCGTATCGCGGGCCTGAGACCCGGCCACTACACCCGGCTCGGCACGGCGATCCGTCACGTTTCGAAAACACTCGCCGATCGGCCGCGTCAACGGAGGCTTCTGCTGGTTTTGACGGACGGCAAGCCGAACGACATTGATCACTATGAAGGTCGCTACGGCATCGAAGATACGCACATGGCCGTGCGGGAGGCGCGCCGGCAGGGACAGTCGGTTTTCGGCGTCACCATTGACACAAAATCGCAGGCGACATTCAGCCGTATTTTCGGCAAGGGCGGATATGTCGTGATCCCCGATCCCGAGAAGCTCGTCGCCGCGCTGCCGCATCTCTATCGTCATCTCGTCAGCGGATAAGCGAGACCATGAGCGCGCGAAACGAGAAGACCAGCCCCGATGTTCTCTCGGAGCTTCCGGGCGAGCTCATGATGTGGGTGCTTATCGCGAGCGAGCTGCTGGTTTTTGGTGCGGCCCTTCTCGCGTTTCTGAGCGTTCGCATCGCACACCCGGTGCAGTTCGCACACGACCAAGCTCTTCTCGATACGACGGCGGGTGCCGTCAATACGATCGCGCTGGTGACGAGCGGCTTCTGTGCCGCTGCCGCAATCCGCTCGAGGGGAGATGGAGGGCGCCGTACGGCGCGTCGCTGGCTGCTTGCGGCTGCAAGCCTTGGCGTCGTTTTTCTGATCGTGAAGGGCTTCGAGTACGCAAGCAAGGCATCCATCGGGGTCGGCATCGAGACGAGCCCGTTCTTCACGTTCTACTATCTCATAACGGGCTTTCACGCCCTGCACGTTGTCGCCGGCATCGTTCTCATCGCCCTTGTTTGCTGGGCCGACAGCGCGCGCAACATGGAGGCGGCCGTTGCCTTCTGGCACATGGTGGATCTCGTGTGGGTGCTGTTGTTTCCCATCATCTACGTCTTGAGGTGAGACCATGCCCGCGCGCGATCTCGTCCAAGCCTGGATGGCCCTCGTCGCCCTGAGTATCGGTACGGTGCTGATCGCGATGGCCTCAGGACGCAGCGGTACCTTTATGGCTGCTGGCGTGCTTGCGCTGGCGGGCATCAAGGCGCGTGTGATCCTTTCGCGCTACCTTGGGCTTTCAGGTTCGCGCTTCTGGATGCGAAGTTTCGATCTCGCGATCGGACTGTTTCTGGCGCTCGCGTTCGCGCTGTCTCTCTTCGGCAGCGGGCGCTGACAATGTGCGAACATCACAGCACGAGGGCCGATGGCGTGGAGAAGCGTCCCGTCTCACGAGGGTTGCTTTTGTTTTGCTTTGCGCTGATGGGACCCGCATTCGCGATCAACGCCGCCTTCATCGCGATAGCCGTTCCGGCCATGGCGCCTTTCGGCGTCAAAGGCCTGGTGATCGTTGGGTTGATCGGTTCGGTGTTCGGGATCTTTCCAGCACTCTGGCTCGCGCGTCGGATCCAAGAGGGGATACGGGACGATTGAGCAGAGGCTTTGTGGACTTACCTGAAGCCTGACGCGTCAATGCCCCTGGCAAGGACAGATCAGTTCGCCCCGCGAGCGTCAGTGTCCGCCAAGGACCAAGGTCTTGACCGGAAGCAGCAACGCCTGAGCGCGCAGGATAATGGCGTGCACGACGCCGACGGCATCTACCATGTGAAGATAGAGCCACGTCAAAGCGCCTACGTTCTCTTTCTCCAGCCTGTCGTGATTGCTGGTGTAGGCGTTTGCAATGCAGCTGCTTCCTGGCGTTACGCCGTTCAATCCATCCTGATAAAGGGGCTCCAGGAAAACCAGCAGCGTTCCAGGCTTCGTCACCTGCTGCACTTCGATCAGCTGTTCCCCGGCCCGGATCTGTCCCGCTGCGATGTAGTCCTGCACGCCAGTCACGACCATGGGGATGATGGTCAGCGGTTTGGAGATGCAGGTCGCCTCCGCGGCCATTCCGATCTTCATCACTTGCGCTTCGATTTGCCCGAAGCCGGCCTGGAGCTGCGTTCGCCCGGCCTCCGAAGGGATGAGAATGCCGGCAGGTCGCATGAGTGGATTGACGATATCACCCACCTTGAGAATGAACTGCTCCACCCGGCCGGACACGCCGGCATAGACGGTCGTCTTCTCGAGAGCGACCTGTGCTTGAACGAGGGCTGCTTCGGCACTGTCTCTTTGCGCAGGAAGAAGCGTTGAAATTCGCGTCTCCGCTTCTTGGCGCGCAGCTTCCGCAGCTACGACCGCGCCTTTGCGCCCGTCGACGGCGTTCTGCAGCCGTTCGATCTCGCGTGCCGTCACGACGTCGGCATTGCGCTGCCTTAGCTCAGTCTTCGTATCCAACTCATCCACCGCTTGCTGATAGGCGCCTTTCGCTTGCTGGATCTGGCCTTCCGCAGCGGCGAGGTCAGCCTGCGTCATCACTTTTTGCGCGTCTATTTCTGCGATGCGGCGTTTTGCGACTTCGAGATCCGCCTGTTGCTTGGTGCTGTCCAGCTTGAAGATCGGTGCGCCTTTTTGAACTTCATCGCGCCACTGGACGAAGATCTCGCTCACCCGCCCATTCGTTTCCGGCAGGATTGGAATGGTGCGAAAGAATGGCGTGGCGCTCGATGTCGAGGGATGGTGGTAGAAGATGATCGTGATCAGAAGCAGCGCGAGCATGAGGCAGGTCGTAATTCCCCATCTCAACTCGAACCACACGGAGTACTGCGTGATCTCATATCCGATCCGCTTGCCTTGCACATAACGCCGGTAAAGATAGTCGGGCAGGATCGTAAACAGCGAGCAGAGCGCAATTTCCAGCATGACCTAGACTCCCGGCTCAGGCTGCGGATCCGCGGGTTTCTGGGGCGGCGACGCAGGCGGAGCATCCTCCTCCGTGGGAGGCTCGACGCCGGACAGGCGTTCGAGCGAAGCGGCCATGCGTTTCAACGGAGTTTGGAAATCCGGAATGTCGATCAGCGCCAGCAGCAGGGCGGCGACCCAGAACGCGTGCACGTGGGTGAAGAGAGACAGCAGGCCGAGAACGGCCACGATCTCGAACTGGAACTTCTTATGACTGAAGCGCTCGGGCAGCGAATGCAGACGGAAAAATATGACGCCGAGCCCGAGCACGACGGCGACGACAACAATCGTCGTGATCGTGAATAGTATGTCGGTTTGACCAGGTGCCGTCAGGAACCATGGCAAATGGGAAGATGCGAGAGGGTGTTGTGCTGGTGTCATTCGCGATCCCCAACTGCGGATAGTTGGTTTGCGGATGGTAGGGCGACTACGGTAATTTAGCAACGTTCTGCCAATCAGCGATGCCGGCCGGGAGCGTTGGGCCGCAAGCGGCTACGTTGCCGGGAGTTCTGCCCGCCGATGACAGACGGTGATTGCAGGACCTTTCCGGGGAAAGCCGCATGTGCGGGATGTCTTTGAAAAAAACGATACTTCCATTGATTGAGTAACCAATCATTGCGAATTGGCGTTGTGAGGGACAGTCCTGGACTAGGTTGCGCGGGTGTCCGACGCATTCTCTCGCATGCTGGACGCTCGGCTGAGGTCCGCGCAACTCAAGTCGATGCTGGACCTCAGCTCGACTATCCGTCGCCCAGATTCCGGCCGCCAGCCAACCCTGTTCGGTGCCTTCGCTCGGCCAGCTCGCTGGCGGCTTTGGGATTGACATCCTGCAGTGTTGACGCAGTGCAAACATTCTAAGGCCTGATCCGGCAGTTTTTCGTGAGCGTGACTACACAGGAGAGGTAGCCTCATTCCAGCGGAGTGCGGGTGATGCAAACTCCAATTTGTCTTTCAACACTTGGTCGTGAAGCTCTGAAGTTCATATCTGACGTGGACGGGCTAACCACGTCCGACGAGGTGCTCGACAACCTGCATCTGGTGGCCAACGAAACGTGCCAGATCAATGTGCTCGGGGCTCTCATGCTGCCGTTGCACCAGGGCGACTGGGACAGTCTTGAAAATGGAAAGACTGTCTTCCTGCACAAGAGCGTGCCCCGCGGATGGTGGGAAGAGCACATGGAACTCAACCGCGCTCACCCAGGATTTGGGATGTCGTTTGCGCTGCTGTCACTCGCGCCATTCACGATGTCGGAATTGATGCGCGCACTTGAGCCCTTGGCGGCTGATCGCTGGCCATTCGAGGTGGCATTGAAGCACGGGATGCGGGATCGATTAAACTGTCCCGTGGGAGGCCGATGGCTCATTTCCTATTGGTCCCACAGCGTCATGTCCATCCGCCTGAACGACAGAGCCAGAGCAATCCTGTTTATGGCCGCTACTTTTGCAGCTATCCGCCTGCAGAAGCTTCTCACCCCCCAAGTCGTTCGAATTGGAAAGGGCGTAATGCTTACACCGCGCGAGCTTGCCGTGCTGCGATTGCTTTCACTTGGGAATCAGGTCGGTGAAATCGCAAGGCGTCTCGATCTCGGTGAGGAGACCATCCGCAGCCACGTTAAGAAGGCTCAAGCCAAGCTCGGTGTCCGAACGCAAGCGCACGCTGTTGCCCAAGCCTTGCGGCGGCGCCTGATACCTTAAGTCTCCCCCAAACCGGGGATGGCATTTTATCAGATCACCATCATGTTCGTGGCGGGCAACCCATGCGCATCCTAGTCTCGCGCGCTGCGCAATGGGCATATGCACCGCCTTACTTCCGGGGGAGCCTTCCGGGAAACGCAAGTAACCCGGCTCACCGAGCCGAGCACCGCGTCCGTGGCACGATTCATTTCGATGTCATGGCGTGGTGCTCGCCTCGAGAGTTCAATTCGCAAGATGGTCCCGCGCCTTGCAACTGCGACAAAGGCAAGAAACCCGGAGAGTTGAGTGTATAAAAATCTCAAGAGCATGACCACTTTGGGTATGCCGGGCGTATTCAGTACCGAGCCCAGTGGAGACCCGTTCGATATCACGGTCGCAGATTCATTCTGTATCGTTTCAGCTTCTACGCCGCTTCAGCTCGCGTATGCCGTCAACAAGCTCGCAACCGACCAACAGTGGCAGCTGCATGGGTCGCCGGCTCACGACGGAGACCGCTATCATCAGTGGATGACGCGCCCTCGATCAAGCGCGCAATAGGGGCATTTATCTGCGCGTTTTGATCGGTCAGACTATCTGTCGTCGCTCCTGCCGCCGGTGAGCCAATCCCCAAGGAAGCTACATGATCTCGGCAACTGCGATCTCGCCGTCGGCGATATAGTGGTTGACCCGTTCCAGGCGGTCTCCGGGCTTGAACAACACGGCGTGCCGGATGGCACCACATCGCGTGAGTTCGGCGATTATGAAGTCGCGCTCGGCGTTGGTGTCCGCGTCGGTCGCGTGCGTGATCTGGAATGTCAGGCGCGTCAGCGAGAAGCCTGTATCTCGTGTTCCGGCGCCCACCCAAAGCGCAACTTCCGAATGGTCGGGACGGTCTGTGTTGAGCCAGAAGTCGAGTGTGTTTGCGTTCGCCTGTGCGTTTACGACGTCCTGTGCCCAGAAGCGGATATGATGGCGCTTGCGTGGACTGTTGCCGATGGCTTTCTGGAAGCCGATGTCTTGTCCGCGTCCAAACAGGTAAAGGGTGCTGAACGGCGCCGTTGGATAGGGTCTATTCAGCACGAAGGCCTTAGCCATAAGCCACGATGTTTTGATGTTCAGTGGATCCGCCTCGACCCAACCCGATGCGGCGAAGGCCGCGCGAAGTTGATCTAAAGTGCCCACGAGCGCGAGATTGACGGGATCGCCGAAAAGCCCATCTCCCGTGACCGTGAAGCGCGGGACATGCTTGCGTTGGAGCAGCTTGAGGCCCATGCGAACTGCGCGCGGCAGGATCACATAGGCCCCGATGCCGTAAGTGATGGCGAGCGCGAAAAGAGTAGGGACCTTTTTGTCGGTGAACTCGAAGACATAAACGATGAGCCATATGCTGACTATGCCCAGGCTCAGCACGGCCAAGCGCTGCAAAATTCTCACGATGGCTCTCATGCTATCTCCCCCGCACGCAATCTGCGTGGGGCGTGACGTTAGCGTGCGCTGGCACAAAATGCACTGGATAGCCGCAAGAGACAGGCGAGCCCCCGAGCCGTTCTCGCGCTGACGACAACGGGGACGCCGAAAGACGTGGCGGTGTTAACTGGCTTCCGCCAGCGCAACTGCGTCGGGGCCGGCGGGATATCTGAGCCGAGCCGATGAATCGTTTGCCGCGCGCCAAACAACTTCCGCCACATCGCGCTCTGTCGTGACAGCGGATGGGTGGCCGAATGCAGCAAGGACCGACTGTGCGTAAGGCGCATAAGTTTCGGGGATCGCCGTCTCGATCGGCATCTGTACGTTCTGGGTGAAGCGAGTTGACGGCCCATAACCCGGCTCGACCAACTTGACGCGGATGCCAAAGCCGTTGAGTTCGTGCGCTAGCGATCCGGTGAAACCTTCGATGGCCGCTTTGCTGGCCGTATAGGCCGCGACGAGCGGCATTGGCGCAAGCGTGACGCTGGACGTCACATTGATGATCATCCCGGATTGCCGGGTACGGAACTGCGGGAGCACCGCTTGCGTCATCGCCATCATGCCGAACGTGTTGGTCTCGAAGAGGTTGCGCACGACCGACATAGGGGTTGCTTCGAACGCCCCAAACATGCCGATGCCGGCATTGTTGACGAGCACGTCGATCGGGCCAGAGGCTTCGAGGGCCGTGGAGATGCTCTCGGGATTTGTGACGTCGAGGGGCAGCACCCGCAGTCGGTCGCTTGCCGGAAGGATACCTTCGCGCGGTGTCCGCATGGTCGCGATCACATTCCAGCCCTGAGCGTGAAAGTGGCGCGCCGTCTCGAGCCCATAGCCCGAAGAGCATCCGGTGATTAGTACGGTCTTCATCGTCGTTCCTCCAGTTTTGAACGAGGCGGACGATAGGCGGTCCCTTTCGGACGATCTGCAATTGATGGTCCGGATTTCGTTTGCTAGCGTCCGGAGATGGTCGATCCCCTTTCGCAAGTCATCGCGCTGCTGCGGCCGCGCACCGTCGTCTCTAAAGTCATCAGCGGTGCCGGCCGGTGGGCGGTGCGCTATTCCGACTTCGGGCAACCGAGCTTCTGCACCGTGCTGGAGGGGAGTTGCCGTCTTACCGTCAATGGACAGTCGCCGCTGACGCTCGAAGCAGGAGATTTTCTGCTGCTGCCACAGACGCCCGGCTTCACGATGTCGGGTTTTGAGCCCGCGACCGCGAAGCTCATCGATCCCACGGTGTCGCCGGCCCCGACGCACGAGGTGCGCCATGGCACTCCCGATGGCGATCCTGACGTACGCCTGCTCGGCGGATGTTTCGTCTTCGACCAGAGCGACGCCGATCTTTTGGTATCGCTGCTGCCGAAACTCGTCCACGTGCGCGGGGTGGAAAGTCTTTCCGTGCTCGTGCGCCTCGTTCGCGATGAAGCAATTGCCATGCGACCAGGTCGCGATCTCGTCCTGGCGCGTCTCGTCGAGGTCATGCTGATCGAGGCGGTGCGGACGATCCAGGGCGATACGGCGCCCGCCGGACTTCTGCGCGGGCTTGGCGATGCCCGTCTGGCGATTGCGTTACGGGAGATCCATGCCGATCCCGCCCGCGCCTGGACTGTAGAGGTGCTTGCCAAGAAGGCCGCGCTCTCGCGCTCGGTCTTTTTCGATCGCTTTTCTAGTGCCGTCGGCCTGCCGCCGATGGAGTATATCCTCGGTTGGCGCATGGCCCTTGCCAAGGATCTTCTGCGCCAACAGGATATCAGCCTCGCCGAAGTTGCGGAGCGCGTTGGCTATAGCTCTGCGAGCACTTTCAGCACAGCATTCAGCCGATTTGTCGGAAAGCCTCCGAGCCGTTTTGCCCGGGAGTGTACCGCGAACGTTGAAAGCAGCAGCGTCTCATGAGCGTGCATGTCGATAGCCGATCGACCGTCTAGGCTTACCGCGTCGATCTTTAACAGAATTCCAAATTGGGCAATTGGTGCGGCGGCCAGCTCCCTGAGGAGCCGGCCGCCGACCTTGCGGGCCCTCAGCTGGGGAGCTGGAAGTAGTAGTGCCCGAAGAGCGTGACGGCGGCACCGCCGGCGAGCGCCAAGTAGGGGAGAATTCCCGCACGGCGTTGACCGAGATCCTGGCTCTTGAGGTCAAGATCGATCAGCATGTGGTCAGGAAAGCGCCCTTTGTCCTGCACGTAGTGCCGGAACAGGAACACCGGAATGATGAGCAAGCCGAAGAGAAGCCCGTACCACAGCGCATTCGGGTTGCCCCACACCTTGGCTCCGACGCCCATCAGGAACAGATTGAAGAAGCCAAGTCCTGCGTTCACGGCGACAAGCCAATTCGGCGCCCGGTAGGGACGCGGGATATGGGGGCTGTCGATGCGGTGAATCCATGTCGACTGCAGATTGAGGAAGATGAAGATCATGTAGCCGACGTTCGATATCGACAGGATCAGGTAGTAGGCGGTTGCGTCGGAGGCTGCGAACGTGAGCAGGCCGAGGTTGAAGATCAGATCGGTCCACATCGCGCGCGTCGGAGCACCGTGCTCATTCGTGTGAGCAAGATACTTCGGAAGCCATCCGTCGACGCCGCCCTGGTAGAGGGTGCGCGATGAGCCGGCCATTGCCATCTGGATCGCCAGAATGAGTGCGAGGATCATCATCATTTCAAGGAGGTGCGTAACGAACTGCGAGCCGCCTCCGACCATGTGCCCCATCGCGGCCGCAACACCGGTGCCGTCCACGATACCCGGCTGGGTCATGCCATCGAGGCCAAGGTAGCCCTGGAAACTCGCAGCAACGAGCGTGTACAGGACGACGCACAGAATGCCGGCCGCGATGATGGCCTTCTTCGTATCCGAGGCCGGGTTTCGAAACTCGCGCGTATAGCAGACCGCCGTTTCGAAGGCATAAGTCGACCAACCGGCGATAAACAGCGCGCCAAGAAAGTACGTCCAGCCGCCGTTGTTCCACTCTCCGTTGGGAGGCACGAGGGGCGTGTAGTTTTCGTAGTTCACGCCGCCGTTGAAATACGGCGCAATGCCCACAATGAGCATCGGAATGACGACGAAGAGCCCGATGACCGTTTGCACGCGAGCGGTGCCAAGAATGCCCCGGTGCTGGATCGCGAAGGTGATCAGCATGAGAGCTGCGCCGATGAAAAACGTCGGCCCGATCTCGATGTTTGCGAGCCCGAAGAACGAAAAGCTTGCAAGCACCATCGTGCGCAGCGCTGGCGTCGCCCCCTCCGTGACGGCGGCGATCGCAATCTTGGCTGCCTCCTCCGCAGATTTTCCGTCGATGGCGGCGGCGTTGGCGACGTTCTTCAGCCACGCCAAGACTTCCGGCGACTCGGCCGTGAAAATAGGGATAGGTGCAATCGCGTTGAGGATGTAGCCGGCCGCAATGGTGCAGCCAAGCGATAGAACCGGCGTCCAGGCGTACCAGTTGCACCACACCGACAGCGGCGCAATGATTTTGCTGTACCGGAGCCAGGCTGCCGATCCATAGACGGCAGCACCGCCCGACTTGTTTTTGAAGAGACCCGCAATTTCGGCGTAGCTGTAGGCTTGGAAAAGGCCGATCACCACCGAGATCGCCCAAACGAGGAAGGCGAGTTTGCCGGCGGTTGCCCCCATGCCGCCAATCGAGATGAGCACCAGCGCAGGCACCCCGCTTGCGATCCAGAATGCCCCCTTCCAGTCTATGGTTCTGTGTAGCCCGCCGAACTCGTCGCCGGGATAGGGCTGTCCCCCGGATTTACCGGGCGCATTGGCGCCCGTAACAACCACGTTTTGCATGAGTATCGCTCCCTAGGCTCCTCTTTGAGAGGAGGTGCTTTTTGCGCCTTAGGAGAGGCATACTGCCGCATAGTTGCAAATGATGCAATTATTTTGCATAACCGTGGTGCAAGTTTTTTGCCTCGTCGGCAACATATGTGATGGATGCCCGAGTTGCAAAACTGCCGGTTAGGGGGGCAAAGTGGGACCTTGAGATTCCCTTCATCCTCCGACCGATGAGAAAACCCATGGTCAAAGCTAGAGTGCGGCGCGCGCCGCCGCACCGCCCTCGTCAATCCTCTGCTCAGGCTGGGAAGACACAGCGAACACCCGACACGGCCAACGTACCTTTGGAAAAGCGCATTGGTGAGGTTCTGAAGCAGCTTCGGCTGGAAGCCAATCTTACGCTCGCCGATCTGAGCACCGGGTCTCGCATTTCAAGCGCAATGCTGAGCCGGATCGAGAACGGCATGGCGACGGCGAGCCTGGATGCTCTCGAACGTCTTTGCCTCGCGCTGGGCATCGGCCTGTCGGATCTGTTCAAAAGGACAGACGGAAAGAAGGGCACGGCACAGCTCGTCAAGCGAAGTGAGCAGATGGAGGTGGTGCGGGTCGGCACCAAGTACGGTTACACCTACAAGCTGCTGTCCTACGACAAGGGACCGAAGAAGCTCTTTGATCCGTTCTTAATCGAGATGGACAAGAAGAGCCAATCCTACCCACGGTTTGCTCATCCGGGTACCGAGTTTATTTACATGCTGCAGGGGCGCGTGGAGTATCGCTTCGGCGATCTCACCTATTTGCTCGAGCCGGGTGATGCCTTCACCTTCTCGGGCGATGTCGTGCATGGCCCAGAGCGGCTTCTCGACGAGCACGCCCGCTTTTTGTCGATCATCATGTACAGCGAATAAGCTCCTTCTCTCGCGGAAAAAAAGCCGGGAGCTTTCGCCCCCGGCAGGTGGGGGGAGACGTCTGCACTTAGACGCCGCCAGGTATCCAGTTCGTTCCCGCGAGTGGAATTCTCGCCATCGCGGCCGCATCGAGGGTCAATGCGGCGAGATCTTCCGGCTCCAGGTTGTGAAGATGGTTCTTGCCGCAAGCACGCGCCAAGGTTTGCGCCTCTAGCGTCATCACCTTGAGGTAGTTTGCGAGACGGCGCCCGGCGATGACCGGATCGAGACGCTGAGACAACTCGGGCGTCTGAGTGGTGATGCCTGCCGGGTCGCGGCCCTCGTGCCAATCGTCGTATGCGCCGGCCGTCGAACCGATCTTCGCGTACTCCTTTTCCCATTTGGGATCGTTGTCACCCAGGGCGATCAGCGCTGCGGTGCCGATCGCGACGGCATCCGCCCCGAGCGCGAGAGCTTTGGCGACATCGGCGCCGTTCCGAATGCCGCCGGAGACCACGAGCTGCACCTTGCGGTGCATTCCCAAATCCTG